>Ga0172368_10000747_pt1 | contig 45871 bp, 38 predicted proteins | sample Lak11m_FD_114540 | JGI IMG/M metagenome (GOLD analysis project Ga0172368, IMG submission 114540) | Freshwater microbial communities from Kabuno Bay, South-Kivu, Congo - kab_022012_11m | ecosystem: Environmental > Aquatic > Freshwater > Lake | place: Democratic Republic of the Congo: South-Kivu... | reverse complement strand
GGTAGACAGCCTGAATGGCTCACGCCAAGACGCAAAGAACGCCAAGACACCCTCTGTATGGATTCTTTGCGCCCTTTGCGCCTTTGCGTGATGCTCTTCCAAGTCCAGCAGGTCATTGACCATAACAGAATATGACGGGATCTTTCGTTCGCGCCCATCGGAAACAGCTTAACGCTCTGGCCAATGCCTGGCTCTCTTCCGGCGCGGCCGGATTCAGCGTGTGGAAGGATGGCCGCGCGCTGGCCCAATGGGCATCCCCGGGCATCACACGCCTGCCGGACCCCAGCCTGGCGGCCCCGATCAGCGCAGGAGAGACCTTCATGGGTGAGCTCCGCCTGGCGGGCATCACGGACGCGGCATCGCAGGCGCGCCTCGCGGCCGAGGCTGCACTGATTGCCCAGCTCGTGCACCAGGACCGTGAGCTAGAAGATCTCACCTCCGAGTTGATCGAAACCCAAGATAAATTGTTGGCGTTCTACGATCTGGCGCGCGCGACGCGGAGCCACCTGGGAATGGCGGAAACGCTCAAATCGTTGGCCCAGGAAGCCGCCCGGCTGGTCAAGAGCGAATACGCTTTCCTCGCATTGAAGGCGCCATCCGGTAATCTGACCATCGAAGACTACGGCTCGCTGCCGACGGGAGATGAGACGAACTGGCTGCTGACGTCGTTCGAGCAGGCGCTGATCGATGGCCGTGAGCTATCATTGGCGGCCAACACCGAGGCGAACGGGGAGGGCACAAGGTCGCATGGCCTGCCGCCCGGCGTTCGCAACCTCTTCCTGGTGCCCATCCCGATCTGCGACGAACGGCGCGCGGCCCTGGCGCTGGTCAATAAGGCGGTGGGCCCTTTCGCGTCACCGGATGTCAAGCTAGCGCGCGCCATCGCCGAACAAGCCGGCCGCCAGATTGAGAATATCCTGCTCTACCAGGAGACCCTCGTACAAACCCGCCTTGAGACCGAGATGGAACTGGCACGGACGGTGCAAATGCGGCTCTTGCCCCAACACGTGCCCACGGTCAACGGGCTCGACCTCTGGTCGGGCACCCGTCCCGCGTTGCGGGTGGGCGGCGACTTCTATGATTTTGTCAGCCGTGCCCAAGGGCCGCTCACGTTCGCGGTCGGTGACGTCTCGGGCAAGGGGATGCCGGCAGCGCTTCTCATGTCGATGACTCATGCCGTCTTCCAAAGCGCAGCCAGCGCGACCCCACTGCCAACACCTGAAGAGATGCTGGGGCATGTGAACGAGCAGCTTTACGACGATTTCACCGAGGTGGGAGCCTTCGTGACCGCGTTTGTTGGGCAATATGACTCGGCCAATCGACGCCTCACCTACGCGAACGCCGGTCATTCGCCGGTGATCTGCTGTCCTCGCGGGGGACGGGCCGCGTTGCTCGAAGCGGACGGCCCCGCGCTGGGGGTTTTGCCGGCCAGCCTGTGCCGTGATCAGATCCTGAGGTTTATGCCCGGCGATCTTTTGGTTGTCGCTACTGACGGCTTTAGCGAGGCCCAGAACGCGGCCGGCGAGATGTTTGGGTACGAGCAGTTGTTGCGGCTGGTTGAACGACTGACTGATGAGCCAGCGCGGGAGATCGGCGCCACGCTCTATGCTACCGTCGAGCAATTCGCGGCGGGGCATCCGCAAGATGACGACCAGACCCTGGTCGTTCTGAAAGGGTTAGCGACATGAACGCTCATGCCTCCGAGTCGGACGAAACCGTCCGGCTCGATTTACCCGCTGCGTACCGCTATTTGAATGTCATCAGCGCCTGCCTGGCGGCCGTTCTGGAACACACTGAGGGGCTGTCCGACCAGGACACGATCACATACAATGTACAGCTTGCCGTCCAGGAAGCATGCACGAACATCGTCGATCATGCCTACGAAGGGCAGCCTGGCGGCCGGATCAAGCTCAACGTGTCGGTGGACAAAACGCCCCATCGGCTGATCGTTGACCTGTACGACACGGGCGCGGCTTTCGATCCGTCGCAAGTCCCGGCCCCCAACCTCAACGACGCACAGGTAGAAGGCTACGGCTTGTTTCTGATGCGAACGCTGATGGATGAGCTCACATACGAGCACGAGGTCGATCTCAATCATTGGCGACTTGTCAAGAACCTGTAAGAACCGACCCGAAAAAGAGTTGAGGCCGGCGCCCGAAAAAACGGGGCGTGCTATCTCCGACCGAGCCTGGCACGGTCAGAAGAGGAATCATCGAGCATGGCTATCATCCTTGTCGTGGACGATCAGCCGGTGACGCAGCGATTACTGAGCGCGCAACTGCGCAAGAACGGCCATCTGGTAGAGACGGCCAGCGGAGGCCGCGAGGCGTTGGAGCGCCTGCAAGAGGCTGCTTTTGACCTGGCAATCCTGGATATTGCCATGCCGGAGATGGACGGGTTGACCCTGCTGAAGCTGCTGCGCGCTGATCCCCGCTATGCCGCCCTTCGCATCGTAATGCTCACCGCCAGCGGACAGGACGAAGATCGGGAAACGGCCCAAGCCGCTGGGGCCGATGCTTTCCTGAACAAACCGACAAGCTCCTGGGAGCTGGCGGAGACAGTCAATCGGGTGATGGGCCGGTCAGATAAGAATGTTGACTCGCGCCGCAAATAGCGCGCACCCCTTGGACAGGCCCATCGCGCAATGGTCACGAAAGAGGCATACATGACTGAGATCAAGCTGCTGCAACAAGAGTTGGAGCGCGAGCGGCACGCCCGCGCTCAGGCTGAAGTGCTACTGGAGCAAAAAAGCAGGGAGCTTGATCAAATCACGGAAGCGTTTCGGCAGGTCGTTGCCGGCCAGGCTGGGAATGCCCCCACTCAGATAGCCTGGGAACAGATCGCCGCACTCGCCCGGTTCCCCGATGGCGACATCGCGGAGCGCAAACAGGCCGAGGAGGCCCTGCGGCAAAGTGAGGAGTCCATCCGGGCGCTTTACGACATTGCCTCCTCCCCGGGCCTTACCTTTTCTGAGAAGGTGCAGGCACTGCTGGCGATGGGCTGCCGGCGCTTCGGCCTCGATATCGGCCAGCTATCGCACATTGAGGGTGAACGCTACGAAGCGCTCGAAACCTATCCGCCAAACGGCCCGATCCTGCCGGGCGCCACGTTCGAGCTGGGACAGACCTACTGTCACGACGTGTTGCGCGCCCAGGGCCCCATCGGCTTCGAGCACGCCGGCGCGTCGGGGTGGGCCAGCCATCCTGCCTATCACAAATTCCGGATAGAGGCATTTCTGGCGACACCGGTGGTGGTCGGCGGCCAGATATTCGGCACGCTAAACTTCTCCAGTCCACATCCGCGCGCGCAATGCTTCAAGCCCGCGGACAAGGAATTCCTGCGACTAATGGCGGAATGGGTCGGCGGTGAGATCGAGCAGTTCCAAAAAACCGAGCAACTGAAAGCGTACGCGGCAGAGATCGCCCAGAAAAACCACGATCTGGCGGAAGCCCGCGATCAGGCGGTAGATGCCTCGCGCCTCAAGTCCGAATTCCTGGCCACGATGAGCCATGAGATCCGCACACCCATGAACGCCATCCTTGGCATGACGGAGCTGCTGAGCCAGACCTCGCTGGATGCCGAGCAGCGCGACTATGTGCTTACGCTGCAAGATTCCGGGCAGGCGCTGCTCGGCATTATCAACGATATCCTCGACTTCTCGAAGATCGAAGCCGGCAAGCTGATCCTCGACCGCGCCGAGTTCTCGCTAGTCACCGTGGCCGAAAGCGCGGCCGACCTTCTGACCGCCCGCGCCCGGCAGAAGAATCTCGCCATGATGACCTTCATCGATCCTGGGCTTCCGGCCCGGCTCTACGGAGATCCCGGACGGCTGCGGCAAGTGTTACTGAATCTCCTGAGCAACGCCGTGAAATTCACCGAACAAGGGCACATCGCGCTGCGGGTGGAGGGGGTTGCCGGGGATAAGGAACAAATCGTGGTGCGGTTCTCGGTCGCAGACACCGGTATTGGCCTCTCACCGGTCGACCGCAAGCGGCTTTTCCAACCGTTCACCCAGGGAGATGGCTCGACCACCCGGAAGTACACGGGCACCGGATTGGGCCTGGCCATCTCCAAGCGGTTGGTGAAAATGATGGACGGGGAAATCGACGTGGAGAGCGCGCCAGGCCAGGGCTCGACCTTCTGGTTTACGGCTCGCTTCGAGCGCAGCAGCGCGTCGGCCGGCCAGCCTGCCGCCCAGACCGCCAGGGACGATTTGCAGGGCTTGAAGATCCTCGTGGTGGATAACAACCCCGCGCATCGAGAGATCCTGCAAAACTACCTCCGGACATGGCACATGCGACCCGAAGCCGTATCCGACGGCAAGGGCGGGTTGGCAGCACTCCATGCTGCCAGCGGCGATCCCTTTGACCTGGTGATCTGTGGCCTTGTCATGCCCGATATGGATGGATTCGCGCTGGTGCGGGCGATACAGCGTGAGAAGGCCCTCGCCGCCACAGCCACCATCCTGCTGACCGCCTACGACGAACGTGGCCAGGGAGAACAGGCGTTGAACGCCGGGTTCGCCGCCTACCTCGTCAAACCTGTGCACCAATCCCAGCTTTTCGACGCGCTGGCAAGCGTGATAGCCGACCGGCGCCGCTCACCGCGTGCTGCAGGGGCGGAAGCGGTGACATCTTTGTCTGAAGATGGATCTGCATCAGGCGGGACGGCGCGGCGTGGCAGCACGGGGAAAGGCCAGGCAGGTGTTGAGTTACGCAAGAAGCCGTCGCGAGGGTTGGTGTTGCTGGCAGAGGACAATCTTGCCAACCGTAAAGTGGCGACATTGCAGCTCGAGAAGCTGGGTTACGCTGTGGATGGTGTTGAGAATGGCCGTCTCGCCGTGGAGGCCTATCTGAAACGACCGGACGCGTACCACATGATCCTGATGGACGTGCAGATGCCGGAAATGGACGGCTACGCGGCGACCCGGGCGATCCGCAAATCGGAATTGACCAGCGGGCGGCACGTTCAGATCGTGGCGATGACCGCCAACGCCATGCAGGGGGACCGCGAAGCGTGCCTGGCCGTCGGCATGGACGACTACATCAGCAAACCCGTGACCCTGGCGCCGTTGCGAAAGATGCTCGGAGCATGACGCGCCGATCCTCCTGCCACAACTCAGCAACAAAGATCAGCCTCCGCCGGTCGTCGTCGGAGAGGTGGCTGGCGATTTTCGCTTGACGCCGAACTCCTGCTATCGTATACTTTCTGCCGTAAGATTTGTGGCGACGAACATTTAAGCACCACGCGCACGAACCACATCAACGAGTAGAGATCGGCATGACAAGCGAAGACATCGAGATCGGCCAGCGCATCAAGGAGCGCCGCCAGTTGTTGGGGATCAGCCTGAGAGAGTTGGCCAGCAGAACGGAACTGAGCGCTGCCTTCTTGAGCCAGGTCGAACGCGGGCAGGCCAACACATCCATCAGTTCCCTTCGGCGCATTGCCGCAGCACTAGACGCCCCCCTTCTCTATTTCCTCGACGGCGCTGAGACGCCATCTGCACCGCAACACGTCCCCGTGATACGCGCCGGCCGGCGTCCCAAATTCAGCTCGCCCGATTCCGTGGTTGAATATGAGCTCCTGACGCCGGATCTCAGCCGTAAGATGGAAGTAATCTGCGGACGGGTGCAGCCGGGCAGCGGCAACGTTGTCCGCCACCTGCGGGAGCCGACCGAGGAGTGGATCTACGTGCTTTCCGGCACCCTGCTGATACGCCTCCTGGCGGATGAGTACGTGCTAGGGCCGGGAGACAGCATCTACTTCGAGGGGCCTCAGCTCAGGGCGTTGGAGTGCGCGTCCAAAACTGAAGACGTAGTCTGGATTTCGGTTTTCACACCCGCGGTCTTTTAGGCTCAGGTGCGGCGCGCGGCCAGAAGATCGATCGCCGTCATCGCCAGGGCTTTTGCCGAGTCCAATACCATGCGCCGGGCAGGTTCGGCGGCCGCTGCGGCAGCGAACGCCGGGCTATGGACGGCAACCGTGTCGTCGGCAATGGCGACGGTCGCGCAGGCCGCAGGAACAGCCTGGCTCACGTTGCCGAAATCGGTGGAGGCCTTGCGCTCATCCGGCGACGACGTGCAGACCGGGCGCCCCACCACGGCCAGATTGCGGAACAAGGCCGCAGCGACCTCCGCGTCGGGCCGCACCTCGAGATAGGTCGGCGTCGTCTCCCGGATGATCAGTTTGGCGCCGCTTGCCAGCGCGCCTGCGCGGGCGCAGTTCGTCACCTTCTCGGCTAACTCACTCAGCTCGACGTGATTTCTTGCCCGGACGCGGAACCGGCAGACGGCTCGCTCGGGAATGATGTTCGGCGACGCGCCGCCCTCGGTGATGATGCCGTGGACGCGGGCCTCCGGCGGCAAGGATTGGCGCAGCGCGTTGACGCCGCTGAAGGTGTTCAGGACGCCATCCAGCGCGTTGATGCCCTGGTGAGGTGCAAGCGCCGCGTGCGCGGCCTTGCCGACAAACTCGAATTCCAGCCCGCACGACGCCAGTGAAGTAGACACGGAGACCAGATCGAGCGTGCCGGGATGCACCATGATCGCCGCGTCTACGGCATCGAAGACGCCCGCGCTCAACAGCCGGATTTTGCCTCCCGACCCGTCCACGGCTGATTCTTCGGCCGGACAGCCGAGGACGACGGCACTGCCGGGCAACTGGGCAGCGATCGCGGCCAGCCCCAGGCCCGCGCCGGCTGCCGCGGCGCCGATCAGGTTATGCCCACACGCGTGGCCCACGTCAGGCAAGGCATCCATTTCAGCCAGGACGGCGATACAGGGACGTGCGAGCTGGCCAGCCACGGTGGCTCGAAACGCCGTCGGCATCCCCCCGATGCCCCGCTCGACCGCCAACCCGCCGTCCGCAAGCAGCGAGCAGAGCAGGTCTGCGGCCTGATGTTCGGCATAACCCAGCTCGGGCGCCCGGTGAATTGCCAGGCTGGTTTCCCACAAACGCCCGCCCCACGCGTCCACGGCCGCGCAAACGCGTGATTTCAGGTTTTCGATGCCAGACATCCCTCTACTCCCGATCCGTCATGCGCCAAGCGCGCCACAGGTACTCGGTCAGATCGAGCACTTTCAGGCGGACTTTTTCCCGGCGGGTGGCGTTCGCCAGGGTGCGTTTGCATTGCTGGCAGGACGTCACCAGGATGCCCGCGCCCGTCTCGATCGCCTGCGCCAGGCGCCGCTGGGCAATCCGGGCGGAGAGGTCGGGGTCTACCGCTTCGAGATTGCCGCCTCCGCCGCAGCAAAGCGCGTTCTCCCGGTTGTCCGCCATCTCGACCAGCTCGACGCCGGGGATCGCGGCCAGCACCTGCCGGGGAGCGTCGTACACGCCGCTGTTGCGGCCTAAATCGCACGGGTCGTGATAGGTGATCCTTTCGTCGAGCGGCGCCGGCGTAATGTCCCCGGCCGCGAGCAGCCGTGCCAGCATCTCGCTGGCGTGCAGAACTTCCACGTCCAGCGACCCGCCGAGCAAGGTGGGATACGTGTGCCGCCACATGTGGTAGCACGAGGGACAAGAGGTCACGACGGTGGTCACACCGAGCGCCCGCACGGCCGCCAGGTTGTGCGCGGCCGTCCGGGCCGCCTCATCAGGCAGGCCCAGGCCCAGGTACGGAAAGCCGCAGCACCACTCCTCACCGCCCAGGGTCGTGAAGTCGGTGCCGGCGTGCGTGAGAAGCTCTGTGGTGGCCTCAGCGATGGTGTGACCTTGAGGATACAGCCCCGTCACGCAGCCCACGAAGTAAAGCACCTCCGCGCCGTTTCGTCCGTTCAGCTCCGGGCCAGCCGAGTCAAGGTTCTCCTGCCACAGCAGCCGGTTTCTCGGCGGATCGCCGGTGACGTTGTGCACCGCCGTCAGGTTGTCGCGCAGCCGGCCGAGAGGCAACCCATTCAACGCCCCGTGCGCCGCCAAACGCTTGCGGGCATCCAGCCAGGCCGCCACGGTGTCGATGCGCGTCGAACAGACCTCGCGGCACGCGCCGCACAGGGTGCATTCGTAGATCCGCCGGGCCGCGGCGGCTTCGACCGGGTTGCCGCGCGCCACTTCGGCCGCGAGGGTCATGCGGCCGCGCGGCCCCGCGGATTCCCAGCCCAACGCGTCGTAAACCGGGCACACGGCCTGGCAGTAGCCGCAGTGCGCGCAGATCAGCGCTTCCCGATCCAGGCCCGTGTAGGGAGCACTCATAGCGCCCCCCTTCCGGCGCGGCGGACGCCGGCCAGGATCTCCATGCCCGTCTTGAAGAGCGGGGGCCGGAGCAGCGGCGGAGGCGCATAGCTCTTGCCCGGGTTCAAGATGTTCAGCGGGTCCATTTCCGCCTTGTGGCCGCGCCGCGCGGCCGCCTCGGTGCCGGAAAAGGAGCGTGACAGGTAGGGCGTGTTCCAAACGCCCGTGCCGTAGGGGCGTCCGGCATGGCGGAAGGACACGTCGTAGAGCTTTTTGGTCAGGCTCAAAGCCAGCAGGTAGGAGATCACCCGCGTTTCGTCGCACGGATAAAGCGACATGACGGTCGCCAGGCCGGGCGCGACCACCGTGCCGTAGGTCGCCGTCGGCAAGCCTTGCTGCCTGCCCAGGGCGGAGACATCGGCCTCGTAACCGGCGATCTCTTCCAGCGGCAGCCACGATTCGGCGGCCAGGACGCTCGGCCCGGCGCGCTTCAGGCGGAGCGCAAGGAACCGTTCCTCCCACTCGCGCGTCGCCACCGCTGCCGGCAGGGCGTCACCGCCCCAGCGGCCCACCTCTCGGCGGACGTTTTCCGCCCCGGCCGCCACCTCACCGGGCTCACCATCGTAGGTCAGCGCGAGCAGCGGCCCACTCGCGTTCGGCTCGAAACCAGCCCGGCGCAGGAATTCCGTATAAGCCGGGGCCACGAAGTGCGCGTAGAACGGCCGGGGAGCCGCGGCAGCCAACGCCACGGCCGCGCCTTGCAGCGCTGTCATGTGCGGGAAGACGAGCAGATGATGCCCCATCGCTCCGGGCCGGCGGCGAACGATCAACTCGACGCGGGTGATGATGCCGAGCGTGCCCTCCGCGGCGGCGAAGCGGGTCACCGGCAACGTGCCAGAGGCTGACGTGCCAGACACTCTCGAAGTGCCTGGCACGTTGCCGATCTCCCCATCTGCCAGCACCACCTCCAGCCTCACCACCTGTCCGGCCACGCCGCCGAATTTCAGGCTGCCGATGCCGTGGCCCTCCATGCTGATCCAACCGCCCACCGTTGCCGATGGGGCGCTGGTCGGATAGGACAGCAGCGCGTAGCCGCGGCGTTCGAGCGCCCGGCCGAGCTCCTCCCAGCGCGTGCCCGGCAGCACCGTGGCGACCAGCCGCTCCTCGTCAAGGCTCACCAGCCCGCGCATCCCGTTGAGATCTACCACCAGGCCGTTGCGCATGGGAACGGCATTCCAGTAGGCGGTGGTGGCAGCCGCCCGCGGGGTCACAGGAAGGCGGTGCTGATGGGCGTAGCGGACAATGGCGGACACCTCCTCGGTCGTGCGGGGGCGAGCGACCGCCGCGGGCAGCGTGCGTCCCACCAGCGATCCGAGAAACGGCGGGACCGAGGCGAGATCGCGGCGGTAGAACGACCGCTCGAAGCGGTCTTCGGTGTAACGGTCGCCCAGGAGGGCGGCAAGTTCGGGGTGGATCAGGCGGTCAGCCGGTTCGGCCATGCGGCGTTACCCCTTGTTCTTTTGCACTTCCGCCAGGAACCACTCGCTAAAACCGGCCTCGGTGCACCGGCGCAGCGCGGACAACTGCGCCAGATCGGCCGCACGGATCTTGACAACCCAGCCCTCACCGTAAGGGTCCTCGTTGATCAACGTCGGGTCATCTTCCAACGCCTGGTTGGCCGCCGTCACTTCGCCGCTGACCGGCGCGTAGAGCCGCCCCACCCACTTGCCTGATTCAACGGAGCCGATGGGCTTGCCCTGCTCCACTTTGCGCCCCTTGCGAGGCAGCCCCACGAAGTTGATCTCCCTGGCCGCGGCCTGGGCGTAGTGGCTCAGCCCGACCGTTACGACATCCCCCTCAACGCGCGCGTACTGGTGATGGTCGTCGTAGTAAAGCTCCTCAGGAAAGTTGTAACCGCCGATTTGAAGCATCCATGCCTCCTGAACACACCTAGATTTTTAGCCGCGGGTCCAGCGCGTCGCGCAGGCCGTCGCCGAAGCGATTGACGGCCATCACCGTCACCATGATCGCCAGACCGGGGAAGGTCGTGACCCACCACGCCTCGCGCAGGTAGCCGCGGCCCTCGTAAAGCATCGTGCCCCACTCCGGGGTCGGCGGCTGCGTGCCCAGGCCCAGAAAGCTGAGCGAGCAGATGTTCAGGATGGCCCACGCCACACCCAGGGTCATCAAGATGATGACCGGCGCAATGACGTTTGGCAACACGTGCCGGATCATAATCCGGCTGTCCGGCACACCAACGGCATGCGCGGCGTCCACGTAGAGGTTTTCCTTGGCCGACAGCACGCAGCCTCGCACAGTCCGCGTGTAAGTGGGGATGGCGGAAATGCCGACCGCCAGCACCGCGTTGTTGAGGCCGGGGCCGAGCAGCGAGACGATCGCCAGGGCCAGGAAGATGCCGGGGAATGCCAACAGCATATCCATCGCCCGCATTACGACCGTGTCGAGCCACTTGCCGTAGTAGCCCGCGGCCAGGCCCAAGATCACGCCGACGATGCTGGAGAAAAGCACCGCGGCAAAAGCCACCGCCAACGAAACGCGGCCCCCATAGATCACGCGGCTGAGGACGTCGCGGCCGAACAGATCGGTGCCGAACAGGTGCGCCCGCTCAGGCCCGCCGAGGCCGGGACCGGTGCCCATCTCCAGGGGGTCATAAGGTGAGACCAGCGGCGCGAAGACGGCCAGCAGCACCAGCACGATGAGCACCGCCAGCGCGACCATCGCCATCCGCTTGCTGGTCAGCCGTTGCCAGGCCTGCCGCGCGGGGCTGGCTGCGTGATTACCCATAGCGGATCCTCGGGTCAATGAACGCGTAGCAGAGGTCAACCACCAGGTTGACGAGCATGTAGATCACTGCCACGAACAGGACGATTCCCTGCACTACCGGCAGGTCCTTGTACAGGATGGCATCCACCGCCACGCGACCCAGCCCTTGCCTGGCGAAAACCGTCTCGGTGACGACGGTACCTCCGAATAGAAAGCCGAATTGCAGGCCGATCACGGTGACGACCGGAATCAGCGAATTGCGCAGCGCGTGCCGCACGATCACGATGGTTTCAGTCAGGCCCTTGGCGCGGGCGGTGACGATGTACTCCTGCCGCAGCACTTCGAGCATACTCGACCGGACCAGCCGGGCGATCACGGCCGCGGCGTTGAAGCCCAGCACCAGGGTGGGCAAGATCATGTGCTTCCAGGTCCCCTCTCCTCCGCTCGGCAGCCAGCCAAGACCAACGCTGAACAAAAGGATGAGCAACAGCGCCAGCCAGAAACTGGGCATCGAGACCCCAATCACGGCCAGCGACATCAACAAGTTGTCCGACCATGAGTCATGAAAGACTGCGGCCAGGACACCCAGGGTCACGCCCAAGACGATGGCAAGCAGGATGGCGTCCAGCGCCAGCGCCAGCGTCGAGCGCATATTCTGCCCGATGATTTCTGTCACCGGGCGATAGGTGAACAGCGAGCTGCCCAGGTCACCCCGCAGCAGCCCGCGCATGTAGTTCGCGTACTGCTGCGTCAGCGGCAGGTCCAGGCCAAGTTGAGTGCGCAACGTCGCCACAGCCTCGGGCTTCGCGCCGGACTGGGCCAGGATGGTCGCCGCCGGGTCGCCAGGGATCAGATGGACCATCCCGAAGACCAGCAGCGTGATGCCGAACAGCACCGGGATGCAGACCAGGACGCGTCGGAAGATGTATTGCCACATAGGATGTTGACCATCTCAGGGACCAGGAACCAGGGACTGGTCCCTGGTTCCTGGTCCCCGGGTTCACTTCTCAATCGTCACATCGTAGAAGTATGGGAACCATCCGTGCACGTCGTACACCAGCCCCTTGACCGCGGCGCTGGCGCCGTTCAGGTTGGTGTAGTCGCGGATAGGAAGCACCCAGGCCTGCTCCATGGCCATGCGCTGAACCTGTTTGTACAGTTCCAGGCGCTGGGCCTCATCCCTGGTGGCGTCCGCATCGCTCAGCAGCTTGTCCACTTCAGGGTTGTTGACCTTCGACCAGTTGTTGCCCCCATCGGAAGCGAACAGCGTGCCCAGGAACCCGGGGTCGGTCGCGCTCAGGTTCCAGGGAATCAGGTTGTGCGCGCCTTCGTTGGCGGCCTGCACGGCAGCAGGGAAAGCCACGGTCTGCATCTTCAGCTCAATGCCGGCCATCTTAAGCTGGGCTTGTAGCATCTGGCCAGTTTCCTGGAGGAAGCCCCAGGTTTGCAGGTACGTTTCCAGGCTTAGACGCTGGCCGTCCTTCACGCGGATGCCGTCCGGGCCGGGTTTCCAGCCGGCCTCGTCAAGCAGCGCCTTGGCTTTGTTCAAATCATACGGGTACAGCGCTTCGACGGAGTTGTCGTAGCCCATCGAGGCCGCGCTCCACGGCCCATAGGCCACAGGTGACATATCGCGGAAGATGGTCTTGATGATCCCCTTTCGGTCGGTGGCGTAGAGCAGAGCCTGGCGCACCTTCAGATCATCGGTGGGCGGCCTGGTCGTGTTGATGAAGGAGAGCATCGGTGGGCCGGGGACAGGGACGGTGATCACCTGGAACTTCGAGTCCTTGCTGAGACGCTCGGCATCCTGCGGCGGCAACTCACCCATCACATCCACCGCGCCGGTCTCCAGCGCCGCGGCGCGCGTCGCCGCATCGGGGTAGAACTTGAAGACGATTCGGTCGAGGTACGCCGGGCCAGTGTGCTGGTAGATCGAGGGGCCCCAGTTATAGTCGGGGTTCTTCACCAGCACGATGGTATCCTTCGGGACGTATTCCGTCTCCGAGAACATGAACGGCCCGGTGCCCACCTGGTGGCTCTGATAATCGGCCGGCCCCCACTTCTTGAACGCCGTGGGCGAGGCCATGCCGAGGTATACCTGCGCGCAGGAATCCAGGAAGGAGACGAACGGTTTCTCGAAGTTCACCTTGACGGTGTACTCGTCGATAACCTCGCTGCTCTGGTAAGTCCCCATCAAGGTGATCGCCTTGGCGGACTTGGTGGCCGGGTCCATGATGCGGTCGAAATTGTCCTTCACGGCCTGCGCGTTGAACGGTGTGCCATCGTGGAACTTCACGTCCTTGCGCAGCTTGAAGGTATAGGTCTTGAGATCATCGGAGATCGTCCAAGACTCCGCGAGACCGGGCACAAACTTGTAATCCTTGGTCAGGAAGACCAGGGTGTCATAGACGCTGTTGAGCGGGATGCCCAGCTCGGAAGACGAATGGATCTGCGGATCGATGCCGGAAACGACAAGCGTCAGGCCATACTTGAGCTCCTTGCTGCCGGCGGCTGCCGGAGCAGTGGTAGGAGCCGGGGCGGTCGTGGGCTCAGGCGCCTTGGTCGGTTCCGGTGCTGCGGCCGGGGCTTGTGTCGGGCTCGGAGCCGGTGTCGGCGCGGGTTGCGCGCACCCGGACAGCACGAAACCGACGAGCAGCACGACAACCATGAGGGAAAGAGCAAACTGAGAGGGTTTCATCGTAGTACCTCCTCCTTTTAGGCGATCTTACCGGTGAAATTCTTGTACAGCCAGCACGAAATTCTCACGCAAAGACGCAGAGTCGCAAAGTGATTTCTTGGCGTCTTGGCGCCTTTGCGTGAGCCGTTCTCCGGCTCGTCCGGGTTAGGAAAGATCGATGTGCCATTCTGGATTCGAGATGCCGATAACTGGAACTGTAACCCGTGGTTACCCTCCTTTCGAGTTCCCCTAAATGTTTTTTAACCCTCCGGTCGGAGCCGTCTCCCTTCCGGGTCGAAGAACGGCCGGTGCACGATACGCGCCGGATGGCGACCGCCTTCGACCTCCACCTCAACAGGCAATTCGGGCCGGGCCAGGTCGGCGGGCACCAGGGCCAACGCCAGCGGACAGCCGACGGAATGGCCGTAAGCGCTGCTGGTGATCTTACCGACGGTCTCGCCCGCGTGCAAAATCCGGCAGCCGCCCGCCGGAAGCGTATCATCGCCCATCGCTACGGAGACCAGTTTCCGGCGCACGCCTTCCGATTTCTGCTGAGCCAGCGCTTCACGGCCGATGAAATCGCCTTTATCGAGCTTCGCCGTCCAGCCCAGCCCTGCCTCGAACGGCGTGACGCCGTCCAAGAAGTCGAACCGGGCGATGTAACCTTTCTCCATGCGCAGGCTGAACGCCGCCTCCAGCCCGGCGTGGTGCATCCCGTATGGCCGGCCTGCGGCCTCCAGGGCATCCCAGAGATCGCAGCCGTGTTCGGCGGGGACGATCAGCTCGTAGCCGAGCTCGCCGGTGTACCCCGTGCGAGAGATCAACACGCCCGGCGCGCTCACCAGGTCAGCTTCCATGAACGACATGGTGCGCAACGCCCTCAGGTCGGCCGGGCAGAGTCCGGCCAGGATAGCGCGCGCCCTGGGTCCCTGCACGGCGAGGAGCGCTACCCCCGACGATACATCCGTGACGCACACATCCAGGCCGCGCGCCTGCTCCACCAGCCATTCGTACTCAGGGCGCCGATTTGCTTGATTGCTGCCCCAGGCGGTCATGCACCAGTAACGATCCTCACCCAGCCGGTAGATCGTCACGTCGGAGAAGATGGCGCCATCGGGCAGGCACAGCGTCGTATAGAGCACGCGGCCGACGGGCATGCGGCTCGCGTCGTTGACGATCACCTTCTGGATGAGCGCCAGCGCATCCGGCCCCTGGATCTCGATCTCGCCCGTGGATGCCCAGTCGAAGACCCCGGCGCTGCTGCGCACGGCCAGATGCTCAGCGCGAGGATCACCGAAATGGTTCGGCATCTCCCAACCCTGGGCAGTGCGCATCTTCGCGCCGGCCTGTAGCGCCTGGTAGTAGAACACCGTTCTTTTCATGGCTCAATCCCCTTAAACCCTACTGTCGGATTTTGCGCAAGAATCAGCCGCGCGCTTCACGCTCTCCGTTAACCTGGCCCGAGCATCTCGCCGCCATCCACCCGGATGACCGCGCCTGTCATGAACCCGGCGCGGCCAAGATACACCACCGCCTGCGCCACATCCTCCGGGCTGCCCCAGCGTCCCAACAGCGTGCGCCGCGCGAGGGCCGCGATCCGCTCCGGGGAATGGCCCGGCGGCGGCAGGATGAGCCCCGGAGCGATGGCATTGACGCGCACGTCGGGCGCCAACTCCATCGCCAGGGCATAGGTCATGTTCAGCAAGCCGGCCTTGGCCACCGAGTGCGCGAGCATGTTCGGCAGCGGCTTGAAGGCGGACAGATCCACGATGTTGACGATCAAGCCGTCGTGATGCGCGGCCAGATGCGGGATCGCCGCCTGCGCCGTGAAAAAGGCGCCTTTGAGGATGATGTCGAGAACCTGGTCCCAGGTCGTTTCATCCACGCTGGCGACAGGTGTCCGGCGAAATAAGGAGGCGCTGTTGACCAGCACGTCCAGCCGGCCAAAGCGCTCCACCGCGGCTGCCACCATCGCCTGCGCCTGGTCCACCTGGGCAACATCGGCCTGGTAGGGCAGCGCCTGCACGCCCCGGGCTCGGATGTCATCCGCGATTACTTCGGCTGCGGTCTCCGATGTGTGGTAGTTCAGCACGATGTCCGCGCCGGCATCGGCGAGCGCGAGCGCGATGGCGCGGCCCACGCGAACCGCGCCGCCCGTTACCAGAGCCACTTTGCCTTGCAGATCCACGCGCCCCTCCTGGCGACCAGGTCCGATTTCGCTCGGACACGTTCAAAACGAGTTAGGACCAACCAAGCGGAGCATCCTGAGCGGAGGTCGGCATGGGTCCGCCGACCGGAGTCGAAGGGCGCGGAGCGGTCATGCAGGCAAGGCCGCGCCCTTCGACTGCGCCCCGCGGACAGATGCGGGGCTCCGCTCAGGGTGCTTCCAACTGATCTTGAATGCACCCATTTCCTTACGTCCGCAGCGGACGCAATTGCTGCGCGACCAGCTCGGTAATGTCCATGACCTTCAACGGGGCCTTAGCCTTCTGGCGCGACTGCTGGAGCTGCATCACGCAAGCCGGACAGGCGGACAGCAGGATTTCGGCGCCCGTGCCGGCAGCCTCGCTGATCCGATCGGAGCCGGCCAGGTTCGCCATCTCATCGAAGTCGTAGCGGATCATGCCGCCGGCGCCACAGCAGTAGCCGTCCCGCCGGTTGCGCGGCATCTCCACCAGCGAGATGCCGGGGATCGCCTGGAGCAATTGCCGGGGCGGCTCGTAGATGCCCATCCAGCGGCCAAGCACGCACGGGTCGTGATACGTCACCACCGTCTTGGGCCGATAGCGCTGCATCGCCAGCTCACCGCGCGCCAGCCGGTCGGCCAGCAGCTCGACGACGTGCAGCGATTCGACGGGCGCGGGACGGCCGGTGAGCTTGCCATAGTCGTCGCGAAACGCGCGCTGGCAACCGGGACAGTTGTATACAACCTGTTTGACGCCCAGCTTTTCGGCGGCCGCGAGGGTGTGCTCCATGAAGGAGACCGCCTTGTCGGGCATGCCGCCGGACAGATACGGATGGCCGCAACACCACTCATCGCTCAGCACGGTGAAGTTGATGCCCGCCTGCACCAGCAGGTTGTAGGTATCCAACGCCATGTTCTGCCGGGTATAGGCTGAGGTGCAGCCGACGAAGAAGAGCACCTCGGCTTCCCTGTCCACGTGCGAGAAGTCGGGCAACCAGGCCAGGCGCTCCTCCTGCTCGCCCTGGTAGACGTTGTGATACTGGCCCAGGCCGCCTTCATCCGAAAGACCGGCGGCCAGGTTTGCCGGGAGGAGATTCAAGCGGGCCAGGTCCTCCTTCATCGCGGCGTAGATATCGGTCGTCGTGAGATACTTGAAGCAGTGCTCGGCGCAGCCGCGGCATTCGGTGCAGGCGAAAATGCGCTGGGCCAGCTCAGCGTCGTAGTCGGTCAGGCCGTCCACCAGCGCTCGGGCCAGGAAAAACCGCCCGCGCCCCGTATATGACTCGAACTTGCCCCAGCGATACGCCGGGCACTTTTCGCGCGACGATTGGCCCAACCAGCTCAGGTCGAAGCAGTGAGCGCAGCGGCTGCATTGGTAGATGATGTCTTTGACGGCGTCAATCGCCCGCGGTTCACCGCTCATGATTGGTCTCCTCGCTCAACCCCAAAATCCCCGGGTTCAAGATGCCATTGGGATCAAGCGTCCGCTTGAGCACCTTCATCAGCTCATAGCTGCCGCCCAGCTTCGGCATGATGTATTCGGCCAGGGGCGCCAGGATGCCGCCGGGCGAGCCGTAGCTGCCCCACAAGTATTCGGAATAATCCGCCCGCATCTTGATGCCGTACTGCCACGCCTCCGTATCGAGTTCCGGATAGAGCGTGTCGATCCAGATGAAAGCGGCGTTGCGGCTGTAGTAAACGTCATAGGCCTTGATACGGATGCCGTGACGGGCGAACTCGTCGGCGTGCTCGACCTCGTAGTTCTTCAGGTAGCGCAGCGCATCTTTGACGCATTGCGTGGGGATGAACGCCGTCGCTTCGGGACAGGTGTAAGGCCGGTCGCTGTAGTAGACTTCGGGAGGTGTGTTGCGCAACCACGAGTACATGTGGTGCACCCAGTATTGCTCCGTCGCTTTCTCGTCCAGCCGCACGCCATTGAACGCGCCGCAGATGCTGTGCGCCACCGCCAATCGTTCGTCGGCCGCGATCTTGCCGTCCCGAATGATGATGTGGAGGAACGCCTCTCCCTCCAACCCGAGCGGCTGTTGGCCGCCGTATACCTGCACGAGATGCGTGGGGACGCGCCGGCGCTGAAGAGCCTGGGAAGCGTCCACGGCTGCGTCCACGCTGTCGAAGCCATAAAAAGCGAATCGCTCGGTATCCGGTTTCTGGCGGATCCGATAAGTCACCCGGGTGACAACCCCGAAAACACCGCAAGATCCGATGAACAGCCCCGCCAGATCGGGCCCGTTGGCGTTACGCTCGAACGCCAGCCCGCCGGCCGCGCGGTTGGCCGCCGAGCCGGTGTAGATCACCTGACCGTCCGGCAGGACGACTTCCAGCGCGACGACATTGTCGCCGGTCATGCCATATTCCGCCAGGCCGTGCGGCACCGAATTATAGGCGACGGAGCCGCCGACCGTGCAGACAAACATGCCGCCGGAGCCGGGCACGGCCAGTTCCCATCCGCGCTTATTCAGCTCAACATCCACCGCGTGCCAGATCGCGCCGGTCTGTACCGTGACGACCTGGTTGTCGAAATCCATCTTCTCGACGGCATTCATCAAATCGAGGCCCATCAGGATGCAGCCTTCGCGGATCCCGTGCCCGATGAATGTGGATGAGCGCCCCCAGACGAAGATGGGCACCTTGAAGTCATTTGCGGCACGCACGATCTCGCTAACTTGCTCGGTGGTGCGGGGCCGGACAACGACCGCGGGCACACCTCCGGGCGTCGGTCCACAGTCACGCGTGTGGCAGAGGCGATCCACCAGCCTGTCGCTGACGTAGCCAGGGCCGCAGATCGCGGACAACCGCTTTGTTAAATCACTCAACGGGTTTCCTCCTTACAACCTCTGTTATTTACAGGACTTACGCAGTGGATCGCTGAGCATCCTGAGCGGAGTGGCGGCGCTGTCCCCGCCACGGAGTCGAAGGATGCGGCGCTGCGAATGGCGCTCCGGCGTGCTTCGACTACGGCCAGCAGACGGCGCTGGCCTCCGCTCAGCATGCCTTCGCTTGGGTCACTGCGTGAGCCTGTTATTTACTGACCAAGCCTCGCGGTCAGGAATTCGCGCCTGCCGAGGATGAACCGGTCAACGGGCAACACACGTCTGCCCGACGCCTGTACCGTGCGCAGTACCAGCGCGCCCTGGCCGGTCGCCACGGCGATGTGATCCTCCGAACGGAACACCTGCCCTGGCGCCAGATTGCCGCGCCACTCGCTCCACGGCTCTGCATCGAGGATGCGCAAGGGCAATCCATTCCAGGAGGTGAAGCTCCCCGGCCAGGGATCGAACGCGCGCACCTGACGCGCCAGGATGTCCGCCGGCTGTGACCAATCCAGCCGGCCGTGTGCCTTTTTCATTCTGTCACACCACACGGCCTGTGTATGATCTTGATCCCGTGGCGCGATCCGGCCGGCCAGCCAATCTTCGACCGTCGCCAGGTAAAGGCCGGCGCCGAGCACTGCCAGGCGAGCCATCAGGTCGCCGGTCCGGTCGTGCTCCCTGATCGGCATGGCCGCCTGCGAAAGGATCGCGCCGGCGTCCATCTCATCGACCACGAAATGCACGGTGACGCCGGTCGCCCGGTCGCCCGCCAGGATGGCCGCCGGCACCGGGCAGGCGCCGCGCCAACGCGGGAGCAGCGAGGGATGCAGGTTCAGGGCGCCCAGCGGCGCCAGGCCGATGACGGCGTTCGGGATATAGTTGCCGTAGGCGGCGACGAGGATCACGTCGGGCCGGGTGGCACTCAGTTGCCGGAGGACTTCCGGCGCTCGTAAGCTTGCGGGCTGAAACACGGGGACGCCCTGTTGAAGGGCGGCCAGCTTCATGGGAGGCGGCGTCAGATGCAACCCGCGGCCGGCCGGCTTGTCCGGCTGGCAGACGAGCCCCACGACATCATATTTACGGTCAATCAGGGCCTGTAAGGTGGGCTGGCCAAACTCGGGCGTGCTCATCAAAAGGACGCGCATGGTTTTTCCCAAGGTGTATACTGGTGAGAGACGTGGTAGACAGACCGAATGGCTCACGCCAAGACGCAAAGAACGCCAAGACTGCCTTTGTATGGATTCTTTGCGCCCTTTGCGCCTTTGCGTGATGCTCTTCCAAATCCAGCAGGTCATTGACCATTACAGTTTTTCCCAAGGTGGTTCACGCTTACGCGAGACCGCGCCACATCTCAACGCCCTGCCGGTAGAACTCGCTTCCGAATCGAGCGGCCTCGTGCCTCACCCGGTCCTCGTCCAGCGTAAGAAGCTCTCGGTTGTGCATGACCAGTTGCCCGTCGATGATCGTGGATTCCACATCGCTGGATCTGGCGCAGTAGACCAGCGTGTTGATTACATCATGCAGGGGCACCAGGTGAGGCTGATCCAGGTTGATCACCACCAGGTCGGCCAGCTTGCCGGGGTCGATGGTGCCGGCAGCGATCCCGGCCGCCCGCGCGCCACCCTCGGTCGCCAGCCGGAAGGCCTGCCTTCCCGTGACCGCAGTCGGGTCCTCGCCGACCCCCTTGTGCAACAAGGCAGCCATGCGCGTCTCCTCGAACATATCAAGGAGATCGTTGGAAGCCGCGCCGTCGGCCGCCAACGCCACTGGCACCCTGCGAGCAAGCATCTTTGGCACCGGCGCGATGCCGCTGCCCAGCTTCAGGTTACTCTTCGGGCAATGCACCACGGTGGCGCCGCTTTCCGCCAGCAGATCGATGTCGTCGTCGGTGACGTGAACGCAATGTACGGCGGTCGTTCCGGGCTTCAGCAACCCCAGGCGATAGGCATAGGCGATCGGCGTTTGCCCCGTCTCCTGGCACACCTGCTCGATCTCGTAACGCGTCTCCGCCAGGTGGATCTGTAAGCCGATCCCGATCTTCTCCGCGCGGTCGCGCGCCCAGAGCAGCAGCTCCTTGCTGCACAGGAAAGGGGTTGAGGGCGCGAGCACGGTCTCGATGCGGCGATGCGTCCCATGCCAGTTGCGAGCCACCAGCAAGGCCTCCTGCCGACTGGCTTCCGGGTCGCGGCGCAGGGGCGCCGGGAGCCAACGATCAGATAACGCCACCGCGCCGACACCGCGCATCCCGCTATCCTGCCAGGCCCGGAACACGGAGTCCATGTTCATGTTCATGTCGATACAGCAAGTGACGCCGCCCCGGATCATCTCGAGCGCGCTCAAGATGGCCCAGTGGTAGCCGCACGCTTCATCATGGTGCACCCAATGCGCCTGATGGATGGCGTAGGACATGGGATAGAGGGTGGCGTTGCACCAATCGACCAACCCGAGATCGTCGCTGAGGCCCTTGAGGAAGTTCTGGTAGAGGTGGGTGTGAGCATTCACCAGGCCGGGCATGACGGCCCGGCCCCGGCCGTCAATGACCTGCAAATCGGCTATTCCGGCCGGCGCTACCTGCCCGACGGCCGCGATCCGGTGATCCTCGATCAGAACGTCAGTCTCGCGCTCGACCCGGTCCGCCGCGCGCACCACGTAGCTGGCTTGCTTGATCAAGATTGCCATCGGCCGGGTATCCTTCCACATCTTTGGGGGATGGTGCCTGTAGCGCATCCTACAAGCACTGGCCAGTCGGGCTCACGGGGAGAGAGCCATATGACAGGCAGATTATACGTCAGGATTTACCGGGTGTCAAGTGGAGCTTTACGAGCGGGTGCGGTTCAAGGTTTTGCATCGGCATGCGCATATCGTGCCGTGTGTCTGGCACGTCGCTTGTCATTCTGAGCGGGTATGCCCCAGTCCTCCTGGGACGGCGAGTATTCAGCGAAGAATCCGTTCTCCCCCGTTGGCACACGACGGATGCTTCACTGGCGACTCGCCGTAACGAACCTTGAGCCGCAGACCCGTTCACGGCAAAGCCGTGACAGCGGGGGAGTTCCTTGCGCGGAGCGCATTCCGCCGCGCAGCATGGGTAACTCCGCATGACCTCACCGGGCCATCGGCGCGAAACTCAGCACCGCACCCTTTACGAGTAGTGGGTGGTCCCTTCCACAGGGGGAGCGGCGCAAGCGGTTGGGCCGGCGATTGATGCAAGTTTTAGGGATGGATTAGGTCGTGGCCGCCTACGGTTGAAACCGTAGTCTGGCAACCCACAAACCTGTTGAAACAGGTTGACGCCGGGCCGCCCAGTCGTCGCCGGGTCGCCACGGCGAGGCCACTGGCTTGCCCAATCCATTTCTAAACCTGCATCAACCGCAGGCGCCTGTAAAGTATAAGTTGACAGCAGCTTGCCTGAACCGACGAAAGACGGGCATCTGCCGGATCATCGTCGGTGCTCTTTAACCCTGTACAGCATTTCGCCGGCCTGGGGCACCACCAGGATGCCTTCCCTTCCCTGCCAGTCCTCCAGCCGGATCGTGGCCGGGTCGAGGTAACCCAGGTTGATCCTGGCACAGCGTGCCGATGGAATGCGCGTCGCCAGGGTAACCTGGATGCGCGGCGTTTCAACGCCGGTGGCCGCATCGTAAGTGCCCAGGCCCTTCACGTGCGTCGAGTGGGCCAGGACGCCAGCGGGATAATCCTTGAACTGCTCCCATTGCTTGAGGAAGTAGTCGCGACAGTGATAGCCGATCTCGTCGATGATCCGGCCGTGGGTGTAGCTGACCTCGGTAATGTGCGGCGCGTAGATCACCACTTCGCCGCCATCGGCGATGGCTGGCTCCAGCTTGTACATCCCTTTGGCTGCCGTCCACAGATCGTCGTACATCTCGGGCATGATCGAGAGCACTCGGCGATAGGGACGATCCACCCAGGTGATGTGCACCTGGGCAGAGAGCGCGGACGCGGCCTCCCACGCCTCCTGAGCCGAGCCGAAGTAGAGGCCCCTCAGGCCGTCATGGGTGACCACCAGTCCGAAGCAGACAATGGGCCGGCCGATGAAAGCCGCGGCCCGGTCGATCACCGCGCGCACCGGCGTGTAGCCCGAGCCGATCACCTGATAGCTGGTGATGACGGCACCGAGCCAGTGGGTGAAATGGATGATCTCAGGACCGGCGATGCCGGGAAAAAGGTACTTGGTGCCGCCGGAGAAACCGACGACCTCGTGCGGAAAAACCGGCCCACAAATGATGAGCTGGTCGTAATCAAAAATCAGCTTGTTGAGCGCCACCGGCACGTCCTGGGCCATCAGCCCTCCGCTGATCTCGCCGATCTCGCGCGCTGGAATGACGCCGATGGTACGGAAGTTCGCCTGATTCGCCCACTCGTGGTTGAAGATACGGCTGCGCCTGATCCCCTGGCGGGCCCCTTCGACCGTCCCATCGATTACCGGCCGGCCCACCAGCTTACCGAGCTGCGCGTCGCTCATCGGTTGGTGTGTGCCGAGCGCCACCAGATAGTCCAGCGCGGCGACGCGCGGGCCGAGCATTTCCTCGAACACGTGGAACATCAGCGGCATCGGCATGGTGCGCGTGCCGTCGGGGATGATAACCAGCACGTGGCGACCATCCAGGTCCATCTGGGCTGCCGCCTGGCCAACGATGTCGCGCACTTCCGTCTCTGCCAGAAAAGCATCCGGGTAACCTTTACCGATGACCATCGATTTCTTTGCGCCCCTTTCCTACACACCGCTGAAGGCCGAAAAACCGCCGTCCACCGGCACGATGATGCCCGTAACGAACGCCGACGCCGGGGAAAGCAGCCACAACACGGTGCCCAGCAGATCTTCGGGAGCGCCAAAACGGGCCATAGGCGTATAGTCGATGACTGTCCGGCCGCGCGGGGTCAGATCGCCGGTCTCTCGATCGATCAGCAGGTAGCGATTTTGCTGGCCCAGAAAGAAGCCGGGCGCCACCGCATTCACCCGGATTCCTGCCGCGTAGTTCTGCGCCATGTGTACGGCGAGCCACTGGGTAAAGTTGCTCACCCCGGCCTTGGCCGCGGAGTATGCTGGGACGCGCGTCAATGGACGGAAGGAGTTCATCGACGTGAAGTTCAAGATCACCCCCTCGCCACTCTCCGCCATCTGCTGCCCGAAGACCTGGCAGGGCAGGATGGTGCCCAGGAGATTTAAGTCGAACACGAACCGCAACGCCTCCTCGGGCAGATCGAAGAAACCGGATTCGGGGCTTGTGGTCGCGGCCGGCTTGTTCCCACCCGCCGCATTCACCAGGCCATAGACGCGACCGAAGCGCCCCCTGATCGTCGCCGCCGCCTGGCACAGGCTGTCGCGGCGCAGCACATCGCCGTGGACCGCCTGAACTCGACTGCCGTGAGCGCCGGTGCGCTCCACCAACCCGCCGGCCGGATCGAGGCCGCGGTCGAGGATCACCACGTCGGCGCCCACACCCGTCAGCGCGGACGCGACCTCACCGCCCAACACGCCGGTCCCCCCGGTCACCACGAAGGTTTTGCCGGTGAAGTCATAGAGCTCGGTGATTTCTTGTAGGTTCATGTTGACCAGCTCAGTAGGGGCGAGATTGCCTCGCCCGCGGGCGGAGTATATCACAAAAGGACGTGCGGCGCACCTGGCAAATGCGCCGCACGTCCTTTGAAGGGTTCCATCGACCAGCGTTCAACCCTGGGCCGGCACAGCCTCCAACTCATGCTCCCTGGGGAATACCGGCAGCAGCTTCGCCAGGAGGGCAAACGCCGCGCCGCCGAAGGTGAACAGGGCAGCCGTCACGGCGATTTCCATCAGCGATGGGATGTAGATCGGGCCGGTGTAGGTCCATAGCCCAAACACGCTGACATTCAGCCGGTTCAAAATGCCGCAGGTGACGATCATCCCGCCCACGGCAAACAGGGCGTTCTTGCTGTTCCGCACCTTGGGGTTCATCAGCAGGATGGCCGGCAAGACGGCGCCCAACCCCACCTCGACCCACCACAGCAAGGCCTGCAACGTCGGCTCGGTGAGCATCCACAGCTTGCCGCGCCAGGCCAGGTCTGCGAACTTGGCGACGCCGTAGAATCCCAGCCAGTAGGCGTTGAACTTCGCCAGACCGGCCAGGAGTTTCTGCTCCAGCCCTCGCTTGAACCCACGCGAGCTCAGATTCGACTCCACCACCACCATGCCCAGGCCGACGCCGATGGCTGACAGCCAGAAGAACACCGGCAGCCAGGGGGTATACCACAGGTCGTTCAGCTTGCCGGGCGTGATCAGCCACAGCGAGCCAAGAGACGACTGGTGCATCGTGGAGAGCAGGATGCCGATAATGACCAACGGCAGCGTCAGTTTGTGGGTGATCTGCCACGCCCGCTTCCAGCGCAACCGCTCGAACAGCGCCGGCGCGAACTCCAACGCCAGCACCGTGGTGTAGCACATGACGCATATCGCCACTTCGAACAGCACCGAGTGGATGTTGTGGTATATCAACGGGCGCCAGATGTTATATGGCCGCCCGATGTCGATGATCAGTGCGACGACTAACAGCGAATAGCCCAGGAAGGCGGTCAGGATCGTCGAGCGCAGGATCGGCCGGTAGCGCTCCAGCCCGAAGACGTAGACCAGCCCCGCCAGGACGAAGGCCCCGCCGCCCAGCATGGCTCCTGCCATCACGTCAAAGCCGATCCACATCCCCAGGGGGAATTGGTCGCTGAGGTTCGTTACGGCGCCCAGGCCGTTGCTCAAGCGCAACACGACAGCGATGACCGCCAGCGTCCACAAAGCCAGCACGCCGCCGACCGCGGTGACAAACTTGGGTGACCAGTCCAGCTTTAAACCGGTCATCTTCTGAAGAACCGTATAGCCGATCCCAACCACCAGCAACAACGGCAGGCCGATGCGCAGAATGAACAACGCAGCGAGCATGAGGATATCTTGTAGCATGATGAAGGCTCCTTATTCGTCGGCTTCCGCGTTATGTTCATGCCGCTCCCACGGAGGAATATCGTGGTCGTGGTCTTTACCATTCCGCATGCGGGTGACGATCGATGCGCCGGTCAGGACAACGGCCATGCTCCCCACCACAGCCGGCAGCTTCGACATGACATCCCAGGTGTATGCAGGAAGCGCCCGTGTGGTCACATTCGTGCGGAAACCGAGCTGCTCGAACGGCACATCGGAGATGTACAGCATCGCGGTGCCGCCCGCTTCCTGCTCGCCGAAGATGTGATCCACGTAATGCGTCGGGTTAGATGCGATACGGCCGTGTGCTTCCTGCAAAAGTTGATCGCGCGTGCCGAACTTCAGGGCGCCCGAGGGACAGTTGGCCGCGCAGGCCGGCTGTTCGCCGTTCTGTTGGCGCTGGTAGCAGAACATGCACTTACGAATCTGCGGCGTGAGCCCGTTTTGCCATTCGAAACGTGGCACACCGAAGGGACAACTCGCCATGCAGTAACGGCACCCCAGGCAGCGATCGGGCCGATAAATGATTGGTCCCTCCGGCGTCTTGTACAGCGCGGAGACAGGGCATGCGGATGCACAGGCGGCATCAATGCAGTGCATGCACTGGCGCTTCACCCAGCGTTTTTCGTCGTCTTCCAGTGTATGCTGCTCGACAAAAGTGTACGTCTGAGCGCTCAGCCCTTGCATTTGTTCGGTCGTCGGGTTGAGCTTGTTCGCCTCGATGCACGACCGCTGGCAGTTTCCGCAGCCCACGCAGCGGCTGATATCGATCAACATCGCGGGGATCGTGCCGCGCCCTGTGCCAACCGTCCCACCCCCTGAGGCGTGGGCGAGGCCGGGGACGCCGGTTGCCAGCATGGTCGCGCCGACGCTCGCCGCCGATAGCTTAAGGAAATCCCGCCGCGAAAGCTTCTGATCCTTGCTCATCGGATACCTCACTTTGCCTTGCGCGAAAGCCACATCGACATACCGGCAACTCCGATGATCAGGCCGAACACACCGCCCACTCCCAGGGCAAGGCCCATGCCGATCACGCCGATGTTGCGCAACGAGTCAAGCCGCTTCTGCGCATCGGAGACCTGGGTCTCGAGCTCCTGAACCCGCGCGTTCGACTGCTGTATCTGAGCGGTTTCAGCTACGTTGGTCGCGGACAACTGCGCGGGCATAATCTGAGCATTACCGGCGGGGTGAGTCGCATCACTATGGCAGCGGTTGCAAACGTCGGCCGGCACGGTGAAGGTATGGCTGCTGGCAGTGATCGTGGCGCCGGCAACGTCGGCAGTGTTGGTCGTTTCCTTGGCCATGTGGCAGCTTACGCAGTCCACACCGCTAATGCCATGAACCGAGTGCGCCAGCTTCGTCTGCTCGTCGCTGTGGCATGCCGCGCAGAGCGTCTCGGCGCTGCCCGTGCGAACCCCTTGCGTGTGCGCCTGGTGGCAGTCGAAACATCCGATGTTGTTCGCGGCGTGCTTGCTTTTTTCCCAATCCTTGAACGCGGCCTCGTGGCACAACTGGCAGGTGGTGGTGTCTATGGGCAGGGTCATGGTCTGGCCGGCAGGATGCCCTTCCTTGTAAGGGCCATGACAGGCCTCGCAGGTCACGCCTTCGGACATGAACTTGCCGCTGCCGGTGTCAAAACCGGTCGTGTGACACTTCAGACACTCCGCCTGGTTTTGGCTCTTGGACAACTGCTCCTGAAAGACAGGATCCAGGGTGGCCTTGGCATGCGTTGAGTCTTTCCAGACCGCGTACTCGTCGGGATGGCAACTCTGGCACAAGGGTTGCTGTTCCTGAAAGGTGAGCTGGTTGGATGGCTCTCGCGGCCCCACGGCCGCGGGGGCGGCGCTGGTGGTCCCGGTGACGAGAATCGCCAGCGCCAGAATCACCAGCGTTGGCAGAACGATCAGCCAACTCTTGGCCGATAGGCGCCGGGACGGGTTTGACGGTTGAGAATTCATCGTGGGCTCCTTTGCCTCACATCATCGGGTAGCGTTGAAAGATGTCGCAGTTGACGCAGTCTTCAGGGATATGGCCTTCGGCGTCGAAACGGGCCTGCCAGCAAGGCTTTTGGGGATTCTGCGGCGCCGGGCACTTCGCCCGGTCGGTCTCGCTGCATCCCTTGACATCCGAGCAGCGCTGCGCAACTCGTGGCATCGCCAGTCCAGGCTGGGGCCGCGGTGTCTCGCGCACCTGCGGCGGGATGAAAGGTATCACCGGCCCAGGAGCGGGCGTGCGCACCGGGGCGACCGGCCGCTTATCGGAAACCGGAACACTGGGCTGTTCGGCCGGGGTCTCGGCTTCCTGCGCCTTCCGCCGCTCCTCCCAGGCTTCACGCTCCCATCGACGGTCAAGCCGCTTGAGCAGATATCCCACGCCCAGCAAGACCACCAGGGGCACACCGAAGCGCAGCAGGACCATGCCTGCGAATACAAGGACATCAAGGAAATCCATCATGGCACACCTCCGTGTCTTCAATCTGACTCTAGCTTAGCACGTTGGGACGCGCGATACCATCGGGTAGAATCACCATCTTTGACCTGGGGTGGTTTACCCATGTGGGAAGGTGGGGCAAGCGAGGCAGAGGGGGAGGTATTAGGGATTGGGGATTGGGGATTGGATAATGGATCGGTTTGGGCAGGCATCAGGTCAGCTCGATCAGCCCTTTCTCGATGGCGTAGCGCACCAACTCCACCCGGCTGTGCAGGTTAAGCTTTGCCATGATGTTCTCACGATGCCGATTGACCGTCTTCACGCTGATGACCAACGCATCGGCGATCTCCTGGTTGCTGTGACCCTGGGCGATCAACGTCAGCACCTCACGCTCGCGGTCGGTCAGTGCCTCGAAGCCGCGCCCGGCGCCCCCCGTATGCTCCGCTTTCTGCAGATAGTCGCTCACAAGCAGCCGCGCCAGCGATGGGAAAAGGAAAACGCCTCCCCGCTGAACGGCATGGATCGCTGAGAGGAGATCGTTGGGCGCTGCCCGCTTGGGCACGTAGCCCGATGCCCCCGCTGCCAGCATCTCGAAGAAATACTGGTCATCCTCATGCATCGTCAGCGCCAGCACCGCCACGTCGGGACACTGTTCCTTGATCCGCCGGGTTGCCTCGATGCCGTTCATGTCGGGCATCGAAATGTCCATCAGCACGACATCCGGCGACAGCTCGCGCGCCAGGCGCACCCCCTCGGCGCCGGTCTCAGCCTCGCCGACGATCTGAAGCTCGGGGTCCGCACTGAGCAACATGCGTAACCCGGCGCGCACGACGGCGTGGTCATCAACCAGCAAAATGCCAATCGGATTCATCGATCAACTCCCCAGGCGCCACATTGCCCGAACGAATCAGTGCAATACCCAATCCCTAATACCTGATCCCCCATCCCCACCTCACTTCACCGGCAACTCAATGGTAATCCGCGTGCCGCAACCGGGCTCCGATTCAACGCTGCACCGGCCACCCACCAGTGCCACCCGTTCGCGCATGCCCACCAGCCCCAAGCCGCTGCCGCTCTCATACTTCGGCGGCGTATTCACATCGAATCCCACACCGTTGTCGGTAACGACGAGCCGGGCGCAGTCCTTTTCCTGGCTCAGGTCGATGCTCACCTGGGAAGCGTGCGCGTGGCGGACGACGTTGGTGAGCGCCTCTTGCGCCACGCGAAACAGCACCGTCTCCTGCTCGGGAGGCAGGCGGCGAGCAAAGCGGGTCGCGTTGAGGCATAAAGCCAGCTCGGAATGCCGCGCCCCATACTGGCCGATGTACCAGCGCAGGGCCGGCACCAACCCCAGGTCGTCTAGCTGAGCCGGCCGCAGGTTCGCCATGATGTTGCGCAGCTCGGTGATGGCCTGATCCGCGACTTCCCGCAGATTGCGTACCAGGTTATGCGCGCGGGCCGGCTCGCCTGCCAGGCTGCCTTCTACCGCAGCCAACCCCATGGCCAATGCGGTCAGCTTTTGACCGGTCTCATCGTGCAGCTCTCGGGCGATGCGAGCGCGCTCGCCTTCCTGGGCGTTCACCAACTGGCGCACCAGCCCCTCGAGCTGTGTCTCGCGTTCCTGCACTACCTGATAGAGCCGGGCATTCTCGATCGAGGTGGCAATTTGCCCGGCAAAAGCGGTCAACAGCCGGAGTTCCGCTTCGCCGAGCGTGGCCTCTTCCTGTCCCCACCCAAGCGCCAGCCCGCCGAGAATCTGCCCTTTTGCCACCAACGGCACCCCCAGTGACCGGTACTTCTGCCCGCCCGCAAAACTTTCGTCGCTGAGCGCCTGCACCGCGCCATCCAGAGCCTCTCCCACCGGTTGGGTGGAAGCCACTACCTTGCTGACCACAGTGGCCAGCGGTGGCGGCCTCACGGCTGGCGGAGCATCGGACCGCCGGTATTCGCTCGCCAGTTCCAGTTCGCCATCAGATCGTTTCAGGTAGATCAGGCTCCAGCAGACACACTTGAAGCTGTGCACCACCTGGATCAGCGCATCTTTCATGGCACGCCGCGGATCCATGGTCGAAGACAGAGTGCGCGCCATCCCGACCAGCGCGGACAATTCCTGAGCAGTCGCTTGCAGTTGGACGTTCAGCGCCTCGACCTCATTCGCCCGGCGCTCCTGGGCTTCCAGCGCGGCGGCCTGGGCCTCAATGCGGGCCTTATTCGCGCGCGCCAATCGCAGGCGGCTCTCCAATTCGAACGCGCGCAGTGCGCGGCCCAACGTGACCGCAATCGCGATGGCCATCAGCCCGCGCAGGAGCTGGATGGGGATGCCGAACACACGCAGAAAAAAGGCCGTGTTGATCGTCTGCGACGGGAAGATCAGGCTAGGGCGTGTGAAGAGCTGGCCGACCACCCCGTAAACTGCGAAAGCCAGTGCCGCCCAGAGCAGGTCCTGACCATAGGCCGACATGCCGCGCGCGTGGAAATCGCGTCGCTCGCGCAGCAAAACCCACGCAGCAAGGAGCGATCCGGGGATGCCCAGGCTGTAGCGCGCCAGCACGTCGCCGGCAATGAGCACATCGGAGAAACTGGGACGTTTGGTCAGGTAGAAAAAACCCAGTGAAGCCAGCCACAAGCCGACCATCGCCAGAGCTTGCCAGGTGCTCGCTGTAGGCACCGCCTCAGCGCCGGGTAAAAGCCGTGTGCCGAAAACGAGCAACAACCAGAAAGAGAGCCCCAGAGCGGCGACGCCAATGAGCTCTTCGGCCACACCGGCTTCGTACCCGGCCTGATGGGCGGCGAAGATCTGGAACATTTCGAACCATTCGTGGCCGCCGTGGAGAAAGCTAAACAGCGCCAGGGGCAGCAACGCGCGCGCGAAGCGGAACTCGGAGGCGCGACCGGATTCCAGCAGCACCACCAGCCCCAGGGCAAAGAACGCCAAGCCGTAGAAGAAATAGACGAAGACGACGTTCCGCATGAAGAACGCGGAAATCGTTTCCATGTCAGCTCCGTGGCATGTCAGCCAGCACGCGCGTTATATCGCGCAGGTGCATTCTGACGTGCATGAAAACGATGCGGATGAAGTCGGCCAGCGCGGTGTCGTTGCCGAGCGCCGGATGATTTCCCCGCCGCATCAAATCCTCGTCCGACAGCCCGGCCACCAGGCTGATCGTGTCGGCGCGCACGGCCTGCAAATCGGCCAACAGATCCGGCACGGAACGCCCGGCCAGCTTCGCTACCCTGCTGTTGTTGTACCGGTTCAGGTCGAAATCGGGCGGCGAGCCGGGGCCACCGCCTGCCACATTCGCGATGAGGTTCTGGTGTCCACGCTCGGCGCTGACCAGATGAGCCAGGACATCGCGCACGCGCCAGACCTGGCCTTCCGCATACACCGGTGTTTCCCACGCCTCCAGCGGCAACGCCGCAAGCCGCGCCTGGGCTGCTTCGCCCTCGTCGCGCAGCTTGCGCACCAACTGGTCTATTTGCTCTCCCATGCTGCCCACCTACCTGATCTTCAGCTCCAGCCGCCCATCCAGCGTGCGAACTTCTTCCACGTACCACTGCGACGCGTATTGCGCCAGCGCCTGGTTGGCGAATGTCGGAAGCAAGGCCGTGACCAGTCCACGCGGCGAAACGGATTCCGTCTCCAGTTGCAGCCGGCCGTCTTGTGTGACCAGCCGGCCGACCAACACCAGGTTCCGCACGTCAACCGGCCCGTACTGCAGCCGGGCAGCGGTCAGTTGCAGCTTGCTATCCAGGAAACGCACTGAAGGTGACTCCAGGGTCAACCCTCCCTGTGCGCCTGCGCCCGATGCCACCGCCCGCAGCACATCTGCCTCCGTGATCGTTACCAGGTTCGCGCTCGGGGTGACCACGGTCGGCGTCAACGATATCGTCGGCTGTGTCGCCACGGGTATCAAGGTCGGTGCTACCGGGACAGGTGTTAATACAGGGAGAGGGGACTCAACCGGCGTCGGCAGAATGAATGCTCCGGGAGTAAGGCTTGTCGGTCCTTCCGTGACCAGCGCGGGGGTCCAGATCGCGACAGGTGCGCCAGTCAACCTGTTCATGCAAGAACGGGCCACGAACACCAGGATGACCAAAGCAAGCAGCAAGAGGATTACAAAACGGGTTTTCACGCGATTCCGTCGGCCCTCCTCAGGCCGCGTCCAGTATAGCATGTATGAGCCGGTAAGCGAAACCGGCGAACGGGCAGGACTACATCAACAACACGATCTCGTTTTGCAACGGCAACGTCGTCACCTCAAGATCGTTGCCGTTGACGTAGCAGTCGATCTCCAGGCGCACGCCGAACCCTTCCTCCGGCAGGTAGATGCCTGGCTCCACGGAGAAACCGACACCGGGAATCAGCCGCCGGCGATCCTGGGTTTCCAGATTGTCGAGGTTGACGCCGTTGCCGTGGCCGGTCGTGCCGATGGAATGGCCGGTGCGATGGATGAAGCGGTCGGCCAGCCCTGCCGCGGCGATGACGGCCCGGCACGCGTCGTCCACCTCGTAGCCGTAGACCGGCAGCCCGGCGCGCAGCCGCCCGCCGGCAAATGTCACCGCCGCATCGCGGGCCTGGCGGACGATCTCAAACACCTGCTGGATGCTCGGCGGCGCCACCAAGCCGGCATAGCCGACCCACGTGATGTCCCCGTAGATCGCGCTGGGATCCGGCTCGCGCGCCCAAAGGTCCAGCAGGAGGAAATCCCCCGGCTGTAGCGACGTGTCTGCGCTGCGCCGCGGGGCGAAGTGCGGGTCGGCCGCATGCGCGTTCACGGCGACGATGGGCGGGTGATCGGTCTCCAGGCCGCGGCCGGCAAACTGCTGCATCATGAAATCCTGCACGCTGCACTCGGTCACCGGCAAACCGGCTGCCAGCCGCTCGCGCACATGGGCGAAGGTCACATCCTTCACAGCCAGCAGCGCCGCGCAAGCGCGACGATGGGTGGCAAGCTGATCGGGTGTCCACACCGCCTCGGCCACCTGCACGAGATCGGCGGAGGTGACGACCTCGACACCCAGGCTGCGCACCAGCTCGACCGTGCCCGCGTCCACCCGGCTGATGTAGGGGACAGCACAACCGGGCGAGACCTCCATCGCCACGCGCTGAGAGACGCCCACCAGGCCGCGCAAGCCCTCACGCCAGGCTTGCCAGGAGACATACGTGGCGATGTCCGGTGCCAGGTCACGCAATCCACCCGCCTCGATAGCGTGAGCCAGCCAGCGCGGCTTGCCCTGCGCGGGAATAAAGCACGCCCAACGCCGACTCACGAAGCGGTCGGCCGGAATCCCCGCGACGCGCAACGCGATGGGGTTGAGGCCCTTGAAATCGTACAGCAGCCAGCCGTCCAGCCCTTCGGCGCGAATAGCGGATTGAATTTCAGAAAGTCGTTGCATGATATGGTCTTTCATCCTTCGTCCTTCGTCTTTCGTCTTTCGTCTTGCGTGTTGCGTATGGCGTGTTGCGTATGGCGTTCTTTTCCAGAAGCCCGCGCACTGCGGCCCAGATCGCGTCGAACATCTGGCCGGGCATTCTAAAGGTGAACGCGGACGGGGTCAAATGCCTGAAGAAACGCTGATGTCCCGACACGTCAGGCAAGCAGATGCAGCAATTCTCAATTTGACCGTTCGGCAAGGTCTCCTGACCGCCGCCCGCACGCCTCTGGTCATGCGAGCCGCTCGGTCGGGAGACCTCGCTCTAACTCCGCCAGATTGAGAATTGCTGGAACAGATGATCAATAATTGACGTGCCGTGATAACGTGCTATGCTGGCTCCAGCCTCCGCCGGACGTTAGAAACCCATCCAGTGGTAGTTTCGTAAATAAATCAGTGAATGTCTGATATTCAACTGCCTCGTCTGCCAGGAGGATGCCGGAATGGCTGTCCGATCACGGTTATGGGAACGCCAGTTGCTCGCATGGGCCAGTGAAGGGCTTGAGTGCGCGTTGCCGTCCGGACCGATCACGAGAGACACTGCCCTTCTCGACCGGGCGTATGCTTATTGCGATGCGATTGCGCGGCAACACAGCCGCACGTTCTACAAGGCATCGAGCCTGCTGCCGGCGGCCAAGCGACAGGCCATCCGAGCCCTGTACGCGTTCTGCCGGGTCACCGACGACATCATCGACCGCATGCAAGGCGATCGGGGGTGTGAACTGGCCGCGTGGCAGCGCCGCTCGCTGGCTATGCCACCACCGAGCGATGACCTGGTGGCGTTGGCCTGGGCCGACACCCGTCTGCGCTATCGCATTCCGCCGCGCTTCGCCGAGCAGTTGATCCAGGGTGTGGCCCGCGACCTTGTGACGACGCGCTACGCGACGTTCGATGAGCTGGCCGCGTATTGCTATGGCGTCGCCTCCACTGTCGGGTTGATGTCCACCTGCATCATCGGTTTCTCGGGCCGCGATGCCCTGCCTTACGCCGTCAAACTGGGCGTGGCGCTACAGGTGACCAACATCCTGCGCGACGTGCGCGAAGACTGGGACGCCGGACGGGTCTACCTGCCCCAGGAGGAACTCGCGGCTTTTGGGTTGAACGACAGCGACATCGCGGCGGGAATTGCGCGGAGCGGATCGAGGCGGCGGGTCGACGATCGCTGGGCCGCGTTCATGCGCTTCCAGATCGAGCGCAACCGTCGGCTCTACGCCGAGGCAATACCGGGCATCGCCAAACTTGATCCTTCCGGCCGGTTCGCCATCGCCGCCGCGGCCGCGCTCTACCAGGACATCCTGGACGTCATCGCCGCGCGCGATGGCGACGTGTTCAGCCGCCGCGCCAGGCCGCACACGTGGAGCGCATTGCCGCGCGCGGTGAGCCTCTGGTGGCGGTCAAGGGGTGCATCGTGCTATACTTCTCTTCCAGATCCAGATCCCTGGTTGAAGGAGGAAATCGCATGCGCGTGATCATCACTGGCGGCACGGGGCAGATCGGCCGGGTGCTGGCCGCCGACCTGATGAAGTCCGGCTACGACGTTGTGATCCTCAGCCGCCACTCGGAACGGGTGACCGGGCTGTCCGCGGACATCCGCGTCGAGCGGTGGGATGCGCGCACGGCTCAGGGCTGGGGCAAGCTGGCTGGCGGCGCGCTGGCCATCGTCAACCTGGCAGGCGAGAACCTGGCGGGGTCCGGGTTTTTCCCCGCCCGCTGGACTCCCGAGCGCAAGCAACTTCTGCGGCAAAGTCGGCTGGACGCGGGCCGGGCGGTTGTCGACGCGGTGCGAACTGCCCAGACCAAACCCCAGGTCGTTATTCAAGCTTCCGGCATCGGTCACTACGGGCCACACGGTGATGAGATCCTGACCGAACAGGATAAGCCCGGCGATGATTTCCTGGCGCGTCTAACGGTAGACTGGGAAGCCTCCACCCAGGCCGTCGAAGCCGTGGACGTGCGCCGCGCCGTGATCCGTTCGGGCGTCGTGCTGGCCCCAAAGGAAGGCGCTCTGATGCGTCTGCTGTTGCCTTATCGCTTCTTCGCCGGTGGGCCGATGGGCAGCGGTCGGCAGTGGCTCTCCTGGATTCACCCCAGCGACGAAATCGCAGCTATCCGCTTCCTGATCGAGAATCCCGCGGCCAGCGGTGCGTTCAACCTGTGTGCGCCGGAAGCGCTGCCCAACGCGCAGTTCGGCAAGACCATCGGCCGCGTGCTGGACCGTCCCTCGTGGCTGCCGCTGCCGGCCTTTGCGCTGCGGCTGGTGCTGGGTGAGGTTGCGTCCACCGTGCTCGAAGGCCAACGCGCCACACCTCAACGGCTACTCGACCTCGGCTTCAAGTTCCGTTTCCCGAGCGCCGAGGCGGCACTACGCGATCTGCTGAAGCCATAGAAGCCGAAGGAGCAGATAGCCGGGATAGACGCAATACGTCCTACGCATTACGGAGACCGCATGACTACACCATCCATCGAAACCATTCAACTCGGCAAAACCGACGTTAGAGTCCCCCCGCTCGGCATCGGCACGTGGTCTTGGGGTGACAGCATGATATGGGGCTACGGCAAGAGTTATACTGAAAGCGATGTGAAGACAGCGTTCGACGCAAGCGTAGCGGCAGGCATCAACTTCTTTGACACTGCCGAAATGTACGGACTGGGCAAATCAGAACGGCTCTTGGGCCGGTTTATCCGCGAAAGCGAGGAACAGCCGTTCGTGGCGACCAAGTTCGTGCCGCTGCCCTGGCGCCTGCCCAAGGGCGCGCTCATCACCGCGCTGCGCAAAAGCCTGGCACGGTTAGGTCTCGCGCAAGTGGGTCTTTACCAGATCCACCTCCCATTTCCGCCGCGGCCGGTGGATTTCTGGGTAGATGGCCTGGCTAATGCCGCTTTGTCAGGCCTGGCGCGAGCAGTCGGCATCTCCAATTGCAGCGCCGACCAAACCCGCCGCGCGGCCGCTATCCTGGGGGGACGTGGCGTGTTCCTGGCGTCCAACCAGGTGGAGTACAGCCTGCTGCACCGCGAACCTGAGCGCAACGGATTGTTACAAGCCTGCGCCGATCTCGGTGTAACCCTCATCGCCTACAGTCCACTGGCGATGGGAATGCTCACCGGAAAATACACCCCCGCAAACCCACCTGCCGGTGTGCGCGGCGGCCGCTACCGGGGCCAGTACCTGGCGAAGATCCAGCCGCTGATCGGCATCCTGCGCGAGATCGGTGCAGCGCACGGTGGCAAGAGTCCCAGCCAGGTCGCGCTGAACTGGGTGATCAGCAAGGGCGCGATCCCCATCCCCGGCGCCAAAAACGCCCGCCAGGCGAAGGAGAACGCGGGCGCGCTCGGCTGGCGGCTTACCGCCGATGAAGTGGCCGCGCTGGATCGTGCCAGCGATGCCATCAGATAATACGTCCCTCGCCTTGAAGGCTTCCGTTCCGGTGTCATCCAATGGGAAACGCCCCGGACATCTTATTGGTTTCCTGTACATGTTCCTACTGATGCCCAAGGGCACGCTGTTGTATACTCGGGAGCATCTGAACAGGGTGTAGAACGTGGGGATGGTGTCTTTTTGACGTACTTTGGCTTCTTGCTCCGTTTCGTCGGCATACCGCTGGCGATCCTGGCGCTGTTGACTTTATGGGACCGGCGTCGGGGGCGCGAGCTGCCGACCGGGTTGCGCGGGCTGCCGGCCGGGTGGGTGCTGCTGGCGCACGTGATCGCTGCGGTGGCCTGGACGACGCCATGGGATAACTATCTTGTGGCGACGGGGGTATGGAGCTACGATCCCAAGCTGGTCGCCGGCATCACCCTGGGTTGGGTGCCGATCGAGGAGTACCCATTCTTTGTGGCGCAGACCTTGCTTACCGGACTCTGGCTCCTCTGGCTGGGCAAGCGCCTGCGAACGGACGGACGGACGATCCCGCGGCGGCCCGGCCTGCGTCGCGCGGCAACCAGCGGAGCCGTGGTCATCTGGCTGGCGGCCGTGGCGTCCTGGCTGGTCCGGTGGCGGCCGGGAACATACCTGGGCCTGGAGATCGGCTGGCTGATGCTGCCGATTATCCTCCAACTGCTGGCAGGCGCGGATGTGTTGTGGCATCGGCGGCGGCTGGTCGCTGCGGCGCTCCTGCCATCGTTCGTGTACCTGTCGGCGGCCGATTTCGTGGCCATCGGCTCGGGCACCTGGGTGATCGCCCCGGGGCAGTCCACGGGGATCATGCTCGGCGGTGGGCTGCCACTCGAAGAAGCCATCTTCTTCCTGTTGACCAACATGTTGATCGTCTTCGGGATGACGCTCATGATCAGCGCCGATCAAGACGCATTGAAAAGCCTGGTCCGCCGGTTGCAGCCCAATCGGTCGCCACTTGCGTGACGCTTTGAGGCGACTGATGAAAGAGGGATGTACAAAAAGAGGTGAGCTTTGGTTACTCAACTCAACGGCAGGAATGCACCTGACTTCGCCTTGGCCGACACGGACGGCCGAACCGTCCGCCTGTCCGATTATCGCGGCACGAAAAACGTCGTCCTGGTCTTCAACCGGGGCATCCTTTGACCCTACTGCCGCCGGCACATGGCGCAGTTGCGCCAAGATTATGCTCAATTCCTGGGGCGAAATGCGGAAGTCCTGATCATCTGGCCGGACGACGCCGACGAAGTGCGGGCCTATTGCCAGCGCGAGAAACTGCCCTTCCCGAATCTGATCGATCCGGGGCACCGGGTTGCCAACGAATACGGCCAACAGATCAAGCTGCTCAGATTCGGACGCATGCCCGCGCTGGTCATCCTGGATCGCGATGGCACGGTGCGTTACGAGCACCGTGCGAATAGCATGAGCGATATCCCGAGCAGCCAGACGTTGTTGGACGTGCTGGATGCGCTGAATGCCGAACGGAAGACAGGCTAGAAGTATCGGGAAAGGAGAGGTGAGCGATGCACGCCGAGGGACACGCGCCGGGACGCATCGCGTTGCTGGGCTCAGGTGAGACGTCGCTGGCGGGCGGCCGTGTCTTCGAGAGCCTGGCGCGCGTCCTACCGACACCGCTGCGGGTGGCCGTGCTGGAGACGCCGGCCGGCTTCGAGCTTAACTCCGACCGGGTAGCCGGCCGCGTGGCCGATTTCCTGGCCGTGCGGCTGCAAAACTACCGGCCGGAGATCGAGGTGCTGCCGGCGCGCAAGCGCGGCACGCTCAAGAGTCCCGATGACCCGGACATCACCGCGCCGCTGCTGCGCGCCGACTTGATGTTCATGGGACCGGGCAGCCCGACCTACGCCGTCCGGCAACTGGCAGATAGCCTGGCCTGGCACCGGCTCATCGCTCGCCACCGCGTGGGCGCGACCCTGGCTTTCGCCAGCGCCGCTGTGGTTGCCATCAGCGCCCTGGCGCTGCCCGTCTACGAGATCTACAAGGCCGGGCACGATCTGTACTGGCAATCGGGACTGGATCTGTTCGGCCCATACGGGCTGAGGCTGGTTTTCGTGCCGCACTGGAACAACGCCGAGGGCGGCGCCGAGCTCGATACCAGTCGCTGTTTCATGGGCCGGTCACGCCTTGAGGCCCTGCTTTCCATGCTGCCGTCCGACGTCACTGTGGTCGGCATCGATGAGCACACCGCCCTGGCAGCAGACCTGGACACGGGCATGGCGGAGGTGATGGGCGCGGGCGATGTCACGATCCTGCGTCCCGGTGATCAGCTTTGCTTCGCGCCGGGCGGTCGCTTCCCGCTATCCGAGTTTGGCCCATTCCGGTGGCCCCAGCCTGATGCAGGCTTGCCGCCGGAGATCTGGGCTGAGGCATTGGCGATCGCCGGGGAAGTGGAAACGCAGCAGGCTGAGCTTGACCTGGCACCTGCGGAGGTAATGGCTCTGGCTGAAGAGCGGGCGGCGGCACGCGCGCGGCGCGATTGGGCCGCCGCCGATCGCCTGCGGGAACAAATCGCCGCGCTTGGCTGGCAGGTGCAGGATACTCCGGAGGGCCCCCGGCTGGCGCGCATTGGCTGATAGCTGATGGCCGATAGCTGATGAACGATGGCAGTAGGCTTCTCATCGGCTGCGGGGACGCATCTTCTGCTTATGGCACGTCTTTGCAGGTGACCTATGCCACCGCGCGACGCATGGGCGAAACGAGCCATTCCCTTCATATTATGCTGAGACTCCGATGCCGCGCGACGGCGTGTGCGACAGGAGACTCCTGCCATGCTGAGACTCCCAGGCCGCGCCGGGCGGCCTGTTCTGACCAAGAAACTCGCAGTGTCATCCTGAGGCCGAGTCCCTGACAGCGGTTGGCGACTCACGGTTGTCAGGCCGAAGGATCCGTGCTGGCAGTTTCTTGGTAGCGGGTCGCCGGCCGATTCCGTTGCGGCAAGATACCAGCGAAGCATCCGTCGCAGCGGATAGGACGGATTCTTCGCTGGAAGCTCGTTATTACAGGAGTTGAGCTGTCAACCCGCTCAGAATGACCAATGTAAGCACTTTGGGGCTGCTGCACATTCTATCGAGATGGGAAGAATAGCCCCGGCGCGGCCGACAGAGATGGGTTTGTTCACGTATAGGCTCGGCAGATAGACCCGCTCGGGCCACAGGGTTGGTGTCGGCGTGACGGTGGCGGTGGCGCTGGGCGTGGCCGTCGACGTCTGAGTGGGCGTGCGGGTCGCGCTCGGCGTGATGGTCAATGTGGCCGTCGGTGTCCGGGTAGCGGTCGCGGTCGATGTTGTGGTGGATGTAGCTGTCGGCGTCCAGGTGGGAGTGAAGGTCGCACTTGGTGTGGCAGTGGGCGTGGCCGTCGGCGTCCGGGTGGAAGTAGCGGTCGCGGCCAGCGTTGCAGTGGACGTAGCTGTCGGCGTCTGAGTGGGAGTGAGGGACGCGCTCGGCGTGATGGTCGATGTGGCTGTCGGTGTCCGGGTAGCGGTCGCGGTCGATGTTGCAGTGGATGTAGCGGTCGGTGTCCGGGTGGGGGTCGCACTTGGTGTGACGGTGGGCGTGGCCGTCGGTGTCCGGGTGGCGGTGGCCGTCGATGTCGGTGTATCGCCGCCTGTGTGATAGCAAATCGACAGCTTGGGCCGCTCGCTCACGCTGCCGTACTCGCTGGCCCAATAAGTCTCGAACTCATCGGACACGGTCGTGGGGTCGTCCAGGAGCACGCCGTAGTTGGGATAGCTGCCGTTGACCCACCCCTGAACCAGGGCCGTCACGTTGGCCGTCTTCCAGCCTGATCCCGCGGCGGCGAAGGAACCGCGCACCGTCGGATCGTACCCGCCGAAGTTGTTCCACGTCACGCTGCCGGCGCCGGTCTCCGCCCACGCCGCGGTGATGCGGTAGACGTTCACCGTGCGGGCTCCGCCTTCGTCGTTGCGATAAATGCCCAGGGCCGCGCTGTCCACCACGGCGCCCGGAGGCATGAACCCCAGGTCGAAACGGATCAACGTGCGCTTGCGCCCGCCACTGTAGATGCCGGTGTACAGATTCTCCCAGTCGCCCGTGTAATCCGGCCAAGCGGCCCAGATGTAGGCGTCGGCCACTGTGCCATACGTGCCGCGCTGGATGACCTTGCCGCAGACCGCGCCGGTGGTAGCTGTTGCCGTTGGGGTCGCGGTGACCGTCGCCGTCGGCGTCGCAGTGGATGTGGCGGTCGGCGAAGGCGTGGCGGTAGCCGTCGGCGTGACACCGGGCGGGAAGGTGGATGTGGCCGTGGGCGTTGGGGTGATCGTGGGGGTGGCGGTCGGCGTGGGTGTGTCCCCCGCGACGCCGTTCCAGCCTGCCAGCCGGGCCATCATCCACCAGAACGCGTTGCCCTTGAGCTTGCAGTTGAAGGGGTGCGAGTGCTCGCACGAATCGGGCAGGTTCAGGCAATCCGCCGGGTGCGCCGCACACCAATCGTCGCACCAGGGGCAACTCTCATCGGTGTTGGGGTAATAGTTCCCCGCGGGATCGTAGCTCTCGATGTCGGCAAAGTCGAACAGCACCTTGCCGTGCGAGCGGGCATAGTCGCGCACCAGGTTGTTGTTGCGATAGAGCGTGTCGCCCGGCCCGGTGCCGTCGGTGTGGCCGGTCATCAGGATAAACCGCATGGCCGGATATTGAGCTTCGAGGCCGTTCAGGGCGTCGAGATATTGCTGCACTGTTGCGGTGGCGTTAGTGGATTGCTCACCGCACCATGACCACATCGAATAGCCGAACCAGCCGGTGTTCGCCACGGATTGCGTATGGCTGATCCCATCGGCGCTGGCCCAATACCGTTCGGGCGTGATGTAGCTCCAGCCCTCGTCGGTGTAGTTGTTGCCGTCGTAGATGCGCAACGCACCCGACGCCGCGGGCAGTTCCACCGGGCCGCCGGTGTCGATGGCGACGCCGAAGCGGGGATCGATCTGCGCCAGTTTCTCGATGCCGGAATTGATCTGCGAGCCGTGCGAGGTGTGGGCGAAGTGCAGGGTCAGCGCCTTCGCCTGGGTCAGCCAGTAGTCGGGGATCTTGCTGATGTCGGTGTTGGTGTGGTCGATGATGAGCGTGCCGGCGGCGGGAGCGACGATCGGCTCGCGGGGCGACGTCACGCCTTGCGGTGCGGCCGGCGGCGCATTCGATGGCGGCGGGGCCGCCACGGCTGAGGCGCTCAGCCCAAACAACAGGCCAACCGCAAGCAGATAAACAAGAAGAGTGCGTAATGGGGACATCGGCGGCCTCCATGCATCTGTTTCACACATTATACACTACGGGAGCGCATTATGAAGTCAATCGTCATCATCGGCGCGGGGTTGGGCGGGCTGGCCGCAGCGCTGCGGCTGCGTGCCATGGGCTTCGACGTGACCGTCATCGAGAAACAGAAGCGCCCCGGCGGTCGCAGCAACGTCCTCCAGGAGAACGGCTTCCGGGTGGACATCGGCCCGACCATCCTGGTGATGAAGGAGACGTTCGAGGAAACCTACCGCGCCATCGGATATGACATCAACCAGCGCATCAAGTTCGTGACGCTGGACCCGAATTACCGCATCTATTTCCACGACGGCTCGCACATCGACCTCTACAACAGCATGGCGAAGCTGGCGGCCGAGGCGGAGAGGATCGAGCCGGGCGTCACCACGCGGCTGTTCCGCTTTATCGGCGAAGGGGCCAGGAAGTACGAGCTGGGTATGGAGTTCGTGACGCGCAACTACGCCCACATCACCGACCTGGCGAACCCGAAGGCCGTCGTGCGCTTGATCAGGACCGGCTCCCATCAAAACCTCTATGCGCAGGTCGGCACGTACTTCAGGACCGACAAGCTGCGCAAGGCGTTCACCTTCCACTCGATGTTCCTGGGGCTGTCGCCACTGGACGCGCTGGCGATGTACAGCCTGATCACCTACGCCGACCTTGTCGGCGGCATGAGCTATCCGATGGGCGGCATCTACAGCATCATCGAGGACATGGTGAAGCTGGCGGGCGAGATGGGCGTCACGCTGCGCACCGGCACGCCGGTGGAGGAAATCCTGATCGAGAACGGGAAAGCCAGGGGTGTCCGGCTATCCGGCGGCGAGATTGTGACCGCGGACATCGTGGTCTCCAACGCCGACCTGGTCTACACCTACAAGCGCCTGGTGCCGGCGCAGTACCGCAAGGTCTACACCGACACCAGGCTCGACCGGATGGATTACGCGTGCTCCGGCTACCTGCTTTACCTGGGCGTGGACAGGGTTTATCCGCACATGCGGCACCAGGCGCTCTACTTCGCCGAGGATTACCGGGCCAACCTGGACGCGATCTTTCGCACCAAGACGCTGCCGGAGGACCCGTCCTTTCACCTGAACAATCCGACGATCACCGATCCCAGCGTGGCGCCGCCAGGGCACAGCATGATCTACCTGCTGGCGCCGGTGCCGAACTTGCAGGGGAACGTGGATTGGGACGAGGCTGCGCCGCTCGTTCGGGAGAAGCTGTTGCGAGGGCTGGAGCGCCTGGTAGACCCGGAGATCCGCAAGCACATCGTCTGGGAGCGAGAATATCGACCGACCGACTGGCAGCGGGACATCAACGCGCCGTATGGGGAGGCCTTCGGATCGCTGTCGCACGGCTTTTTCCAGTCGGCCTACTTCAGGCCGCACAACAAGGCGCGGGACATCGAGGGGTTGTACTTCGTCGGTCAGGCCACTTATCCCGGCATCGGGATGCCGATGGTGCTGATCTCGGCGCGGCTGCTGGCACAGCGGCTGGCGAGGGAGCACAACACGGATTCGGAACACGGATTCACGGATCTGAAAAGAGGGAAGGATATGACATGACGCCGGGTCTCGACCGGTCTATCGCCACGCCGGAGGATTACGCCGAGTGCCGGCGGGTGATGTTCGGTGCCAGCAGGAACTATGCGTTCGCCACCCGCCTTTTGCCGCAAGACGTTCTCCGGCACGTGGAGGCGCTCTATGCACTGATGCGCGTGGGGGATGACCGGGTGGACGTGTCGCACGCGGGGTTCGCCTCAGCGCGGGAAGGGATCGAGGATTGGGAGCGGTCGTACTGGCGGGCGTTCGAGACGGGCCGCAGCGATCATCCGGTGATGCGCGCCTATCTGAACTCGGCGCGCGCGTGTGGCATCCCGGCTGAGGTCATGGCCGCTTATTTCCGAGCCATGAATGAGGATCTCACGACCACCCGCTTCCCCACCTTCGCCGACCTGTTGCACTACATGGAGGGGAGCGCGCTGCCGGTCGGCCGCGCCATGACCTACATCCTGGGCGTGCGATGGCCATACACTGTAGAGGAGGCGTTGCCACACGCCGATAGCCTGTCGATCGCGATGCAGCTCAGCAATTTCTGGCGGGACGTCGGCCAGGACTGGCGCATCGGTCGGTTGTATATCCCTATGGAAGATCTGACCCGTTTCGGTGTGCCCGAGGCCGACATCGCCGCGAGCCGCGTCACGCCCAACTTCGTCGCGCTGATGGAATTCGAGATCGAGCGGACCGAGGCGTATTATCGGCATGCGCGGCGCGGGGTGCGGATGCTGAAGACCGGTCGCTGGGGCGTGATGGCCGGGCTGGAGATCTACCGGGGCATCCATGCCGCCATCCGCCGCAACGGCTATGACGTGTTCACCCGCCGCGCCAGCACAACCGGGCTGCAAAAGCTAGGCCTGACACTGGCCGCGCAGTGGAAACTTTACCGGAGTTGACGCGGCCCGCTTCGCCTGCGACTGTGCCGCCGTGACTTCCGCAACCCACGACTCCACCGGCGCAGCTATCAGATGGAAGCTATGTCAGGTCCATAGCCCGAAGCGTGGCTCGCGCAACCAGCGGCATCAAGGTGTAGCTTGGTCGGCGGGTACTTGCATGGTGGCTTGGTCGATAACTTGCCAGCGCGCCTCGATTGTATCTGCTGACAGATCAGCACCACAATCCCATTCGACAAAGTATCCGCCATTGAAAACCTTCATGAATTCGCTGGGATCACGAAGGGCTTCAAATGCCTCATACCTCAGATAAGGACTGACATCAAAACGGCCAAAACGGCCATCGTCCGCCAGAACAGCCAAGACCCAATTGGATTGTGGATAGAGTTTTGCGATTCTCATTTTCAGGACGATCCTGTTGTCAGACTAAAGTCGAAAATGCCCACTCGACCGGACGGCGCTGACTTCTTGCCGGCTTCCTCTACGCCCCGCACCATGTAGTAGCGGGCGGCGCCACCGGCGGTATCCGTGTAACTGCCGCTGCCGGCCGGCAACACCTCCTGCACGGCGCCCGGTGCTCCTGGCACGAAATAGGGGTCAGCGGACCACCAGACCTCATATCCCTCACTGTTTGCCGGATCGGGCGTCCAGGAGAGCTGAACGGCATTACCGGGCGCGCTGATGATCACGGTTGGAATCATGGCCGGGGCATATTCGTCCGCGCCGATGTCGGGTTGCGCATCGCGCGGCTGACCATTGAAGGCTATCGCGGGCGCGCCCGCCGCGGTGCCCGCGTCGCGGGCGCGGCTGTCCGGCAAAAGATGCCCGTCGAACGCATCGATCGCCGCGCTGACCACACCTGCCGATCCGCCGCAGATCGCGTGCGGCCCCGGACAGGCATCGTCTTTGACCCCCGTGATCAGCGAATAGTCGAAATCGAACGGGTCTGACGGGAAGCTCTCCTGGTACGCCAGGCAGGTCACATCGCCTTCCTGCAAGAAGTCGGGATGGCCCTGGATCAGGCTGTTCCGCAGGCGAACCCGCTCCGAGCCGTTGCATGTCCCCTCGCATTCCGCCAGCAGGACGCAGTCACCTTCGCTGACTAGCGTATTGTTCGTCAACGTGACCTGGTTGCCCGGACGCAGGGTGAGGGACGCCGCGTTGCCCGCGGCGCGGCAGTTATCCACGCTGTTCACGCCGCCCACGCTGTAGGTGAACGGCTGGCCATCGAAATAGCCGCAGTTGCCGACGATGATCGAGCTCTCGATGGTGACCGGGCCGTTCGTCT
>Ga0172368_10000741_pt1 | contig 46015 bp, 34 predicted proteins | sample Lak11m_FD_114540 | JGI IMG/M metagenome (GOLD analysis project Ga0172368, IMG submission 114540) | Freshwater microbial communities from Kabuno Bay, South-Kivu, Congo - kab_022012_11m | ecosystem: Environmental > Aquatic > Freshwater > Lake | place: Democratic Republic of the Congo: South-Kivu... | reverse complement strand
TTGCTGTGAATGGATTGCTTGGTAACTCTCCTATTCGACAGCAAGGCTCGAATACTTGCTCAGCCGACCAGAAAATGACGCGGTGTCGGCGATTTACGCTCGACGTGCATAATCCGGGCTAGGTGATGTACTAACCTTTCAGCGAGGATTCGACATCACTAAAAAGCAACAACAACCTGGTCCCTATCCTGTTATTTCTTCATCTGGTCCAGGCAGTACCCATCTAGAGTATAAAGTAAAAGGGCCAGGAGTAGTAATCGGTAGGAAAGGAACGCTTGGAACGGTTTTTTATACAGATAAGGATTACTGGCCGCATGATACAACGCTTTGGGTGAAATATTTCCATGGAAATGATCCGAAGTATGCATTTTACTTTCTACAAACCATGCACTTTGAGCAGTATGACTGCGGTGCATCAAATCCAACGCTCAATCGTAATCATATACATGCTCTGAAAGTCTGTTACCCAGATTACGACATTCAACGAAACATAGCAGGTATTCTCTCCTCATACGATGACTTGATCGAAAACAACACCCGCCGCATTGCGATTCTAGAGGAGATGGCGCAGGCGCTGTATCGCGAGTGGTTCGTGGAGTTCCGTTTCCCCGGGCACGAGCTGGTACGGATGGTGGAATCGCCGCTTGGGCCGGTGCCGGAGGGGTGGGAGGTAAAGGAACTGAGAGAGATTGCCGATGTGAACGTGCAGAGTATTTGCAGAGGTATCGAACCAGAAAATATTAACTATGTAGACATCTCCTCTGTCTCAACGGGAAAGATCGATGCAATACAACATTATGCTTTTGCGGACGCTCCAGGACGTGCGCGCCGAATTGTGAAGCATGGGGATATCATTTGGGCGATGGTTCGCCCAAACAGAAGGTCGTATGCGCTCATTTTGAATCCGATACGAAGCCTCATCGTATCTACCGGTTTTGCAGTCATCTCTACTAGAGGCGTTCCATATACTTATTTATATAAGGCTTTGACAACAGACACGTTCGCAGAGTATCTTACAAATAATGCAACTGGCTCCGCTTATCCAGCAGTTAACGCTGGAGACTTTGAGAAGGCTATGATACTTATACCTTCTCCCGGAATTCTCAAGGAGTTTCATAGGATTATTTCTGATATCTATGCGAATAAGGAGAATATGATCAGTCGTAATTCTATTCTTAATAGGACGCGTGACTTGCTTCTTCCCCGTTTGGTGTCAGGAGAATTACTGATTTCCTCGGAGGAACAATAAATGGTTACAAAGGAAAATACTACACGCCTTGCTTTTCGTCGTAATGACGAAATCGGTGCACTGGCGGCTGAAGATGATGCAGCTCTTCTCGCGCGGTGTTTTTTAGATACCGGTGAAATTGACATTCTGTTAGACTGTCAAAGTCCGAAAACGATTATTGTGGGCAGAACAGGAACAGGTAAATCAGCAATACTCTGTCAGCTAGCGCAGGATACGGAGAAGGTTATTCCGATTAACGCTGAGCATTTAGCTTTAACGTATATCTCCAATTCAACAATTTTATCATTCGTATTGAAGCTCGGATTACAACTTGACCCTTTCTTCCGTCTACTTTGGCGTCATGTGTTCGTTGTAGAAATTATTCGCCGTCGATTCAATATCGTAGATGAAATGGGGCAGCGCACTATACTCGATGAGCTCCGTGAAATATTTATGAAAAAGAATCATAAACGGGCGCTGGCTTATTTTCGTGCATGGGAGCACTCATTTTGGCAAGACACAGATAGCCGTGTAAAAGAAGTAACTGGAAAATTTGAGGAACAACTCGAAAATGAAATTAAGGTAGCTGTGCCTAGATTTGATATTAGGTCAACGGACACCACCAAATTAACAGAAGAAGAAAAAACCGAAGTGATACACAGAGCAGAGCATGTAATAAATGAACTACAAGTGCACGAGCTTAGTGAAATAATGGATGCTCTACCTGATATTCTCAAAGATCCTCAAAGACATTATTATATTACAATCGATCGATTAGATGAGAATTGGGTTGATGAACGAATTAAATATTTACTTATACGTGCATTAATTGAAACGGTAAGGGACTTCCAACGTATTCCAAATGTAAAAATTATAGTTGCAATTCGAACTGATTTAATTGAGCGAGTGTTGCGGGAAACGCGAGATGCTGGATTCCAAGAAGAAAAATATGAGTCAATTTATCTACGATTAACGTGGTCAAGGGAGAGTCTTATCAAATTGCTAGATATTCGTATCAATGAAGTATTTAAACAACGGTATACTAAACAAAGTGTTTCACATACTGATTTAATGCGTATCAGTAAGACAAAGCAGAATGCCATAGGATATATTATCGATAGAACATTAATGCGACCTCGCGATCTTATCCTGTTATTTAATGAATGTATTCAACAATCAGTCGATAAAACTAACATCACAAATAAGGCGATTCATGACGCAGAGGGAAATTATTCACGTAAAAGACTAACTTCACTTGGAGAAGAGTGGGTTACATGTTACCCTAAGCTTGTTGATTATACAAAAATATTAAGGCAGCGGCAGGCAATTTTTAAGCTGAGTGATATTACCGAGCGTGAATGCACGGACTTGATTCTTACAAATTTGGAAAATGACAGAGATACCGATGAATTATCTAATTTAGCATTACAACTGTATAATTCAAAAATTACTTATCAGAATTTTCTTCGAGAACTGATGTATATCTTCTATCGAATAGGTCTTGTTGGTTTAAAGACTACAGGATATGAAACATATCAATGGGCTTTAGATGGAAGAACAATTAATTCAGCTGAGATGACAGAAGATTTTCGTGTAAAAATACACCCGTGCTTCTGGCGGGTATTGGGTATCACAAGTCTACAAGAGGATGAGGAAGATTCATGATGAATTCTTCTGACTTCAGCGAAGACGCCCTCATCGAGCAGCCGGCGATAAAGCTGTTCAGTGAGTTAGGCTGGCAGACGGCGAACTGTTACCATGAAACCTTCGGGCCGCACGGCACGCTGGGGCGGGAGACGAAGGCGGAGGTGGTGCTGGTCAGCCGGCTGCGGCCGGCTTTAGCGCGACTGAACCCCACGCTGCCGGCGGAGGCGATCGGGCTGGCGGTGGAGGAGTTGACGCGCGACCGCAGCTCGCTGCAGCCGGTGGCGGCGAACCGGGAGGTGTGCCAACTGCTGAAGCAGGGAGTGAAGGTTACCTTCCTGGACGACGCCGGGGCGCAACTGGTGGAGACGGTGCGCGTGATCGACTGGGAGACGGCCGCCAACAACGACTTCTTCCTGGCCTCGCAATTCTGGATGGCGGGGGAGATGTATACCCGCCGGGCAGATTTAGTCGGCTTCGTCAACGGGATTCCGCTGGTCCTCTTCGAGCTGAAGGCGGCGCACAAGAAGCTGGAGCACGCCTACCAGCACAACCTGAAGGACTACAAATACGCTATTCCCCAGCTCTTCCGCTACAACGCGCTGATCATCCTCTCCAACGGCAGCCAGAGCACGGTGGGCAGCCTGTCCGCCGCGTGGGAGCACTTCGCCGCGTGGAAGAAGATCACCAGCGAGGGGGAAAAGGGCATCATCTCGCTGGAGACGATGATCCGCGGCACCTGCGAGAAGGAGCGGCTGCTGGACCTGGTGGAGAATTTCACGCTGTTCACCGACGTGAGCGGCAAGCTGGTGAAGCTGCTGGCGAAAAACCACCAGTACCTGGGGGTGAACAACGCCATCGCCGCCGTGCGGGACATCCGCCGCAACCAGGGGCGGCTGGGCGTGTTCTGGCACACGCAGGGCAGCGGCAAGAGCTACAGCATGGTCTTCTTCTCGCAGAAGATCCTGCGCACGCTGCCGGGCAACTGGACCTTCCTCATCGTCACCGACCGGCAGGAGCTGGACGAGCAGATATACAAGAACTTCGCCGGCGCCGGCGTGGTGACCGAGCCGCACACCCAGGCGCGCAGCGGGGAGCACCTGCAGCAACTGCTGCAGGAAGACCACCGCATGGTATTCAGCCTGATCCACAAGTTCCACTGCCCGCCCGGCACGCGCTACCCGGTGCTCTCCGAGCGGTCGGACATCATCGTCATCACCGACGAGGCGCACCGCAGCCAGTACGACACGCTGGCGCTGAATATGCGCACGGCGCTGCCGAACGCGGCGTTCATCGGCTTCACCGGCACCCCGCTCATCGCCGGGGAGGAGAAGACGCGGGAGGTGTTCGGCGATTACGTCAGCATCTACAACTTCCGGCAGTCGGTGGAAGACCATGCCACCGTGCCGCTCTATTACGAGAACCGCATCCCCGAGCTGCAATTGCAGAATCCCCACCTGAACGAGGACCTGGAGGACCTGATCGCCGACGCCGACCTGGACGCGGACCAGCAGCGCAAGCTGGAGCGGGAATTCCAGCGCGAGTACCACCTGATCACCCGCGAGGACCGGCTGGAAGTGGTGGCGCGGGATATCGTGGCGCATTTCATGGGCCGCGGGCAGATGGGCAAGGCGATGGTGGTGTCGGTGGACAAGCTGACCGCCGTGAAGATGTATGACAAGGTGCGGAAACACTGGGATGCCCACCTGGAGGAGTTGCGCAAAAAACTGCTGACCGCTCCGCTAGCGCAACAGCAAACCTTGCTGGCGCATATCGGCTACATGGAGCAGACGGACATGGCGGTGGTCATCTCGCCGTCGCAGAACGAAGTAGAGGAGTTCCGCAAGCACGGCCTGGATATCCTGCCCCACCGCCAGCGGATGGTCAAAGAGGATTTGGAGACGAAATTCAAGGAGGCGACCGATCCCTTCCGCATCGTCTTCGTCTGCGCCATGTGGATCACCGGCTTCGACGTGCCCAGCCTGTCCACCATCTACCTGGACAAGCCGATGCGCAACCACACGCTGATGCAGACGATTGCGCGGGCGAACCGCGTTTTTGCCGGCAAGCATAACGGGTTGATCGTCGATTACATCGGCGTCTTCCGCAACCTGCAGAAGGCGCTGGCCATCTACGGCTCCGGCGCCGGCGGCGGTATCCAAGAGGGCGACCGGCCGGTGCAGGACAAGGAGGAGTTGTTCGAGCTGCTGCGCGGCGCGGTCGACGAGGTGCTGGCCTTCTGCACGGAGCGCGGCTTTGCGCTGATGAAGATCGTGGCGGCGGAGGGTTTCGAGCGGGTGAAGCTGCTGGACGACGCCGTGGAAGCGATTCTGGTCAGCGAGGATTCGAAGAAGCAATACCTTTCGCTGGCGAACCACCTGTCGACGCTCTATAAAGCCGTGCTGCCGGACGATCGCGCGAACGCCTACACGGCGATGAAGATGTTGGTTGGCGTGATCGCCGAGAAGATCCGCTCGTTGATGCCGTCTGCCGATATCGATGAGGTGATGAGCGACATCGAGGCGCTGCTCGACCAGTCCATTGTCCCCGCCGGTTTCGAGATCCGTGAAAGCTTTGACGAAGACGATCGACAGTTGATCGATCTTAGCCAGATCAATTTTGAAGCACTGCGGGCGCAATTCCAGACCGGGAAGAAACGGACGCTCATCGAACGCCTGAAGACCGCCGCGCAGCAAAAGGTATCGCGCATGGTACTGCTCAACCGCACGCGGACGGATTACCTGGAGCAGTTCCAACAGATGATCGATGAATATAACGCCGGCAACGAAAACCTGGAGCTGTTCTTCACCCGGCTGATGGCCTTTATCGGACAACTGAACGCCGAAGAACAGCGGGGGATTGCCGAGAACCTGAGCGAGGAGGAGCTGGCCATCTTCGATCTGCTGACGAAGCCCGACCTGCACCTGACGAAAGAGGAACGCGCCCAGGTGAAAACGGTCGCCCACGAATTGCTGGATACGCTCAAAAAGGAAAGGCTGGTCATCGATTGGCGGAAGAAGCAGGAAGCCCGCGCCCAGGTGTTTGTCACCGTGCAGGATGTGCTCGATCACGGATTGCCGCGCCGATATACCCCCGAGGTTTACCAGCAGAAATGCGATGTGGTCTACCAGCACATTTACGAAGCGTATTACGGGCAGGGGCGGAGCTTGTATACAGCCGAGTGATCCCGTGCTATCGGTAGGCGGCGCTTGGCCTGCTATCCTGATGTTTCACCCGTTTCGCTCCGGGGTATACCGTTACCGTATCCCCCCGATGTAATGCTTCCACAGCTCGATCCGCCACCCACCCCTGCCACCCTTCTTGACGGAGAGCGCGCCATGACGTACCATAGAACAAATGATTGCCTCACTCCGCGTCACCGGCCGGTCTGCTCACTCGCGCCTGGCGCGAGGACGTTTGGGCGGCGAAATATCCTACCTATCATTTTGATGTTTTTTTTGCCACTTTGAGCGTGAAAACCCCTCATTGCTGCGCGGGAGGGCGGGGCGTGGTAGAATGGGGAGCGGCCCGGCGGATAGACGGGGGCCTGCCGGCAAAGGCGAGGAGGTGCCATGTTCGGGTTCTTTTTTACCGGGATCTTGCAACAGATTGTTCTGCAGAGCGCCATCGTGTGGGTGGTGGCGGCCATCGTCACCGTCTGGCTGCTGCGGCCGCCGGAGGACACGCGGACAAGGCTGCTTTATGCGGCGATGATCGCCCTGGGCGGCACCATGGCGTTCAATATCCCGGTGTGGGTGCTGGGGTTTCTCCCGTTCTTCCTCAATGTCATTGCCGGCATCGTCCTCTTCTGGTTGGTGGTCAGCGGGCTGCTCGATCGGTTCTACAATCTCCGCTACGACGAGTCCTACGCGAACACCGGCCAGATCGTCGTGCCCTCTCTCTTGTTGTGGCTGATCATCTACGTCGGCCTGCCCTGGCTGGCCGAAATATTATGAAACCGCAGATTAAAAAGATTGAAAAGAAATAATAACTTTATCTTTTAAATCATTACAATCTGCGGAGAAAAGAAGAAGGGGGCACGCCCACAGGCGCACCCCCGAGTGATGGTTCCAGCCGGTCGATCAGAACAGGCCGACCACGTTGCCGTCTTCATCGATGTCGATCTTCGTGCCGGCGGGGATGCTGGGCAACGAGGGCATGGTGGCCATCTCGCCGCAGAGCGCATACAGGAAGCCGGCGCCGGCGGAGGGGCGGATGTCGCGCACCGGCACGGTGAAGCCGGTGGGGCGGCCCTTCAGCGCCGGATCGTGGGACAGCGACAGATGGGTCTTCGCCATGCAGATGGGCAGCTTGTCCAGCCCCCATGCGTTGTAGGTCTTGATGGCGTCCTCCGCAGCCGGGGCGTAGCTGACGCCGTCCGCGCCGTAGATGGTGGTGGCGATCTTCTCGATCTTCGTCTTGATCGGATCGTCATCCTCATAGATGTAGTGGAAGTCGTTGGGCTGGTCGCAGGCCTTAGCCACCGCGCGGGCTAGCTCTTCACCGCCGGCGCCGCCTTCGGCAAAGACCTTGCTCAGGCAGGCATCCTCCGCCCCGGCCGCCATGGCGCGCTCGCGGATGAGCTCGATCTCCGCTGCGGTGTCGGTGGGGAAGTTGTTGATGGCCACCACCACCGGGATGCCGAATGCGCGCATGTTCTCGACCTGCTTCTCCAGGTTGACGATGCCGTCGCGCAGCGCGGCCAGGTCTTCCTGCATCAGGCCCGGGTCCAGCGGTTTGCCCGCGGCGATTTTGAAGCGTCCGCTGTGCATCTTCAGCGCGCGCACGGTGGCGACGACGACGGCGCAGCTCGGTTTGAGACCGCCGATGCGGCACTTGATGTCGCAGAACTTCTCCGCGCCCATGTCGGCGCCGAAGCCGGCCTCGGTGACCACGTAATCGGCGAGGCGTAGCGCGATGCGGTCGGCGATGATGCTGCTGTTGCCGTGCGCGATGTTGGCGAACGGCCCGGCGTGCACCAGCACCGGGGTATGCTCCAGCGTCTGGATCAGGTTGGGCTTGATGGCGTCCTTCATCAGCACGGTCATCGCGCCGGCGCACTGCAGGTCTTCGGCGGTGACCGGGTTGCCGCTCTTGTCCCGCGCCACGATGATGCGGGCGAGGCGCTTCCTGATGTCCTTCAGGTCAGTGGTGAGCGCGAGGATGGCCATCACCTCGGACGCCACCGAGATGTCGAAGCCGGTCTCGCGCGGCACGCCGCCGCGGCGCTGGGCCGGCAGGTCGGCGCCCAGGCCAATGACGATGTTGCGCAGCGCCCAGCCGTCGCTGATGTCCACCACGCGCTTCCAGGAGATGGAGAGCGGGTTGATGCTCAGCGGGTTGTCATGCTTCAGCGAGGCATCGATGAAGGCGGCCAGCAGGTTGTTGGCGGCGGACACGGCGTGGATGTCGCCGGTGAAGTGCAGGTTGAAGTCCTCCATCGGCAGCACCTGCGAATAACCGCCGCCGGCGGCGCCGCCCTTGATGCCGAAGACCGGGCCGAGGGAAGGCTGGCGCAGCGTGGTGCAGACCTTCAGACCGACCTTCGCCATCGCCTGGCTGAGGCCGAGGGTGGTGACCGTTTTGCCCTCGCCCAGCGGGGTGGGGGTGATGGCGGTGACCACGATGAGCTTGCCCAGCGGCTTGTCGGCCAGCCGGTCGAGGATGGAGAGGTCGATTTTCGCTTTGTAGCGGCCGTAGAGCTCGAGCTCATTATCCTGCACGCCCAGGTTCTCGGCGATCTCCTGCACGGGGAGCATCTTGGCCTGTTGGGCAATTTCGATGTCGGAAAGCACGGATTTCCCTCCTTGCACGCCCCGGCACGGGGGCGATGCGAATAAGATCGGTTGATTTTCCTTTTCTTCTCCGAGGGAAGGAGAGTTCCTGTCAGATAACGCAAACTAAGTCATTTATTTCTTATGAATAAGGTAAATAAATGAAACGAGCCGCCGGGCGTCCTCTGCAGGGACGCGAAAAGCCGCCGGGATTGCTCCCGGCGGCCGTGGAGGTTATGCCCTCGAGCCTCGTTGCGGCCAAAGCCGGTCGCGAGGACCTACCGGGCGCCCACCTCTGAGGCGTGTGTGAACATCTTCATAACACCACCACCTCCTTCTGGAAGCGCAGTATGGTTGACGCTTCCAATAACCTTGTCGCATGAACGGCATCGTCTGCTAAAGCCGAAGCAAGCAACAAAGCTCAGGGACTGTCCCGACTCAGCGGAACCGAAGCCCGTACCCGAAATATACGCCGGATATGGAATCAGCGGGACTGTCCCCTCACACGTGAAAGCTTACCGATAGAAGGGGACAGTCCCGCTGATCATGTTACAGTTATTGAGCAAGGTGACTCATCCCGATCCCACTGAGTCGGGACAGTCCCTGAGCAGATCAGGATGACCGCGCCGCCCATTCCGCGTACTGCTGCCGGATCTGCTTCACATGGTAGGCGATATTCGCCGAGGAGCAGCCCAGCGTGGCGCCGGCTTCGCGCCAGGTAAGGCCGGCGAGCAGGCAGGTGAGCACCGCGCGCTGGGTGGCCTTCAGGCGGTGAATGAAGTCGGCGGAGAAGACGGCGGCGGCGGCGTTCTCCAGCGCTGAGTAGGCGCCGGCGTCCGGGATCTCCTCATCCAGCGTGTCGAAGCGGCGGCTGCGCGCGCGGCGGACGGCGTCCAGCAGCCGCCAGCGGGCGTAGCGGATCAGGTACTGCTCCGGGCTGCCGATGTGCGGATCCACCCCGGGCAAGGCTTCCAACAGCCCGGCCCATGCCTCCTGCAGCAGGTCGTCCTGATCCTCGCGGCACACGCGGGCGTAGTGGGCGGCCATGCGCGAGATGCGCGGCCGCAGCGCCTCGATCAGCGCGGCGGTGGCCGACGGGTCGCCCCGTTTTGCCTGTACAATCGTGTGATTCATTCTGCCTCCAGCCAGATACCAAACGAACAATGCGAGCCTGGCAGGGGCAAACGGCCGAGGGCTCGTCCGGCTGGAAAGCATAAAGCGGAATGATGTGGGGTGCGATTATCCCGTTACGGCGCCGGAATGGAGCGGGCAGCCTGCCCTGCGCGTGAACTGATTATCGGTTCTGATTCGGTTGAACATCGTCGTCCTCCATTCCAGAGATTCGCCTATGCGGTTGTGGCGCGGGAGCGCCGTCACCTATTATATCGCGGACGTGGGGTTTTTTGCTAAAGAGAAGATTAAAATATTTTCGGAGGGGATTATGGGACTGTCGAAAAGGTGTCGTTACAATAGGCTGGTATTTGACAGGATTGGCCCGGTGAGCCGGGCAATTGGCGAAGGGATAGGAAAAATAGGAGTGAATATGAAAAATGGGGAGAGGGAAGAACCTTTTCCTATTTCCCAACCCCATTTTTCCTATTCGTCCTATTTTTCCCATTGCTCTCGCGAACCTGGGAGCCCACCGACCCAATCCTCCCCAGGGCAAGCTTCACGGGTTGGCACTATTTCAACAGTGCCACAGTCCCTGAGAGTTACCGCAGCCAGCCGGTGAAGTAGGCAGCGATGTCGTGCCAGAGGAAGATGGCCATCACGGTCAGGCTCCAGAGGATGATGCTCAGGGCCATCGGGCGGTCGGTGAGGAAGATCTCTTCGGGCTGGCCGCCGCGTTCGAAGTGTTGCACCAGGTAGACGTAGCGCATGATGGCGTAGAGCACGAAGGGCACGGTGTAGACCAGCGCGGGATGTTGCAGGGCGGTATGTGAATTGATGGTGTAGATGGCGTAAGTGATGATCGACGAGGCGGCCATCATCATCAGCATCTGATCGATGTAGGAGCGGCTGTACTGCGAGAGCACGGGACGATGATTGACGGCGTCCTTGTTGAGCAGGCCGATCTCGTGGCGGCGCTTGCCGAGACCGAGCATGAGCGAGAGGAAGGACAGGCAGACGAACAGCCACGGCGAGAGCTCGACGCCCAGGCAGGCGGTGCCGGCCAGCGCGCGCAGCAGGAAGCCGGCGGCGATGGCGAGCAGGTCGACGATGACGCGGTGCTTGAGCACGGTGGAATAGGCCACGGTGACCGCCAGGTAAGCGGCGGTGACCAGCGCCACTTTCCAGCCGAGTAGCACGGCGCCGGTCATCCCGACGAGAAGCAGCATCACCGCGACGGTAATCGCCGGGGCGACGGGGATGCGCCCGGCGGCGATGGGGCGATGGCGCTTGGTGGGATGCTCCTGATCGAGCCGGCAGTCCAGCACGTCGTTGACGATGTAGCCGGCGGCGGAGATGGCGCAGAAGATGAGGAACAGCTCGGCCACCGCCAGCATATCCCGCGGCTCCGCCACCCGGCCGGTGAAGAGCAGGCCGGTGAAGACCACCAGGTTCTTGATCCACTGCCGCGGTCGCGCCAGCCGCAGCCAATCACCCAGCGACGCGCGCGGCGGCACGGGCAGGGTGATATCGGACGGGTTTATGATGGGCGGCTCGTTCGTCATCGTATCCATTATTCCGCGTCCTACGGATTTCAACCTTCCGAAGATGTCTCCATCTCCCCCAGCACCAATAACGCCGCCGGATACCAGTGATTGGCGGCAAAGCGGGCGGGATCGTCCATCACGTTCCCGAGGCGGGCGAGGATGGCGGCTTTGTCAGGAGACGCTGGATGCAGCGCCAGGCGGATCTCATGCGCGCCGGCGGGCAGATCGGTGACGAAAAAGCCGTAGCTCGGACGATGATACAGGCAATACGAGTCGAAACGGACCACGGGCTCGCACGGTCCGCCGTCGATCACCACGTCCAGTTGGCCGACGTCCGGGCCGATCACGTCGCTGATGCCCAGCCCGGTGCCGGTGAAACGCAGCACGAGGCCGTCGCCGGGCGCCTCGGTCAGCCACACCTCGTCCAGCGACTCGGCGCTCCAGGCGATGGGCGGCCACTCCGTTTTGTCCAGGCGACGGACGCGGCCAAGCACGCTGGCTTTCCCAATGGGCGTCATGCGCGCCGTCTCCCAGTTCGCCGCGTCGCGCGGGGCGGGCAGCGCATGCGGACCGGCGGCGCCGATGCCCGCCAGCCGGGCAAAAGCGCGCTGCACCGCGGCGGTGTAGAGGTGATGACCTTCCACATAAGGGTGGCAGCCATCGCCGGAGAAGGCGATGCGGCCGGAGGCTTCCACAGTGGCCTTCTCGGCTTCCGGCACGGTGAAGATCAACGCGCCTTCCTCCTCCAGCCGGGCGACCTCCAGTCCCAACTGGATCGACGGAATGCCGTAGTGGTCGGCGACCAGCTCATGCGCGGCAACGGACGGCGGACAGGTGCCGGCGCGGAGCATGGCCGTCATGCCGTCGGCCAGCGTATAAACGAAGCAGAGGTCGCACGCCGGCGCCAGCCGACGGACCTTGCGCACGATCCCCTCCATACTGAGCAGGATCTGCGACGGGTCGACGCCGCTGTCGTTCACCGCGAATTCCACGAAGATCAGGTCAGGCTGGTAGGCCAGCACATCGCGCTCCAGCCGGAAGGCGCCCAGCGCCGAGCCGGTGCCGCCGATGGCCGCGTGGATCATCTCCACCCGCGCCGCCGGAAAGGCCTCACGCAGCCAGGCGTCCGTCTGCACCCGCCAGCCGTCCGCTTGCGTAATGCTGCCGCCGAAATAGGCCACGCGCACGGTGTCATCCGCCGCCAGTTTTGCCAGCACATTGGGGAGGCCGGCGCGAGGTTGGCATTCAACGACCGGAACCGCGGAAAGATCGATGGTCATGACTTGCTCCTTCATGAACTGTTATCGCGTATTATCTTGCCACCCTTTGCCGGCAATCCCGGCATTCGGGAACAGGTGGAAGTCGCCCTTCGACGGGTCCTGGCAGGGGGAGTCGCCGACCAGGCCGTGCTCCTCGAAGCCGGTGCCCTGCAGCAGCGTTTTGAAGTCGCCGGTGCGGGGATCGTACCGTGCATCCTTCGACACACCGATGGTGACAGTGCCTTTGGGTCCGCGGACGTAATAGTTGCCGTCGATGACATTCTCGCCGGAGCCTTCGCCGGTGTAGACGATGAGGTGGCCGAACTGCCCGCCGCCGTAGAGGATGTTATTGCGCACGGTGTTGCCCCACTCGCGGCACTGCTTGCCCAGGTCGAAGCGCGGCATGCCGTGCAACACGATGTCCGCCCAGTTGTTCCAGCAGGTGTTGTTCTCGACGATGGCGCCTTCGGAAGAGGCGATGTAGATGGCCTGGTGCACGGTGTTGATGACCCGGTTGTTGCGGATGCGGATGCCGAAGGCGTCGCCGGGGGCGGGGGCGCTAATCTCGTAGAAGATGCCCTGGCGATTGCCGGAGAGGAAGCAGTCCTCCACCACGTGGCCGCCGAGGTCGCCGTCGAACCAGATGCCGGGGCCGTAGTTGTCGGTGATGGTGCAGCGGCGCACGGTGACGTTGCGGCAGCAGGGGATGATCTTCATGCCGCCGGCCTGCCAGTTGGGGTCGAAGCGGCGGTAGTTGTTGCCGGCGAAGGTGCAGTCCTCGATGACGATATTCATCGGCTCGCGGTCCGCGCGGTATTTGTAGCCGTGCGCCGCGTCGGAGCCGTTCAGCGTGAGGCCGGCGCAACCGTTGTTGGAGATGACGCAGCGGCGGATGACGTGGTCGTTCCCGCTGCCCGCCAGTCCGGTGAAGTCGCCGTATTCGATGCGGCAATCCTCGACCGTCCAGTGCGAATCGCCCAGGTTCACCAGACCGTTCATCCAGCCCTTCGCCGTCTGGTTGCCGTGGGTGAAGGTCAGGTTGCGCAGGGTCACGTAGGAGCGTCCCCAGCCGTTCAACAGGCGCTCGGCCACGCTGGCCTCCATCTGGTGGCCGTTGGGGTCGGAGCCGTCGGGGAGCATGCAGTAGAGGAGCTTTGCATCGGCATCGTACCAGAACGTGCCCGGCTTCAGGTCGGCTAATCCTGACCCCACCGGCGGCAATATGGATTTCCCACCCGGCGCGACCATCTTCGCGCAGAGCGGAGAGCCGGCGCCGAGTTGCTGCAATGGCGCGCCGTCGGCGAAAAGCTGCTGGCTGTTGACCGTCCAGGCCGCCTTCCATGCGCCGTTCTCTGCCGGCGTCCAGCCCATCACCTCCGCGGACCCCTTGATGACCGCCGTCTCGCCGGGCGCGCCCTGGATGATCAGCGGCGACTCCGCGGTACCGGTGCGCTGCAGGTTCAGGTCGGCTTGCTCGCGGTAAACGCCGCCCGCCAGCGTGACCGTTCCGCCATCCGCCACCAGCGCCAGTGCGCGGTGAAAGGTGCGCACCGGTTTATCACGGTCGCCGCCCACATTGGCATCATCTCCGTCCGGCGACACGAAGACAAAACGCCAACGAACTTGCGCGTGCAGTGGGAGCACGACAGCAAGCAGAACCGAGCACAGCAGACACAGGAATAACGCGCGCATGGCTTTTCCTCTGTGTATTATCTTAACACGTTGACGCCTGCTTGTAATACCAGGTGGAGGATGGCGATTTCGCGCAGGGACTGCACACCTGTAACAGAATCGGAGGAATTCATTTACCGTTCGATCAGCGCCCGGATGATCGTCAGCAGGATGATGACGCCACTGAGGGTGAGCAGGCCGACCATCGCGCGGCGCATGGTGACGGGACGCGCGGTCCACAGCAGCCAGGCCGCGGCGATCAGCGTCAGGTTGAGCAGTATGGCAATCACAAGCTGCGGATTGGGTGTGATACGCTGCAGAATGATGAACCCGATGTTGATGATGGGTTTGATCAGTATGAAGAGCGCGACCACCTGGGTCACGTTGCCGCCCACCAGCTCTTCCTGCAGGCGCACCCATTTGCGTCGCTGCGCGTACCAGCGCAGGAACTGCCACATCACCAGCCAGCCCAGCGCCACGTAGACGAAGCCGAATTCATAGGCGCTGATCAACTGCGCTTGTGTCACGCTGTAGTTCCGGGCCAGCGGCCACATCAGCGCCAGGTTCAGCCCTTTCAACACGGCATATCCGCCCAGCGCGGTGAAGATCATGCGCATCTGGTGCAGATCGGGCCGCACCCCCACGCGCTGGCCGACCATTTCGCCTTCCGGAGTGGGCTGCGGCGCCTCCGATGTCTCCGGTTTCTTTTCTTTAGGGGTCGGTTCGTCTTCCGACAGGTGCAGGCCGATCGCGGCGGAAGCGGCGAGTGCCAGGTACGGCAGAAAGCCCAGCGTGGAGAGCTCCAGCGACAATCCCACCAGGATGGTCGGGAACACGCCGGCCACCGGCCCAATCTCCAGCACGAAGCCGATCAACGCCAGCACGGCGATGATCAATACCAGGTGCATTTTCGCAAGCTGATCTGTCGGTTTCGAAGCTGGATTCGTCATTGCCTCCCATTATAAGCGGTGAGGGCGGAGAGGGGAAGGGCGAAGATCGACGAGAAGGGAGGAAGAGAAGAAAGGATGAACAGAAGAGGCGAAGGGGTGAAGAGGTGAAAGGGTGTTTTGATTGTCCTACAATTCAGACAGGAGGGAGGCGGCGAGGGAGCTAATCGTCAGGGTATGCCTGATGAAATCCTTGCGATTCTGGCGCCGAGGTTGGGGATGGTGTCGGAGACTTTTGTCCGCCGGCACATCAATGACATCTTACCGGGACGGACGGTCGTGGCGGCGCGCCAGGTGGTGGAGGGCGGTTGGAGCGTGCCGACGCCGGTGTTGAATTTGCGCGCGCAGCCGCAGGGCATCGGCGCATTGGTGCGGCCGCTCGGTCTCTGGCGGCTGGATCGCCGCGGGCAGGCGCTGCGGGCGTTCCTGCGCGAGTACGGGGTGACGGCGGTGATGGGCGAGTGGTTGAATTTCACCGCCTCCTGGTACCCGGTGCTGCGCGACCTGGGCCTGCGCTTTTACGCCCACGCGCACGGTTATGATATCTCGGCCGCCGCACTGGCATCACGCACTAACCGGGTGTTGTACCAAAATCTGCACGCAATGGACGGCATCATCACGGTCAGTCACCTCGCACGGGAGCGGCTGGTCCAGACCTGCGGGCTCGATCCGGCAAAAATCCACGTCGTGCCATGCGGGGTCGATATTCCGCCGCCCATTGATCGCGGCCGGCCAGACGGGCCGGTGCTCTGCCTGCAGGTGGGACGGTTGACGGAGAAGAAAAGCCCGTTGAATTCGCTGCGGGCTTTCGACCATGCGTATCGCGAGTGCCCGGAGCTGCGGCTGGAATTTATCGGCGACGGCTCGCAGCGGGAGGCATGCGAGCATTACTGCAGGGAGCACGGGCTGCAGCAGGTGGTGACCTTCTATGGCAGCCGGCCACCGTCCTTTGTGCAGGAGCGGCTGCGGGAGGCCGATATCTTTCTGCTGCACAGCCTGCGCGCGTGCGACGGCGATGAAGAGGGGTTGCCGGTGGCGATCCTGGAAGCGATGGCGCATGGGCTGCCGGTGGTCTCCACCCGGCACGCCGGTATTCCGGAGGCTGTCACCGACGGCGTCACCGGCTGCCTGGTGGACGAAGGCGATTGGGAAGGCATGGGCCGGCGCCTGCTGGCGCTGGCGCGCGACCCGGCGCTGCGGCTGGCGCTGGGCACGGAAGGGCGCACCCGCGCGGCGGCCGGTTTCTCCGCCGATCATGAAATCCGCCAACTCCGCGCACTGCTCCTCGGTGAACGAGCTTCCGACCGTATCGCGGCATGAGATGCGTTGGTCAGTGATCAGTGATTAGTGATAAGTTGTACGTAGTGAAGAGTGCCGGTTCGGTGGTCGAGTAGGCAGGGGAGCCATTCGAAAAACCCTCATAACTCTCATGCCGTATCGAGACCACCGCATCAATAGAGCCTGCTCACGTAAGGCTTACCTGTCAACGCGGTGGTCTCGATACGGCGCGGGAGCCGTAGAAAGATGCGGAAGGCTCCCCTGCCTACTCGACCACCGAACCGGCATGCTCACAACTTATTACTTCAGGACATTCGCTCGGGGCCCGCGTCTCCGAGCCGCCCCCGAGCGAAAGTCCTGTACCAATCACTAATTGATAAGTTGTAAGTAGTGAATAGCGCCCGGTTCGGTGGTCGAGTAGGCAGGGGAGCTATTCGAAAAACCCTCATAACTCTCATGCCGTAGCGAGACCACCGCATCAATAGAGCCTGCTCACGTAAGGCTTTCCTGTCAACGCGGTGGTCTCGATACGGCGCGGAGCCGTGGAAAGATGCCGAAGGCTCACCTGCCTACTTGACCACCGAACCGGCACTCTTCACTACGAACTGCTCTCAACTTATTACTTCAGGACATTCGCTCGGGGCCCGCGTCTCCGAGCCGCCCCCGAGCGAATGTCCTGTACCAATCACTAATCACCTATCACTAATCACTAATCACTTGTCACTTATCACTTCGCCTTGCCACATCCGGTTATGCGTCTCATTGCTCAACATGAATGCCTTGCCACTATTACACGAGAAAGGTATACTCATGCAAATTGTGCGGATTGGCAATCCGCGCTTCAAATCTCTCGGAATAGCCGCGTAAAGGTTGACGTTGCTATTCCGCCGGTCGGGGAACTGTTATGCAATGTCCGAAATGCGGCAAGGAAGCGACTGGCGATCTCTGCGCGGCCTGCGGAACCTATCTGACGGAGGAGACCCCCCGGTGGTATGCAGAGGGGATTGTCCACCTGGCCGGTGAGAAGCAATTCTCCATGGCGCAGGAGTTGCTGCAAGAAGGACTGCAGCGCTACCCCACCTCTTCCATGCTCTGGTTCAACGCGGGCGTAATGGCGGAGATGCTGAAGAAGCCGCAGGACGCCGGCGCGTATTATCAGAAGGCGTATTACCTGAAGCCCACCTCGGAGAAATATCGCCAGACGCTGGAGCGCGTGCTGGGCCGGCCGGTGCCGCGGTTGGCGCCGCCTCCGCAGGCCCCCGCCCCGACTACGCCGCCGCCCGCACCAATCCAGTCTCCCGCTCCTGCGCCGGTGGAGGTCGCTGCCGCTCCCGCGGTGGAAAGTCCCGCACTGTCGGCGGCAACACCCGAGCCGCCTTCGTCATTCGCCTCGCTGGAAGCGCAGCTTACGGTGTTAAGCAATCAACTGTCCGCGGAACAGACGGCCGTCGAGGAAGCGCCTGCCCCCCCGTCCCTCGCGGCAGTGGAAAGCGCGACGGAGGAGGTGGCCTACACCTCCGGCCCGGAGCCGCTGCACCTGGAGACTCCGGTAGCGGCTGAACCGGCGATCCCGGTCACGCTGGACCTGATTCCGGCGGTCTCGGTGCCGGAACCGGAAGCTCCCGTCGCTGAAGAGCCGATCTTCAAAATGGATGACTGGACCTCCGAGCCGGCGCTGGAAGCGGATGAGCAGCCGGTACCCGCGCCGCTCGAGCTCGCGCCGGTTGCGGAAGAACCCGTCTTCGAAGCAACTCCGCTCTCCCTTGAGCCGGTGGAAGACAGCGAAGCCACCACAGAGAATATTTACGTCCTCCCTGCTGAAGCCGAAGACACCCTGACGGCGGTGGTGCAGCCTGCGGACACTGCCGCGGAAGAAGAACCGGTTGCCGAAGCCACGGACACGACCTGGCTCTGGACGCTGGGGGCGGATGCGCCCGCCTCGGACGCGCCGGACACGGCCATCTCCGCGGAGGCGCCGGATACCGACCCTGTCGCCGCACAGGATGATTCCTGGACCGGCGCCACGCTGGACCTGACGGATACCATCGAAGAAACCGCGCCGGAGATTACCGAGCCGGAAGCGGAAGACGCCCCCGTGGTGATCGAGCCGGAAGCGGAAACTGCGCCATCCGAGATCGTTGAGACGACGGAGGACATCTCCGCCGAACTGCTCGACCTGGCATCGGTCGACGAAATCCCGGACACCGTCGTCGAGGAAGACGTGGAGACACCGTCACTGCCGGCGGAAGACGAGGTGGAGAGCATTGCGTCACTTGCCGCCGAACAGGCGGACACGGTGATGCCGCAGGCGGACGAAGCGGCGGAAGCGCTCGCGCCGCCCGTCGATGAAGAGATCGAAACCGTCGAGCTGTCCGCGGACGAAGCGGCGGAGAGCATGCCGGTTTTCTTGGAGGTTGCGCCGCAGATCGAAGATGTTGTCCCGGATGAACCGGTGCTGCCGCTTTCCGCCAGGGAAGAGACTCCGGTCGATCAGGAATTCGACGCTCCCGCCGAACCGATCGAAATCGCGATGGAACCGGAACCCCCGCTTGAAGAATTACCCGAAACGGCGGCACCGGTTGAGCCGGAATATCTTGCTGATGAACAGGACCTGATGCCCATCGCCGTCATCGCAGATGATGACAGCGAGCCATCCGCCTTCGCTGTCACTTCGGCGGCGCCGGAAGAACCGTTGCCGGATCTGCCGCATAAACCCGTGGCGATGCCCGCCCCCGGTCTCAACGCGGTGTGGCCGGGCTGGCGGCTGGTGCAGTTGTTATCCGGCCCGCTGGCCGTGCTGGCGGGGATGGTGCTGGTGATCTTCTTCTTCGCCCGCAAGGGCACGCTGTTCATGATCATGCTGCTGGTCTTCACCGCACTGGTCATCCTGCGCTTCGTCAGCAGCGCGTTAAGCGACCATGACCATCACGGACACCGACGGTAAGCGGTGGAAAGGGAAGGTCTGCCCAATCCTGTTCTATAACGCGGTCCCGGTGTACCTACACGGGCCCTCTCCCCCCAACCCCCTCTCCCAATACTGGGCGAGGGGGAGTCCGTTCTTCGGTTGACGAAACGCCTGCCGATGAAACGTCGGTAGATTGGAATGCTTCTTGCTTGTAATCCTACCCCTCACCCGATAGCTCCCCCTCGCCCAGCATTGGGAGAGGGGGTTGGGGGGAGAGGGCCCGTGTAGGCACACCGGAACCGCGCTCAGCTCACCGTTTTCCCCACCAGGACCATTAACTCGTCCGCCCACATGTCCGCTTCCGTTTCGCGCACGCGCCAGGCGGAGATGCTGAGAGATTCCGCCAGGCCGTGATACAGCTCGTGGGCGATATGCCACTGCTCGAAACGGGCCATCGGCTCGCCCCGGTGCGCGGCATCCTGGCGGATCGGGCCCAGGTAGAGGATGATATCCTGCCGCGGCTGGTACTCGCTCATCACCGTCACGCCCGGCAGCATGGGCGGCGTCTCCACGCGGGTGACGCGGAAGCCCAGCTCTCCGGCCAGCCGTTCCGGGGGCTGGTTGCCGTACCGCTCGATGAGCTCGGTGGGTGAAGGGATCGACATCCTATTTCTCCGGTGGTTTCGGAAACAGCAGCGCGCCTTCGATGCGCAGCGTCCCGCGTTCCTGGGTGGTCCTGGTAATCTCCAGCGGCGCCGGCAGCTTCATCGCCGCGTTCAGGTCGGCCAGCGGATTCAGATCTTTCAGCACGCGGTTGGAGACGAATTTCGGGATGGGCACCACCGTGACACGCAGGCGCGGATTATCCAGGTAGAGCACGGCGCCGTTGCGCGCGGTGAGCTGGCCGGTGAGGCTGATCGGCAGTTTGACCAGCATGCGGGTGACGCCGTCCACGCGGCATTCTCCGGGCGTGATCGATAACTCAGGTTCAGTGATGGGCAGCGTCAACGTGCGCAGGAATTTCGTCAGGTCGTCCTCCCGCACCACCACGTAGCCGTTCACCGCGCGGGCGGCGGAGATTTGAAAGATGCCGGCGCGGATTGACTGGAAAGGCAGGTAGACATCGTTCCCCTGCCACGCCAGCGCGCGCACGGGCAGCCCGTTGACGACGAAATTTTCGCAAGTCAGGCTGGCCTTGACGATGCGGATCTGCCGGCCGGGGCGCGCCGGCTTCCCGCCCACGGTTGGCGCTGCCGGCATCGCATCCAGCGGCAACTGGCTGGCATTGAAGCCGGAGATGGTGATGTCGACCTGCTCGAAGGTGGTGGAGAGCGCGGACGGGCGTTTCACCACCACACGCACGCTTTCCGGATGCAGCTGCGTGCGAATGGCGTCCTCCAGGCGCGCGGCGATATCCGCGTCGGTGGGAATTTTCGATCCCAGCGCGCCCAGCACGAGGACGGCAAACAACATAGCCATGCGACAAAACCCCTTGTATCGGAAACATTCCCCACGGCACGGAAGTCAAACGCCAGCCAGCCGCGCCGCTCACCATGACTATTGTACATCATTATTTGCTGTTGTGAATTGCAGGGAAGGCGGTCATGCGATCGCGCGTGCGGATCCGATCACGGTTCATTTTATTGGCGAGTTAAATTAAAGTGATTATTAACAAATAAAGACTTAACAATGTTAGATATAAAATATTGCCACAGGGGCAATTCAGCGCTATACTGAGCAGCAGGAGCGTCCGTGCGAGCGAATGTCGCCATGCGGCGCGCGGAGAGAGCCCGTGCAAGATCGTTTGTCCGCAGTCACGGGTTAGCCGGTATTGCCGGGTGATCCTGCTGTCATGCCCTGCACCATTTCTCCGCTGCCATTCCTCGTATCGCCCGCTGTTGACCGTTTCATATTGCCAGAAGCGTGCGTTTTGCTGAATCGAGCGTAAGCAGCCGCAGGATGATCGGCCGAGAAGAGATAACCAAAACGAAGGAAAAAATGGCAATGGAGAATAATTTGTCATGAAAACGGGAAGGTAAGAGGACGAGGATGCCGAAACTGAAGTGCATTGTGGGAAGGCGCTAACTGAATGCGGGACTCAGGTCCCGGTCACATGGAGTGGCGTGTATTCCGACATGCGGTAAAAACTTCCCATAACCATACTCACGATGAGCTCCGGGGACGGCTCCGGAGGAAAGGACGGCGAGGACATGTTAGTACTCACCAGAAAGACGGGACAGAGCATTGTGATCGATGGAGGCATTGAGATCACTGTGCTGGAGGTCCGTGGAGAGCAAGTTCGCCTGGGCATCGCTGCCCCGCGCGAGATCCGGGTTAATCGCAAAGAACTGTTGGCGCAAATCGAGGCTGCCGCTGCCGCCGCCGCTGCAATGGAGCCCGAGGCTGTGCCCGCAGAATAACCTGAACTATACGCGACGTCCCACTTGCTCGCGACCTCAGGATAAATGTCGGTCCCGACACGTGTGTCGGGACCGACATTTTACGAGTCAATCCTGGTCACTGGCCGAACCCTCGGCCCCCCCCCGCCATTCGTGACTAGCAAGTACCGGTCCGGCCCCTGATGATACGATTACCGTACCACCCGCCGGGCGATCGACATGGTATCCGCCACTTTGTCCTCGACATGCAGCACGAGTTGGTCGATCAGCGCGCGGAATTGATTGATGGCATTCACATCTTCCTGCAATTGCAATGTCGCGCTGTCCTCGTAGGTGAGCAATTCCAACAGGTAGTGGATTTCCCGCGCGATATTACGCATGTCGGCCGGACTGACGCGCCCGCGCTGCACCGCCGAGCGCACCTGGTCCGACACGCCGAGTAGCCGCTCGGTCTGCTGCTGCAGCATCTCCTCGCAGGTACGGCGGTCCGCATCCGGCTCCAGCATTTCGTCTTCCGTCTGCTGCAGGTAGAATTCCGCCTCGCGGGTAGCCCGCTTGAGGCCGCGCCCCATCTCCAGGAGCTGTTTGATCAGCAGTACCTTCCGCAGCGCGGTAAAATCATATACGCGCCGCGCACCGCTCTCATCGCCCTCGGCCTCTCCGTCTTCTTCCAGCGTCTCGATGATGCCTTTATCCGTCCAGTAACATAATTGCCGGCGGGAAATGTCGCAAAATTCCGCCGCCTTGCCGGTCGTCAATTTCAGTCCCTGCAATAGCTCTTCCGGGTCAATCGGAGAAAGGGAAGTCTTCCCATTGCTATGCCCGCTTAATCTCATGCCATGCCCCCCTGCTGCTCGCCACAGCGGTTGTGCGCGTGTGGAATATCGACCTAAGCATAATGGAAGTCACGAGGGGAATATGTCACAAAGGCTATACACGCTGCACGGAATGGGCACGTGTGTCGGGTGGACGATACAGCGATGGCCGGGAAAGTGGAAAGCCGGGGGAGGGGCGAGTGGTGAATGCTGAGTGACCCACCCCTCGCCACCCGGTCACTCGGCGTGATTCACGTTCAGCGTTTGCTCCACGCGCTCGATGGCAGAGCGCAGGTTCTGCTGGGCGATGGCGGTGGAAAGGTCGCCGCGGGTGCGCTCGATGGTGCCGCGCAGCACGTCGGTGATGCGGCGCAGGCCGGCGGTGATGGCGGCGGGATAATCGAAGCTGATCAGCTCGAAGTAGATCTCGTCCATGGCGTTGAGCAGGGTTTCCGTCTCCTCGCGCGAGGAGGCGCCGTCGCGGATGCGGTCGAGGATCAGGCGGCGCATTTCGCCGGTGGCATCGCCGACGCCGTGCAGGTAGGCGGGGTAGTCCACGCCCAGCGCGTCGGGATCGGGCAGCGGTTCGCCGGCCACCACCGACAGGAAGATGGCGGCCTCCGCGTATTCCTTCTGCGAATCGTGCACGAAGCCGGCATATTTGACTTCCGGAAAGCCTTCCAGCACGGTATTCATCTCTTCGACCAGGCTGTGGATGCTGCCAATGAGCGTGCGCGCCTCCGGAAAGTCACGGCGGTGGATGGCGCGGATGGCGTTGGCGCTGCGGCGCACCACCTCGCGCGACGCGGCCAGCCCGCGCTCGCGGGCGGCATCTTTCAGGTCGAACTGCGCGCGGATTTTGTCACAGATCGCGCGGTATTGTTCCATATCGAACATGGCGGTCTCTCCGTTAATTGTTGTGAGTAGTAAGTAGTGAGTAGTTGCTAGTTCCATTACATTTTATTACCCAGTAGTCGGTACGTGGTTTCTTGCCTGCCCAACCGCAGAAACCCTACTACTAACCAATCACTACTTACTACTTACTACATTAATGGCCGGATGCCTTTTGTCGGAATCGTCAATATCGGACAGTGGGACGGACATTCATGACGCGTGAAAAGCGGCAGCATGGGGAAATGCTGCACTGGTGAGGTATCTGGGATGAAAAAGCGCGATCTGGTATTGGTCGGGGCGGCGGCGGGGGCGGTGGCCGGCGGGCTGGGCTGGCTGGTGACCTATCTGCTGACGGCGCCGCGCAACGTGACGGCGGTGGAGATCGGCGATCTCTTTCCGTCGGTAAGCGGCAGGTTGCTGTCCGGACGTACCATGTCGCTTCCGGACGATCTGCACGGCGAGATCGGTGTGTTGATCGCGACCTGGGATTTTACCGCCCGCGACGAGGTGGCGCAGTGGGCGCGTGAGGTACTGGAGCGATACGCCCTGCTGCCGGGCATCCAGGTGTATCAGGTGGCGATGGTGAGTGGGGTGGGTCCGATCCTGCGTAAATATATCAATCGCGCCATGCGGCAAGGCACGCCGGGGCCGGAGCACGAGCACACGCTGTTCATCTACGGCGACCTGCGCGGGCTACGCGGCCAGTTGGATACGGCGGTAACCGCCGAACTGAGCGCCTCGGTCTTCCTGATCGACCGTTCCGGACGATTGGCCTGGCGCGCCGACGGCCCGCCGACATTGATGAACCTGGTGTCGCTGCGCAAAGCGCTGGCGGATCATGGGGTGGAGGGGAGCAACGAAGCGTAAATCAGTAAGCCTTCCGAGCGAGCGTTGTTCGTAGTAAGCCACGCAGCCGCAGCGGAGTGGCGTCGTTAACAGGCGAGCTTTCCTATACACGGACGCCACTCCGCTGCGGCTGCGTGGCTTACTACAAACGGGCTTTCTTGTTTTTCGGTCGATCCGGTCACGCCTGATAAATGATCACGCCCGCCGGGGGGACAGTCCCCGCGACGGGCGTGATCGTTTTCGAACGGGCGCCAGGTTCGGGGACAGTCCCCGACAGGCCTTACGCTTTGTTTGTTCCCGGTTCCGGTTCCGGCTCCGGCTGCGCCTTGCGGCGGGGGGCGCGACGGCGGCGCACAGGCGCCACCGGCTCGGGTTCCGGCGCCGGTTCCGCCACGTTTTCCGCGGCGGGCTCGGTCGCTTCCGGTTCGGTCGTTTCCGGTGCTGCCGCCTCCGGCTCAACCTCGGTGGTCTCCGGCGCAGCCTCGATGGCTTCGGGCTCAACCGGTTCGGGTTCAGCCGCGGACGGTTCCGCTTCCGCCGGGGCGGCTGCGGGTTCTTCATTGACCACGGGTTCCGCGGCCGGCGCTTCCGTCTCTTCAGGGCGCCGCGAACGGCGTCGGCGAGGTTTGCGCGGCGCCGGCTCGGCGGCTATCATCTCGGTGGCCAGCTCCAGTGCGGCAATGTCCTCCGCCGTCACTTCCGGGTGCGGCGACGTGAGCTTCGGCGCGGTTGCTGACTCCGGCATGGCATCCAGCAGGCTCTGCAGCGTCTGCTCGGCTTGCTCCGGCGAGATCACCTCGCGGATCGGCTCCAGGTTCGGCAGCTCGAGCGGCGCGGGCGTCTCTTCATGGGTTTTATGGCGCGAACGGCGAGACCGGCGGCGCGGATGCGGCGCGATCTCCTCCGGCAGCACCACTTCGATGGGAGCCACCTCGACGGGCGCGGTTTCGGGCTCAGTGGCTTCGGTCTCCGCGGTGACAGCCTCTTCCTCCGCGGTTTCTCCGGGCGTGACTGCCCCTTCCATCTCGGCTCCGTGTCCGCCACGGCGGCGACGGCGGCGGCGGCGGCGTTTTCCCATCTCCTCGCTCACCGGCTGCACGCCGTCCACGGCGGCGTCCAGCACGGCCGCGGTCTCGCCAGGCTCCACTTCGGCGGCGAATGGCAGCACCACCGCCTCTTCCGTCACGGCAGCCGGCATTTCGGTTACCGGTTCCATTTCTCTTCCGCGCCGGCCGCCGCGGCGGCGGCGTTTCATACCGCGCTCATACGCCGTCTCGAGATGCTCGACCGCCGTTGCAGCCTCTTCCTCGAAGGACAGGTTTGACGCACCCGCGGAGGGGGAGAGCAGCGACAGCTCGCGCGGCGGGCGGCTGGCCCGCTCTTCGCGCAGGTAGGCGGGTAAAATCGTTTCCGGCAGCAGCGGGGGCCGTTCGTGCGCCCGGGCTTGCTTCTCGACGCGCACCCCGCGCAGCTCTTCCGCCAGCGGCGCGCCAAAGGCCACCGAGGTGCCGGTCTGCGTCACGCGCACCTTCACCAGTGCGCCCACCGGAGCGTCGAAGTCGGGAACCACGATATAGATGCCTTTGGCCATCACCAGCGGCGACAGCGACAGCGCCGGGTCCGGGTTCACCACCCGGCCTTCCACGATGTCGCCCTCTTCGAGGTGCGGCACCGCCACCAGCGCCTGCTCCAGCGTCATGCGTTCGACCAGGTAGGTATTCGGGTGGAAATCTTCCGCGCTGCGCAGGTAGACCGGGTGATCGACGTAGCTCTCCAGATCGCGATGCACCTCGCCCTCGTAGCCGAGTACGCTGGCGATCACGCGCGGGTGGGCGGTGATGGAGAAGGCTTCGGTGCCGGGATATTCCACCGCGTTGGCGGCGATGTCGCGCTGGATGCGCAGTGCCATCGTCATCGAGTTTTGCACGCGGCCGATGCCGCTGCAATACGGGCACGACTCGGTCAGCATGCCGGCCAGGCTCTCGCCGGTGCGCTTGCGGGTCATCTCCACCAGCCCCAGCGCGGAAATATTATGCACCTTGATCTTCGCGCGGTCGCGCTTGAGGGCGTCCTCGAAGGCCTTCATCACCTGCTGGCGGTGCCGCGGGTTGTCCATGTCGATGAAGTCCACCACGATGATGCCGCCCAGGTCGCGCAGCCGCAATTGGCGCGCCACTTCTTCGGCGGCCTGCAGGTTGGTGGTGAGCACCGTCTCCGACAGCTCCACCGAGCCCACGAAGCGGCCGGTGTTCACGTCGATGGCGATGAGCGCTTCCGCCTGGTCCACGCAGATGTGGCCGCCGGAGGGCAGCCAGACCTTGCGGCGCAGCGTGCGCTCGATCTCGGTCTCGATGTTGTAGCCGTGGAAGATGGGCATCGGCTCGTCGTAGAGGAACACGCGGTTCTTCAACCCCGGCGAGATCATCGCCACCAGCTCGAGGATATTTTCGTAGGAGCTCTGCGAGTCGACCACCAGCCGGTTGACATCACGGGTGAAGGCGTCGCGGATGAGGCGGAGGATGAGGTTCAGGTCGCCGTGGACCAGCGCGGGGACACTGGCGCGCTTCTCCTTCTCTTCCAGCTTGCGTGCCATGTCGAGCAGGAAGGCCAGGTCCTGGCGCAGCTCTTCTTCGCTTTTCCCTTCCGCCTCGGTGCGCACGATCAGGCTGTAGGTGTCCGGGCGCACGGAATTGGCGATGCCGCGCAGTCGCTGGCGCTCCTTCGGGTCCTCGATCTTCCGCGACACACCCACGTAGGAGCCGCTGTGCAACATAAGCACCATGTAGCGGCCGGGCAGCGAGAGGCGGGTGGTGATGCGGGCGCCTTTGGTGCCCATCGGGGCGCGGACGACCTGCACCAGGATTTCCTGACCGGCGTGGAGGAGCTGGGTGATGGGCGGCAGCTCGTGGCGATGCAGACGGCCGTTGCCGCCTTCTTCTTCATCTTCCTGGGTCACCACGTCAGACACGGAAAGAAAGGCATTCTGCTCGATCCCGATGTCGACGAAGGCGGCGTCCATGCCTTTGAGGACTTTCGTCACGCGGCCCTTGTAGATGTTCCCGACGATCTTCGGGTCGCGCTCAATGTGGAGTTCCATCAGCCGGCCATTTTCGAGGATCGCCACACGCGATTCCATCTCGCCGGCATTCACGATAATTTCTTTTGTCATCGATGCAAAACCTGTTTCCCCCGGCACGGCTGAGCCCGGTGCGCGCTGGCACGCGCTGCCCGATGCCCGGCCTGCTGCCGTGGCTGAAAGCTGTAAACTCATCCCTGGATGCGACGCTGCGCGGCCAGGGCCCGGCGCGATGCGCGCCAGGATAAGGGTAATAACGCTACGCGATGAACGCGCACCTCACCCGGTGCCGGGGAGTAGCCCAGCGCCTGCAGCACCTCTTCGGGCTTGAGTGAGCCCTGGGAGCCGATCACGAGGGTCACCTGCAGACAGGCCGGATTCGTCCGTCCGTCGAGCACGCGGAGATCGCGGACAAGGGCGCGTGCATTCAATCGTTGCGTTTTCTTTTCCCGGATTCTGACCAGGGGCACTTCGTCTGCCGCGAAAAATTCGCGGAGACGCGCGGCAAGCTCACGGAAGGGCGGTGCGTTCTGCCAGGAAACTTCGTATACCGCCGCATCCAGGCTGGCCGGATTCTCATCCGGGCTGCCCGGCAGCGCGACCCAGGCCGCCTCGATGTATAGGCCGGCGGGCAGATGCTCGTTTACTGCCCGGGCAGCCTCGGACGGCTCGCGCGGTTCCGACAACTCGAAAAGGACCCGTTCATCGCTGCTGGTCGCGTCCGGCGGCAGCGGCGGTCCCATGACCACCCCGCGCCGATCGTCGACCAGCGGAAGACCAGCATCCCGCGCCGCTGTCTGCAACGCCTCACGCACATCGGCAAAGGTCAACGCACCCGCGTCAGTCTCTCTCCGATAGCGGCAAACAATTCGTTGCATCCGGCGGCATTCCCCAATGCATGATAACAGATAATGAGGGGTCTGGCTAGAAGCATACATGGAAAATTTTGCACGGTCGCCGGAATGAAGTAAGCCTTCCCCTTGCTCTTGCTCTTTCCTCTTGCTCTTGCTCTGAAAAAGCCCCACGAAACTCTAATCCATGGGGCTTTTTCAGAGCAAGAGCAAGAGATTCGAGCAAGAGCAAGGGGAGGGCTTATTTGTCGTTCAGCCACACCTCGTCAAATATCGCCAGGTCCAAATCGCTGCTCATCGGCCGGGTGGCACGGTAATGCGAGATACCGAGCAGGATGCGGCCGTCGTCGAGCTGAATCACGCCGTGATTGCTGAGCTGGTTTTCTCCGGTCTCGTCGGCGATGATCTTCGGCGGCTCCCAACTCCGCCCGCCGTCCTTCGAGATAGCGGCGGCCAGCGGGTGGCGCGGCTGCTGGGTGACGGAAGAGATGTTGTTCCACACCGCCAACAGGTTACCGCTCCGCAGCCGGATCATGCGCGTCATCGACTCGGGGGCTGGCAGCGGCGAGGGGATTGATGCGCTCCACGTTTCTCCGCCGTCCTCCGAAATGGTCTGGTAGACATATCCGCCTTTGGTGCGGAACAGGCAGAACAGCCGATCCGGCTCGGTTTCCACGATCTGCAGCTCCATCACCCCGCGCAAGGTGTCAACCGTGATCTCACTGCTGCGCCGCCAGGTGTGACCGCCGTCGTCGGAGAGCAGGCAGGCGCCGGTGTAATGCTGGTCGCCGGTTGCCGGGTTGGAGCGCGCCGGGTCCATGAACATGAAGGCCGCCACGAGGCGTCCACTTTGTAATTGGATCAGCTCGTCCGCGGAGCCGTAAAAGCCCACCCCGGGCAGCTCCTTGCCGCCGGCCACCAGTTGATAGGGCAGCTCTTCCCCGTGATCGTATGTCCTGCCGCCGTCGGTGGAACGCCGGAGGAAAAGGCGGGTCTGACTCTGGAAGTAATCGCTGCCGGCAATCATCACCCGCCGCTCCTCATCTTCCTCGATGGGGGCATGCCGGGTGCGCGTGTAGAGCATCAACACGTCCTTGCTGTCCTGCAGGCGCAGCGTCGTCAGGAAATACGGCACCCCGCCCGGGTAATCCGCCATGTAAATCTGCGGGTCCGACCAGGTCAGGCCGCGGTCTTTGGAGACGGAATACAGTTTCACCGCGTTATTTGAACACTCGTCGAAGTCATACGCCGCCCAGCGCAACATCACCTCGCCGTCCGCGAACTGCTCGAAGCGCGGCTCCTGGTGGTAATCCGCGCCGATGCCGCCGCGGATGAAGGAGAAATACTCCAGTTCTCCCGGCGTGTAGGTCAACGGGGCGATGCGGGCGATCTTCATGGGTGGCTCTCCTCGGAATTCTTTTTCGGGTACGGTGTGGAGACGCGGGCCCTCTCCCCCCGGCCCCCTCTCCCAATACTGGGCGAGGGGGAGCAGGTTTTCTTATAAAAGGAAAGGAATCGATTTATCCTCTCCGGTGCTCCCCCTCGCCCAGTATTGGGAGAGGGGGCCGGGGGGAGAGGGCCCGCGTCTCCACACCGTACTCGAAAAAGAGACTTCGCCGATCAACCTTCTCCTCCCTGCCGGTTGCCATTCCCTCCGAGTCCTTCGTATAATGAGCCGGTTCATTTTCCGGGAGGTTACCATGGACAAGCTGCGCGTGGGGATCGTCGGCGCCGCCGGGCGCGGGCGGAGTTTCTTCAGTGCGTTCCTGCACAATCCGTACACGGAATTGATCGCCCTCTGCGATATCAACGAAGAGGGCATGAAGGCCACCGCCGCCGAGAATGGCATCGAGCAGACCTACACCAATTACGATGAGATGCTGGACAAGGCCAAGCTCGACATCGTGATGATCGGCACGCCCATGCAGTTCCACGCGCCGCAGGCCATCGCCGCGCTGGAGCGGAATATCCACGTGTTGAGCGAAGTGCCGTCTACGGTAAGCATGGACGAGTCGCGCGCGTTGGTCGCCGCCGCCAAGCGCAGCAAGGGCAAGTATATGCTGGCGGAAAATTACTGTTACATCCGCTCCAACGTGCTGGTGAAGGCCATCACCGAGCGCGGGCTGTTCGGCGAGATGTATTTCGGCGAAGGCGAATATATCCACGAGCTGAAGGGCTTGAACGAGATCACCAAGTGGCGCCGCAAATGGCAGACCGGCGTCAACGGCTGCACCTATCCCACCCACAGCTTGGGGCCCGTATACCAGTGGATGAACGAGCGTGTGACGGGCGTACTGTGCGTCGGCACCGGCCACCATTACGTCGACCCGCGCGGCGATCAGTATGAAAACGAGGACAGCATCAGCATGATCTGTCGCATGGCGAAGGGCGGCCTCATCAACGTGCGCGTGGACATGCTCTCCAACCGCCCGCACAAGATGGACTATTACTCACTGCAGGGCACCACCGGCTGCTACGAATCCGGCCGCAAGTGGGACGACGCGCCGACGATCTGGCTGCGCGAGCTGAGCGAGGAGCAGAAGTGGTTCCCCCTGGAAGAGCTGGAAGAAAAGTTCCTCCCCGAGCACTGGCTGCACATGTCGGACGAAGCGAAAGCCTCCGGCCACTGGGGCGGCGATTACATGGAAGTGATGGACTTCGTGCAGGCCATCGTCAACGACACCGAACCGCCCATCGGCATTCACGAGTCGATGGACATGAGCAACCCCGGCCTCATCAGCCAGGAATCCATCGCGAAGGGCGGCGTGTGGGTGGACGTGCCGGATTCGCGGACCTGGTAATTTTCGGAGACTCTATGTTCCATGTCAAGTAGGGTCTCCTTATTGAATTGTACCGCCGATTAGGCGTGCGGAGGCTGGATGCTGCACTACGCAAAGTGACTTACCTAGATGACAGAAAGGTTTACAATACGTAATGTCATCACCCGATAATCCTGTCGAGACGAAAACAAAACGATGTAATCGGATTCTACCGGCGGTCGTGGTCATACTGCTTTCGCTGGCAGGATGGTGCTGGTATACTTGGCCGAAAACTTATCGAGTGGTCAGCAGTTATCTACAGCAAGCATATGGCGGGACACCTTGTTCAACCCTCGCCGGGTTCCTGCTCCAGGAGGGTAAGGATGTTTACGTTATGCGCGATTGGGCTACGGGGCGGGAGCGTTGGCGCGCTGTGGCGACGCCGGCTGCTACCAGGAATTGGCCGGATGTTCCTGTCGGATCGCATGAAATCGACATCTCGTCGGACGGTCGGAATTTATGCATCGCAACGCCTGCCGGCAATCGCCTCCGCCTGCAGTTCTGGTATGATGGAACGCTAACAGGCGAGTGGTCGCTCCCTCTGGCGGAGCTCGTCCGGTGGATCAGGCCGGGGAGGGTAGACGATATTGAAGTGACGCTTCTCGTCTGCGATGGCGGGCGGAGTTACCTGACGGTTGAGACGCGGACGCTCGGCGCCACAGCGGTCCACAACCGCACCGTCCTCTATGCCTTTGACGGCAGTCGCTTGGCGGCTACAGGCTGCCCGTCGTATATTCCCGTAACGGTGCAATCTGCTCCTGATGGCCGGACGGTCATGTTCCAATACCCGCGCGTGCGGCGTGCCGGCTATGGGAAGACATCGCATCCCGGGGTTGAATATGTGGCGACCGTTGGCCGAGTGACGATCAAGGGAGGGAAACTGACGTATACCGATACACGGACACTCCCGTATTACAGCGGCTTGGGTGCGAACGAAACAGTCTTCACCGGCGGCAATATCGAGAGCCTTGATGGCACGCGGAGCTGGTCGCCGGGAAGCTGGCAGTTGGGGGACGGCTCGGAAAACGGCCGGTATACGCTACTCCGCAAGGAGAATCCGGATCGCCTGCGTGTTATCTCCCTCGATACGCTGCGGGGGTGGGAAACCCGCGTCAAAGGGACAATTTATCTGAGTGCCTGGCCGACGGAAGACGGCCAGGCCTGCCTCATCAGGGAGCGCGGGACGGATTCGGGGCTGGCGGAACTGGCGTGCGAAAATCTGCCTTTCCTGACCCGTTACATGCAGGGAAGACCAGATTATTTTTCTTTGTATCGGAGCCACGGCCGACTGATCGCACGATTACCTTACACCAATAATCCCCCGTTCACCTTATGCGTTTCTCCCGACGGCCGCTCAATACTCTTTGGTTCCTTTGGTAAGGAGCTACAGTTGTATCGGTATTGAGCACCTTATTCGTTTAAGCCCTCTTTCGGAGACAAGTGCGGCGGCTCGACAGTTTACCCCGATAGATCGGGGTAAACTGTCGAGCCGCCGCACTCCGAAAATTACCGATGCCTCGAATGTCGCAACTTTCTCACCCCTTCCTATTGCAAACATGCGCTCCCACTGCTATAATGCGAACAGATATTTTCTTACGGGGGCGACGGCGATGGGACAGACCAGGGTGCATGAAGACGTGGACGTGTACGCGGCATTCGTGCGCGGGCAGGTGGTGCCGCGGGCGTTCCGCTGGAGCGGGCGGACGTACAACGTGGACCACGTCCACCAGCGCTGGAGCGGCCGCAACGGCGGCGTGCGCCTGCACTACTTCGCCGTCACCGCCGCCGGCAACGCCTACAAGCTCTGCTACAATTCGCAGGAGATGGGGTGGGTGCTGGAGGAGGTGTATGTATAAAGTGGCTAGTGACGAGTGGCTAGTGTTTTGGCTAAGTTCAGCTTACGGGTGCGAAGAAAGCCTTTCGCGGAAAAGGACACTCGCCACTCGCCACTCGCCACTCGCCACTTTCCCCGGCAGGAAGCCATCCCGCCCCGGCGAAGAGGAAAGCAAACGCCGGGGGAGGGAGCGATGCATCTCGATACGCGGACGCAGTTGCTGTTTGACGAGTATTTCCTGGAGCGGGCGGAGGGCGTGCGGCTGTGCATGAACGCGCCGGTGCAGCACCCGGAGCCGGTGCTGGCGCCCGACAGGCCGTGGGAGGCGCTGGGCATCGCCGGGTATAACACCGTGCTGCGCGAGGACGGGCGGTTCCGCCTGTGGTACGGGGCGATGATGAAGCAGGGGCTGCCGCAGGAGGGCGCCATTCGCCTGTGCTACACCGAATCGGCCGACGGCCTGCACTGGGAGAAGCCGGAGCTGAACCTGCTGCCGTTCCGGGGATCGACGGCGAACAACATTGTGGCGCCCCCGCTCGAGCGGCAGAGCCAGCAGGGGGCGACGGTCTACCGCGACGAGCGCGCCCCGGCGGAGGAGCGGTATAAGCTGTGGACCAAGTTCCAGCCGACGGACGACGAGATCGCCGCGGGCCGGCGGCCCGGCCTGTATGCCATGACTTCCCCCGACGGCCTGCGCTGGACGATCCTCCCGGACCAGCCCAACCCGCCCGAGCAGATGTGCGACACGCAGAACATGTTCTTCTGGGACGACCGCATCGGGCAGTATGCCGGGTACACGCGGGTGCGCGAGACGCAGATGTGGGGCGAGGCGGCTGAAGGCGGCAGCGCGTGCTACCGCGCCATCGGGCGCATCACCTCGCCGGATTTCCGCGGCTGGTCGGAGACGCAGATCGTGCTGCAGGCCGACGAAACCGACCTGGCGATCCCGCTGCCGGAGCCGAAGGTAGGCGCACGGCCCGCCGTCGATATCTACACCAGCTGCGCGATGAAGCTGCCGCACGCGCAAGATGCCTACCTGATGCTGCCGTCGTTCTACTACCACTGGGGCGCGGAAGACGAGCCCGCCGCGCTGGACATACAGCTGCTGACCAGCCGCGACGGCATCGCCTGGCAGCGCGCCGGGAGCCGGCAGCCCTTCCTGCGGCATGGTTTTGACGGCAGCGCCACCAGCGGCATGCTCTTCGCCAACCCCTGGCCCATTCCGGTGGGGAACGAGGTGTGGGTATATTACATGGGCACCAGCCGCCGCCACCGTGCGAGCGCGGAGCCGGCGCGCTGCGGCCTCTTCCGCGCCTCGCTGCGCCGCGACGGCTTCGTCTCCGTCGACGTCGATTACTCCGGCGGCGAGTTCACCACCCCGCCGTTCACCTTCGACGGCGACCGCCTGGAAGTGAACGCCGACGGCAGCGCCGCCGGCTGGCTGAAGGTGGAGGTGCAGGACCCCGCCGGCCGCCCCCTCCCCGGCTACACCGCCGCCGACGCCCGCGCCATCCTCGGCAACCGTCTGGACCACCCGGTCACCTGGAAAGCGCATGACGACCTTGCCGAACTGGCCGGCCGCCCCGTCCGCCTGCGCTTCGTGATGCGGGATATCAAGCTGTATGCATTCAGGATTCATCACAAGGAAGGATAATGCCGGAATATCCGGTGCCTATTTCGCCGGCGCCTGCATAAACCGTCCGACCGGTCCGTCCGGATTGATCAGGTCGCGGATGGCGGCATACGGCACCAGCACGTATTCGGGGAATGGATTGTTTGGTTCGATGATGAACAGCAGTCCCGACGGAAGGATCGAGTAGGTTTCGAGCCTGATCTCCTCATTGTTGTTCCAGTCGACTTCCTGGCGCTCGAGGTCGGTGTGGATGTATCCTTTCAGCGCGGTCAGGTAATCCGTTCCCGGCTTGAACAGGCTTCTCAACGTAATATTGGTCAGCTTGCCGTCCTGCAGCCGGTAGTTATATGTCAACAACGCGGAGAGGCCGGTGGCGCCGCCCATGCAGAGGAAGCTGTAGCTCTGGATACTGACCAGGTCTGCGGACGAATAGGCAAGGTTGTAATCGACCAGCCAGTAATATGTGCCGAAGTCCCCCTTCTCGAGAGGCTGCTCCTTCACATCATTGTGGAATTCGTTCAACGAATCGATGATATTTTTGCGATACTGATATTCAAGCTTTTTTAATTCCGGCGACGCATTGAGAAACACAGGATAGTAGCCGATGAACTCGGCGTCTCCCCAGGTCCGATCGATGAAGGTATACGTTGCCGCCGCCTGCAGTGAAAAGGCAGATTTGCGCTTGCCGTCCGCGCTGACCCATGTGCCGGTGAACTCCCGGCCCGATGCCGACAGTTTCCCGGAGAAGCGGTCGCCGGATCGTTTCTCGGAAGGGGAGTTGGTGCGCAGCGGATCTTCGGCGAATTCATACAGCGTGACGGCGCGGTCCTTCGCCAGCGTGCCTTCCAGCTCGATGGTTTTCCCGACCGACTCGTAATAATACGCGCCGGAGAGTTCCTGACCGTCGATTCGCAGGTTCAACTGCACGGGAAGGGTGCCGATCTTCCCCACGTAGGCATACCCGCTTTTCGCCGCGTGAGCCGCGGCGACCAGCAGCAGGCACAACAGTAATAACCAGTAACGCATACTGACCTCCTGTTACTCCTGTTATTCTGTACGAACGCTAGTTCTCCTTCCCGTTGCGTTCAATGACAAACAAATATTTTTTGTCATGCTTTCGCGCTGTCGCCGCCACAGGGTAGACAGGAGCGAAAGGATAAGTTACCATCGAGGTAATCCCTGCCGAAGGAGCACCGCCATGACTTCCCGCGAGCGCATGCTGGCCGCCATCTCGTGCCAGCCGGTCGATTACACCCCCTGCTCATTCATGATCTTTTACAACATGATGGCGCATTGCGCGAGCCACGCGGAATTCCTCGAACGGCAAGTCGGGATGGGCCTGGACCCGTTTGCCCACGCCGGCTACCTGAAGCCCGCCATGCATCCGGCGGTGACGGAAAAGGTGTGGCGCGAGGAGGAGGGTGGGGAGACCATCATCTGCCGGCGCCTGGACTCGCCGAAGGGGGTGCTGACACAGCGCGTGGCGCAGATGAACGGGTGGCCGACGCAGGACAACTTCTGGATCTATCACGACTGGGCGGTGCCGCGTTCGCGCGAGGTGCTGGTGAAGCCGGAGCAGGACCTGGAGAAGCTGCCGTATCTGCTGGGGCCGTTCAAAGATGAGGATATTCAGACGCTGCGCGAGTCGGCGAAGGCGAACAATGCGCTGGCGGATCGATACGGCCTGCTGAAGGCCGGCGGCTGGGGCAGCAGTTACTCGGAAGCGCTGGGCGACGACGGGGTGATGGGCACCGACGCGATGGCCTGGCTCTCCGGCTACGTGGACGTGATGGAGCTGTCGCTCACCGATCCGGACATCATCAAGGAATACGCGCGCATCATCCACGAGTGGAATATGCGCGCGATCGGTATTTATCTCGACGTGGCCGACCCCGACATCGTCATCCGCCGCGCCTGGTACGAGACCACCGAGTTCTGGACGCCGGGCGCCTACCGCGAGATCATCCTGCCCTTCCTGAAGCGCGAAGTTGACATGGTGCACCAGGCCGGGAAGAAGTACGGCTACATCATCACCAGCGCCTTCCAGCCGCTGCTCGACGATATCCTGGCCAGCGGCATCGACGTGATGATCGGCCTCGATCCGGAGCAGGGGAAAGGCACGGACCTGGCGGAGATCAAGGCAAAGTTTCTCGCGGAAAAACGCGCCATCTGGGGCGGCGTCAGCGGCGCCCTCACCGTGGAGCAGGACACGGAAGCTGCCACGGAAGCCGCGGTCATCCACGCCCTCACCACCCTCGGCGCCGGCGGCGGCTTCATCCTCTCCCCGGTGGACAACGTGCGCGACGACACGCCCAATGCCTGGCGAAACACGGAGAAGTTCATCGAGGTATGGAAGCGGGAGCGGTAACCTCCTGGGACCGCAGGCGTCCCGCGCCTGCCCAACGTTTCGTAGGGGCGAGTGGCACTCGCCCCGTCACGGAAGCTGGACTCGTAACAAGCCGAGATTCGCACCCGGCACTGTAGGGGCGAGTGCCACTCGCCCCTACGAAACGTTGAGCAGGCGCTGGACGCCTGCGAGCCCAGGGGAAACATATGCCTGAAATGACATCACACGAGCGCTTCTCGCGCATGTTCAACCACCAGGAAGCGGACCGCATTCCCATCATCGACGGGCCATGGGGCGCCACGCTGGAGCGGTGGGCGCGGGAGGGGATGCCGGAGGGAGTCAGTTATGTGGACTTCTTCGGGCTGGACAAGGTGGGGTATTTCGGGGTGGACAACAGCCCGCGCTACCCGCACCGGACCATCGAGGAGACCGAGGACTACGTCATTTTTACCTCGGCCTGGGGCGCCACGCTGAAGAACTGGAAGCACGCCGCCTCCACGCCGGAGTTCCTTGATTTCACCATCAAGGACCGCGAGAGCTGGTCGGCGGCGAAGGCGCGCATGACGGTCGATCCGGACCGCATTGACTGGGCGGCGTTGGAGAAGGAATATCCGGTCTGGAAAAAAGAGGGGTACTGGATCCAGGCCGGCTTCTGGTTCGGCTTCGACGTCACGCACGCGTGGGCGGTGGGCACCGAGCGCCTGCTGATGGCGATGGTGGAGGACCCCGAGTGGTGTTCCGACATGTTCAACACCTACCTGGACCTGGACATCGCGTTGTTCAACATGGTGCTGGACAAGGGCTATACCTTCGACTGCATCTTCTGGCCGGACGACATGGGCTACAAATATCACCAGTTCTTCTCCCTCGACACCTACCGCGAGCTGGTGAAGCCGGTGCAGCGGCGCGCCGTGGAGTGGGCGCATTCCCGTGGCATGAAGGCGGAGCTGCATTCCTGCGGCAACGTGAACCCCCTCGTGCCGGAGTTCGTGGAGTTCGGGCTGGACGGCCTCAACCCGCTGGAGGTGAAGGCGGGCATGGACCCGGCGGCGTTGAAGGCGGAATACGGCGACAAGCTGGTGCTGCATGGTGGCATCAACGCGCTGCTGTATGAAGACCCGGAGGCATTGGAGGCGGAAATCCACCGCATCGTGCCCATCCTGAAGGAAAACGGCGGCTACATCTTCTCCTCCGATCACTCCGTGCCCAGCAGCGTGAGCCTGGAGCAATTCCGGCATATCGTGGCGCTGGCGAAGGAATTGGGCAGCTACCGGTGACAGATACGGAAAGGGACAGGCGCATTGCCTGTCCCTTTCGCCATCTTACGGTTTACCACTCGATTACCGGGCGCTGCCGCCCTCTCCGGACTCCTCACCACTTCCGGTGCCGGTCCCAGTGCTGGACGGGGAGATAATTTCCCACTGGTTCGTCCCGGTCTTGCGCAGCGTCACCAGTGACATGCGCGCATTCGACTTCACGGTCGATGTCTTGCCGTTCTCAACGAACGTTGCATTCTGCTTGCCCATGTTCCGGAACACGATCATGATATTATTTCCCGTCACGGAAGCCGGGCTGATCGTGAACTTATCACCGTTCTGCGAGATGATCACGGTCTTGGCCGCTCCGGCCGTGCCGCTCGGTGTCGTGCCGGTCGCTGCCGTCCCGGCGGTTGGCCTGGTGATCTCCCAATGATTCGCCGCGGTCTGGCGGATGGTGGCCAACGGCATGGTCGCGTTCTGCTTCACGGTCGAAGACTTGCCCTGGTTCATGAACGAGACATCCTTGCCGGTCGTGTTTTTGAACACCAGCGTGATACCGGTCGCCGTCATGGAAGCCGGGCTGAACTTGAACTTGTTGGTATCCGACAGCGTTGCGGTGATGGTGCCGGCCTTCTCCGTCGTGCCTGCCACCTTACCGGCGGGGGCGACGGTCAGCGTCTTTTTCATGCCCGCCTGGTTCTCCAGGCCCTTGACATACACGGTGTAGGCTCCTGCCGCCAGGCCAGTCAAGGCCAGTGTCTTTGTCTGGCCAGGCTGGATAGTACCGGTATTTTTCAGGTATTTGCTCGGTCCTTCCAACACCACGGTCTGCGCCTTGTTGGTGCTGTTTTTCACGTGCATCGACAGGTCGCTGGACGTGATCTTGTTCTTACTGAGCTGCAGACCGGATGATGTGATGGTGGCGGTCACGACCTGGGCTGCCGCGCCCTTCGTCGTCGTGGTTGTCGCCCCGGACTTCACCATCAGCGTTTTGGACATCGCAGCTTGATTCTGCATGCCCTTCACGAAGACTTTGTAGCTGCCGGCCTTCAAACTCGGCAGGTTGATGGTCGCGGATTTTCCGGGCAGTATGTTGGCGGTGGTTTTAGTAAAGCCGTTCGGCCCTTGCACTGTCACCATATGCGCGGTCTTATCCTGGTTTGTCACCTTCAGGTTCACGTTCCCCGGCGGCACCTGGCTCTGGTTCAACTGCAGCCCGGACGAGGTGATCGTTGCCGCCACGGTGGAGATACTTTGCTGCGTTCCGGCCACGCGGCTTTGCCGCTGGGCACAGCCCATGATGAAGAGGCCGACGATCAGCAATATCCCCAGGGTCGCGTATGAAATGACTCGAAGCATCCGTTCCTCCTTCTCGATTGAACTCCTGATGGCTCAGGTTGAATGTCTCCCGCCTGCCGCCTTGTCCAAACCAGGCGGTGTCGCGACGAATCACAGCAACGTGTCTATTGATAACAAATGCGCTGGCCGTCACCGTCTATTGGATTCGACGCTCCGGGCGACCCTGTCGCCTGGGCTGAGAAAGGCGTATAATACAGCTACTGTCATTACCAGGAGCGGATTATGGACAGTCATCCTCGCAAGCGATCTCCACTGCGCATCACGGTGCTTGCCGTGCTGATTCTCGCACTCGCCGCGTTTCTCACCGCCAGCCTGCTGGCGCGCGGGCCCCGCCGCATGGTGCGGCAGCTCGGCGACCGGCGCCTGCAGGTGCGCGATGACGCCTACCGTCACCTGCGCAGCCGCGGCGACTGGTTCGCCACCGACGCGCTGCTGCGGGGATTGCGGTCGGAACAGCCACAGGTACGGTCGCGCTGCGCGCTGCTGTTGAGCGAGACAAAGACCCCGCGCGCCTTCGCGCCGGTCACGCAACTCCTGGACGACGTGGAGCCCTCCGTGCGCCTCAGTGCCATCAAGGCGGTGGCGCAATTCGGCGGCAAGCCATCGCTCGACGCCTTGCTGCCGCTGCTGCAAGATACGGACGTGGCGGTGCAGGAAGCGGTGATGGCGGCGCTGCATGACGAAAGGGACCCCCGCTTCATCGCCGGACTGATCGACGTGATGCGGCAGGGAGACAGCCGCACGAAATACCAGGCCGCCATCACGCTACGCAATATCGGCGCGCCCGCGGTGGAACCGCTCGTTGCCGCACTGAAGATGGGGGACAATGCCCTGCGCGTGGATATCCTCACCATGCTGGGGCGAATGAAGGACGCGCGGGCAACGGCGGCGCTGAAAGCGATGGCGCGGGACCCCGACCCGAAGACGCGGCGCCAGGCGGTGGTGGGGCTGGTTTACCTGGGCGTGCCGGGAGTGGAAGCGCTGGACGGGTTGCTGCGGAGCGGCAATATCGAAGTCAGCACGCAGGCCGCTTACATGCTGCAGTTTACCGACGAACCGCGCGCGGTTGATCTGCTGCTGCAGGCGCTGAAGGACCCGCGTCCTCCGGTCCGGCGCGCGGCGGCGCTCTCGCTGAAATGGGTGCCCGACCCCCGCCGTATCGACGGTTTATTCACGGCGCTGCACGATCGCGACGCCGCGGTGCGCTCCGCCGGCATGCGCGGGCTCGATAACGAGATGAGCGATCGTATGCTCGACGAGATGCAGCAGATGTGGAACGGCGACCCGGATCCGGCCCTGCGCGAGCTGGCCCTCGATCGCCTCACCGAATTCAACAGCCCGCGTGCCGCCGGGGTCTTGCGTAAAATGGCGGCAGGTCCGTCGTGCCCCTTCCCAGTACTCGCCCGCCTGGCGGCCGAGCAGGACCCGCTGGCCATCCCGCAGTTAGCGAGCCGATTGCGGCCGCCGACCCCGGAGGATGAGGAAGCGGCTTACGTCTTTACTTCCTCGGTGCGAGCGCTGGCCTTCATGGGCGAGCCGGCGCGGGAGGCGCTGCTGGCGGCCGTGTGCGATGCCGCTCCGGCAGTCCGCGCCGGAGCGGCGTATGCGCTGGGGATGAGCGGCGATCCACGCATTCTGGAGATCGTCTTCACCGCGCTGCGCGACCCCGATCCCCATGTCCGCCGGGCGGCGGCGGTGGGACTGGAGATGAACGCGGACGTTCGCGCGGTGCCCGCGCTCCTCGCGGCACTTCGCGACAAAGACACATCGGTCCGACTGGCGGCCATCCGCGCGCTAGGCGCGACTGAGGATGCACGCGTGATCGATCCGCTGCTGCGCCTGCTGCGCGACCCGGCGCCGGCGGTGCGCGGAGCGGCGCTCTCCGCGCTGAAAGCCTTCAATCAGCCGCGCGTCCTCGACGCCCTGGAAAGACTGCAGAACGACTTCGAGCCGGCGGTGCGCGTGGCGCTGGCGCAAGGCGGCGCCTGGACGAACGACCCGCGCGGCATGGCGATTCTCGCAAAGCTGCTGCCGGACCGCAACAAAACGGTGCGCGATGCCGCCTCCTTTGCGCTGCGCGGCCTGCCGGATGCGCGGGCGGTGTCCTTCATCGCGCCGCAGATCAAGGCCAACACCCCGGATGCGCGGCTGGCGGCGGTGAGCGCACTGGAGGAGCGCACGGACCCCACGGCGGTAGATGCGCTGGCCGTGGCGCTGTCCGATGAAGATCACGACGTGCGCAAGCTGGCCAGCCAGCAGTTGGAGACGCTGCTGACGGCGGAAGCGCTGCCGGTGGCATTGCGGGCGGCGGAAAGCCAGGACGCCGACACCCGCGCCTGGGCGGTGCGCTGCCTGGGAGCGGCCGGCACCCCGGCGCTGGAGCCGCTACGGGGGTATGCCGAAGACCTGGACCCGCAAGCCCGCGCCGCGGCCGCGCATTCACTGGCTTTCCTGCATGACAAGCGGTCGGCGGCGCTGCTCGTCGCACTGCTGCAGGACCCGGAGATCGACGTGCGCATCGAGGCACTCGGCTCGCTGGGGATGTTGATGGATAAAGAAAGCGCGAAAGCGCTGCTGCCGTTTCTGGCATCCGGCGATCTGCACGAAGTCTACACCGCCGCCTGGTCGCTGTCGCAGATCAAAGATCCGCGGGCGATCAAGCCACTCGCTGCCTGCATGGAGGATGTTTCCTACCGGTACAGTGCGATGAAGGCGCTCGGTCAGTACCCCGACCGCGCCGCCATCGCCGAACTGGATCACCTGTTGAATACGACGCGGCTGAAGCGCATCGAAAAGCTGGAGCTGCTGGAGCTGATGGGGAAGCACCGGGACGAGTATTCGCTGCAGGTAATCTTGGATTACCTGAAAAAGTACCCCGGCGACGAAGATGCCATCCTCGGCCTGGGCCTGCGCGGTGAGACGAGCGTCGCCACCCCGCTGCTCGGCTACCTGCAGCAGCGGCTCTACCGTCACAACCCCAAACTGCTCAGCGTGACCATCGCCGCCATGGGCAAGTTGAAAGAGCATCGGGCGACGCCGCTGCTGATCCAATCGCTGCAGGACGTGAATATCATGGTCTCCGCGGCATCGGCGAAGGCACTGGGCGATATCGACGATCCCCAATCGGTTGACGCCCTCTTTGCGGCGCTCACCCGCGGCACCCTCGGGCGCGGCTACCCGGATACGGAGTTACGCCAGGCGGCCGCAGAAGCATTGGGCCACATGAAGCACGATGCCGTACGCGCCCGCCTGCGTACCGCGTTGAGAGCCGACAACTGGCGCCTGCGCGCCGGCGCCGCATTGGCAATGGGTGAAATGGGCGAAGCCTGGGCGCAAAAACCGTTGAACTTGGCACTGAAAGACTTACAGCCACAGGTGCGTGAAGCCGCCCAAAAAGCGCTGAAGAAATACACCAGGTGATCGAAATCAGGCAAGCCCATACGCTTACCTTTGAGAGGATCAGCCCGAGGACCTGGCTTGAAAGTGGTGGGATGGGAAACATGGGACGAATGGGAAAGAATGTGACAGCTCTCTCACCCTGCAGATCACATTTTTCCCATTCGTCCCATGTTTCCCATCCCCTGTGCTAACCTGCCAGCCTGCCGGGCCGATCCCCTTATAGGTAAGCTTTCCTATAGCATAGAGATGGACCTGTGTAATTACTACTTCTTCTCTTCCGCGGCCGGTGGTGCCGGCGCATCAACTTTCCGGATCTCCACCGCCCGCAGCCGCTCGTCGTAAGTCCACTTCACCTCGACCCAATCGCCGACCGTGAGCTCCTTGATAATGGCGACGATAGCCTTGTCGAAGCCGCCGCCTTTGTTCGGCACATCGCCGATCCAGCGCGGCCAAAAACGCACGGGCGGTTCCTTTTCCGGGGTGACTTCCAGCCAGGTTTCACCCTTGGCGGTGACCTTGCCGAGAAGCGTGCCTTCCTTCTTCTCCGGGACGATCATCTGCACGCTGACGATGCGCCGCCGCTCCTGCATCTCCCAGGCCACTGTGACGCGGTTGGGCACGATGAGGCTTTTAATCGCCTTCAGCGTGTCCGCGTCATACCCACCGCCGTCCCGCGGCAGCCCGCCTCGCCAGAAGGGAACGTAGCGGACGGATAATTTCGCCCCGTCAGCCTGCACCTCGATCCAGTCCGTGCCTTTGGCCGTCAGGATGCCGGTCACCGTGCCGTGGTCCGGTTCCGGCGACGTCTCCTCCGCCCGCAACGCCGATTGCATGCCGCACAGCAGCGCCGCAAGCGCCATCATCGCCAGCCATTTGCCCATGGTGATACCTCCCCGTGTAATTCATTACATTCTACTCCGGTCATCTTGTGTGTCAATGTTAGCTAGTTAGCAACTGCGGCACGACCACTCTTATTGCTTCCGTAACCGAATTGTCACCGAAATGTCATCCGCCCACGCTATTATAAGCAATGCACATCCGCCGACTGCACCTGTTGTTGTTCCTGCTGGCGTTGTCACTGCTGGCCGTGCCGTTTCGCGGGCAGTTGCGGCAGTTGCTGGCTGCCCCGCGCCGAGTGGCGTCGATTAATACCCGCGTCAAACAATACGGTCCGACCGCACGGAAGCGGTTGCGCCCGTATTTTCATCGCGCGGGCGTTGCCTATCCGCCGAAGTCGCTGGTGCTGGTGGGCTTGAAGACGGAGAAGTTGTTGCATGTCTACGCGTCCGGTTCCGATCACAAACTGCGCTTCATCCGCGCTTACCCCATCCTCGGCGCCAGCGGTGACACCGGACCGAAACTGCGGCAGGGCGATGGCCAGGTGCCGGAGGGCGTGTACCGTATCGACTGGCTGAACCCGAACAGCGCCTATCATCTCAGCCTGCACGTGAATTATCCCAACGACTTCGACCGGCGCATGGGGAAACAGGATGGCCGCAAGCAGCTTGGCGGCGATATCATGATCCACGGGTCAGATTGCTCTGTCGGCTGCCTGGCGATGGGCGACGAAGCGGCGGAGGATCTGTTCGTGCTGGCCGCGGAAACCGGCCTTTCCCACATCCGGGTGATACTCACCCCGCTGGATTTCCGCACCCGCAAATCACATGCTCCCGTCGCCGTCGATCCCCCGTGGGTCGGCACGCTGTATGCGCAGATCGAGACCGAGCTGAAACGCCTGCCGTTGCCGTCCGAAAAATAAAAAAGCGGGCACCCCCTTTCGGGGATGCCCGCTGTAACGCGGTCCGGTCGTTTAGAAGTAGTAGTATGTCAGATTGCCGACGCACATCGACCACCCCCAACTGTAGGTGTTGCCGCCGGAGTAATAGTCCAGCTCCAGCTTGGCCGGGCGATCCCAGTTGGCCGCATCGGAGGAGACCAGGTACTCCATCGTGCCCAGGTACAGGTCCGACCAGTACATGTAAACCTTGCCATCGCGGGCGACGAACTCGATGCGGTTTTTGGCGATGCCCCAGGTCCAGCAGTTGTAGTCGTATCCTACCTCCGGCCACGGATTGCCGCTCATCGGGTCGTTCTTGATGTCGCCGTAATGCCACCAGAACTGATTGAAGGTGAATTCCTGGTAGGGATACTTGTCGAAGAACTCCTGGCCGTTGAAGGTCAGCACTTCATCGAAGGCGGCGTTGGGCTTCTTGACGCCATCCTCGTAGTAGAGCTTGGCAATCACCTGGTCTTGATCGTCATAGACGGTCACCGACTGATGATGGTCGGAAGCGGTGGAGTTGTCGCCGCCCGCTCCGTAATTGAAGCCGAGCACCCAGCCTTTCACCGGCAGGCTGCTCGGGCAGTCCGGCACACCCACCAGCGTGCGGGTCAATTTCATGTGCACCGGCGTCTGCAGGTGGGACATCATGTCGATGAAGGGCGTGTTCCAGCTCTGGAACCACAGGTGCGGGCAGTAGGCGTAACCCATCCCGCCTGGATAACGGAAGTTGTAGTCCGCCGCGTCGGTATTCGGGACGAAGCGGGCATCCGCGCCGTAATAGAAGGTGCGCGGCTCGACCAGGCCGGTGGCCTCGAAGTTCCAGTAGTCGTTGTTGCCGACCTGGAACTGGCCGAAGGGCTCACGGATCATCAGGTCCGACCCGCCGAAGGTGGCCGGGGCGCCGACCGCCTCGACGTGCGCGTCCGCATAAGCGATTACGCCTTTGTCCATGTGCCGTCGGTCAAAATCGCCGATCGTCACCAGTGTGTTGTTCGACTCCGGCACGCAATCGCCTATCAGCGGCTGGTTCTGCGGATACTCGACCTTGCCGATGGGGCGCCCGGAGAGGGCGGCGACGTACCCGTAGCTGTTGCCGTTGGGGATGTCTTCCCCGGCCTGCGTGGGACAACGCAGCAGTGCCTTCGGCATCTCGATATCGTCCCAGACGGTTTCGAGCTTCGGAAACACCTCGCCTTTGTCCTGGACGCGCATCAACACCGCCAGCGCCAACTGGCGCTGGTTGCTCATGCAGGTGGTCATACGAGCCTTTTCGCGAGCGCGGGCGAATACCGGCAGCAGAATCGCCGCCAGCGTCGCTGTGATGGCCACCACCACTAA
>Ga0172368_10000738_pt1 | contig 46074 bp, 37 predicted proteins | sample Lak11m_FD_114540 | JGI IMG/M metagenome (GOLD analysis project Ga0172368, IMG submission 114540) | Freshwater microbial communities from Kabuno Bay, South-Kivu, Congo - kab_022012_11m | ecosystem: Environmental > Aquatic > Freshwater > Lake | place: Democratic Republic of the Congo: South-Kivu... | reverse complement strand
CATTTTATTTTGCAAGTTTGTTAACCGAAATATACGAAATCTTGCATTGTTTATAAAGCCATTTTAAGCCTAACTTATTATTTTTACAATGCGTTATGACGTTTTTAAGGACTGACTAATTAAGTTAGGCGTCAGGATTGCTCTTCGTTTAACCAATAATTCGATAGAATTATTTAGATTCATGACTGAGAAAAAAAATATCGGTCTTTTTTTCTCTCGGATCATACCGGAAATATTCACCTATACGACCAGAGGGAAATTTTGTGGGAACTGCCCTGCGATCTTCGGCAGAAAAATAAAATCCGGGGAAACTGCCCTGCTCATTTTTCCCTAAGGAACAAACAAAATAATTTTCTCTTAATTCTCTCATTGCAAAAACCTCGGCGATAACCTTATTAGATACGACTGTCATTTTGACACTGTTGTTATCAAGACCATAAGAGCTAAAAACATAAGCACCAATAGTTATCACATTATCATGTTCTGAAATATCGGGGTCATTGGAAAAAGCAGGACCGAAATAGGAGACAGCCTTTTCAGCATCAGGAATCCCCCAGCCTGTGAAGTTATCAGGTTTTTCCGGATGTGAAGCAGATTTTTTTAACGCCACCGCCACCTGAAAATTTTTGAGTTCGGGATGAGCCGATAATATTAGTGCTGCAATCCCCGCAATTATTGGAGCAGAAAGTGATGTACCATGATTCCAGCCAAAATCATTTTTCAATCCTGGAAGGTAATTCGCTGTCCAGACACCTTCACCCGGTGCGGAGAGATCAGGTTTAATCCTGCCATCCGCTGAGGGACCGCAGGAACTAAAAAAAGAATGGACACGGTTTTTATCAACTGATCCCGCAGCAAGAACACCATAACCATCAGAAGGGGCTTCGATAATACGCCAGTTATTATCAAAATTATTTCCTGCTGACGCGGTAAAGACCACTCCTTCCTGCACAAGGCTGTCAGCAATTTTTGTAAGACGGGAATGTTCCCCATCCATCTGCCCCGGAGAATAATAATCAGCATCGTCGAATTTGTTGAAACTTAGTGATGTCGTAATAATGTCAGCAGCTTCGGTAAAAAGCCACTTTGCGGCTGAAACGGCGAGCAATTCTTCACAACGGAACCTGTCTGATGAGATATCCGTTTTTGCCAGAATAAAATCCGCCCCATATGCTATACCAATGAGTTTATTCTTCTCATAACCTCCGACAACTGAGAGCACATTCGTTCCATGATCTGCCCCGGGGATATGGTTAGTATCAGCAACCTGCCGGCTGTTATCTGCAGAATTAAATTTATCGACAATATTGGTTTGTGTGAAAACACTGTGTTTGGTGAAAAAGCCGGCATCTATCAATCCAATTCGAACTCTTCTGCCTGTAATTCCATACTTATGCAGTCTGATCGTATTGACCATATAGTTCTGCCTGAATGAATTTCCATAATGATACTCATCCGTTGAACGATTAAAGATAATCAGGGCAAAAATCACGAGAGTGATCAGAAAAACTGTGACAATTAAAATCTTTTGATTTTTCATCGTATTCAAAATAAATAACAATAAAACTGATCGCAATAACTGCGTGTAAAGAGGATTTTTTTTGCACTAAAAATAATTTGATATGACAGAAACAATAATTAACTTTGCAGTTAAAAGTACTTTGTATATGACAAAAAGAAAAGATTACTCAAAGGACATATCCGAGATTCGCTCAATGATGGAGCGTTCATCAAAATTTCTCGCACTTTCAGGCTGGGCGGGAATAATGGCAGGAATCATTGCTCTTGCCGGCTCATATTACGCTGTGTACATCATCGGTTTTAATCCCGGTGAAGTATCTCCGCATCTGCCGGAAGGCACTCTGTACAATATCACCGTAACCGCCTTTCTGGTATTCATGCTTGCATTGAGTGCCTCTGTTATGTTTTCACGAGGCAGAGCAAAGCGGAAGGGCGAAAAAATTTGGAATGCCGCTTCAAGGCAGCTGCTTATTCAGATGGCTGTCCCTCTTGTCACAGGAGGAATTCTGATAACGATCAGCATTTTGAAAGGGCTTATCGGACTTGCCGCTCCCCTCTCACTTATTTTTTACGGATTATCTTTATTCAATGCTGGTAAACACACAGTCAGTGAAGTACAGTATCTTGGTTTTGTACAAATATTATTCGGATTGGCGGGTGTGACATTCATTCATTTGGGGATGATCTTCTGGGCAGGCGGATTTGGCGCTGCTCATATCGCCTATGGACTCTATATGTATATCAGGTATGAAAGATGAAAGGGCTGATCGGGCACCTGAACAAATCTTTCGAGAGCCGCGTAAGGCTTGGAATAATGTCTGCTCTTGCCGTCAATGATAAACTTGACTTCAATTCATTGAAAGATTTTTTGGAAGTGACCGATGGCAATCTTGCCAGTCATATTAAGGCGCTGGAGAAAGAAGATTTTATTCGTGTAGAAAAATCATTTATTGGTAAGAAGCCAAATACAAAATATTTCCAGACTGCTAAAGGCAAAAAGGCATTCGAAGATCATCTGAAAGCGCTGGAGGAAATGATAAGCTTTCAAAAATAATCTATCTGTGCCTTTATACTTTGTAATTCAAAGTACTTTTGGCGTAATTTGTAATATATACGATGATTTTCAGTTCAAAACTTTAATAAAACATATATTGATGGAGCAATAATGAATTCAAAAAATAATTTTCGAGATTCTGAGGAAAGGCCTAATTCTATTTCGCGCAATTTATCTATACTTTTTTTGTGCGCTTCATTTATCTGGCCCTGGATTGTAGTTGCTACCGGCGATGGGATCAAACTTCAGGATATTTCAACAATTGCTGCCCTATCGATGCTGAGTTCAATAATCGTTGGAACAATTATTTCATTACTTGCAACAAGGAAGTCCAATAAATACTATCGTGCGGGTGTTGGATTCGCTCTTGCAGGAGCTTTTATCATGAATTGGGCAATCCCGGCAGTCGGAATTATCGGCGCTGAAGGAGATACTGCCGATCTGATGTATTTCGGTGTTCAGTTAATTGGGATCACCGGCGCTTTATACTATCGCTTCCAACCCCGTGGGATGTCATTCACTATGACTGCTATGACGGTATCACTTATATTGGTTATCGCAATTACTTTCCTGCTCGGCAGACACAATTCTTCTGTCAGTTCTGTTGGTGAAATACTAATGGTAAACTGTTTTTTCGCGATTTTCTGGATACCATCCGCCCTGTTTTTTCGGTCGGCAGCAAAAATCGGAAATAAAAATTGATTGCTGTGGAGGATGAGGTTAAAATCGTGTCAGGACTAAAGATCGATATTATCATTGCCTATGTGCAGCGATATAAATTCGGACATGAGATCGATTTTGTCCCGCCCATAACGGGTATTCATCTTGCCGCAATCACTCCGAAAAAACATCTAGTGCGCGTATTCCATCAGCAGTTGGAATCTCTCGATTTTAATTCAAATGCTGATATCATTGCAATTTCATTTTTTAGCGGATTCGCCGAAATGGCGTATAAGCTTGCTGGAATTTTCCGGGCTAAGGGGAAAATGGTTGTTGCCGGTGGACCACATGTTACTTTCTGTCAGGAAGAAGCGCTGATCCATTTCGACTCAATAGTAACCGGCGAGGCTGAAAACGTCTGGCAGCAGCTGCTTGATGACGTTATAAACGGCAAACCTGAGAGAATCTACAATGGCACTCCTTGTGATATGCTGTCCTTGCCGACACCAAGATACGATCTTCTTCCTTCTGCATTTTTAATAAAAAAAGTTATTCAGGCAACGCGGGGCTGCCCGTTTTTATGTTCATTTTGCACTGTGCCATCTCTGAATCCCGGATTTAGATTCAGACCGGTAGAACATGTAATCAGAGATGCATCTTACGACAATTTCAGGTTCTGGTGGCAGAAAAAGGTTGTCTGGTTCTGGGATGATAATCTAACAATCTCCCGCCCTTACATAAAAGTTCTGCTTAAAAAGATGATCCCATTAAAAAAGTGGTGGCTGACTCAGGCAAGTATGGATATTGCCAACGATCCGGAACTGCTGGAACTTATGAAAGAATCCGGTTGCATTGGCGTATTCCTGGGAATTGAGTCATTCGGTAAGGAATCCCTTCGGGATGCACATAAAGGTCAAAATAAAGCTGAGAATTACAGTAATGCTATAAACGAAATCCATAAAATGGGCATTGCAGTTATGGCTGGATTTATAGCTGGATTTGATCACGACAGTTATGAGGATATCTCTTCAATGGCAGAGAAATTGATGGAAATAGGTGTTGATGTTCCTTTTCTCAGCATTATGACACCATTCAATGGCACACCAATATACAGCAAATTATCGTCTGAGGGAAGAATTATCAGCGATCGCGGCTGGAATTATTACAATGGTTATAACGTTGCGTTCAAACCGGCAAAACTGAGTGAAAAGGATCTGCTGCTGGCTCATAGAATGCTTTGGAAAAAGGCGTTCTCGTTCAAATATTCTTTCAAAAGGATTTTTCGATCAGCAATCACTCTCCGACCTGGAGCTTTTCTGCTCTCATTCTTCATGAATTCATTCTATTGCTACAAAAAGCTAAGAAAAAATCACCCTGCAGATGCCTGTAATTTATAAGGTATTTCCAATTGCTTATATGTTACGTTTTAAACAACCTCAATACATTCCCAAATTAGAGTCCGAATAGAAATTTCAAAACATATGTGTTGTGTTTAAGTATTTAATAATAATAATCGTGTCAGGTAGTCTATTAATAATGCTGAGGATTGCGAACTTTTAGGCATCAATAAAATTCAAATGCCGTTGTCACCTTGTATTGAATTGCGCTACGGAATACCAAAACACCCAAATCAGATCTTGTAATTCTTGTTCCTCCTGGTGAACAAAAATCTGCCGGATCATACTGTCCGATTGCCAGAATATAAAACAGAGCAGAAAAAAATGCCCTTACGTTAATTAAACTCATTTCAATATCAGACTGTCAAACAACAATTATCATAATTTTGGGAACTGCCGGATGATGACTAAAATTAATTTGATCATTCTTTCACTTATTCTGACTTCAACAAATATATTTTCTCAGGTTTCACATGATATCAAGGGCTATATCAAAGACAGCAAAAGCGGGGAAACACTCGTTTGGGCAAATATAATAATTGAAAATTCAAAATTCGGCACAACAACGAATAACAGAGGTTATTTCATAATTGTTGATGCGCCAAAGGATACAGTTGCATTAATTGTTTCTTACATTGGTTATGTTACAGAAAAGTTAAAGTTTGATAATTCGAAGGAAAATACCGGGCTTTTACAGATTGAACTTACACCGAGTCCAATTATCTCTGAGGAAGTTTTAGTGGTTGCTGATGAATACAAAATCTGGAAAAATGCAAGGGAAGTTAGTCAGATAAAAGTTTCACCGAAACAAATTGCATATCTCCCCCGGCTTGGTGAAGTAGATATCTTTCGATCACTCCAGCTACTGCCTGGCATAAGTGGAATAAGTGATGGTTCTTCAGGTTTATATATACGAGGCGGAACCCCTGATCAGAATCTTGTTTTGCTTGATGGCATGACTATCTATCATGTTGATCATTTCTTTGGAGTTTTTAGCGCTTTTAATTCTGATGCAATCAAGGACGTGCAGGTGTATAAGGGCGGCTATCCGGCAAACTTTGGCGGAAGATTATCGAGTGTTGTTGATTTAATAGGGAAAACAGGCGATATCAATAAATTCAAACTGAGTCTTGGAGCCAATTTGCTTAATCTCAGCGGTGTGGCTGAGATTCCTCTGTTCAAAAAAGGAAGTATTCTGATCTCTGCACGCCGCTCCTTTGCAGACTTCTTCGAAAGTCCGACATACAATTCTATCTATTCATTTCTAAGTGGCGATGAGAAGACAAAAAGCAATCCCGGCTCTCAAAGATTTGGTCAGACTCAGCAAACCGTCTTACCCTCATTTTATTTTTATGATCTGAATGCAAAAGTATCTTACAATGTGAGCGATGATGATTTTATTTCCGTTAGCTTTTATAACGGAGGGGATTATCTGGACGAATCCGAAGACCCGCAAGACGTAAATCTATTTGGAGGTTCTCAAAGCGCAAGCAGGGAGGTTACTGATTTAACTGAATGGGGTAATCTTGGTTCAAGCTTAAAATGGAGCAGACGCTGGAGCGACCGTTTCTATTCTGATTTTACTGCATCGTATTCAAATTATTACAGCGATTATGATCTTATACGCAGTTTTAATTTAAATGTTGAAAATGATACAAACAGTTTTTCTTCAAACTCGTTTAATTCAATTCAAAGAAATGATATCTATGATTTTACTCTCAGGCTGGATAATGAGTGGAAAATTTTTCAATCACATTCTCTTGGCTTTGGCGCATGGGCCTCTTCAATAAAAACAAATTATAATTTTTTAATAAATGACTCGCTGACAGTTCTTGATCTTAATAATAATGCAATTCAGGCTTCTTTTTATTTGCAGGACAAATGGTCAGTTTCCGAAGATTTCGATTTCACTTTAGGTCTCAGGGAAGTTTATTTCGATCAGACAAACTCCCTGTACCACGAACCACGGGCGTCATTTACTTATAACTTTTTCAATAATTTTCGAATCAAAGGCGCCTGGGGACATATGCATCAATTCATTAACCAGGTGACGAATGAAGATGTTCTTGAAGGCAACAGAGACTTTTGGGTATTAGCTGATGAAGATATGCCCCCGGGATTTTCTGAACATTACATACTTGGATTAGAGTTTGAGACTAATGATTATCTGTTCAGTATTGAAGGATACTATAAGAATTTCGAAAATCTGCTTGAGTTCACACAGAGAATTCAAAGAAATCCCAGAGAACTCGGAAACGATCCGGAAAATTACGTTGCTAACTTTTTCCTGGGTACCGGTTATGCGAAAGGTTTAGAATTTCTTGCACAGAAAAAATTCGGCTCATTAAACGGATGGCTGGGTTATACTCTCGGAAATGTTGAATATACTTTCCCGGGAATTGATAATGGAGACCCGTTTCCAGCATCTCAGGACAGACTTCATGAAGTAAAACTTGTCGGGACTTACACAGTCGGTAAATGGGCATTCAGCAGTGCATGGATTTTTGCAACAGGACAAGCTTATACTTCGCCCGAAAGTCAGTACTTTATAACATTATTGAACGGAGAAACTGAGAGCTACATTCATGTCAGTGAGAAAAATTCCAACAGACTGCCTGATTATCAAAGGCTGGATTTAAGCGCTGCTTATAGCTTCGAGAATAAATCTTTTAATGGGGAAATGGGACTCTCTGTTTTTAATGTTTATAACCATAAAAATGTTTGGTATCGGAAATATGATTTAGAAGTGTATCCAATCGTTATCAGCGACGTGGCTATGCTGGGGATTACACCGACTGTATTTATTAAACTTAATTTTTAATCGGGAATATCACGATGAAGAAAATATTTATTTTTACTGCTGTCTTTTCAATGATTATTGGCTGTAATGAAGAATCCATAGTAGAAAGCGATACCAATATTTTTGTCATAAGTGCATTTTTATATCAGGGTGAACAAGTTAACAATGTTCAAATCACATCAACTTTACCCCTTGGCTCTGCAGATTCTACAGCCCCTCCTATTAATGATGCAGTTGTTATATTAATTAAAGAAGGCAATAGGTTTTTACTCACACAAACTTTCGATAAGCCTGGATACTATCATTATGAGGGTAGTGTTCTTACTGTTCATTCCGGTGATCTGTTAAGGATTGAAGTTACCCATGATGGTATGATTGCGTATGGGGAAACTATTGTGCCAGATAAACCCGAAAATATCTCATTATCCGCTGATACTCTTCGAATACCTGAATTCATACTCGAAGGCGGATTCTCAAATTCAGATGATAATAGCATACTCCTCAACTGGGATAATTCTGATGCTTCTTATTACTATGTTGTAACTGAACCGCTTGAATTAAACCCTGAACTTATTTTTGAAGATATGCCATCCCGACCTGCCAGAAAATTTATCTCAACCCCATCAAAAACGGCTGAGTTCAGCATTAACCCCAGGAGTGTTTCCTATTTCGGAAATCATCGTGTTATATTGTATAAAGTCAATCAGGAGTATGCCGATTTATATGAATCGAGACAGCAGGATTCCCGCAATCTCCAAGAACCGCTTACAAACATTGTAAATGCACTTGGTGTATTCAGCGCCTTTGCAAGTGATACTCTATACTTTAGTGTAATTCCCGAATAAAAATAGAATTGAAAAAAAATGATTAAAAATTTAGCTGCAGCAGCAATTATCCTCTCAATATTTACAGTCAGTTGTGGTGAGGAAAAACTTTTTAGCAAATGGGATAATAATTCGATCATTGTTGATGGTGATCAGACAGATTGGCAGGGTAAACTTTACTATTTGGCTGATGAGCAAACTGCGATAGGCGTTGCAAACAATTCAGATTTCCTCAGTCTGTGTCTGGTGACCAATGACTCAAAAAAGATATTTCAAATACTCGGTACTGGTTTTACTGTGTGGGTTTGAATCAGAACAAACTTCTGAAAAACTGGGCATTCAATATCCAGTCAATTCTTATGAAGCCGGAAAAATGATGCAGATGAAAAATAAATCTGTGGAATGGGAAAATCCTGGCATAAAAAGCCGGGTGACTGAGTTGAAAAGAAATCAGAATGAAATAAGACTGGTAAATGAAAATAGTATTCCACTAAGTGTTCACTCTCTCGATAATAATTCGGGAATAAAAGTTGCAGCCGAGTTTCAAATGGGGAAAGTAATTTATGAAATGCAGGTGCCGATGACAAAACCCCCTTTCAGCGATCACAATTTAAGTCTTCAGCCGGGAGAAAATATTACACTCGGATTTGAATCGGGCGAATTTCTTAAAGAGTTTTCCGGCCATATGAAAAAATCAGCAGAATTTGGTGGAGCAGGCGGAAGAGGATCAGGTAGTAAAGGAAAACTGGGAGGAGGCAATATTGGCAGAGAGAGGTCGCAGAATCTTGAAAAAATCGACTTTCAGGTAAAAATATTACTTGCGGATAACGAATAAGTACTAAATAAGTTTTGACTTTTGGGATAATGACTAAATAGCAATAAACAAAAATATTCCATTTATTCACCTAAGTTTTTGCAAATATTCAGGAAGATGACTATATTTACAGTCCAAATAGAAAATAACATCGCGGGGTGGAGCAAATGGTAGCTCGTCGGGCTCATAACCCGAAGGTTGTAGGTTCAAGTCCTGCCCCCGCTACTAAGAAGCCTGAAAACAATAGTTTTCGGGCTTTTTTATTTTAATAGGCTGCTTCTTTACATGTTATTCAAAAACGGGTGGTGGCAGAGAATTTCTAAACTCTAAATTGTTGTAGGGCTCATTATTCGCCGCGGCGAATTGTAGGTTCTTCCGCCCGGCGGACTGCCCCCGGTTTACCCCGCCTTGCGGGGTTTGCGGGACCTCTAAGAAAACTTGGTTGAGAGAATCCTGGCTTTTGTTTTAATAATTAATTCTTGACAGGCTCTGGAATCGAAGTTAATCCGAACTAAATAACTGCGATTTTTTAGCAGAGATCGAATTTAGATGCAGTGTCAACCTCGGTTATTTTTACTTTCCCAGTGATTTTTTAATCTTTTCGACTGTCTCTGCTGCATAATAATTGCAGGCTCCTTTTTTTGAATCCGGCTCTATTTTCAGAGTCTCAATTGCTTTTTTGATCTGACCCGCAGAAACATTTAATGACTCTGCGATTTTTCCTGCCGTGAATAAAACTGGTTTTTCACCCATTTTGCGAACTCCTGGTTAACTCTGATGAACAATAAATTTGAGACTTAAAAATACTTCGCCAAATACTGAGTGAAAAGTTACAAATTTGCTGATTCGATTCAAATATAAGCTCTGGATTTTTCGAAGGAGGAGTAATAAGCTTAAGTATTTCATCGTTTTTATTCGCATTATTCAATCAATGAACACAATAAATGATAGATTGTTATCAATATATTGAACTGTTTTACAAACACATATATTACTCAGATGCATAAATGAATAAGAATGGTATTTTATCCTGCTTAACAACTTATTTCCCAATTGATTGGCAGTAGAATATTCAGCATATTTGATTCTATTATAGTTTATCATTGTATAGGGATAATTGGCGATGAGAATTTCGATCATACTCAAAAAAGTAACTTTAATAATTATTCTCGCAATAATCACAGTGCCATCAATTATTGCACAGCCAGCCATTGACCTCTCCGGCACGTGGTCGGGTCCGCTTACCGTTGGGAATAATTCGCTTAAAATTGTTTTTCGTATAACTGAAAACCCGTATGGCGGTTATTCAGGATTTCTGGACAGCCCCGATCAGGGCGCTTTCGGACTTGCACTCGATACCGTCATTATTATTGCTGATTCGGTAGAATTTCAGCTTAAAACTCCTCCGGCATCTTTTTCAGGGATGTTCCTACAAAATCCAAAAGCATTAACGGGTTACTGGAATCAGGGCGGAATGCGCTTCCCTTTGACATTGGGCATTGATGCTGATTATAGTACACCGCGACGTCCGCAGGAGCCGGTTCCTCCATTCCCTTATGATACTACCGAAGTTTCCTTCAGGCATTATGAAAAGAATATCTCATTTTCCGGAATACTTACAACGCCAAAACCGGAGGTTGATAAAAAGCTGGTTGTTATCCTTGTATCCGGAAGCGGGCCGCAGGATAGGGACGGCGCCGTTTTTGGGCATAAGAATTTCCTCGTTTTGGCTGATAGGTTTGCAAAATCCGGGATTTCAACTTTGAGGTTTGATGAACGCGGTGTGGGAAAATCAACCGGGATCTTTGCAGGGACAACAACTCCGGAATTCGCAACTGATGTTTTATCTGCAGTTGAATTTCTTGCGGCACTCCCCAAAATGGATGGATGTGGAATAGGTCTGCTCGGATTAAGCGAAGGAGGAATAATCCTGCCCCTCGTTGCGAACTCAAGCGATAAAGTCTCTTTTCTTGTGCTGCTTGCAGGTCCTGCAACTTCAGGAAAAGATATTCTGCTTAAGCAGACCGAACTTGTTTACAGAGCCGAAGGCGCTGAAGAACCACTCATCGAAGCTGTACTCGGGCTAAATAAAATAATATATGAGACAATAGCTCAGGAAAGTGACTCCCTGAAAATGCATGAAATAATAATGGAGCGCGGCATTAAATATCTCAGCGATTTGCCGGAGCCGTTAAATACTCTACCTGTATTTTCAAAACAGATGCTGCAATCTACACTTGATCAGGCGCTCAGCCCGTGGTTCAGGTTTTTTATTTCTTACGATCCGGGACCGGCTCTCGAATCCCTTGAAATTCCAACTCTTGCCTTGTATGGCACTAACGATTTGCAGGTAAGCGCCGAGCAAAACATCTCAGTTATGAAAAAATATCTTGAGACCTCAGGCATTAAGAACTCAAAGGCATTAAAAATGGATGGATTAAACCATCTGTTCCAAAAATCAGACACTGGTGCAATTAGTGAATATGCCGGACTTGAAGAAACATTTAATGAAGAAGCGATATCACTGATAATCAATTGGATAATATTATTGAAAATATAGTGCTTCAATTGTTGACGAAGGGCACTAAAGCATAAAGTATCTTTTGTATTTTAATAAGTTATTGTTAAATTTGCAGTAATAAATAATGTTTTCTTTTTATGGTGCGGTAACTTATTACTTACAAACATGTAAGAGTTCTTAGTGCCGCTTTTTACGTCCAGGGATCCTTGCAAGGGAATTGTAAGGATTTTTTTATACTTTTTTTGAATATTATCACAGGAGAATATATGTCACTTAAAAAGCAGTTCAACAAAGACAAAACAAAATGTAAAGTAACTTTCCGCATTGGAAAAGACATTGCCAAGGACATTGATAGCGCCAGCCTTGTCGGAGATTTTAACAACTGGAATGCAACGGCAAACGAGATGAACAAACTTAAAAAAGATGGTTCATTTTCAATAATAATTGAGCTCGATGCTTCAAAAGAATATCTTTTCAGATATCTTCTTAATGGTAACGTTTGGATAAATGAGCCGGAAGCTGATGCTCAGATTCCAACACCTTATGGCGATTCAGAGAATTCTGTAATTAAACTCTGATCTCTTCAAAATTGGGAGAAAAAAAGCCTCGAAATTCGAGGCTTTTTTTATATAAAACTTAAATAGTAAGTCTGGTCTATTTTGTTTTCATTTCGAAAACTCCATCCCAATCTGGTTCTGGTGGATTTTCCATGTAAAATTTGCATCGCTTCGCATATACGATAGAGGGAGGATCTGATTCCTCCTCGGAGATAAGGCTCTCGAAGAAAGGCAGAGCATCTTCGAATCGTTTCTCCTTGTATAAAGCTAAACCCTGGAGAAAAGGCTGAAGATAGGCGATCTTTTTCTCGGCTGATTCATTGCCCTTTTCACCAATGAGTTCAAATATTTTAGTTGGAACTTTTTTGCCTTTCACTGTTATCTTGTCCAGTTCTCTTGCAAGAAAAGAACCTATTACATGCTCATAAGTTGTTTCACTTATTATTGCACGGGTTCCGTATTGTTTGTTAACCCCTTCCAGTCGTGATGCGAGATTTACGGTATCTCCCATCACAGTGAAATCAAAACGGCTTGCACTTCCTACGTTTCCAACAATTACATCGCCGGTATTTACCCCGATACGGATGTCTATACTTGGAAGTCCCCGTTCATTCCAGCGCTTTCTTAAATCATCAAGCTTTTCAAGCATGGTAATAGATGAAATACAAGCTTTATGAGCATGGTCCTCATAGAATACAGGAGCACCCCAGAAAGACATGATTGCGTCGCCAACGTATTTATCAAGTGTACCTTTATTCTGGAATACAATATTAGTCATCTCTGTAAGGTATTCATTCATCAGACCGACGAGTTCTTCTGGTTCCATTTTTTCTGAAAATGTTGAAAAACCTGCAATATCACTAAAAAATATTGTCAGCTCTTTCCTGTCGCCGCCAAGTTTCAGTTTATCGGGGTGATTGATAAGTTCATTTACTAATTCCCCACTGACATAATGCGTAAACATCCTTTTTATTTCCGTACTCTGGTATCGCTCAACAACAAAATTATATGCGGTGCTGCCAAAATAGCCTAATGTTAAAGCGACAGCCTGTGGTACAATAGTAAGAATAAGCTTGGAATGGATAAAAAGCTGCATCGAAAACTCATAGAATCCATACATGATCCCAAGGATCAGCAGAAGATTCGCAATTTCGAGCAAAACTCCATATTTGGATTTGATTGATTTAATCCATGAGGAAATAAAAAAACCAAAAAACGTAATTACAATCGTAAGGATTATTTCCCAGTTTTTGGACTGAACCCTTATAAAATCATTAATAATGATATTCTGGAGAGCTGTTGCATGGAGTTCAACCCCATACATCTGGTTATCGCCTGCTCTTTTTCCTCTGGAAATCGCAACTGAGATAACATCTCGGTCTTCAGGCATTGTTGACCCGACAAGCACAACTTTATCCTTGAATATACCTGAATATTTTAGTCCAAAATCCGGATCATCCCAGGTGTTTATCTCTTCCTCAAGATCAATTTCATCAACGGTGTTAAAGTCTTTATCATCAATAACATCTACAAAATTTATGTGTTTGAATGTCTGAAGATTACTGATTCCATAAAAATTCACGAGCATTGTCGTATTATCATATTTGGGAATACGATAGGGGCCCAATTCAAAATAATTAGGTTTAATTTCAGCGGTTGTGTTTGCCGGCAATCCCAGATACTTATTCAGAACAGCAAAGCTAAAGCTGGGGACACGGCTATCGGACGATGCTGAATAAACAAAAGGTGTATATCTTCTGTGAACCCCGTCTTTATCGGAGATTACCTGTACAATTCCTATCGAACTATCAGCCTGATAAAAAAGGCTTGAATAATCCTCCACACTTTTCTTAACGATTGCAACTGAACTGCTGTAATCCGAAAATGTCCCCTCAAGCATTGCCTCCCTGACCTCATTGACTTTGCCGGCAACGACAACATTTCCGTACCTGCGAATTGCATTGATCAGCTTTTGATCATTCTTAGGATCAAGCCTGTCGGTATTAGACATAACAACATCTATCCCGATAGCTTTTGCCCCGGCTTCGTTGAGATTTTCAATTAGCCGCGCATAAAGATTTCTTGGCCATGGGGCAGCACGGTATGGTGGGGGTATCTGATCGTAGGAAGCCTGAGTCATTTCAACAATGACCACATCCGAACTATCGAGGGTTATTTCACCACGTCGGTCGAACCTCTCATCGATAAATTTTAACTTGAGGTCATTTAGCGGTCCAATTGAAAAAAATATGTCCCGCGTTATTATTACAGCGAGAACTGCAACGCCAATCGCAACATATAATTGAGCCGCCCAGTTTTTTTTCCGGGTGCCTTTTTTATCCATATATCAGGAACAGTATACTAAAAGCCGTACCTGGTGTTAACACCCACAATTGTGTTTGTTCCCTGAGACGGTATATGGAAAACACGTGACTGGAAGGTCACATCGAAATTCGGCATAATAAAATACTGAGCTAAGAATTCAAAAGACTGCCGCTTAAAATCTCCGAAACTTGGGCCAATTGATCCGGTAAGAATTAATCTATTCTCCATCAGTTTATATTTGCCGCCAAGACTGAAGGCAAAATAATTAAACTGAGTTACAATAATTTCACTTGTGTAGTAAGTGGAACTAAAAAATGATGTGAAATTTTTGCGCCAGTCACTTGCAAGAGACAAAGAACCTGTGAAGTTCTTCGCATTCGAATTTCGTAAGCTCCTATCCTTTCTGTCTGAAATCGAGACATTAAGAACAGCATTGTGACGAATACTCCAGATAAAATCATAATTAAATTGGCCGAAATATCTGTCTGTAATATCATCAACGGCGTATAAACCATAATTTGGATCAAATATTGTAATATCACTCTGGTTCTCGAATCTATTATAACCCAGGGTTATATTTGGCATATTTATCCGGGGAAAGATTGAGACTATTCCGGTAAATTTATTAAAAGTTGTTGTTGTTATTTTGGTCTTTTGAAGGTTGTCACTCAGACTTTCATAAGCTACTGTAATAAAAAGTCTGTTATCAAAAAGTCTGATCCTGTCGCTGAATTCATATCCTTTCACGTCGAGACGAAGATAAGACTGACCGAAAGAAGTGTATTCATTTCCTCTGTAAATATACTTACCACTGATATTATTATGGAAGTAATTCAACTGTAGCTGGGCTTCACTTGCAAGAGATGACATTTTCTCAGGATTAAGCGGACCAATAAATTGATTAACAGTCATAAAACTGCCAAGATACTGTTTGATATCTTTGACATTCTGCGGATCAATATTAATATAATCACTCGTTCCAAAAATACTGTCAATCTCTGCGTCAGTAAGTGTTCCACCGCTAATATCGGTATTAAACAAACTGACTGCGGCTTGTCCGGTAAAAAGAATGTTCCTGTCATCAAATGCGACAAGGAGATCAGAACCAAGAACAACATTCTCTTTTGGTCTCGCAGCAAATTCAATTGATTTGGGGTCATCTTTCGAGTGAAGATATGAAAGCCCCCACTGGAAATTCTCGCCTTTTCCAAAATAAGGTCTTAATGCAAAAAGTTTTCTCTCGTAGGTTCCGGTATTCACCTCGCCATATGGATTACCATATTTCACTGAATCAATTCCAATAATGTTGGAAGCGATCGGAGCGTTGTTCCGGCTGTATGTCTGAAGCAAAGCGCCCTCAACGGCTCGGTTCGCCTGTCCGTAAATAACGTGCAGATTGAATGCACCAAGTTCTAATCGTCCGGTAGCGCCCCGGATTCTTCTGCCGCTCATAATAAGATTCGGAAATACCGGATAAATATCGCCAACTCTTACTTTAAGCCAGTCACTTTCAATGCCAAGGTAATATCTGTTTTGAGGCTGAAGATATTTTTTCTCTTCAGAAGTGGCATAAACTTTTGTGTTAAATTTCCAATTTCCCCAACCGGCACTCGCATCAACACCAATATTATTATACCATAAATTCTGTCCTGTTCCCGAAAATCCTTCATTGCGGGATTCAGCCTTAACATTTCCGCGATAGGTGAATTTACCGCCGATTAACTCAACTTCTTGTGTCTGCCGAACAATGAAATTCCGCACGAGTGAATGATAAAGATTCCCTTCCTGATCGTAAAGTTCAACACGCAGCTGGTTCGAACCCATATACACATTTTTAGGAAGATTATCAGGGTAATAAAGTATCATGTCGCCGGCAAAAATCAGATTTGGAGTCAGGTCGAGCGCTCCAAGGTATATTTTCGTTGCTTCTTTCTTTACTTTTTCCGATGCACGCAGCAGAGAAATTGATATAAAGAATTCATCCTCCGGAATATTTTCTCCTTTAGCTCCGGGACTTAGAAAAATCAGTTCAGAATCTTTGTCCTGAGGAATACTGACCATAATCCTGCTCGGAGGAGCATTATCAGGTGCTCCGAGAGGATAATTTTCAAATGATCCATCATTCATCCTTACCTGAATATAATAGGCAAGGAAAGGAGGAACAACCTCATCCGCCGGTATTGTATATCCGGCATTTGTTCCAATTAATTCCATTTCGGCTTCTCGATATTCGCTGGCTTCCACCGGCTTATAATAGAGAAGTACAGCTTCGGCATTTGTGTTATATAACTCAACTTGAATGTTGAGTTCGCTTTTTTCTTTGGCATCGCCGACGATCACTTTCGAAATATTCTGACTGATTTGTGCATGAATATTGCCCGAAAGTAATGAAAGCAAAACAACTGCTGAAAAGAACTTTGAAATCATTTGTATGAGGTTGTTCATTTTCAATCCGGTTAATAGTTATTACAAACTTATTTATTCACCGCTCAGATATTCAATTACGATTGTACCAGCCGGTGTTTTAATCCTGATCGTTTTAGTATCGGTATTTTGAATTTGATTAGCATTATTACTTTGCTGCTGTGTAGTTAGTTCAATAACCACGTTTCCATTACTGTCAATCGTTGCAGTCTGCCCGGGATTAAGTGTGCCGCTTTGTTTCTCACCTAAAGTTGCTACAATTTCCATAAGCCCTGTCAGCAGAGTTGCCATTGTAAATCCATCCTGTCCAACTTCAATAGAACCGGAAGTGCCTCGGATCGAAGCCACCATTGTCGGTGTGGTGAACTTAAATTCTTCATCTTCCTGTTTTTTGACGTCGAAACCAACGGCACCTTTATCGATATAAACATTCTTGTCTAATTTTTTCTCTGCTTTATTGCCGTAAATTGTAAGGTCTGAGTTCTCTCTGAGACGGACAACTGAGCCATCAAGAAAACTGACTACTGCAAGTGATTTTGCACCGGTTTTAATAACATCATGATCAAGAAGGGTAACGCCTGGTTTGGCATTCTGCCAATCACTTTCCCCACGTTTAAAATTCACATCTTTAACGACTTTATTAATTACTGCAACCGATTCATCTTTCATGTTGTCAGATGCCATAAATACAAATGACATAACGAAGGCTAAACTCATAATAAATAATTTCTTTTTCATTTTTTCCCTCTCCCTAATTACTGCTCAAAAATAATTCTAATTACTCTATCCGGATCTGACTGAAGTTCGAGCAACAAAGCTGCAAGCTCTTCAGTGCTGACAAGCTGTCCGTCAAGCAAAATCTCAGTCATCTGCCCCATATCGCCATTAAGTAGCTGATTTGCAAGGTCAGGCGGCAGCAGCCCGCTTAGGGTTTGTCCTAAAGCAAGCAAAGTCTGGTTTAATTGTTGGGATTGGTTGGTCTGTTGACCTCTTATAAAGAAATTGATGATCTGGCTGTAAAAATACTTATTGCCGCCAGGTGCAGGCAATACAGCCCTTACCTGGAAAACGATTTCCTGTCCTGCAAGCCATTCTCTTTGCAAAATTGTTCTGAGATCAACCTGAGTCGCAGTACCGACAGATACATTATCTGCCAAAGGTGTCCCTGCATCAAGTGCTTCTTCGAGACTTTGATTCGGATCTTCGCGATAATTTATCTTCACTTCAAAACGATCGATTCCTTCAACCTGATCCCACAATGCCAAAACAGATCCGATCTCCTGAGTAGACCCAAGGTCCGGCATCGATATACTTATCGTCTGTGAAGGGTTAATGAATTCTTTTGTGGTCTGAAATTCGCTTCTCAAAACACCATCAGCAGTAAACAATTTTACATAAATATTAAAACTTCCAGTCGGCTTACCTTTTGCTCTGATCTCATCGGCGAGAGCACCGTCAATGTCGGACTGATCGAGTTTTACAGTGGTTCCGAGCATATCGTTATATACTCGCTGGCTATTATATACTTTGGTTTTGAACCAGAATAGCTGCTGATAAGTAGCGCTGCCAACCCGTGCCCACTGAGTTGTAACTTCAAGATAGACCGGCTCATTCAGCGGCAAGACATCAATATAGAATATCCTGGGAGTGTTCTGCAGGTTGTTCGCAAGCGCAAATGCCTGGAATTCTCCTTCAGTAAACGAGTCAGGAATAAAAAGATCTACTGTATATTGAGCTCTCAGAGGCGTAATCAGCAGTAAGCCCCACAAGATCAGTGTAAACAGATGTTTCGTTTTCATATATACCTCAATAATAATAATTAATTAAACCTGCTCAAAAATACATCATAGACCGCTGAAAATACGTGATACAGGATAAATGCATTCAATAAATGCAGAATGTTATGATCTGCATCAAAATATATCAAAAATGAAATATATTCTTAATCTACATATTGTTTTTAAATATAGCAATCATTTTCAATTTTTGCAAGGGATTTGATAATAAATCCATATCCCTTCAGAAAAATTTTACAATATATTTATTATAGCATACTGATCATGGCTCCTAATTCATTAACTAATTCTTCAGAACTCCCCCCAAAACCAACCGATTTGAATTTAATGCTGCCATCCTTGCCGACAATAAATTTTGTTGGAATACCCTGTACCTTATAACTTTCAATTACCTTATTATCAAGATCGAGGAGGACATTAAAAGAATATTTATTCTCCTTAATAAATTTATCGGCATTATCCTTTTTGTCGGGGACATTTTCCCATGTGTTTATAAACAGGAATTCAACATCATCTCCGCCGAATTTGTCAAGTGCCTGCTGCATCCCCGGAAAAGAGGATCTGCAGGGACCACACCATGTTGCCCAGAAATCGATAATTACAATCTTTCCTTTAAGATCATTAAGAGAAATTGTTTTGCCAGCCAGATTATTCAGTGTAAAAAGCGGAGCTGGTTCATTCATTTCTTTCTCTTTTAATCCGGAAATAATTTTTGCATAAGCTTTTGCATTTAATGTTTTGATCTTTTCAATGAGGTCTGCACCCGGATTGAGTTCCAAATAATATTTTGAAAACAACTCTTCAATCTTTGAAGTCTTCTTACCAGTTGCAATAAAACTTTCTGCCTCTTTAATCAGTTTTTCCTTTTCACCGGTTTTTTCAAGAGAAACAATTAACTTTTCATTTATTTCTGGGGAATCGCCTTTAGTTTTTTCAACTGCTTTTGCATAATTATCTGCTGACGATTTATAATCGCCTTTTAAGTCGAGAATATATGCATAAGTATCAAGCATCATACCATAAGAATAATCAAGATTTTCAAAGTATTCTTTTGGTGACTGGTATTGCTGACGGAACATGTCGTTTTTATTTTTAAGAATATCTTCAAATAAATTCACACCTGTCTGAGCATAATTTGCAGCTTTGTCAATTGCCACACCTTTTTCAGCAAAGTCCCAGGCTGCCTGATTTAATGACATCGGGTTTATCTTATTTGCAAAGGCATTATATACTTTTTCGAACTGAACGGGATCACCGCTTCTTATTGTCAGCGAAACCAGACGTGAAAGCAGATTGTTTTTATTAAAACTATCTGAATATTTTTCAAGCGCTTTTTTTGCAAGTTCGATTTTTTTGTCAATGTCCTGCTCAGCGCTCAGCAATTTAATGTCTTCACTCAAAGCCATTCTGCCTGAGGGTTTAATCTCAATAAGTTTATTTAGGGCAGTCTCAGGCTTAAAACCAGCGATATATTTCTCCCCGTATAAGTAAAGCAACATATAATCTTCATATGATTTGTCGGTCAGCCCGTTAACACGTTCTGCTTCTGCGGCAGCCATCGCCGGAAGTCTCTCCTTATCATTCCTTTCAATAAATGATAAATACGGCAGCATTGCCTTTGAGCCTGGATATTTTGATAATTCTTCACGATAAAGCGTTGAAACGGTGGCTGTATCTTTTTCGAGATCGGAAAGTGATCTTCCCCAGGAATTCAATGAAGTAGCATGTCCGGAAAGCGCCCCCTGAACCGGGATATCACCATCATGCAGATAAATAAAATAACCCTTCCCTTCATTATTATCTATAGTTTCACCTTCGTAAAATTTTATAAGCAGCCCTTCAGCATCAGATGTGGGTTTAAAACTTCCCTTCCAGAGAGAATCTTCCTTCTTTAATTCAATATCAGCAGCAGAAAATTCATCGGAATAATATGCATAAACAATTGCAGAAATATTAGCTTTGTCCTGAAGTTTACTTCCTGATGGATTATAATATATATCAACAGCATCACCTTTTTCCGGTTTCGCGGGTTCATAGGAAAGCATCCCGTCATTGAATCTTTCTCTGCTGCATCCCGCTAAAAAAATCAGGATTATTAGCAAACCAAAATACTTTTTCATTGTTCTCCCTTGATTACTGAAAGTAATATTACTTCATGGTTATAAAATATAAAAAATTTGTCAGGCTGGAAATATTAATGTGATCATTTAACCCATTTATAAAGACATTCTGATCAATATTCAGGGTCATTCAAACCTGTTCAGGTAAAACGATCATTTTTCTAATAACGATGCGCATCAAAATATCTTCGGGATAAACCCCGGAGTCTTTTTTGCGTATTTGGTCCATTCATCCCCGAATTTTTCTGCAAGAATTTTTTCCTCGGCACTTATGCGCCTTTTAAGAGTGAAAAATATCAGCAAAGAAATAATAATACCTGCTAGAGAATTAAAAATAAGAGCAATTCCAAGACTGTAAATCACAATACCAAGATACCTCGGATGCCGTACATAACTGAATGGTCCATTCTTAATGAGCTGATGGTTTTCCTGAATTGTAATCTCCACACTAAAAAATCTTCCCATAAATATCTGAACATAATGCATGAGGACAAATCCAAAACCATATAATAACAGCCCTATAAATCTTGGATAATCAGTTGAGCCCAACAGAAATAAGTCCCTTCTATCGAAAAATGGCGGGATCAGAACAAGAAGCAGGCTCAGAACCTGCAGGATAAAAAGTGACCCGGAGAGTTTTTTCTCATGTGTAGCTTTGTTCTTATGTTCTACGGGGATCGCTGACATTTGCCAGGATGCAATGGAATTCAGGATTATTACGAGTATAATATAAAGTACTCTTGCCGGATTTCCGAAAAACCCCTGAAATTCCGCCAAACCCCAGCTTACAAGTGGAAATAGAACAAATATACCTGCGCCGATTAAAAAAGTGAGAAAAGATTGTATTATGCGGCTCAAAAAAAATCTCCTGTGAAAATATTAACTATAATTATTGAATTCTACGGATTTACAGGATAAAAAAATTCTGGCGATAATAAATCCAATTCATCCGTAAAAAATTTGAAGCCGGAACCGCTGGCCACTCAACCAAATATTTGCAGGATTTATAACTCAGGCATAGCATATAACCAATAATTCTTAAGACTTCATCAAGCGAATCGATCATACATTGTCAGTACAACTCATAAACATAGAATATCAATTTTTTTAATGCATGCTGCAGATTTATTTCAGTCCTTCCAGACAAAATCAAACAGCATATATGAAGCTGCAAGCATAATAACATCATAGCACACAAGGACAGCCAGTTCCACAAATGATCCGGCGATAGTGTCGCCATCGATGGCAAATTTCGTTAGTTCAAGGAGTGTCAGGATAAGAGGCAGTAAAATGGGAAAAGAAAGAACGGGATAGAGTGTGCCCTTCGAACCGGCTTTTGAAATAATCGCTGCGATTATTGTTGATGAGACAGATATCCCGATATTCCCGAGAACAATTGCAAAAAAAAATAGTGAATAATTTTTAACAATAAACGAGTCAAATAGTGCGATAAATAGAAATGTTATGACGAAATTCATTAGGAAAACGAGCAGAAGATTAAAAAGCAGTTTTCCGGTGAAGATAGATGAGGGAGGCGCCGAGAGCTGGAGTGTAAGAGTTGTGCCGCGCTCCTCTTCAGAGACAAATGCCCTCGAAAGTCCGGACATAGCAGAGAAAAAGATCACGACCCACAAAAGACCTCCTGAGAGATACTCGGTTATCTTTTCATCTCCAATTGAAAAGAGTATCACACTGATTGTTACAAGTATGAACATCGCCAGGGCATTGATAGCATAACGTGTTCTGATCTCCGACTGCCAATCCTTTTTAAATAACGCCAGGGGTCTGATACTCATCTTCATACTTTATAGTTTTCGACAGATATAATTTCGGAACAAAGATCAAGATCACTCTGTTCATTCGAAGCAATTATTGTAATTCGTTCATTTGAATTTTCGAGTAACGCTTTATAAACAGAACTCTTCCCTTCTGCGTCCAAATTCGAAACCGGCTCATCGGCAATCAGAACAGCGGGATGATCAGCAAGTGCAGAAATGATTTTCATTCGCTGCTTCATTCCCGAAGAGTAACCTTTTAAGAGCTCATCCTTCCGGTCGCCAAGTTTAAATTCATCGAGCAATCTGAGTATATACTCATTATCAGGGGAATTACCCCTGAGCCCTGAAAGGAAATGCAGGTTTTCTATTGCGGTAAATTCATCATAAAGAATCAAGTACGGCGCTGCATAACCCAGATAATCACAATATTTTTCACTTTCCAGCGCAATACCGTTTTTTACCCAGTTCAGTTTTCCTTTATTCGGAGTTGATACACCAGCGATAATTTTTACGAGAGTTGATTTTCCTGCGCCATTGTGTCCAGCAATTCCATAAATTTGCCCCGTCTTAAGGGTAAAATCCAGATTTCTAAAAATCTGGCGCCTTCCGAAATTCTTCGAGATATTTGCTAATTCAATATTAAAATCAGTCATTTATTATCGCAATTTTTCCGGTTTTAACAGTATCACCATAGTTAACCGCATAAAAATAAACCCCCGAGGGCATTCGGCTTCCTTTTTCATCAAGTGCATTCCAAAGAACGCATTTTCGTGTTAATGATTTTTCACCACTTTCATTTGATACCGAAACTACGGGAAGTGATCCCGTAAAACATTGTTTCATTGCGGTTGAATAAACAGCTAATTCCACGTTCCCTGAACTTGAAACAGGGGCAGGAATCCATATTCCCTGCATTGCATATGGTGCAGAATATTTGTATGGCTGCGGATAAGCATAATCAATCTCATAACGCACCGTATCCTTGCTTATTACATCCACATTGAAAATATTCGCTTCACTCCAAAAGGCCGGATTAGCAGTCTCAATTTTCGAAAACAATCCATCTGTAATCTGATTGGAACCGCTTTCTTCAAAATCTGAGAGACTGTAGCTGACCGGAAGTACAACCGCTGAATTTAAAAGCGCACTGGCGATATCCCCATTGCTTAATGTCGTAGAAAGAGTATCTGTTGTTGCACCGGAAGGGATGATAAATGTGAGAAAATTATTTGACAATGCCTCTGCATTGAGTGACACAGTCTTTTTAGGAGAATCAAACAAAATTTTTGCAGATTGCTGAATGAGCGGGAAAAGGGCTCCCTCTTCAAAATACTGACCAGAACGCCATCTATAATTCGTAAAATACGTCCAAACTCCGAACTCGTTGAGTTCAGCCTGAAATGAAGACCCGAAATCCCTGATTGCAAGATCGATTGAGGTTAAGGCACGGTTTTCAGGCATATATTCCCACATACGTCTAAGGATGTTAGAATTAAAGCGCTGACTTAAAAAAATATTCCAGATACCAAGGTTATATCCGTCATTGCGTGGAAAACTTCTTTCCGGATGAGAAAAATATGATCTTAGATAACCGAGGTAATCATTTACCTCATCGAATACCAATTCTTCCATTGAAACTGAAGTTATCTCATAAAAAAATCCATCTGAACTATAACGGTTTATGTAATTTCCAATTTGAATTGCATGATGATATTCATGAGCAATTGTTACTTTGGCAGCATCAAGTCCTTCAGTAAAATAATTTGTAAAGTCATTATCGAGGACAGTATAACATGTGTATCTATCTCCCGGATATTTTGTTTCCGGTTGTGTGTATCCGTATAAACTTCCCCCAAGATTCATAATGTAAATATCGTAAAACTGATCCCCGCCTTCCTGACCATCCGGAAGTGCAGGAAGAAAGCCCAGTTTATTCACCTCATACCGGTAGGAGGAATCGGCTGCTTTAGCGAATTCCAGGATAGAATAACCCGGTTTATTAAGAGATGAAGCAGAGGTATCAAAATGAATTCTGAATAAAGATGCTGGGGAAAGGATACTGGTTTCAAGTATTGGTCTCGTTGAAAGCACCGTAATCTCCTGCTGTTTTTCCGGACTGAACTTTTTGAAATTCTCTGCTATTGATGCAGTAATTCCAGTCCCACATTTATTACGGTGAACAACGGAATCCGGATATTCCGTAACAGGAAAATTGAGTTTTCCCTTAATGTACAGGAATTCCGTAAATAAACTATCGAGATTCTGTGATTGCAGAACCGATACCAAAAATAATGCCGCAAAAATAATTCTAATCATTAAGAGGCTCAATTGAGATCGTATTTAATTTGTTGTTTTTATAAAGAAGATAATTTTTCAAATATAGTGATTTAACAAAGAAATTTCGTGTCCCAATATTTTCAATCTTCTGATTCAGGTTCATTTTTTTTGAATCCGCATCAAATTTTACTGAATAAAATATATCGCCCTCCGGGTCAGTGCCAAAAAATGCATTCAGATTTTTTTTATATCGTATTTTCCCGGCAACCCTTGAAAAATTCGATAGATTTTTCAGCCGATCGTCGATAAGCAAATTTTCACGCCGGTTTCTCTTGCTATCGGTCATTAGAAAAACAGAATTAATATTATCCGCATAATGTATTATCGACCTATATTCATCAATTGATTCAATATTCATCTGAGGCCTCAGAATGGGCATTCTGGGTTTCCTTAGCTGCAGGATTTTTTTTACAACTGCGCCACGTTTGAGAGTAAGGGAAAATTCGTGCAGGTTTAGCTGATCGTTGAGTCTTTTTGTATAAAATATATGTCCGTATTGATTATTGGTAACAACTGACGCAATTACATTTGTATCTATTTCGGAATGTGTGTAAGCTGTGAATTTGTTGTTCTTATTTGAGAAAGTAAAATACCCGAACTTTCCTCCCGATAAGGTTGTTCCCAATAAGTCTGATTGTCCAAAAATATTCAGATCGCTTATCGGTTGCAATGTGTAAAGAATTTCTGTCCTGAAAGATCCGCGGTTAAGGTTTAGCTCAGCAGCACAGATCATTCTGTCGCCTTTGTTAAAAAGGAATAAGTTCCTGAGTGAATCCGTCTGATGTTCCGGACTGATAAAAGATGTAAACTTACCAGGAAGATTGAAAGACCAGTATTTTTCGAAGAATCTGTTTTTTCCGGAGTAGATAATGCTGATTTTATTATCTATAGTATCTATAGCGCATAAATCCGGAAGATTTCTCCCCTGATTATTAAGTGAAAAGATTAGTTCGGATGAACCTGGAATTAGAAAATCCATTCTGGCAACTTTTTGAAATCTGTTCAGGGAGTAAAGATTCCCGCCCTGTGCGAGTATAAGCAAGCCTTGTCCTCCAATCCCGTCCATTTTCCTCATTCGAATTACTGGATAATTAAGATTATAGGAAACAATTTTTCTTCCATTTATAAAATCAAATAGAATTTCAAAACTGGAAGGATCATCTATAAGATAGGCAATATCTAAATTGCCATTATCATTAAAATCGGCGGCAACAAATCCGGAAGACATTGATTTTGTCTCGATACTGAATGACTCTGAAAATGAAGAAACAGAATCACCATAATAGAATGTAAACCCCTTGCCGGTTTGTGATACAACATCCAAAAAGCCGTCGAGATTGAAGTCAACAAATTGATACGAAAGCAGATCGATAGGCATCGACATCTCTCGCTCAAGCTGAAAACCACTTTCACGGTCATTAAAGAAAAAATATAAGGAGCCGCTTAGCATCTCGAGGGCAATAATGTCATTATATCCATCGTAATCAAGATCATTAAATTCGGCTTTAAGAAACGGCTTATTCTCAGCGATACTCTCAGTTGTAATTGTATTCCCTTTATTCCTGACCAGCATTAATCCGTTGAAAGATGGTCCGCAGATAACTGATTCATCAATTCTATCATCGTCAATATCTGCAGAACTCAGACTTGCAGGAAAGGAATCTAATTTTTTGGTTCTCAAAATCCTTGGATTACCCTTATTGCTGAAAGTAAGTACCCCGAGAGTTTTATTCTCCCGGGAAATAAACTGAAAGAGGTGTTGGCGGCGATCAATGATTTTGATATCGGTGAAGTTAATTTTTGTGTGCGAATTACTGACTGTAGCCAGCTTATTATTATCGAAAGCTGCTATGCTTATTTCCCGATTTTTATCGCCAAAGCAAAATATTTCAGACTTATTATCTCTGTCGATATCAAACTGAATAATGTTAGTTACACCCGGATGAACCGCTGTTGAGGTGAATCTGCCGAAACTGTTCAGAAACACCTGTGCTGATAGAGAAGATGCTAATACAAACAGCAGAATAAAAAATCTATTTGGCGCTATACCTGATTTTAAGTCTTTGCTCTCTTCTGAATAAAGCGTCTTCAAATCTTCTGATCTCATCTTTCGTTTCGGGCCTTAATTCAATCGTTTTCTGCGGCTTACCATCTGCGTCCACCCCGACAAAAGTTAGATAAGCAGTATTCGTGTGCACTCTGATACCTTCGGAAAAGGATTCCGAAAACACCTTGACACCAACTTCCATCGAAGTGTTAAATGTCCTGTTAACCGAAGCAGATAAAGTAACAACATGGCCCAGTTTTACAGGGTGGTGAAAATCTATGCTGTCAACAGATGCTGTTACGCATACTCTCTGCGAGTGTTTTGCCGCGGAAAGAGCTGCACAGATATCAATCCAATGCATCAGTTGTCCTCCCAAAAGATTCCCAAGTTGATTTGTGTGGTGCGGGAGTACCAATTCTGTCATTGTTATAGTAGAATCTTTAACAAATTTGAATGGTGGGATTGTCATTTATTAGTTTCCCTCGCCAATCTCAGCATAAAGTTTGACTATCTCTTCACGTTCACCTGAATCCGGATATCTTTCAAGAAAAATACGCATATTCGAAACTGCTTCCGGCTTTTTATCAGTACTTATAAGGAGTTTTATTTTCCTGTAAAGTGCCATCGGTGCATAAGGGGTGTCATGGTATATTTCAAAAACGGAATTGTAATAATCAAGTGCGGCTTTATTATATTCCATCTTCTCATAGATCACCGCATTATTGTACTCTTTTCTGGCAAGTTTTTCATTCATCTCATCTATTTTCTTCTCTGCAGCATCAACTAAAGGATTCGCCGGGAAATAATCTATAAATGCCTGAAACTCCTCTTTTGCTTTTCGTGTGTACGCCTGATCAAGCTGAAATGAGGGAGAAAGCTGATAATACGATTCTGCAAGCATATACTGAGCATCAGCCACAAAAGGGCTTCCGGGAATATCCCTGATTAATTTGCTGTATTCATAGGCTGCAAGAAGGAATTCTTCTCTCTTGAAATATGTTTGAGAAAGAAAATACTGGGCATCGTCATTGACAGTGCTTCCCGGATATTGAAGAACAATATTCTGGAATTCCTTTAAAGCATCTTCGTAATCCTCCTCAGAAAAAAGATCGAAGGCATACTGGAAATGCTCTTCAGCATTCAACTGAGTTGTGTCAACTGAACTGGAACAGGAAGTAAAAACTATCGTAAAGAAAACTAGTAGATAAGGTATTGATTTCATTTTAACCATTTAATTTCAAACTACAAATTTATGTAAAAGTGTGGATTCCTCAAATGCAGAATTCTATCACCTGGAACGAACAGTAAAGAATAATGCGAGTGAAGCTGCTGCGGTTATAACAATTATCGCGGTTTCCCAAAATGAATCCCAGAATGGTTCGCCGGGTTTTTTTCCTGAGGTAAAAGGATAATCAGGTTTTTCAACTTCGCTTATATCACTGTATGCAATAGTATCAGAGACGCTCACCAAGAAAACATCTCCGGCTTCATTTTTTGTGTAATTGTAAAATCCGGTCAGTGTTATCTTCCTGCATGACAGATAATCTCCTAAAAAACTTTCTCTGTAAGGTTCTGCATAATCGATAATAATATTCTCAAGATATAAATTCAGCGTATCCTTTTTATCGTCAATATCCCGGGTGTTTTTCAGTGCTTTCTCTGCAATATGATTCACTCTTCCCTGAAAAACGGCATTTTCCGCAAAGGAATGAAACCTGAAGACACCCGCTTTATTATTGCTGCTGTTTATTACATCAGAGATGGTTGAATCGAGCAGACTGATTATACGATTATAATTCGATATTGGTTGAGAAAATATTTCAGTTGAAACTGAAAATAAGAAAATGACTAAAAGCAATCTATTCAAATTATTACCATTTAATAGTTGAGGGGATTTCCGACATAAAATCCCCTGCCGCTAAAATAAACAAAATCAAATTCTCCTGCCGTCTGCAATTTCTTTAAGTCGAGCAATTCTTTCTTCCGTAGCAGGATGAGTTGAAAACAATTTCGCAAATGATTTTCCGCTGAGTGGATTAACAATAAACATATGCGCACTCGACGCTCCGGCATTCTGTAGGGGTATGCGGTCATTAGCCGTTGATAATTTGTTGAGTGCTGAAGCCAGTCCTAGAGGCTTGCCGGAAATCTCGGCACCACCGGCATCTGCCATATATTCTCTTGATCTTGAAATTGCCATTTGAATCAGTAATGCAACAATAGGTGAAATTATCATCAGCACGAGAGAATAGACAGCATTGCTGTCCTCTTTTTCCCTGCCGCCAAAAAGCATTGCCCAACCTGCCATCCTTGCGATGAATGTGATTGTTCCAACCAGTGTTGCAGCTATTGTGCCAACAAGAATATCACGGTTTTTGATATGGCTGAGTTCATGCGCAATCACACCTTCAAGTTCGTCCTTGTTTAATATTCGCATTATTCCGGTTGTCACAGCAACTGCGCCGTTTTCCGGATTTCGCCCTGTTGCAAAAGCATTTGGTGTTGCGCTTTCCATAATATAAACTCTCGGCGTAGGTAAATTTGCTTTCGAGGACAGATTTTCAACAATATCATATAACTGTGGATTGTCGTTCCTTTGTATCTCAACAGCTCCATACATCTTTAAAACAATTTTATCTGAAAACCAATAAGAACCGAAATTCATTGCAATTGAAAAAATAAATGCTATTACCAGTCCGGTCTGACCGCCAAGTGCTGATCCTACAAGAAGGAACAGAACCATCATTGCTGCCATTAAAAGAGCGGTTTTCATTGCATTCATAAATAACTCCTGATCAATATTCTTTCCCGATTCTAACAGCAACTAAAGGTAAATTGTTCCATATATAAATCACCCGTATAAAGGTTTAATAAGAATCAGGGGCAAAATTTGTTTATTTTTATTAACTTGAAAAATTCTTAATTTTATTGTTTCTTAAGCAGCCAAATTTGAGGATATATGTCCAGGAAATTATTATTAATATTATTTTTAGCCGGTTTTTCAATAATTCGGGCTCAATCTGTCTATGAATTTCTCGATCTCGACCTTAGCCCTCGCGCGGCTGCATTAGCCGGCAGTTTTGTTGCATCAAATGATGATCCGAACGTTCTTTTTTATAATCCGGCAGGTACCTATTTCCTGAATGGGAGACAGATTTCATTCTCCTTTCTCAAACACCTGAAAGACATTAATTCAGCAGGACTTGTTTTTTCAGATGAAATAGAATCTGTCGGCAGACTTAGTGCAGGTATTTCATATATAAATTACGGGGATTTTCAGAGAGCTGACGAATTTGGGAATAAAACGGGTGAATTTGGTGCTGGTGATGTGGCTTTAATGGCTGCATATTCGAACGAACTCGATAAAAATCTTTCTTATGGAGCCAGTGTTAAATTTATTTATTCCGGAATTGATGAGTATTCCTCCACCGCTGCGGCTGTTGACCTGGGGCTGCTCTATGCAATTCCTGAAGAACGTTGGTCATTTGGTTTTTCCATACTTAATGCCGGCGCTCAGATAACTACATACAATGGAACAAAGGAGGATCTTCCCCTCGATTTCCGGCTGGGTTTCAGTAAAGAACTGCTTCATCTGCCGCTTAAATTCTTTTTCGCTTTCAACCATCTTAATTCTGAAAGTGAAAAAATTACAGACAGATTTAAAAAATTTACTTTTGGAGGAGAATTAAGGCTGAGCAGGATTTTGAAACTCAGATTTGGTTATGACAACGAGAAACGTTCTGATCTGAAAATCGGTTCTTCAGCAGGTCTCGCAGGTTTTAATCTTGGACTTGGAGCAATAATCGATCAGTATCTTTTTGATTATGCTTTTTCATCTCTCGGCTCTATCGGAACACTCCATCGAATTGGTATCACAACTGAATTCTAAAAGGAAAACATGATTCATAATTATAGAAAAATTTATTTGCTGGTGCTTCTGACGTTCGTAGTATTTTCATGCAGTAAATCAAAAGAAGAAAAATCAAATCTTATTAAACCGAAAAAGCCCTGGCTCATCACTCAGGAAGACGTGGAAGAGAAAAAGGCTTTGCAGCTTGGGGTAAAAAAACGTGATGCTTACACTTACTTTTACGATATGTACGGAAAAGTAGCTGAACGTGGAGACATCGTTGAAGAGGTGTTTTTTAACGAGGATGGTCTCAAAGAAAAGCAGATCCGATACGGCGGCGGGAAAATGGTTGATCGTGAATGGGATTTTGAATACGACGATGATGGGAATATTCTTATTGCAAAAACTTATGATCATTCCGGCAAGATTGTTTATGAGAGCTTAAATGATTTTAATGGAGATGGTCTTGAGGAAAGCAGCGAAGTTTTCGATGCGAATTTTAAGAAAAAAAGATTTATTACAAATTCGTATAACAAAACCCGGATTACTTCCACAACCATTAAAGCTGAAAATGGTGATATTATTGAAAGACATATTTACTCCTATAACCCTGATTCATCATATAGTGTGACCAAAACAGGTGCTCAGGAGAGATTTCTGCAGAGAACCGAAAGATATTTTGATAACAAAAGTATGCTTGCGGCTGAAATTATTACAGATAACCGGCCTGCCACCGATACAACATATTTTAGATATGACTCCAAAGGAAACCTTATTCTTAAAAAAAACAGTATGTACACTTATACTTTTTTATATGATGAGAATAATAACCGGGTTGAAGAAGTGATGTATTATACAGATAAAAAGGGCTTTGAATTTAAACAGATGAAACTTGTTTACGTGTATGGTGAAAAAGGTTTGCTGTACGAAAGATACAGATACGATAGTGACGATAATCCAATTATTGTAACGAGGTATAATTATCTTTATTATTGACACGATACCGGAAATATTTTGCCTATAACATTTCTGCCGCTTGGCGGAGCAGGAGAAGTCGGGGCAAATTGTAATTATTTCAATTTTGAGGGATTGGGAATAATTGTTGACGCGGGGATGCATCCCCGTAAAGAAGGGCTGGATGCTCTTCCGCTACTTGGTCTGATAGAAAACGATCCGGTTGATTTCATCATAATTACGCACGCACATCATGATCATATCGGTTCGCTGCCTGTTCTTATTAAAAAATTTCCCCATGCCAGAGTTATTTGCTCAGAAGCCACTCGGGAGATTGCAGGAATTGTCCTGCATAATTCTGTTGAAATTCTAAAATGGAGCAGCCATGATGAGACCAACCGGGATCTCATATACGGGCACGATGATATTGACCGCCTCACAGCTTTTTTCATCGATCTTCATTATGAACAGGAATTTGAACTTGACTCATTAAGTTACCATTCAACCAGGCGCCTTACAGTAACCCTTTACGATGCCGGTCATATACTTGGAAGCGCCTCGGTTCTGCTTCAATTCGGCGATTTCAGACTGTTTGTTACCGGGGATATTAAACCGGATGACCAAATAATACTTAAAGGGGCAGTAATTCCGGACAAACCTGTTGATATCATTATATCAGAATCGACTTACGGCGATTATGATAAAGATTTTTTCAGCCTTCCTCATGAAATCGAACGATTCACCACCTCACTCAATTCGGTTATTTCTGGCGGCGGATCCGCAATGGTTCCGGTTTTTTCTCTTGGTAAAACTCAGGAAATGTTAATGCTTGTCAACAAATTAATGGAGAAAGGTAAACTGCCCGAAGTTCCTGTTTATACAGGCGGTATTTCAAGAAAAATTAACCGCATTTACGATAATTTCCGATATAAAACGAACAGAAAGGAAAAAAACATAGAACTGATGTCCTTTCCGCAGACTGATATTTACGAGGTTACGGATTTTTCAGATTTCGAAAGAAACAATGGGATTGTGCTGGCACCGGGAGGTATGGTTGAAAAAGGTACGATGTCTTTCAGATTAACGCCATATTGGTTAAAAAATGAAAAATTTGCAATATTTTTTGCCGGTTATATAGATCCTGATTCCGCCGGTTTTGTTGTTGCAAACGCCTCACAAGGAGATAAATTAAAACTGACCCGCAACGGAATGATGCGGGAAGTAAAATGCAGGATCGAAAGATTCAAATTTCCCTCACATCCTTTCAGGGGTGAATTATTCAATATTTATGAGAGTCTTAAACCGTCAGCAATTGTTTTGGTCCATGGCAGCCAGGAGGCTGTTGATAATCTCGGGTCAAAAATACTGAACCGGTTCCCCGGGATAAAACTTTATGCAGCCGCTGCCGGAAAAGCAATATTTTTCAACACCTAAAAAATTTCCTTTTCAACAGGTCTGATAAATGTCGCAACTTTCACGTCCTGGTCTTTTTTAAAGTCGTAACCTTCTTCTAAAATAAACTTAACCCTGAGACCTTCCCTTATGGCTCTCCGATTGCCGAGATATTCACTCATTTGAAAATAATAGGAACCGCCCAAATCGGATTTAACAAAACCCGAATGACCGTTAGGGAGAATTCTCAATACAGCTCCATGCTGATTTTCTGGTGATTCGAAAAGCAATTCTTTCCAAAGGTTGGCGAGATCTTCCTGTATTTCAATAATCGGTTTAGCAGTTATTGAATTTTCAAGTTTGGTTAGTAAATTTAATACTCCTTCATCGGGCTCAAGACCGAGAGTTTCACGCATATCCTTTATCAGGAAAAGATGATCGGCGGCTTCCTGCTCCATTCCCTTCTCCATTAGGAGCTCGTAGAGAAGCATATACAATTCCTGACGAAGATCACCATTTCTGTCACGAAGCGCAGATTGCAGCGAATATAACAGTGCAGATTCTGAATCACCGACTTCATAAAGCATTTCCGCAAAATCGTAAAATGCCCGCCAGTCTTTTTTCACCCTAATAATATCGTGCATTATGGAGAGTGCCTTGTCATAATTTTTCATCTCTTTATAAACGAGTGCTTTCTGACGTTTAAACCAATAAGACTGGTTGTACATAGGCTTTTCGGTCATCCTGATTGCAATATCACAACTCTGAAGACATTCTTCAAACAGCCCAAATTCCAGAAGAGCCGATGTTTTGAGCATATAGTATTTTTCTCTCAGAGTTGAAGTAGGTGGGAATCCGGCCTCATCGTTATTTTTCTGGATAGTATCATCAAGTTCTTTGGGATGTACTTTCTCAATCCATTCAAAAAAGGTTTCCGCTTCGTTCGAACCTTCTTTTTTCAGCATTTCAAGCAATTTAAAAACAGTACTATGATACGGGGTAAATTTATTCTTAGGATTAGTATAACGAATTATTTCTTCCCCGGCTTGCAGAGCGTCGGAAAGAACAGGCTGTTCCACTTTTATGTGCTTATAGTACAATGCCCATCCGTAATTATTATTTCCCGTCTCAAAATCAGGATACATATTATAAAGCTGGCGACAAATATCCATACATTCGTCGTATCTTCTCAATCTAAGAAGGCAGTATGACAATCCCCAGTAATCCCATTTGGTTTCATCGCTGAGTGTATCAACACATAGTTCTTGAAAAATAACTAATGCTTCAGGATAGTTTTTCTGGGTTCTTAGATAATTGGCATGTTTTCTTTTTTGTTCTTTTTCGTCCATTTAGAAACCTGTGACGCTTTGTTTTAAGTAACTATTAATTTTAGGGGATATTATTTAAGTAAAGTCATTTTAGCGGTTAATATTTTCTTCCCATTTCCTATTGAATAAAAATACACACCGCTACCGGGAATTATCGGTAACGCCGCTGAATTAAATTCATATTTATGCAGTCCTGAAGGTTTGTAACCTTCTTCAAGAACTGAAATAAGTGCACCGCTGATATCATAGAGACTGATCCGTATATTACCGGCTTCGGTTGTGTAATACGAAATTGTTGTCGTGGGATTAAAAGGATTAGGATAATTCCCTATTATTCTGAATTCATCGGGCATTAATTCAAAATCAGTCAAACCTGTGGTTGAATTCACATCCTTCATAATCCATTTATCAGGATCGAACAACATCGCTGAGGGTTTGCCGTTTACAACAAAATTAAAATCCTGTATCTGCTGGTCGTTAAAAATTCGGAAAGTTGTGTCTCCAATTGCTGTGATAATTTTGAGATCGACAGGCATTGTAAAATAAAGCGGATTTGAATTTGCCGTCTGTGAAAGAGTAACTCGCACATCATAAATATTCGAACCGTTCGTTGAGTAACCCCAGTCAATATTATATTTAGGATATTTAACCCCGTAAACCCATTCCTGGAAAAAGTAATCAAGTTCAAGTCCGGAAATTTCTTCACAAACCCGTTGAAAATCCTCGGTGGATGCTACTCCGTATCCTAATTCCGGATCGGCAGCATAAGCCTTAAGAATTGTGAAAAAATCTTCATCGCCAACCACTCCCCGCAGCATATGCAGAACGATGGAGCCTTTCAGATAAGAACGGGCATAATCAAAAATTGAATTTACAGAAGAAATATCCTGACAGTAGAGTGATCCAACCGCACCCTTGGCTGAAAACGGGTTCGTAGATGTGCCCATCTGATTGCTAACATAATTAATGTATGAGTCTCTGCCATAAAGTGCTTCGAAGTACAAGGCTTCAGCATACGAGGCAAAACCCTCATTCAGCCATATATTATGCCAGTCAATACACGTAACTTTGTCGCCATACCATTGATGTGCAAGTTCATGAGCGACAACACTCTCACTGAAAGTACCCATCGAAGAGACAGTCTGATGCTCCATTCCGCCTCCCCACCCAAATTCAGCATGTCCGTATTTTTCTTCAAGAAAAGGATAGGGACCAAAGAGTTCGGAAAAAATGGTTATCATATTAAGAGTTCTGTCCACATTTACCTTTCTGGCAGCATTCCACTTTTCCGGGTACATATAATGTATAACAGGCATTGTCTGACCATTCCCGTATGTATATTCGGTTTCATAAATATAGTAATTGGTCATTGCCAATGAGATTAGATACTGCGCTATCGGATATTTATTCTTCCAGATAAATGTTTTTGTTCCGTCATCATGGGTAATAATTTCTGTCAGTTTTCCGTTGGATACAGTGTAAAAAACAGAATCGGCCCGAACTCTTACTTCGCTCGAATCGGCTTTATCTGCCGGTGTATCCTTACAAGGCCACCAATCCGAGGCGCCGTAAGGTTCGCTCAAAGTCCAGATAGCCGGTTTTGTTCCACTGTTATGAGTTGAAAACTCGAAACTCCCGAAACCGGAGCTGCCCGGTGTCCCGTGGTAATATATCACGCAGGAGTATTTTGTTCCGGTGGTCAACTGCGCAGAACTTTGCAGATTAATTTTATTCACAGAATGTTGAAATTGAATTTCGGGACCCGAAAAAATTATAGAATCAACCGTAAACGTGTTCTGGAGATCAAAGAAAAAATCTGTTGTCCCCTCACTAAGCACCATAAAATCAATTGTTACTGCTCCGTTGAGGAAGGATTGTATATAGTTGATATTAAGATCAAGTTTATAGTACGTTACATCAATATTCTGATCCCCGGGATAATTTACATGATTCTGTGAAATTACCCTTCCAGGAATTTTACAAAATCCATCTGACTGATCCTGAGATAAAATTAAGGATGGCAGCAAAAAACTGACCATTAATATGGAGATTAATATATTTTTCATTTTGTTTTGGCTCTAATATTATTTTGACTGACTAAATTTTTTTCCAGTCAGTTTATATCCAATATACGAAAATGGAAGAAAGATCAAAATCCCTGATACAATAAACCAGGCAGGGTGAGGCATCATAATCATATTTATTATTCCACTTAGCATTAGCAACAATCCCGCAATTAATGCCGGATAGCGGTTATTTTTCCTGATCACCAATGTTGAAACCATTCCAGCGGTAATACTTCCAAACGCCCACGAAATAAGGACAATATAAAAAACCCCATCAGGTAATGCTGAAAAATAAGTCGCGCCGGAAGAAGGATCTTTTAAACTAATTTCATGTCCTGCCGGGTATAACATCCATCCAAGAGTTTCCATAAGTGCGATTATGGTGACGCCTGCCGCAAAACCGAAGATAACGGCAATTATTTTACGGAGCATTTTGGTTCAGTAAATAATATTTTAATAAAATAAATAATTAGTTTGTAATATTAAACAATTTAGTCCAAAATCAATGTAAATAATTATGACTTTATAATTATTTACCTGCAGAATTTAAAAACTTATGAATTTTTGCCGGGAAATCTGTTGTTAAATATTCGGCACCCAGAGATCTCACCGCAGAGGCATCCTCCGAATTATCAATACCATACATACAGATTTCCTGATTCAGATTTTTTAATTTTCGCGATAGTTTATTATTGAAAAATTTACCATACCGCAGATCAATTCCGTCACATTCTATTTTTTTTATCACCGAAATAATATATCGATGCACAAATGGATTAAAAAAATGAAGCCCCGAAAAACAATTGCTGAATAGCCAGAACACTTTTATCCCGGGCAGAATTATCCGCGAAAATTTTACAATATTTTTACTAAAACAAATAACTATGATTTTTTCAGGAGTGATTTTCTTCGCAAAGATTGTTTTAAACAATATTTCCTGGAGTTTTAGAAGAAAATCCAACTGATAATCTTTGATCTCAATAAAAATTCCTTTTCCTTCAGGGATCATGTCTAAAACTTCACTGAGCGATGGGATTTTCACCTCTGCGCCTTCAGTCCTTTTTCCTGAAATGCTGACTGATAACCGTCTTAGTTCTTCAAAAGTTGACCTGCGAACATTTAATGATTTGTATCCCGGAGCTATCCGGGATGTATTTATATCATGCAGACAAACAATTTCCCCGTCTTTCGTCATCCGGAAATCACCCTCAATATAATCTGCATTTTCAGAAAATGCTTCCTGAAAAGAGATAAGAGTGTTTTCGGGAAATGCATAGGAGGCTCCCCTGTGTGCAACTATTGATATTTTTTGTTGTGAATCACTCAAGATAATAGCCTTTTGCAAGTTCATTATACTGCCTTTCCTGCGCTTCTGCCCATGACCGGTCACGACCAAGTTCCTTAGCCATTAAGACCGATGTATGATGCGCCATCCTTGAACTCGTTCGGGCATCAAGAAAAAGCGCCCTGACCCGGCGTGCGAGAAAATCCTCAGTTGTCCGAGCCATTTCCTCCCTTACGGCCCACACAATTTCAGCTTTGATAAAGGGTAGATCGGAGTGTATTTTTTCACCAAGACCCGGCTCAGATGCAATAATTTCTTCAATACCTTGAGAATCAGAGCCATAATAGGCTAAAGCATCCTCAAAACCGGAGTATGTTTTATACCCATGCACATGCAGGTCTTCAGTAAAACACTCAACGTGATTGAGACCCCCGACTAAAATTGCATGATTTATTAAATCCTCTGCCATTTTTCTGTAGATTGTCCATTTCCCCCCTGTTATAGATATTAATCCCGAAACCGTAACCGTTATCTGGTGTTTTCTTGAAATATTTTTCGTGGGGGTGTCTGAATCTTCAGTAAACGCAAGAGGTCTGATACCACTGAAAACACTTAGAACATCCTCTTTCCCGGGGCCCTTGATAAGATAGAGTGATGAAGTGTTAAGCAGAAAGTCGATTTCTTCCTCCAAAAACCTTGGTTCCAGGGAGGGATCCGAAACCGGGATATCGGTAGTCCCGACTATAACTCTGTCGTACCATGGCACGGCAAAAAGTACCCTTCCATCATCAGTATGCGGTATCATCACAGCAGAATCTCCCTGTAGAAATGATCTGTCCAGCACAATATGAGAACCCTGGCTTAATTTTAACTGACGTTTATGAGCCGCATTATCCATCTCCATTACCTGATCGGCGAAGACTCCGGCTGCATTAATAAAGGACTTTCCCCTAACCTCTATCTCTGCTCCTGTCTCCATATCCATCAGTTTCACTCCGTTAATCAGTCCGGAAGCATCCTTCAAAAAACCGCTAACTTTAAGGTAGTTCAAAACAGTGGCTCCAAAATCTGAGGCTGTCTGAGCAAGATTAATCGCCAGGCGTGCATCGTCGAACTGGCAGTCGTGATAAATAACGCCGCCACTGAGTCCCTTGTGATCAAGATTAGGAATGGCTGCCATTGTATCGTCTATCGAGATTTTTTTTGAAGTGCCTATCCCATACTTTCCGGCCATCAGATCATAAACTTTCATTCCGATGTTATAAAATGGTCCTTCCCACCAGTCATAAACAGGAATTATAAATTGAGTATTCCTCACAAGATGGGGTGCGTTTTTCATAAGAATACCCCGCTCCTGCAGAGATTCGAAAACGAGGGAAAGGTCGCCCTGTGCAAGGTAACGAACTCCTCCATGAACAAGTTTTGTACTTCTGGAAGAAGTTCCTTTTGCAAAATCCCATTGTTCTGCAAGTAATGTGCTGAATCCCCTTGAAGCTGCATCAACTGCGGCGCCAAGACCAGTTGCACCACCCCCGATAATTATCACATCCCAAATTTTATCTGGGTTTTGAGTCAATGCCCTGATAGCTGAATCCCTATTCATAATAGTCTTTCTACATTTCCCCTTTCATTTTTTTTATAAAATGCTCTACTTCAAGTAAATAGGAATTTCTATTTATCAACTGCAATATGCTTTCGATATTCGCCCGTGCCTCTGCTTCCCCTGCTGCAATGATATCATAAATTTTATCAAAATCAGCCCATCCATACTCATTCACTTTGGGTCTTAATATCAGATCAGCGGACTTCAGCCTGATCTCAGAGAGATGGAAAGATGTTATATCCTCAGTTCTGTATAGAATTTCAACAAAGTTTTTCGGCTGCTTAATTGTTTTTAATTTTCTTGAGACATTAACTGCCAGTACTCTATCCGACCCGATCTCTCTTGCCTGCCTTGCAGGAACACTTTCTGAAGCATAGCCATCAACAAGCAAATATCCTGCAAATGGAACAGGCGGGAAAATCCCCGGAATTGCAGCGCTTGCTTTTAATGCCGTCCTCAGACTTCCTGCCGTGAAATTAACTTCCTGACCCGATATCAGATCCGTGGCAATAGCTAAGAATTTAAGGCTTAAATCTTCGATTGGTACATCCGGGATCATATCGAATAATTCGTCCGTTTCGTCTTCATCAAAATAGGAAACACGATCGAGACTGGAAGCAGCTTTTAATCTCATGGCGATAAGGTCAAAAAACTGCTCAAAATAATTTTTTTCGGTTTTTTGATAAGAGGCCACACTTTTTTTTCCAAATTCTTTAAAGGAGGGGCTTTTAAGCACATTCCTTACAAAATCCCAAACCTGCGCGGAATTTCCGTAATACGCATATAAACCCCCTATTACGGCACCCATGCTGCATCCTGAGATTGTGGTGATCTTTATTTGTTTTTCTTCGAGGACTTTTAATATACCAAGATGAGCCAGCCCTCTGGCTCCGCCACCGCCCAGCGCCAATCCTAATTCAGACATTTAAACACCTGGTCATTTTAACAAAAATATGATAAAATTTGAAATTTGAGCATAACTATTAAATACTTATAAAAAGACTGCCTCCATATCTATGCAATACTTATCATCTGAATTGCCGGCAATAATCAGCGGATAAGTATTGCAGAAGCTTTTACTCATTACTCCTCTCAATTAATATTTCAAAAATTCTCAACCCGATTGTTAAAGTTTATCTTTGTTGCTATTTTAAGTGAAATAATTGGTGAAAAATGAGAAAATTTATTTTTGTAGTTACAGCAGCATTAATAATGTGCTCCGGTTTAAAAGCGCAGGTTTCTTATTCAGGGCCTGCAGATGGTTCCGTGCCAAATGGTTCAGCAATCAACACTGAATCTTTCAGTAAATCTTTTGATGGATTTTCAAAAGGATTCCGGTTATTTAATAAATTTGACAGAGTAAAAAAGTATGGAAATACGGTATTATATCCGAACGGCATCGCTGCGAATATCCGCCTGAATGAAACCAGATCAAATTCAGTCGATGACAGCATATTTGTGTTTTCTTCCTTTCAGGGGATAGCAGACGAAGGCTCATCAATCCCGCCTGATCCCTACATCGCTGCCGGACCTGATCACGTAATACATTGTGTAAACAGTTACTTCCGTATCAGCGATAAAAATGGAACCACTGTTAAAACAATCGATGCTGATAGCTGGTACACCAATGTCATTCAAAACCCGGGAGCTTTCGACCCAAAGGTTATATACGACCATTACTCTAATCGCTGGATAATGGCGTGGCTGCATCTCGGATCATCAAACAGTGAGAGTTATTATCTGCTTTCTGTTTCAGATGATTCCGACCCGAACGGAATCTGGTTTAACTGGGCTCTGCCCGGTAATGTAAATGGGACAACCATTGATGGAAACTGGGCTGATTACACTGGCATCGGATATGATGATAAAGCAATTTATCTGGCATCCGATCAGTTCACATTTGTCGGTGATATCTTCCAATACGAACGGATCCGAATTGTAAACAAATCTGACCTGTATGCACCCTCACCGGGGGTTGTAAGATGGAAAGATCTCTGGAATATCACATATCCGGGCACCGGCATATATCCTTATATGATCCGCCCTTCTCGGCAATATGGCTCCTCTGACGGTTTTTATCTCGCCGTCACTGAGCCGGACGAAATCAGCTTTCAGAAAACATCCGTGGGTATATATAAAATCACCGATCCATTAGGTAGTCCACAGCTTTCAGGATATACCGTGCCTGTCGGGCTTTATACCGATCCGGAAAATCCCGGTCAGCAGGGCGGAGGGCTGGGACTCAAAATCTGGGGCAGTAATCTGATGAACGAGCCTGTTTTCAGGGATAATTACCTTCATATAACTCATACAGTCAGGGATAATTCTTTCTGCGGAGTAAAATATACTGTTATTGATCTTTCTGCTCAGAACACTTTTTACGATGCAATATTAACGATACCGGAAAAATATCTTTTTTATTCTGCCCTTGACGTAAATGATTCAGGTGAAACTTTATTGACTTACAGCCGGTCAGGACCGGACGAATACGTCAGCGCCTGTGCAACATTCGTTTTTCCATTCGAAGGAAGGACATCATCATCTATAATGCTTCAAACCGGACGTGCAAATTACATCAAAACTTTTGGAGGCGGCGATAATCGCTGGGGCGATTATATGGGTGTTTGGCTCGATCCTGCTGATCAGAGTTTTTGGATCTCTACTGAATATGTGCCATCCAGAAATGTATGGGGAGTCTGGAATGCTGGATTACGTCCAAAACCTTTTGAAGGTATTAAAGCAAATTTTTCGGAGATGCACTACGATTTTGGGGATATCGAATTACCTTTCAGCAGCAAGACGGATTCACTGATTATCAAAAATTTTGGAGATCAGGACCTGATAATTAATTCTTTAAGCATGACGGAACCGGTATTTCACTTTATGATTGCCGAGAATCTGCCTGTAAATATTCCCTGCTATGATTCACTTGTCGTATATCTGCATTATCAGCCGGATCAGCCGGGAAGAATAAGCGGCAATTTGATTATTGAGACAAATGATTTGCAAAATCCCGCATTTGCTGTTCAATTACAGGGAAGAGGCTACGAGATAGCTCCGTCGCTCAGCGGAAAAATATATGCTTCCGGCGTATCCTCCGCCAATGGAGGAATATTTATCCTGAATGGAAATACAGGCAGCGCTCAACTAATTGGAGAATCAGGCTATTCTGCTGTTACCGATCTTTCAATAAACCCTGCCAGCTCGGAAATTATGGGTTTGTTCAATTCACCCGGATTAACAAAAATTATCAGAATCAATTCCGCAGGCGGGGATGCTTATACTTATTTTGACCTGCCTGGCGATTACACGGCTTTGGCGGTTTCAACTTCGGGAACCATCTTTCTTGCTGATAATTCCGGGACTATTTACCAACTCGAAAGTGAGGGTAATCCATCACAGGTCTTTGATGCTTCATCCGGGATTGCCTCCCTTGAATTCGACCCGGTTGATGCTTCTCTCTGGTTCACATATATTACCGGAACTGACAGAGATGCTGTTTTCCGGATAACTCCGGACTTTTCCGGATTTTCCAAAATTGGGAACACCGGAACCGGATTGCCTATTGATGATCTGGCATTCGGTGGAGATGGGAATATCTACGGCATTTACGGCTTGAGTTTCCAGCCTGCAAATCTAATTAAGATTAATAAAACTGACGGTTCCTCTGAACTTATCGGCAGCACAGGAATAAAGGGATTGAAAGGGCTTGCTCTTAACGGGATTCTCTCTTTGTTAGACAAAGATGAAATAGAACTTCCGGAAAAATTTTCCCTTGATCAAAACTATCCTAATCCATTTAATCCCGAAACAACTATAAGTTTTTCTATTCCGTTTAAAACTTTTGTCAGGATCGAATTGTTTAACCCTCTCGGAAGTCTCGTAAAAACATTATTAAAAAAGGAATTGCCTGCCGGAAAACATAAAATCCGGTTCGATGGAGAAAATCTGGCAACCGGTATCTACATTTATAAAGTCAGCATCCCGGGATATTCATTAAGCAAAAAGTGTTTATTGTTAAAATAAGAGCGAGTTTATCAAATGTATAAAAAAATTGCAGCCGCATTATTACTTTTATTTATTGTTTCCTGTACAGCGCCTCTTAAAGTACAGAAAACCCAGCGGTCAAACGACAGATCAGTTTCAATAATCGAAAAAGTTGCCGATCATGAATTGGCAGTTATAAAACCACATCCTGATTTGTGGGTTGAAACAGTGCTATATTCCGGAATGATGTCAGCATATCGTGTAACCGGTTACCAGAAATATCTGGATGCTGTGATAGCCTGGGGCGATTCTAAAAAATGGCGCGAGGGTCCGATGGGCAGACACGCAGATGATGTCAGTGCGGGGCAGGTTTACCTGGAGGCATTTTTTGAGACAAAGGATCCCAAAATGCTTGAGCCGATCAAAAAGATTTATGACGAGATAGCCGCTACTCCGGTGCGGGGCAGGGAAGAATGGTGGTGGTGCGATGCGCTTTTTATGAGTCCGCCGACCCTCGCAAGACTTTACAAAGCCACAAATGATATAAAATACATTGATTACCTCGATGATATGTGGTGGGATGCCAGTGAATTCCTTTATGATGAGGAAGATCATCTTTTCTTCAGAGACAAAAGATTCATCCCGGGTGTGAGCGATAGCCTTATTCTTGAGAAAAATGGCAATAAAGTATTCTGGGGCAGAGGCAATGGTTGGGTTTTGGCGGGTCTTGCAAGAGTTCTCCAGCATTTTCCCGATGACTTTCCTTCAAAAAAGCGTTACATCAAACAATTTCGCGAAATGGCGGCTGCTATTATAAAGCACCAGGGTCCGGACGGGCTCTGGAGAATGAGTCTGCTCGATCAGGAAAATCACCCTAACCCGGAATCATCCGGCACCGGACTTATCTGTTATGCACTTGCATGGGGAATCAATAGTGGATTGCTCGATAAAGAAACATTCCTCGAACCCGTGAGCCGCGCATGGAGCGGACTTGTACATGCAGTACATCCTTCCGGGAAAATAGGCTGGGTTCAGCGTATCGGTTTTGCACCTGACGAAGTTTCCTATGATGACACTGAATTATATGGGACAGGAGCTTTTCTGCTTGCTGCAGAAGAAGTGATTAAATTGAATATAATCGAACTTTCAGCAGGAGAATTTTTTCCTTCACTCGCCTCAGATGGTGCATGGTGCTGGTTTGCCGACCCCAGGGCATTATATTACAAGGGCGCTCATGATAAAACATATCTTAGCTGGGTCAATAGTAAAGGAGATATTCAGGCTGCTGATTATGATTTTGGAAACGAGGTGCTGGCAACTTCCACTCTCCGCGTCGGGCTGGATCAGGACGATCACGCAAATCCCGGGATGATTATCCGCCCCGATGGCAGAATTATGATTTTCTATTCCGGACACAATGGAAGGGATATGTATTACCGAATTTCAAGCACTCCCGAGCAGGTTCAGGCATGGGAGGATGAACAGATACTGCCGACAAATACTGAAGGTAATTCCGGCTACACTTACCCCAACCCTGTTCAGCTTAGTGCGGAAAACAATAAAATATACCTGTTTTTCAGAGGTAATAACTGGCAGCCCAATTTTTCCACTTCAGATGACGGAAAAGAATGGGCACCTGCAAAGTCGCTCCTTTCTGGCGGCGGGCTTCGTCCGTATATGAAAATGTATTCAAATGGTGTTGATGAAATTCATTTTATTTACACTGACGGTCACCCCCGAAATGAAAAACTCAACAGCATTTACTACGTTTATTATAAAAACGGGGTTTTCTATAAACGGACAGGAGAAAAAATTGCCGGCATCAACGAATTACCATTCGACTTAAAACAAGGTGATAAAATTTACGATGCATCAATAAATGGTGAAAAAGCATGGATTTGGGACATTGCCCTTGACAAGGGGAATAAACCCGTGGTTGCATATGTCACTTTCCCTGACAGCCTTAATCATATTTACCGATATATGAAATGGGATGGGGAAAAATGGAATTCTCATCAGATAGTTAATGCAGGCAAATGGTTTCCACAAACTCCCGAAGGAGCTTTTGAAACAGAACCAAACTATTCCGGCGGATTAATTCTGAATAAGCAGAACACCTCTGAATTGTACCTTTCACGTGAAATTGAAGGAGTTTTTGAGATTGAGAGGTGGAATACTCCTGATGCCGGGGCAACCTGGAAATCTGAACCGGTTACTGCAAAATCCAAAGTTAATAATATGCGCCCTTATGTTCCCGAAGGACAATTACCGGGCAAAGTAAAGGTGTTATGGATGAATGGCGATTATACCCATTACAGAAATTATAACACTGCGATTAAAATGAATTGATGTTTAATGTTATTTGGACTTGTAGGGAGATGATTCAGAAATCTCTCGTGCAAATCCTTTCATATCAATATCGGTGTACAACCAAAAAAAACAAAGCCCGATACAGAAAATTCCGTACCGGGCTTTGACAAGAGGTAAGAAAGAACATCTTATCAATTAAATTATTTACAATAGTGCCAAATGGCCCCTGATGATTCTATAAATTTTATTATTTACAATATACATTAATTGATTCATTTCAAAGATAATCTAAATGATTCTCTTTCTCTATTGCATTTTCGGGAT
>Ga0172368_10000735_pt1 | contig 46119 bp, 38 predicted proteins | sample Lak11m_FD_114540 | JGI IMG/M metagenome (GOLD analysis project Ga0172368, IMG submission 114540) | Freshwater microbial communities from Kabuno Bay, South-Kivu, Congo - kab_022012_11m | ecosystem: Environmental > Aquatic > Freshwater > Lake | place: Democratic Republic of the Congo: South-Kivu... | reverse complement strand
TTGACTGAAGATAATAGGTTCGAACATCGTCTATTGCGCGGAGTATCCATTTTTCATATCGAAGCAATCTGAGGCTGATACGAGGCTAACAGATAGGTTCTAACTTCTTGTAACCCCCGCAACAAGATACATAAAGAGCATTAATATGCTCTCTATTATTTGTTCTCATTTAGCTTCTACGTCTTAATTCGAAATTAGTTCATATCCTATAATACTTGACTCGTCCTTTATTTTTTTGCTATACTCATCAATCTTGTAAACTCATAAAGTAACGCTTTTTTTCTGCGTTAATTTTGTGACCTACAGATCTTTTTGCACATTAACAGATTTGCTTGAAATATGAGGTTATCTATCTGTCTCGGAAGAAAAAACGCCATCTCGTTGATGTTTTCCCTTCCGGGACAGATCCCATCCGGAACTAAACCACACCAGGGATCATATTTTCCCAAGGAGAATGAAATGAACAATAAATGGATCGTGCTCGTGATATTTACTCTGGTAGCCACCTTATTTTCGGCTCCTACCGCTGTTCAAGCGGCTCACACATCGCAAATCGTGGCGCCATCAACTGTTGTATATGGTCATCAACCAATTGACATTGAAGTCATCTTAGTCAACCCCTCAAACAAATCGGCCTCGGATTTTACCGCCAAAATTTGGCTTGGAGGACCAGCTTGGGGAGGTGAAAATTACCCATATAACTTCACAGATGGTACGCAGATAACAGGCCTTGTATGTGGTGGCTGGAGCTGTGTATACGATTGGAGTGGCACAATTCCGGCGCGCGGCGAAGTTAAATTCACCATGCGAACATTTTCTGGAAATTCGTTGGGGAGCTATGAACTTGTTCGTGCTAGTTATACGATTCAATCCCAAACCAACAATTTATCAAAAAGTGTCACATTAACCCAGGGTAACGAACCGCCTCTTGGTATAATCGATCTTCAAGGTGACCACAAATGGAAACCTGGTGAGCTCCGCGGTTTACAACTTGCGATGTATGCGCCGAATGTTGGTCAATTTATCGGTGGTGTTTTCACCTCTGACTGCGGCATCCAGGGGCTTCCGAGTGGCTTTGTAGGCTCTCCAAATCGGACGTATCAGGAATTTCTCTGGTATGTATATCTACCAGTAGATTCACCTGTGGGAAATTGCACAATCCGAGGCACTTTTCATCAATTTGGAAAGACGGAAGAGTATGCCGTGACATATAAATTCCATATCACCAAGTAATCCAAGCAAATCAATGTGCAAAACAACATCCTCCAACCTGTAATAAGGTTATTCCGAAAGGAATTATAAAGTGAGGATGTTTTTTGCTATCTATATAGACGTGTGAATTGATTAATAATAGGTCAGATAATGGATCTAAGTTCTTGTAGTACCCGCAACAAGTTGACATCTTGTGATATACTAGGTCCACAAGTAAATAACGGCCTACGAGAGGATTGATTGGGATCCTCTCACGAGAAATCGAGGCTGATAGGGCTATCTGCAAAGTGCAGAATGTCTTATCCAGAAGCTTACCTGTAAAAATAAAGCACCATGTGTCGCGTTTTGCGGAGCATGTAATAAGATTTCTTACATGTCCCTTGCATATGCAGGGGATTTTTTGTGAGAAGTGAAGCAAGGTGGTACAGCCTTTTTGTAGGCCCTTGTAAATTACCAATCATCTGGTGGTTTACAAGGGCTTTTTTGTTTAGGGGCATAGTGAAACGGTATCACGGGGATCTCCAAAATCCCTATTCTAGGTTCAAATCCTAGTGCTCCTGCCTATGATATTAAAACTTATTGCTATTAATAAAATAAAAGGCCATGAGCGTACATCAAAAAGGCGGGTGGAGGAATTGGTCCGTGCGATTCAAAAAGATGGAGTCGTAAAACAGGCAATTATTGTCGACAGGAGATCGAGTGTTGTGCTTGATGGTCATCATCGAGTTGAAGCATTGAAAAGACTTGGTGCGACACGCGTTCCTGCATATCTGGTGACGTATCAAAGTCAAAAAATACGCGTATATTTACGAAGAAGCTATTTACAAATGCATATGATAAAGCAGGCTGTTTTACATTGCGGAATAACCGGAAAAATATTTCCTACAAAAACAACCCGGCACGTGTTGCCTCATCGACAGGGCATACAAAAAATTGTGTTGAGTACATTATTATGATCAATATATTGATAACGAAAACAAATGGATGGGTATACTGGCGAATCAGTTCGCTTATCTAAACACGTAATAAATATTTAAAGGAGAAATCGTATGAAAAAACAAGATAAACAATCAATACCGAAAGCATATCTGAACCTGCCGTACTACTTGAACAAGTACGGGGTTGGTTTACCAGATCCAGCTCTTCATCCAAAGACACGATTGCCGCTCAAACCTGAGGATTTAGCGCCTTTGTTTCCCATGGAACTTATTAGGCAGGAAGTATCATTGGAAAAAGAGATCCAAATACCCAGAGAGGTGCGGGAGTTATATAAAATGTATAGACCATCTCCGCTAATACGTGCAAAACGACTCGAACGGGCTCTTAAAACACCTGCTCATATCTACTTTAAATATGAAGGGGCTTCGCCAGTCGGAAGCCATAAGCTAAATACGGCACTACCTCAAGCGTATTACAACAAGAAAGAAGGGGTCACAGGCCTTACAACGGAAACCGGCGCAGGACAGTGGGGGTCAGCACTTGCCCTAGCATGCAAGCTCTTCAAACTTTCATGCAAGGTGTTTATGGTGCGGTCATCTTATGAGCAAAAACCATACCGCAAAACAATAATGCACTTGTATGGAGCTGATGTGTATGCAAGTCCCTCCCAAAAAACAGCTGCAGGAAGAGGGTTTTTGAAAAAATATCCAAACACGAACGGAAGTCTGGGGATGGCAGTATCTGAAGCTATTGAAGCTGCTGTCACGCAAAAGGGGGTGCATTATGCGCTTGGAAGTGTCTTAAACCATGTCATGCTTCACCAAACAATCATTGGTCAAGAAGCAATGGAACAAATGAAAAATTATGGAGCATATCCGGACATTGTCATTGGTTGCTGTGGCGGAGGTAGCAATCTCGCAGGAATTGCTTTTCCATTTATTGCAAATAAGGTAAGAGGTGACAAAAAACGTCTTCGCGTCATTGCAGTTGAACCAACGGCGTGTCCATCACTAACAAAAGGGGAATATCGTTATGATACGGGTGATACTGTCGGTTTCACGCCGCTTCTTAAGATGTATACGATGGGAAACGACTTTGTTCCATCACCCATTCATGCCGGAGGACTTCGGTATCACGGTGATTCACCGCTTGTATGTTTTTTGTACCACAAGAATCTTATTGAGGCGGTTGCATACAAACAACAAGAAGTGTTTGAAGCTGCAAGACTGTTTGTTGAAACAGAGGGGATTATTCCGGCTCCGGAGTCAGCGCACGCAATCAAACACGTGATAGTTGAAGCACTACAAACAAAAAAGGAAGGCAAAAAGAAAACAATTCTCTTTAGCCTTTCAGGCCATGGACTATTGGATCTTGGAGCATATGAATTATTTTTGGAAAAAACGATGAAGTAACAAAGTGCGGGCTGGAATTACTCCAGCCCGCTGATAAAAACAAATGATACAATACATAGAAAGGGAATATATGAAACGAATATTATCAGGCATTACACCAAGTGGAGATGGAACACTTCACATTGGTAACTACTTAGGAGCTGTGAAACAGTTTATTGAGATGGCACGTACAAATGAGTGCTTTCTTTTTGTGGCTGATTTCCATGCCCTTACGACCATTCAGAACAAGGGGCAACTACAACGCAATGTTGAAACACTTATTCTCAATGAGCTGGCGCTTCTCAAAGGATTTCTAACTCCTGAAGAATTTGACAGGTTGGTGTTTTATCGGCAGTCAGATATTGGTGGGATCCATCCTGAACTCCAAACGATTCTTAATAATGTAACCCCCTTGGGACTTCTGAAACGGGCACATGCCTATAAAGATAAGCTCGCTAAAGAAACAGCAGAGGACGATATAAATTTAGGATTGTTTAATTACCCCATTCTCATGGCATCTGACATTCTTCTCTATAAACCAGATCTTGTGCCTGTTGGAAAAGACCAAAAACAACACGTTGAAATTACCAGGGACATAGCAGAACGATTCAACCGCATCTATAACAAAAGTGTATTTAAACTTCCTGATCCGTATATTCCCGAAACCGTTGCTGCTATTTTGGGAACGGACGGAAAACGAAAAATGAGTAAATCCTTAGGTAATATCATCAGCATTTTTGAACCGGAAGAAATCATTCGAAAACAAGTGATAAGCACATATACAGATCCGACCCGTTTACATGCAACTGACCCAGGACATGTAGAAGGAAATATGGTTTTTACTTATCTCGACTTCTTCAATGAAAAAGACAACATAGACCACATGAAAGAAGCCTATACAAAGGGACAGATATCAGATATTGAAGTAAAAGAGTATTTGTATGAATCGCTAATCAAATTCTTTGCTCCAGCCCGTAAACAATATGAGCATTTGAAACAAAATCCTGGTATTGTGAAAGATATTCTTGCTCGGGGGGCAGTTCACGCAAAAACAGTTGCTGAAAAAACCATTAAAGAAGTAAAAGAAACCATAGGACTTACAAATGAATATTCTCTGGGTACGATAAAAAAACCAACCATTTCTATTGATGAATTTTCATCAATTGAAGTTAGAGTGGGACATGTTGAAAAAGCGGAACATGTTGAAAAAAGCGAGAAGCTTATCCGGCTCCGTGTGGATTTTGGTGCGTACGGAAAACGTGTTATTTTTACCGGCGTCAGAACATATGGATACAGTGCCGACGATTTCACGGAAAGACAATTTCTGTTTGTCGTAAACCTAGAACCGCGAAAAATGATGGGGGAGGAATCCCAAGGAATGATCCTTGCTGTTGACAGTGTTGATGGTAAACCGCTTTTTATATCAGGCGAGGGATTGCCAAAAGGATCAATAATTCGGTAATCAACCATCAAACTCAGGGGATTCTTGAAAATCTACAACTGCAGCTGCGTCAAGTTTTAATGTGGAATTATCTGGATTTTGTATTGTTAAAGATGAAACTTCGTCATCAGCATTATATGCTATGTCTGGACCGGTTCGTACATCAGGCAACCGAATTGCAAATCCACTAGTAGTCCCAATAACTTGAATCACTCCCTTCATAGTAGTAAATTCCTGCATTTGACCAGGTTGGATAACTCCTGTTTGTATACCATTTTCAATAATTCTCGCTGGAGTCATATTAATATTGAATCGTGGCAGGAAAACTTTTCATATAGTAACGCCACCAAGCTACTCTGTCAATAAATCGTGTTTCATATGAAAATATCATGTATTCATGCTATACTTAAGCCTCAAACTATGGCTACTAAACCTCAAAAACAAACTCGAACGAACGGAAACGGAAAACACCAAAAAAAGATGTTTGAGTTTAAGCTTCAGTTTAATCTTAAAAACATTGTAACCGGGCTTCTTATAGCATTTATTGTCCTTTCCGTTATTGGAAACTTATCTAACCCGAATGGAATACTCCCCGAACAGCCGTTTACTACGATTGTTTCAGATATTAGGGACAAAAAAGTTAGCACAATTGAAGTAGAGGACAGTAAGCTCACTGTGACATATGGGGATGGTAAAAAAGTAATATCACACAAAGAACCGCAGGATTCACTTTATACCATATTAGAAAAAGCAGGAATTGACTCAAAATCGATTGAAATTAAGGTAAAAGATCTTAATGCCGGACAATTATGGATTGGGATCATCTCAAATATACTTCCGCTTGTGTTAACCGTGGTCTTTTTCCTATTTTTATTCCGTCAGGCAAGAGGGGCGCAGGATAATGTGTTTTCCTTTGGTCAATCAAAAGCCAAAGTGTGGAATAAAGATCTTCCAAAAACAACCTTTGCGGATGTAGCCGGTATTGATGAAGCAAAAATAGAAGTGGTTGAAATCGTTGATTTTCTTAAAAATCCCGCAAAATATAAGGCGCTTGGCGCGCGAACTCCAAAGGGGGTTATTTTAGTTGGTCCGAGTGGCACAGGAAAAACTCTTCTAGCAAAAGCCATCGCGGGAGAGGCAAATGTGCCGTTTTTCTCTATTGCCGGGAGTGAATTTATGGAAATGCTCGTGGGAGTCGGAGCTGCCCGAGTACGGGACTTATTTGCTGTAGCAAAAAAAAGTGCTCCAGCTATTATTTTTATTGATGAAATTGATGCAATTGGCCGCATGCGGAGCGTTGGTATTATGGGAGGACATGACGAAAGAGAACAAACATTAAACCAGATCCTTGTTGAGATGGACGGGTTTGAACCAAATACAACTGTTCTTGTAGTTGCTGCTACCAATCGAGGAGATCTCCTTGACTCAGCACTCACCCGACCAGGGCGGTTTGATAGACGTATCACTTTAGATCTACCTGATATTCAAGGAAGACAGGCTATCCTCAAAATTCATTCAAAAGGAAAGCCATATGTAGCTGGAATGGATTGGGAAAAAGTCGCCAAACGAACTGTCGGATTTTCCGGAGCAGACCTCGAAAATATGCTTAATGAGTCGGCAATTCTTGCAGCTCGGAACAACAAAAAAGAAATTGACTATTTAGATATCGAAGAGGCGGCAACCAAAGTAAAGCTGGGTCCCGAGAAAAAACGGCTTCAAACAGATGCAGACCGAAAAATGACTGCGTATCACGAAGCAGGGCATGCCATTGTCAATTTCTTTTTAGAGGGAATGGATCGGGTCCACAGAATTTCAATTGTATCTCGTGGAATGGCACTTGGATACACACTTACCCCTCCAGAAAAAGACAGGCTTCATGAAACAAAATCTCATTTAATCAATGAAATGGCCACTATGATGGGAGGACGAGCCGCTGAAGAACTCGTCTTTGACGACATCACGAGCGGTGCAGCAAATGATATTGACCAGGCAACACGTATCGCAAGATACATGGTCATGGAGTTTGGCATGAGTAGTCTAGGACCGATGAACTTTGGACCGCAGATGGATATCACAGAATGGGGAAAATCAATGATGGATCAGCCCTCAATTTCTCCAGAAATGTTGTCAAAAATCGATACTGAAGTGCAAAAACTTCTCGGAATGGCTCTTTCTACGGCTCAAAAAATTCTTAAATCTCACAAAAAACAACTCGATATGATTATGGAAGAACTCATAAAACACGAAACAATAGAGGGGGATGAATTCGAAAAACTCATGGGGAAAAAAGTATAATACGGGTATGAACCGACTCATCATTATTGACGGAAACGCCATTCTTCATCGCGCCTTCCACGCACTTCCACCACTCACGTCTCCAGATGGGACACTCACAAATGCAGCGTATGGATTTACGTCGATGCTCATCCGACTCATCGCAGATCTCACTCCTTCTCATATAGCAGTTGCGTTTGACAGGCCAAAGCCAACATTCCGAAAAAAACTATACAATGACTATCAAATCAAACGGCCAAAAATGGATGATGGGCTTGCTGCGCAAATCCCCATGGTTCACGACGTGTTATCTGCTATGCATATCCCAGTATTTGAAAAAGACGGATTTGAAGCAGATGATGTTATCGGAACGTTGTGTCACCACAAGCCAAAAATAATTGATCAGATCATCATTGTAACGGGAGATCGGGATCTTCTCCAACTTGTTACGGATAAGACAAAGGCGTATATGCCAACCAAGGGGCTTTCAGAAGCCAAACTCTACGGTCCAACTGAAACAAAAGAACGTCTTGGAGTTGAACCGACACAAATTCCTGATTATAAAGCGCTTGCAGGAGATCAATCTGATAACTATCCAGGAGTTCCTGGAGTGGGCCCAAAAACAGCACAAGGTCTCATTACGAGGTATCAAACCATTGAGCGATTGTATGCGGCATTGGAAGCAAAGAAAAAAGTGATTGATATATCGGAGGGACTTCAACAAAAATTGCTTGAGCATAAAAAGTTAGCTTTACTATCAAAAACACTTGCCACCATTCTTAAGGACGTGCCGATGCATACAGAGGTATCCGCGCTTTCCAAAGAACAACTGAAAACCCCTGAAGTATTACGACAATTTGAACTTCTTGGATTTACAACTTTAATTAAGCGATTACTTCAGGATGGCAAATCACAAACAAAAACAACACAGGATAAAAACGAAAAACAGAAAAAAGCGGTAGATGAACAAATGGCTTTGGTATAGCTATATATGAAAATTGCGCTGGTTCATGACTATATAAAAGAATATGGGGGAGCAGAAAGAGTTCTGGAGGCTCTTCATGAATTGTTTCCGCAAGCTCCTGTGTATACAACTGTGTATCTGCCCTCATACCTTGGTCCACATGAGAAACGATTTTCTTCTTGGGACATCAGGCCGTCATGGCTTAATCATATTCCTTTCGTAGAAAAGCTCATAAGCCCAATACGAATCATTGCGACTTTGGTGTTTCGTCATATGGACCTCTCAGAATATGATGTCATCATTGTATCGGCAACTGGTGCCTATACACCAAATCTTATAAAAAAAGGCAATGCCAAACTTATTTGCTATTGTCATACACCACCGAGATATTTATATGGTTATGCAACTGCAAGAAACTGGAAAAAAAATCCGGTTCTGCGAGTACTCGGAGAATTCTGTAATCATTTTCTGAGGATTTCTGATTATGAAGCAAGTCAAAATGTTGACCTGTTCATAGCAAACTCAAAAGAGGTTGCCTCACGAATTCAAAAATTTTATCGAAAAGACGCGCTTATTATTTATCCGCCTGTTGATTTACCAGAAAAAGGTATAAATAACGGAAAACGTACATATTTTCTTACCGGAGGAAGACTTGCTGCACCAAAACACATTGATCTTGCTATTGCAGCGTGTACAAAACTCAATCTTCCACTAAAAGTGTTTGGAAAGGGATTTGCCGGATATGGAGATGTACTTCATAATATAGCTGGTCCGACAATCGAATTTGTTGGAGAAGTGACTGATAAAGAAAAATGGAAACTGATGAGTGAAGCAAAAGCGTTTATTTTTCCATCTGAAGATGAAGATTTCGGCATACTTCCGGTCGAAGCCATGGCTTCAGGAGCTCCTGTGATTGCATATCGATCAGGAGGAGTTGTGGAAACTGTCGTCGAAGGAAAAACTGGATTGTTTTTTGATAGCCTCACTGCCACATCTTTATCTCAAAAAATTCAACAATTTGAGTTGATAAAAACAGACTGGACCAATGCATGCAAAAATCAGGTAAAACTCTTTGGAAAAAAACTATTTTTGGAAAAAATAAGACATTTATCTATCCACTAACTACACATCTCCGTTACCTTCATCTAATTTTACTCCATATACAATGGGTCCCCATCCAGTATTGCTTATTTTATCACTGGACGGCCGACTTGCTTGCCCCTCAAGACCTGGGGTTAGAAAATTATCTCTTGAAAACACTTCAGAAATTGCAGCCATTCGAAGTGGGAGGTTGTATTCTTTCCACCATTTTCCTAAGACAGTCTTTGCAACCAGATTTAAATATGTAAACCTTTCTGAATCGCCTTTAAGCGATTCACCAATTTCCAAGTGATTCAGGTGTATTCCATTTGTACTTGAGGGATCAAATTGAACCTCTACGGTTATCATTTCTTCAGGTAATTTTTCTTCTTGACTCCTCAGAAGCGGACTTCCGGGCACAATTTGAAGATAAATTTTATTCCCAACACACGTTAACGTCCAGTTGCACTGATATCTTGCATAATCGGGATTTAATTTATTTTTTGGTATTTCTCCAACAACAACCTCTGTTATGGTTTGGTCTTTCAACCATCGAGGCCAACCGCCATGTTCTTTCGTATAATTTGAATCGTCAAAAAATCGCCTAATATCTTCTTCTTTAGTAAGGACAGCATAAGGAGATGTCCCTCTTGTATCAGGATACCGACAGGTTCGTACTGTAACATCTGATCCCGTAGCCATTGCTTTATTAATTTGTTGTTTCACCAAGGATTCTTCAGTTTTGGAAAATACCGTGTACGGTATTCGTATTTCCGAAGGAATCACCGCATTAATTGCAATAATAGCATGCGCTTTTGAAGAAAAATATTTCTCACGAGCTTGTTCCAATGACCTATACAACGCACTGGTCAGTTCTGTAACGCCATTTTTACAGGAAACAAACAACCAAGGGTTTTCTATGTGCTCTTGTTCCCATTTCCTTATAAGTGCTTTTTCAGAGGCATCAATCTGCCCACCATGTATATTTGAAGTAGATATTCTTCCCAAAAACACTTCATTTGTACTTCCTGATATGGTAACAATTCTTCCTTTTTTATAATCATCCAAGTAAACGCCAAACATAGCAACAACACCACGTGCATCGAGTTTTGTCGCTGCGCGGGCCTTATGAGATCCAATGCTGCCAGTTTGAGAAATAATTCCAACAACGTTTTCAGGTAATTGGCGAATATCTCTTGGTGATAAATCTGCGTACAGTACGACAGGCTTATCACCATATTTATCTGCAGTCTCTATTGAGGTAACAAGCGATCCACTTACCCATCCAGGAGACAGGGATATCCCTTTTCCCAAACATTTTTTTTCATCTCTTGCTTGTTGCAAGGCCCGCTCGTCTAATTCAGGGGTAAGGAGTCGGTGCAATTGTTCAAGGGAAAATATTTTTGCAGCTTCCTCTGGAGTCACATGTCCATGTTCCATTTGGTTTTTAAGGAATTTAAATTCTCCAATCATTGACATGGGCGTATCCCTGGTTTGCAGAAACCATAATTTTTTTCCATCTATCACAAACTCAACTTCTTGAGGTCTTGGATATATATTTTTTAGTTGTTGAACATATGCTTCAAGCTGTAAATGGAATGGATGTCGAATTATTGACAATGAAGTATCTGTCTGTTTTGCCTTATCTCCAACGACTTTTGGGCCCTGTCCGTGTTCAGCAAATGTACCTATTGTTTTGTCTTCTCCTGTTGTCGGATCAGTGGTGAAAAGCACGCCGGAACCTGCGCCCTTTTTGTCTGAATTTCCCCATACCATTTCCTGGATTGTTACTGATGTCCCCAACTCATCACTGATATCCAATGCACGACGAGCCTCTCTTGCTTCTGGGTACTCCCATGAACGGAACACTGAATCCGTTGCAATAGACAATTGTTCCCATGGGTCTTCGGGAAAAACAAAGCCGCGGTCAATAAAAATTTGTTTAGCCTGTTGCACTAATTCTTTATAATATTTTATATGTGGTCGAGTTGAAATGTTGTAACCCACTAAATTATCTCTTATGACTCTGAATTCATTGTCGGGAATATTAAACGCGTGGACCCCAAGTGAACGGATAAGACTGAAATACGCATATTGAGCGTTTCTTCCACCAATTTGCTTTTCTAATGCCCGAATGTTTGACTCTGTGATACCAACGTTTAATATTGTGTGCATTGATCCGGGCATTGATTCCTTTGATCCAGATCGAACGGAAAAACAAAGCGGGTTTTTACGGTCACCGAAACGCTTATTCGATTTTTTTTCTAAATACTGCAACCCGCTCTTCATTTGTTCTTGTATGGAGAAGGGGAGATTGTGTGAAAGGCTATCTTGTTCTTGGTATGAATCACTCCATGCATCTGTTGTAATAACAATATACGGTGGAACAGGAAATCCATTCGCTTTTAATTCCCCTAAGTGGTACGCTTTTGCACCTATACGTGAAATGTCTGGCTCATCACCTGATTCATTGGGAATATATATATACCGGTTAAAAAGCGGTTCCTCTTTAAAAGAAATATTTATTGATTCAGCTTTAGACATACGTATGAGAGCAGGAAGTTAAGGAAGTATACCAGAAACGTAGAAATTATGAAACTATAAGCTATATTCACCCAGATTCATTGACAATTCAGCAAATCTCACCTAGTATAATGAATGTTCTTACTAAACAGTAAGCGTTTTGATATTGAAAATGGGAACAGCACAACAAATGTTCGTTCTTTCACTCGGAGGATCCCTTGTGGTCCCCAACGGCGGTATTGATACTGATTTCCTTAAAGACTTCAACGTTTTTATCCACCACCAAGTCTTGATCAAAAAACGAAAATTTTTTATTGTTGTCGGTGGCGGAACAACAGCAGAAAAATATATAAATGCAGGAAAAGAAGTACTAGGACATGATATCACCAAAGAAGACCAAGATTGGCTTGGTGTGCATTCAACTAGGCTCAACGCACAACTTGTCAGGACAATTTTTAAAGACATTGCTGACCCCAGAGTCATCAAACACTATGAGATTATATTAAAAATTGAAAAACCTGTTGCAATAGCGGCAGGCTGGAAACCAGGATGGAGCACTGATTACGACGCAGTTGTACTGTGTCAGGACTACGGTATAACAGAAGTATTTAACCTAAGTAATATTGATAAAATCTATACCAAGGACCCGAAAACAAATCCTGATGCAAAAGCAATAGATTCAATCAGTTGGAAAGAATATAGGAAAATGGTAGGGGATGAGTGGGAACCGCGTATGAACGTTCCGTTTGATCCGGTTGCAGCAAAACTTGGTGCTGAGCTAGGTGTCCGTGTTCGGTTTGTTAACGGAAAAAATCTTGAGAATCTTGGAAAAGCCCTCAATGGAAAATTGTTTACCGGAACCACCATACAACCCTAACAGACTCTACTGGAACATCTCCTGGACAAAGAGCCTGAACATAAAAAAAAGTGAGCGAATAAAAAGCTCCATGTCATATAAAAACGATTTATTCTGTATATACGCAATATCGCTTTTCATCCAGTCATCAAATTGTTTTTTGTGATATCCATCAAGCACCCATGGAGAGAGTATTCCTGGTTTTATTGTTTGTCGTTCTTGTTGCCACTTAGTTAGCCTTCTCGCTTCATACACAGGAAGTGGTCGAGGACCAAATAAGGCCATGTCTCCTTTGAGGATATTAACAAACTGAGGGAGTTCATCAAGTCCTGTATGACTCAAAAATTTCCCAAATTTCGTATAGCGTGGATCCTGACGGATTTTAAATACCGGCCCATCCGCTTCATTTAGGTAGCGGAAAAGATCTTGTTTCTTTTCAGAACCAACCGTCATTGTACGAAATTTATATAACCTAAATGGCTTTCCGCCTTGTCCGATGCGCTTCTGCATAAAAAATATGGGTAATCCTGAGATGAGGAAAACACACAGGGATATCACAAGTTGAATTGGAAGAGATAAAACAAACAAGATAATGACAAATAACAAATACATAACAAAAATAACAATGTGTATACTATAGCGCAGCACCCACGCCATCACAAATTGAAATCGTCGTGTATAATGTGGCAAGAAGCGAGCTATGACAAACATCATTCACCCTCTCAAAGATATACTTAAGCAATTATATTATCATGCAATCGATTGCACTTCGTGGATTCAACCTTCGGGACATGACCAAATTGTAAAAAAAAGGATAGCTTCAGTTCTGATTCATACATTTAGCGGTGATGAGGGACAGAGGACAAATATGCAAACAGGTGAACTGGGGTATGGACTCATTCATTACGCATTTATTCAAAACAACAAACCAAAAAGAATCTTGTGCATTGGTTCCCGAAAAGGGTATATTCCAGCCGTTTGCGCTCTTGCGTGCAAAAGCAATGGTCTTGGGCATGTTGACTTTGTTGATCCGGGATATGGAAAAAGCGATGTTGGTAAAAATTGGAGCGGGGTTGGGTTTTGGAAAAAAAACGATCCAGGAGCTCACTTTCAAAAACTTGGGTTACATTCGTGGATCACGACACATGTCACCACGTCCAGAGAGTTTTCTAAACAACATAAAAGTCGTATATATGATTATGTGTATATTGACGGAAACCATTCGTATGAAGGAATCAAAACAGACTACCAACTATTTTGGCCCAAGCTTAAAAGCGGAGGATTTATGGTATTGCATGATGTTGTTGCGAAAGGAACGCTTGATGGAGGAGTATTTGGTGTACATAAGTTTTGGAAAGAATTAAATCATAAACATACCATACTATTTCCACTTCCTCGCGTATCGGGTCTTGGAATAATACAAAAATAATTATGTTTGGGTTAAAAAATATATTTCATAGAGCCGTTTTAAAAGGAACGCTTCAGTTAACCTCATCGAATAGGTTTCCAAATCAAGGAATGGGTTCTGGCCCCATGAAGTTAATGCTTCGTCTATTAGCAATTGATGAAAGTCTACGACGTCCGCAATATCAGTTTGGCAAAATCCTCGCACCCAGTGATGATGTGAGCGTGTTTGCGTGGAAATTATTTATCAAACAAAATCCGAACCAAATGGGTGATTGGTCAACAATAAAGAGAGGAGGGGATCTTTTCCAAAAGACTGAGTATGAAGTAATTCAAGCATTTATTTCATTACTTCGCGGGGCAAACGCAAACCTTGGTGGATATATAACAAGCGGTTCAACCGAAGGAAATATTTACGCACTTTGGATGGGTCGTGAATTCATGAAACGTGTTTATTTAAAAGAACGGGTGTGTCTATTTGTATCTGATCTGATGCACCATTCTATCCATAAAGCAGCCAGTATAACGAATCTGCCCACAATAGCAATTCCATTAAATCAAACAACGTGGTCTATTGATTCTGTTGGCCTTCACATCGCAATACAGCGTGCAAAAAAAGCTGGGTACTCAGCCTATATTTTGCCTATCACTCTCGGGTATACAGCAACGGGAACAAATGATGACATTGAAGGCATCGCTATGTATTTAAATAAACAACCCGATGTTCATCTCTATGCCTGGATAGATGGCGCACTTAGTGGCATGGTTACTCCGTTTGTTACCGCTTCGTTTCGACCTTTCTCATATCCATTTGTTCGTGCAATGACACTTGACGCCCATAAGTTTGGCGGCGCTCCATATCCATCGGGAGTTATACTCTATAGACAAGCATTCCGAAAATATATTGAGCGTCCGATATCTTATCTCAATCAGGTTGATTCAACGGTGTTGGGGTCCAGACCAGCAACTTCTGCAATATCCCTTTGGGCCCTTATTCAATCAAAAGGAAAAGACTCCTATGAAAAAGAAATAGTTAGACTTCTTAAATTAAAAAAACACTTTATGCAACGCGTTCTCTTAATACTTCCGAAAACAGAAATTGTGACTGACGAAAATAGTCTTACGTGCGGAATAATTTTTCATTCGTTTCCAAATCAAAAACTCCCGGATTCTCTAATGCACATGTTTGGGTTATGGGGAACTCCACAGACCTATCACTTCGTACAAAACCAAAGAGTGCTGAGGATTTACAAACTTCATTTTCTTCCACCTTGCTCTAAAAAGGATGTAGACAACCTGTTACGTGAAATTGACACGTGTAGAACCTAGACATGGTTAATGGACGAAAGAATCTGATTGACCTTCTTACTCCATGTATGACTGACCGCAATACTCCTCATTCGATCCTTTTGTTGTTTATTTATTTTAGTAAACTTATTATCTTTTAATAATTCTATCCATCTAGATGGGGAATTCGATATGCTTATTACATCCTTATATTTGTGTAGTTCATGAATTGGTGTTGATAGAATTGGTTTGCCCACATATAAATACTCCATAACCTTCATTGGAAAACAGTGTGTATTAAATGTATTGTCAATGCGATATGGAATAATTGAAACGTCGAATGAATCAATAATTGCTGGTATGTTTGATTTCAGTACCTCTCCCCGAAAACAAACATTCGGGAGTGAAGAAAGCACCTTGAAGGCGTCTTGAGCAATAGTCGGAGAAGATTGTGTAGATTGATAGATTTTCCCATAAAATTCAAACTGTATAGTTGGACAGGCAAGAGCAACTTCGGTTAATAAACTTATATCTAGTCGTGAATCTATTCCACCGACATATCCTACGATCAATTTTTTGTGGATAAATCTTGAGACATGAACGTTCCCGTGGCGACAAAACAATGGTTCAGCAAATCCAAGCGGTACTTGTTTCACATCTTTTCTTGTTTGTTTCAAATGAAGCTGCAATGTTTTTGAATTGGCAAACACGTCGGTTGCATTAGAAAGGATGTATTGTTCGTTATTTCGTGCATGGGAAGAAAAATCGTAAAAATAATCAACGCAATCATACACTGAATTAAACCCAAAAAATATTCGCATTAATAATGGAATATCAAACGGTTCAAAAAACCAAAAATATTTCTTATTTTTAGGATAAACAAGAGAGACATATATTCGTATCAATAGCGCGTTACACGCATTATTTAAATTTCTAATGAAGTGATTTCTTTGTCCTGGTATCAAAAACAGCGGGCGAATAATGGTTGCTCCAAACAGGTTTTGGGTAATCGGTGGCGGATGAAGTGTAAGTAGAGTGCGCCATGATATAGGTTCTCCCAAGCGTATTCCATAGACGTGTCCGCTTTGCGAAAGGCGTTGGATTGTTTGACTCGCGTAATCACATCCGTCATTTAATCGCACGGTAAACGCAACAATATACACTGGTGATGCGTTATTCTTCCTCTTCATGATTATGTGTATTATATCGTTTGTTGTAGTTCACGTGCATCATTGTTACAATTGGGCTCATACTATCTAGGTATTTTGTATGAATACAGTACGTCTTATTGTTGTTGGATGCGGGTATTTTGGACTAAAAAGAATTCAGGCTTGCTTACAGATACCAACCCATGTTTCTTTGGTGGCTGTTGTTGATAAAAATATAAAACTAGCAGAAAAAATTGCCAATAAATACCACGTCTTCTATGGCAACTCGATTGTAGAGGTTACAAAAAAATTTTCCTGCGATGCGGCAATAATCGCTGTTCCAAATATGTATCATAAAGAATGTTCACTTGATGCGCTATCATGTGGACTCCATGTATTATGTGAAAAGCCTCTTGCCTCAACGCACAAAGATGCTATAGAGATAGAAAAGGCAGCAATTAAATATAACCGGTTACTAAAAACCGGTTCCAATCATAGATATTTTTCCTCCGTTCAAAAAGCATATGAAGTTTTTAAAAAAGGGACTATTGGAAATATACTTTTATTTCGTGGATCCATTGGAAACAATGGTACTCATGTGCAAGATACTTGGTTTTGGGATAAACAGAAGTCAGGAGGTGGAACTTTTATTGATAATGGCTGTCATCTTGTTGATATAGCGAGATGGTTTATGGGTGATTTTATTTCCTCTGTCGGAACAATGACAAATGTCTATTGGAAAAAAACGGATGTCGAAGATGTTGGAACAGCAATATTTATGACAAAAAAAAATCAACTGGCGGTGATTACGTGCTCTTGGACCCAGTGGGCCGGATATATTGCAATTGAAATATGGGGAGATAAGGGTTTTATCATTATTGATTCAAAAGACGGCGACACCATCGTTGTTGGCAACCGCACTAACACAAAAACAAGACGTTATACATTCGCAACTCAAAAACTGAATTCCTATCAAAAAGAACTTATCTATTTTGCCTCATGCATACGAAACAATGTGCAACCGTCGCCCAACGGAACTGATGGCAAAGCGGTTCTTCGCTTGATTGAGTGTGCGTATGAATCTGCTCAGAAAAAAAAGGAAATTCGTATATGAAGGCAATTCCAGTTAACCGACCACGGATATATCCAGAAACATATAAGCAAATAAAAAAAGTTGTATCTTCTGGTTGGCTTTCTAGCGAAAGCCCTATGGTAAAAGAGTTTGAGCATGAATTTTCTTCTTATGTCGGAATGAAGTATGGCGCTACAACGAATTCTGGAACCACGGCTCTTCACCTTGCTTTATTAACTCTTGGGGTCGGACCTGGAGATGAAGTGATTGTTCCTACTATGACAATTGCTTCGTGTTATTTTGCAATCTGGTATGTCGGTGCGAAAGCAATTCCTGTTGATGTGGATAAAGAAACATATACCATGAATCCTGATCTTATCGAAACAGTTATCACAAAAAAAACAAAAGTAATAATGCCTGTACACCTCTATGGTCACCCTTGTGACATGGATCCAATCATGCGTCTTGCACAAAAACATCACCTCTACATACTTGAAGACGCTGCCGAAGCACACGGAGCTGAATATAAAGGGAAAAAGGTTGGTTCTTTTGGAACAATGTCGATATTTAGTTTTTATGCAAATAAAATTGTTTCATGTGGAGAAGGTGGAATATTGCTAACCAACAACCTGTCGCTCTATGAAAAAGCAAAGCAATTAAAAAATTTGTCTCATAATAAACATAAGCGGTTTACTCATGACACCATCGGATTTCGTTATCAAATGACTGCAATTCAAGCAGTCCTTGGATTAATCAGTCTTTCACATATTAAAGAATCGATTAGACAAAAACAAAGGATGGCAAATTTATACAACAAACACCTACTGAATATTCCTGGCATTATTACTCCTATTCAAAAATCTTGGGCAAAGAGCGTTTACTGGATGTATGCAATACGGGTTATCAAAAACAAATTTGGTCTATCAAGAAACGAGCTAATGAAAAAACTAGACGCGCGTGGGATTCAAACGCGGTCATTCTTTTATGCCCCTGACACCATGTTTCACAAAATGAAACTCTATCGACAAATTCAAATGCCTGTAGCTAAACTCCTAGAAAAGGAGGGGCTATATCTTCCCTCAGGGCTCGGAAACTCGGAAGATGAATATACACATGTAAGCAGGGCTCTACAAGAGCTAAATTGCTATGTCTCACAAATATAATAATCCAACCTTATCAATACTCATTGTTGGAACAAATGAGGAACAATTAATTAAACTTTGCTTAAAAGCTGTATTAAAAAATCCGCCTGAAGACTCCTTTGAAATACTAGTTATCGACAATGCTTCAATTGATCAAACCCTGTCATCAGTACGAAATATGTTTCCGTCTATTCACATATTTCACAGAGATAAACAATATGGCTTTGCTTCAAATAATAATTATGCGATTTCTCGATCCAAGGGGGAATATCTTCTTCTACTCAATCCTGACACGGAAGTTCAACCGCATGCGCTTCAAATTCTTCTTAATTTCATGAAGCGTCATCCTATGGTTGATGTGTGCGGACCGCAACTGCGATTTCCTGATGGCACCCTGCAATACTCATGTCGCAGATTTCCAACTTTGAAATCAGTATTGGCAAGAAGAACGCCTTTTCGTAGCATAATGAAAGAATCTCAAATCAATAAACTCCACTTAATGAAGGATGTTAATCATTCACTTACTCAACCAGTTGATTGGCTTCTGGGAGCTTGTTTGTTAATTCGGAGGTCAACAATAACAACTGTCGGAATGCTTAATGAAAATTTTTTCTTGTATGTTGATGATATTGATTATTGTTATCGGACTTGGCAATCAGGAAGATGCGTTTATTATGTTCCCAAAGCGCGAGTGACACATCATCATAAGGCAGAAAGCGACAAGAAGCTATTTGGTGTCCATTCATTACATCATGTGAGGAGCATGTGTATGTTTTTGATTGATCATCCCGAATACATAAAAGGTCATTTTTTCTCACATTGTCTTCGGAAAAAAAACATTAGCCGGTCCTGAAATCCTATTGGCAATGCTCCGTGTTGATGCGCACTCCAATAAAACCACCTGTTCATTTCTTTTCGTTTAATAGCCGGTTTTGTTCTATGTGTTATTGCGTAAGGAATATAACGAATAAACCTCTGTAGCATCCAAAAACCCAACGAGGGGGTTACGACTAATCGGAACAGTATATGTGAAATAATAATGGGTATATTAAAAACAAGTAGGTCATACATATAGGCGTTTTTTACCACGCTCAAATACCTATTTATTACGGAATGCGCACTCATAAACGGCGAAGGCACACTACCACGGTGAACACCGACGCTTGATGAAATGTACCAGCAATTCATTCCCAATAATCGAGCACGCCAATCAATATCTGTATCTTCGGCATACATAAACATGCTCGGATCATAAACATCTCCCTGTTGGATAAGCGCTTGAATGCAAGCATAAGAATATAGTGCTGCCGCGCCTGAGGCACCAAATACCTCACTTGTCTTAATGTGTATCAAGTCTTCGCGTATTCCATAACCGATATTCATACTAAATCCATCTCTTCTAATTGCATGCCCCACACTATAAATATTGCGGTTTTTTTTGCTACTGCTATTTAATAATAATTTTCCAGTTGCCCAATCTGTCTTATGGGTTTGAGCAAATTGAATGATGTGTTTTACGTAATCTCTGTGTAAGACAACGTCTGGATTAAGAGATAAATACCAATCACCGCGCTGTAAATTACACATCCGAATTATATTATTATGCGCCTGTCCAAAGCCGATATTTGTATTCCCCTGAACGAATTGAATTCCTGGAAAGCGCGCACGTACCATTGGCTGGATGTTCTCTATGGATCTATTATCGTAGACAATAATACGTATTGGTTTAAAAGATTGGCGTAAAACAGAGTTAATACACTTTGGCAAATCTTTTTGACTATTATAGGAAACAATCCCGACATAAATCATATGAGTAGTTTATCGTGTAGATATTCAATTATTCCCTGTTTCCAGTGTGGTAGCGTACACAGGTTGTTCGCTAATAGTTTGTGCTTGGATAATACAGAATACAGTGGTCTTTGAACGTGAGAGGGGAAATAAGTTGTAGGCACAGGGTGTATTGGTACATGTATGTGTAGTTGATCGAAAATATATTGTGCGCATTCATACCACGAGCAACGTCCTAAAGAGCTTGTGTGATATGTACCATACGTATCTGTGTGAATGAGTTTTGCTATCTGCTTCGCTAAATGTAATGCGTATGTTGGGGACACAATTTGGTCATCCACAACATGGGGTTGTGTGTTTGTCTCCGCAAAATGAATCATTGTATCAACAAAATTATTCCTCTTTTTTCCTGATGAACCGCGAATGCCGTATAATCCGCACGTTCGTAATATATAGTGTTTCGGTGCAAGATTTTTAGTGACCTGCTCTCCCATAACCTTTGTTTGTCCGTAAACATTTATAGGACCGGTGGCACTATTTTCAAAATACGGGTGTTTCCGTTTTTTATTTCTTCCAAACACGTAATCTGTGCTTATATATACACAAGAAATATCGTGCTTGCCGCAATACCGAGCAATTATCGCTGCACCACCTTCGTTCACTTTTTTTGCGAGTATCGGGTTTTGTTCTGCTTCTTCGAGATTGTGAAAAGCAGCTGTGTTAATAATCGTGTGTGGGTGAATTCTATCCAACAAAGCAATTGTCTCGTTTTCGCAAGTTATATCAATGTCTTTGTGTGAAAGTCCAACTAAAGAGACGGTTTCATCTTCAGATAACACGCGACATAAATCAAACCCCAGCTGACCCTGTGAACCAATGACAATCACATGTCGTTTCATATCTTTGAAGCCAGATCCTGTAATATCGGCCTCATCTTTTCAATATTATAAAATATAGGGGAGTTAAAGTGAGCATAGCGTTTTTTTACATGAAGAGTGTTCACTAATTCAGAAACCGTATGTGTTATTGTTCGTGTAGGGTTAAACCCCAATACTTTCTTTGCTTTTTCTGTGGATACGCGATATGACCGATCGGATTTATTATTCTGTTCATAAAGAATTTCAATAATTTTACCAAAGTTTTTTTGAAACGCCTCTTTAACTAAAAACGCAACGTCCTTCACTAAATAATTGTCTTGGGAAATATTAAATATTTGCCCTTGTACTTGTTTCACCGGTAATTCTAAGATTAATCGATACGCTTCAACCACATCTTCTATGGCAATAAGTGGCCTCCATTGTCTTCCTTTACAAAATACTTTTATCGTTCCATTCTGTAGTCCGTCCCGAACCATAGCATTAACAATGAGATCATACCGTAATCGCTTTGAAAATCCGTGAACCGTGCCTTTACGGAGCACTGTTACGGAAAAACTATTATTTTGAAGCGCTAATATAGATTGCTCAGCAAGGTATTTAGAAAGAGAGTAGGGGTTTCTCGGAAATACAGGAGACTCTTCGTTTTTTATTTTTGTATCGCAATCGATTCCCATGTCGTAGATAGAACAACTGGAAGCAAAAACAAATCTCCTGACACCAGCTTGCCTTGCTGCGCGTGCAATAATTGTTGCGCCCTCAGTGTTAATTTGCATATTGGCGACTGGATTAAATTCCGCTGTTGGATCATTTGAAAGTGCGGCAAGATGAATGACGGACCCAATCCCAGTAAATAATTTTGACGGTGGTTTCCGTATATCTCCTTGAATAATTTCTACATGTTTTTTTAAGGAAAGAATTGGGAGTTTTCCAAAAAAAAGGGCATCGAAAATACGCACCTTATATCCACGAGATACCATGTGTGAAGACAACGAGGAACCAATGTATCCAGCCCCACCGGTAATAAGCACAGTTCTTGAAGGTTGTTTATTACTCATAATTTATATCTAAAACGCAGGGTCATCTCTATAAATATTAAACTTCGTTCCGTGTTGATCGCGTGCAGATAAAATCGGTTCTTTGTGGATAGGCCAGGGAATATGTAACTGAGGGTCATTCCACATGATGGTACCTTCCGCTCGCGGTGTGTAGTATCCCGTTTGCTTATATTGCACCTCGGCAATGGGGGATGTGGTTAAAAATCCATGAGCAAAGCCGCTTGGAACATACAGTAGAAGCTTGTTGTTCTCTTCTAATACTGTAGTAAAATGCTGTCCAAAAGTGGGTGAGTGTGATCGTATATCAACAACAACATCAAATATACTTCCCTTGGTGCAACGAATGAGTTTTCCCATTGGCGCAGTGCTATCCTGGTAATGCAATCCTCGAAGTACGCGATTTTGTGAGGATGAATGCCCCTCCTGCACAAAATCAACGTCAAGTCCTGCTCGTTTAAAATCTCGTTTATTCCAGGGTTCAATAAAAAAACCGCGCTCGTCCTGAAAATATTCAATCTGAACAATCAGTAAACCAGGCAAGGGGGTTTGGAGGAGTGTTGTGTTCATAATGAAATCATTCTATTATATAATACCCATCATGACCAGAAACAATACTTCTCAAACTATTATATGCGTCATCTCTTGTGCAGGTACTCCAAAAAATATTATTGTCCTAAAAAAATGCGTAGCGTCGATACGTAAAGCATTAATTAAAGATATTAATCTTTCAATTGTTGTAACGACTAACAATGTGGACCACTGTATTGATAAAAAATCCCTTCTCATACAAGACGTAATCGTTTCAGAGAAGCGCGTTGGTTTTGTGGGTATAAATAACGCTGCTGTAGATAAGACTATTCAAAAAAAAAGTTTTTATTATCTTATCATTAACGATGACGCTTGGATTGATAAACACTTTTTTCAAAACTTAATAGGTTTCTTGAAAAACAAGGCCTCTCTTCCAAGTATTATCGTTCCCCTGATATACGGGGTGGGGGACGAAGACATTGATTCGTTTGGCGTAGAGTATTTTCGAACTGGTTTTACTAAAAACTCTTCCCGCATCCGAACACAAACGACCCTGGCATCAATGTCCTGCTTACTAATTCAAACCACATTTTTAAAAAAAATGATTCAGGCGTATGGTTATTTTCTGAATCCGCTCCTTGTTTGGTATTTAGATGACGTAGATTTTTCTATACGGGCCAGGGCAATTGGTGGAGTGATTCTAAAAAGTTCTTCTTTGAAAGCTCATCATCTAAGAACATATACGTGGGGAAGAAAAAGTTATCTCGTAATGTATTATAGTTTTAGGAATTTAATTTGGATTATTCTAACAGCATGGCCAGTGAATATAATTACAAAACAATTGATTCGGCTGTTTTTATGGCAACTCGTCGTGCTTACGTATTGTCTCATTAGGTTTGGCCCCCTTCTCTATATAAAAATTGTGTATGAGACCATAATCAATATACATACTCTCTTGCGGTGTCGTCGCAATACACTTAAACAATACCAGCGATCTTTCCAGTTTGGTTCTCTTTTCTCTTCATTGGAGATGAGACACGACAGGCTTACGTTTTAACCATGAAGCACTTGCCCCATAAATAAAAAATATAACAATGAGATTGTTTGGGGCTGTGTTTTCTAATATTCCATACAGATAATAGGCCAGTAGAGAAACGAAAAACATGATTTGATACAACCCCTCTTCTTTTGTAATTGAATGGGGTTTGTATATTCGTTTGAACATGTGGGTAATGATTAACGCGTTTATCCAAACAAATATAACAAGCGCTACAGCGCCACCCTCTGCTAATATAGTTAACACTTCGTTATGTGAGGAAATTGGCTGTTTGTTTGTTTCTGAATACAGACTACCAACACGACCTTGCCAGTCAACTCCAATTATTGGATCAATCAAATAAGAATAATTCCCAATCCCTACTCCTATAATGGGGGAGGATAAAAACACCTCAACGGCTTGATTATATAAATATAGCCTTCCAGTAGTAACTGTTATATCTCGATCAAAATCTCTTGCCAGAAATCGATCAACAAGGTTATAGTGAAGTACAACGGACGCAAAGCATAGGGCTCCTATTCCTGTAGCTATTGCTATCACTAGCGGACCAATGATGTGTTTACTCTGTATGTAGTGGAATTTATTCAATAGATAAGTCATGTACAAAATACAAAAAATAAAACAGAGAGTAATCCAACGAAAATTCGAGATGAAAAACGAAAAAGGCACGCATGCAATTCCAACAAGTCTCTCGAGGCGGCGCAGAAAAGATTTGGTCCGGGTGTAAAGCAGGGCTCCAAAAAAGAACGGTGCTGCAATGGTTAGATTGCCTAGGTGTGGAATCCTTCCACGCTTGATTTCCCACACCACACCATACGCGGCGTCTCCAAACAAATAGGCTCTAGAAAATGTCATTGCCGCATTAGGAAAAAGCGCTTCAAGTATGCTTATACATGAAATCGCTATTGCCACAATTGAAAGGCCGAGAATAATAACCCGCTTTTCTTTTGTTGACAGCTCAACCATTCTCATTGATCCATATTGCACTCCAGCAATAAGCAGTATTCGAAACGACGTGAGTTGATATATAGCAGGCGCAAAAAGAAGAGAAGTCGCGTGAAAACTAATAAACAGAAGCACTAATCCATCTACCAAAGAAAACTCCGCGTGGCTCGTACAAAAACGGTTTCTGTACATCCACGCAACTATTCCAAGAATGGCTATTGCGACCCCGGTCATTAACCCTATTGAGGTTCTTGGTGGAAAGGGAATTGGATTAATAAAAACATTAAAGATTCCTAGAAAATTTTGAATCAGAATTAGCAAAACAAATGTCGTCCGAACGATTTTTTTGTTGTATACTATGTGGGTTATTAACTGAATAATCATGCGTCCGCAGTATACCAAAGGTATGAAAAATAGAAAGCTAGTCTTCGTTTACGCGACGCGGGTTGGCTTCCTTGATGACGAAAAGTATTTTTGCAAAATCAGGAGAGGGGAAATTAACTTTATCGCCTTGTATGTATAACTTCAAGCCATTTACCAAAACTGCCTCTTTATACGATTGTATTTATAAAAAAAGGCCGTATAAGGAAGAGTCTCGCGCGGTTGATCAAATAATCCAATCTCTCAATAGGGGGGGGCGTAATCTTCTGGATGTTGGTTGCGGCACAGGAAGACACTGTATTGAACTCTCCCGTCTAGGATATTCTCCAACTGGAATTGATTTTTCTCCCCACATGTTGAGGGTTGCAAAACAAAACATGAAGAAGGCCGGGTGCCCCTTTAAAATTATACAGAAGGATATTAATATATACAGGCCACGGAACCCTTTTGATTGTGCAATTTCATTGTTTCATGTCTTAAGCTATCAACGAACAGATGCTTCTGTCTTAGGTTATTTCCGCGCCGTACATCGCGCCTTGAAACCTGGGGGTATTTTTGTTTTTGATTGTTGGTATGGACCCGGGGTGATTCTTCTTAAACCCAAAAAGCGGTCTCGTGATTTTACTTCTCGCGGATCTGTTTTTATACAAGATAAACAGCCCGTTTGGGATGTTTCACATAATATTGTTCACGTATACCATGCCGTATACAACCGCTCTGTTCCTAAGCGCGTGATGCACGAGTGTCATTCAATGCGATATTTTTTCCTTCCGGAACTAAAAGGGTTTTTAACGGATGCTGGTTTTCGTTTGCTCGCGTGGGGAAAATTGCGCTTTCCCGTGACCCCAACTCAAACCCCTTTATGGGAAATTTGTTTAGTTGCGCAAAGGACGTAGGGGCTAGTTAATTGAAACAATGTATGGGGATATAATTATTTTAGGTAAGTTTATAATCAAGATGTCTCCGATTTTGACAGGTAAATAGTATGCAAAAACCTCACTATTCCGTGCAAGCGTAGTTGTTATTTCCGCTTTTAGCGTCACGTCTCTTCGTAGTGGATCTGTTGTGTTAACAACCACATTTTGACCCGGAACGAGCGGGTTTGGTGAGTTAAGAATGATTTTTTCTGCGTTTGTTACCTCTTTTGTAAGCACCGTCGCCCAAATCTTATTTTCCGAGCTCACCATTTGATCTCCAACAGAAATCGCGTCTGCTTGCCATGGATAAACCCCATACATCTTTAAATTAACCGTTCTTTTTATCTCTTTTCTTTCTAAAGACACTCCTTGAATACCAATGATGTTGGCATAAAGCTGAACATTGTTTGGCGCCAAAAGAAGCGTGGCTCCAATTTCAAGAGGGGTTTGCTTATAACGATATTTTTTTGTCAGATTGTTTTTTGTTGCAAGTAGTCGGGCTTTTAAATAAATTGTTTTTCTGTTGCCCTCGTTAAACCTTTGAACATCTATAAGCTCAACTTGTTTTTTGCCCTGAATGGTGTACTCGGCTCCGCCGATAACAATGGGGTCTCCCAACCAATAAGGAGGGTGACTTGTATCCCACCACCATTCGCCTCCGCTAACCAACAGCTCAACGGTAACATATGTCTCTTTCATAAAAAGGGTTTTCATAAATACTCCAAAGCTAATAAAAATCGTAATTGCCACGAGGAACAGGGGAGAAAGCATGGAAATTTTTTTAAGTTTTCTGGACGCTTTTTTCACAAAGGTATTATAACATCATTTCTCTATTGACTAATACTTTTGTTACATCTATATTGTGGATAACTTGTCCACACCCGCATATAAATCAGTTTATGGAACCCAACACTATTTGGAAAGGCGTTTTAACAGAGCTGGAGTTGTCTGTTTCAAAGGCTACTTACCAAACACACTTTGCGCACAGTGAGTTGCTCGAATTTAAAGATGGTGTTGCAACAATTGGCTTAAACAACCCGCTTGTTCGAACCATGGTTGAAACCAGGTATTATTCGCTAGTAAAAAGTGTTCTTGATCATCGCTCTAACACAAACGCAAGTCTCATATTTGTTGTTACTTCAAAAAAACACTCGCTTTCCGACAAAGACGCTGGTCCGCTCTTCTCGCAATCAATCATGGAATCTCCGAGAATGGATGTAGTTGGTGCTGCTAGACGTATGCATATCCGACCGGAATTTACGTTTGAGACCTTTGCTGTTTCCACAACAAACCAAATTGCGTACGCTGCCGCATCAGCTGTAGCAAAGTCTCCTGGAAGTGCATATAACCCGCTGTTTTTTTACGGTGGGGTAGGGGTTGGAAAAACCCACCTAATGCACGCCGTCGCAAACACGCTTCTTTTAAAAAAACCGTCGTCGCATATTGTTTATTGTGCAGGAGAAGAGTTTTTAAATGACATCATCGAAGCTATTCAGACAAAATCCGTGCGCTTGTTTAAACAAAGATATCGGTCAGCAGAACTTTTGTTAGTTGACGACGTTCAGTTTATAGCAGGAAAGCAAACCGCGCAAGAAGAGTTCTTTCACACATTTAATGCAGTGCTTCGAGAGGGAGGACAAGTAATTCTCACAAGCGACAGATCTCCTGCTGAGATCTCCCGTCTTGAAGATCGCTTGCGATCGAGGTTTGAAGGGGGACTTATGGTTGACATCTCTCCTCCAGACTTTGAACTTCGCGCGGCTATTGTAAATATTAAATCGCAAGCAATCGGACTTCAATTAACAATTGATGCGGCCCGCGTTATTGCGGCAAACCTCACAGATACCCGGGCAATTGAAGGGTTTCTCAAGCGTTTAACAACAGAGGTTTCTACACACAAAACAGAGCTCACTCCCGATGCTATAACAAGCCTTTTATCTGCCCGCGGCTCTGTTCCCACATCCGCAACGCCCACATCAAAAAGGAGAGTGAGCCCTCAAGAAATTCTTGATGCTGTTAGTAAATACTACGACATTAAATCAACCGTATTAAAGGGAATCAAGAGGGATAGACCAATTGCAAGACCCAGACAGCTTATTATGTATCTGTGTAAGGTTGAGCTCGGCCTTACTCTTGATGACATAGGAGGGCTTCTGGGAGGAAGAGACCATACCACAGTTATGCACGGCGTTGACACAATTACCCACGAACTACCAACAAATGAGCGTTTAAGGGAGGCGGTGGTGGGGATAAAAAAACAATTATGGGTTTAATTTATGCAAGTTCTCCACTTGTCCACCTTTACCAACAACTTATCCACAAACTTATCCACGAAAAATCACCTTGTTTAATCTTGTTAAATCCTCTCGTTGACAGGCCGCGTGTAAAATCATACACTTTTCAACACCGATTATCACTACTATTACTAATAGATATATTATGAAGATATCAATTCTACAAACCCACTTATTAAACACGTTGACTAATGTGGGTAGGGTGATTTCTCCAAGAGCACAGCTTCCAATTCTTCAAAACATTCTTCTGGAAACAAAAGGGAATAACTTTATTGTTGCAGGAGCCAATACAGAAACCTCCATTGTATCCAAAAGCAACGCGAAAATAGAAAGAGAAGGAGGTGTGTGCGTGCCAGCAAAACTACTTATTGAGTTTATTACCTCTCTCCCAGAAGGAACAATTGAACTTATTGAAAAAGAAGGGGCACTAATCATTAAAAGTAGTGGGTTTGAAGCGACGATTCCCTGCGTTGTAAAAGAAGAGTTTCCCCCTTTACCAGAAGCTGAAAAGATAAAAGGGTCGGATATTCCAAAAGAAACCTTTATTCAATCTTTAGAATCGGTGCTGTTTTCCGCAGCGACCGACGAGGGAAGACCCATTCTCACAGGAGTAAAAATACAAAAAAAGGAAGAAGGAACGCTATTTGTTGCAACGGATGGATATAGGCTTTCATTAAAAAAAGTAAACTTGCAAATGGAGGGGGACGTTGACCTAACCCTTCCCGCAAGAACCATGTCTGAAATCGTACACGTAGGACTCGGAAATAAGGATGATAAAACGATCACATTGAAGAAAATTGATGATGCACAATTAGGCTTTTTTCTTGGAGAAACGGAAATATACACACGCGTGCTTGACGGAGAATACCCAAATTTTGAAAAAATTCTTCCCAAAAAAACCACGACAAAAATTATTATAGAAAAAGAGAAATTTCTTCAGGCGGTTAAATCAGCGAGCATCTTTGCAAGAGATAATGCTAATATAATCAGGTTTTCATTAGCAGATGGAGAAATTACCATTTCTGCAAACACCCCCCAAGTTGGACAAAACAAGGTGGTGTTAGGGGTGGATCAAGAGGGAGATGGTGGAGAGATAGCATTTAACTCCCGGTTCGTGTTAGACTTTTTAAGTCACTTTTCAGAGGAAAAGCTTCAATTTGAAATGACCGGGTCACTCAATCCCGGCGTTTTTAAGTCCCCAACAGACGAAAGCGGCCTTCATATTATTATGCCCGTAAGGACAACAGGCTGATTTATTCTATTGCAGACACGGCGTACGACACGTCAACAACAAAGCCATCTGTCGATGTCGCCGTTCCCTTAAACAGGTAAAAGGGGCTTAGTAAAGAGGTGGCTTGATTAGGAAAATAGACAATGTTTACGCGCAACAAGGAAACGCTTGAAAATTGAGGGGTTTTATCCCAATAAGAGTCGTTGTTTTTGGTTACTGAGACAAGAAGTCCAAGCCCCTTATTTATACTTGCAACAGCCTCATCAATAGATATAATGGAAGACTCTTGTTCTTGTGAAACAACGGGGGGAGCGACAAAAGACACCGATCTCACCACACCAGTTTGATCCACCACGGCAGATACAAAAGAAGGATCAAATCTATCAGTAACAACGTTGAATGAGTTTGGGGTTTTATTCGTAAATAAAAACCCGCGCACAGGAGAAGGAGGGTTTTCTTTTATTTGAATGTGTTCTATTGGAGAAGGCATTTCTTTGTCAAGAAACAAACGGGCCGTTCCATCAAAAAAGAAGTGTTTTTCTATAAAATTTTTTGCGACGTCTGAAGGGGTAAGGACAGTTTGGGGCGTTAGGGTTGACTGAATAAGGGCATACGACCAAGAAGAATTATTCCCATTTGTAACATAAGAGAGTGTTGAAACCGGAGTTGTCCACCCAGTTACAGTCTCCTTACCAAAGAGGAGTTTTTTAGGAGGAGACTCAAAACCAAGACCCTTTGATATTTCTTCAATCTCTTCACCTGAGTGGATTTTACGAAAAAACCGATATTGCGGAAGGGTTTTTGGAAAAAAAGGGCGCTCTCCCACAAAAGAAACAGAAACACCAACGGGCGCATCCACAACAAGGGTTATAGCAGGAGGGGAAGAGGCATATCGAATAATCGGGGTAAGGGTTTTTTCTGGGCGCTTTGTAACAATAGGAACTAGGGCCCCCGCAATAACCGCTATGGTCGCAAACAAAAAAACAATAATGAATTTTTTATTCATGGTGTCACCCCCGTTGAAATATACGGACACTTGCAGTTGGCATTATAATTATTGCATGTGGGTACAGAAACCGGCAAAATTGAATTTATACTACCTGGTCCCCAATATTGATAATGAAGGTGTGTGCCGGTGGAATGACCGGTGTGGTCCATTGTTCCTATAACTTGACCAACCGTCACAGGGTCTCCAACCTTAACCATCTGTGTGTTTGCAAGGTGCCAGTATCCAACGGAGTACCCTGGCCCCTGAAGAATAATATAGTTTGCACAAGTGCACCCCGAACAACCGCTTCCTGTTGCGCATCCAAAATTCACCTTAGCCACGGTTCCGTTAACGGTTGAGTATACTGGTCCGCCGAGGGGACCACTTCCGCCAATTGGGTCAATATCAATTGCTTGAGCTCCACCGTGAGTGCCAGGGCAAGACCCTCCTGTTTGTGGGCCCTGATATATAAATCCATTTGCAGGCCACTTGCACCCCATGTTTTGCGGGTTGGTTGGATCACACGGTGTCATGTCACACGCGGGATTATCTTTATCCGCCCCAAGGCAATCAAGCGTTGGCCCCTGCGCCTCAGCCTCGCCGAGTCCTTGTATATACGCAGTGCTTGTAACAGTTTCTTGGTGCCCAGCTCCAGAAAAAAAAGGAAAGATTGAGTTGATTGAATCAAGAGGGGGAAATAGCGAGGATCCAAATATAATAAATATCAACACAAGACCCATGACTAATCCATAGTCCTCAAACCAGCTTCCAGCAACGTAATTTGAAAGGTTTTTAACCACCCCAACAGCTTTGCTGAAAATGCCGCCCGCTGCTTCAAAAAGCTTACCCCCAATCCACGCACCAATGGCGTTGGCAACGCCCGGTGGTATACCAACCCCCACAAGGAATGTGCCAAGCGCTCCACCAATGGTTTGTCCCAGGGTTTTGGATGTTATTTTACTCGCCACAGCCTTTCCGACTTCCGCAGCTGCCTTTTTACTAGCCCTTGAGGAAATAATCTTAACGACCTTTTCAGATCCGCTTCTGGTTAATACGGTGAGATAATATTGGTAGGCTGTTTGAGGAAGAATTTTAGTATCAACGCGAACCATCTCTGTCCACATGGTTGTTGTGTTTGGCCGAAACACCGTTGTTATGACATCTCCTATAAAGGATTGGGTTGGCGTGATAACGCCCCCCTTTGAGGTTGTTGAAAAAACCGAATTGCCTTTTTGTATTGCTCTTGCGACGGTCTCAGATTGAAACAGGTTTCCTAGCGCGCTCTGAACAACTCCATTCTGCTGCGTGTCTTTTTTCCACAAGGAAGACATAACGCTTATTGCAATGGCCTGTTTTGTGTCAGAAGGGAAAAGTGTAAAAAAAACATCTGCAATTGGTGCAACAGCTTTTTCAATTGGGCCTCCTGATTGAGCAAGGCTAGTAAAAAATCCTGCATAGTCAGGTTCCGAACTTGCTGAAACGCTGTTAACGACAGCGCTTGCTTTTGACACCATTTCAGCCTGGCGAAATATTGTTTCTAGCGGGGTTGGAATGTCATCTGTTGGTCTTATACCTTCAATAATCGTGTTCTTGGCGACCTGAGGATCGGGCGAGTGAATGATTATGGTTGCTATTTGTTGTTCAATGACTTCTGGGCTGCTTGTTTGAGCATCGGTTACCCATGGTGCCATTTCCTTATCACCAACTATTGCTGCAGCTGTTTTTTCATCTGGTACAACCACAGCTACCGCCTGCTGAAGAATCCGTTCAACCGGTGCGCTTGGGTGCAGTTCAGATTCACGAATGATTGCATCAACCAAGGCAGCCTGTTGTTCTGGTGACAATGATGAATACCTTTTAACTAACCGAGAAATAAATGCACGATTTGTTTTTTGTCTGGATTGAGCAATGGATTGTGAGACAGGGCCAACACCTTCAAGCGATTTAATAGCATCGTTTGCTCGAGCAACAAGCTCGTCTTGTTGCGTCTCATACTCCGGGGTTGATCGCTCTTTGGTGTCTCGTTGTTGAACAACCTCTTCTGAAAGACTTCTTGTGAAATCCGCTTCAATTTTTCTTAATAATCCAACAAGTTCAAGGGGCCTGTGTTCTGTAATAGCTGTCAGAATCTGTTTGTCGTAACGAGTTATATATGCACGAAGGCCTTCATATGACTGCATTAGGTAATACGTTTCCAGCAATTCCTCTTCGCCATATGAATCCAGGTGGGTAGTGATCGTGTTAAGAAATGACCGTAATTCAGATGATGAGGCCCCGTCTGCCATACGCGTATTATACTAGGTTACGTTTTTTCCTGTGGCTGAATGGTTTCAACCGTAAACATGGGACGATTGTCTGTCAGCGACGCTTGCTTATTAACTTCAACAGCAGGTGGCTGAGAAGAAACAGCATCAAGTTTTTGTTTCTCTAACTCCTGCGGTTTTGTTGTGGCAAGCGCATGTTCTTCTTGGCTGGCAATAATTCTAATTGCCGCATGTGCGGCCCCCGCAAATAAAAGTCCCTGTCCGACATCAGAAGACAGGAGCAGGTGTTTTTCTCCCTCTGAAAGATAAAATACATCAGCCACCTTGTCGATTGCAGCAGAAGACTGTTTTAAGAGAATTTGGATTGAACTATTTTGGATAATGGTCTTTCCGAGGTCACCTGCCAAGAAGTCCTCAACGTCCTGGGTGATGGTTGTGAGTCCAAGATAGTACTTCCTACTGCGTTTAGCGATGGAGTTCAAAAATTGTGCGGAATCTGGATACTTCATGAGATACCACGCCTCATCAACAATGAGAACCCGACGCTTAATCGACTTTCTGATTTTTGTCCAAATAAAATCAAGTATTAAGTACATTGCGATAGGGCGGAGCTCGTCCTCAAGGTCTCGGATAGAAAACACAGTAAGATGATTTGTGATTTCCATATTGGACTGTTGATCAAAAATACCCACCAAGCTTCCGCGGACGAATTTTTCTATCCTGTCAGCAAGACCCCTCGCCGTTGGTTCTTCCATGCCGACCAAAACTTTGTATAAATCTTCCATTAGTGGGGGTTCTTTGTTCTGCGTTGTTGGGTCGGGAGTAATCCCTTTTTGTTTGTACGTTAATACTAGTGCTCGATCAAGGACAGCATCCTCGGTTGATGTGAGTTTGCCCATGACAACACGAAAAAATCCATGAAGCGAAAGAATTTTTTGATTTAAGTCGTTTTCTTCCCCACTTGATTCCTTAAGGACAGTAAGGTCAAACGGATTAATTTTTGTTTTTCCTCCGAATTCAAATCTGGTATACTCGCCTCCCAATGTGGTGGTGAGCGCTTCGTACTCGTTTTCTGGATCAATAATGATGACTTCTGTGTCAAACATAAGGCTACGGATGACTTCGAGTTTTACCATGTATGATTTTCCAGAACCGGATTTTCCAAAAACAACCGTATTTGCATTTTCAAGCGTAAACCTGTCAAATATGACCAGGCTTTCGTTTCCTTCATTGATGCCATAGAGAACACCTTCGTTTGCAGTTAGCTCTGAGGTGGTAAATGGGAACGTCGTGGCAAGCGAGGTTGTGTCCATGTTCCTTGTTATCATGAGCCTGTCTTGGCCCATAGGGAGAGTTGTCTTGAATCCTTCCTCCATCTGAAGCACCGCTTTTTTTGTGATAATCATAAGCGAAGCCAAGGTGGCCTCAACCTGTTTTGTTGTTTTATTGAGTTCCTCAAGAGTTTTGGCTGGAATGGTTACATAAAGACCGAATTGAAAAAAGCGTTCCGATCCCTTTGCAAGTTCCTGTTGAAGCGAAAGCGCGTCCTCAAGGGCAACCTGAATTGATGGTTCAATCACACGCCCTCTTTTGAGGTCTGACTGAATCGTTGCTTCCATTTCACCCACCTTCCGTTTTAAGTTGTCCAATATCTCTTCAGACCTCGAGGGATAGACATAAAGCGCGACATCAAGCGTGTGATTAAACGAAATAAGGGGTTCAAGCCAATTGGCAGACACATATCTCGGGTATCCTGCAATAAAAAGCGTACGAACAAGCTGGTCGCCAATGGTGAGATGATCAAAATCAACTTCAATAGCAGGTGGCGCAATAATATCTTTTACCGTAAGCGGTCCAGATGGAGTGGGACCAGACAGCGCACTTGCTGGTTGGGCAGTGATAAACGACTTGAAAGCGCTTTTTAGATTCATGGTGTCACCCCCACTGGTTTCTTTGTTGCAGCGTCGGGTTGCGGCAACCCCGGATTGTACAGGGAAAAGAACAGCTGGATCAGTTGCTCGGTTGTTAGCTGTTGTGAGCGGAGCCCGAGTCTTCCAAGAAGGCGTTGTAAGTGGTCTCGTTTTGGAAGAAGCGCAATGAGTGCACGTTCAATTATATAAGACTTTGCATATGGAAGGCCTCTTTTTTTGGAACCGAAGAGAACGCTGGCTGACGAACCCAACTCAAGACTAGAAAAAGGGACGATAATATAAAATTTTTTGTCCAGCACTTCTTTCTCTTTTACAGTGGACTCAATAAACGCTCGGTACCCGTGAATGCTGTGGGCAAGTTTTGGATTTGACTGCTCTTTTTCTTTGTCCTCAAGAAGTTTAAGGTATGCGGTGATGTCTTTGTGTTTTGAACGAATGAGTATCTGAATGGGAAAAGATAGTGAATTAAGAATCCCAGCGTACGCGTAAATGATTGCTTCCTGCTCTTTTTCTGAAAGAAGCCCAAAGTTAACCGCGGTAACTGACAATATAAGTGCACATGATCCGTCTACAAAAAGCACGATGTTTTGCACAACATCCTCGATCTCGGTAAATTGTTGTGTTGATGCGCGTATTGGTGCGACTAGTTCTGCCATAGGTTTATGAGTTAACGGTTTGACCGAATATTTGTTTTGACAACTCTTCTCTGTTTATGTCTCGTTTGCTTTTGGCAACTATTTCGATAGCAGGCATTACCGTACCGTTTAAAGTAATTTGTGCGCGGTCAAACAAAAACCGAGCTCTTGGATCCTCAACCTCAACAAAATAAGTACCATTCGGCAATTGTGTTGAGGCTGCAAATTGTCCAAGCTTGTTTGTTTTGAGCGCCCGAAGAGGGACCTCTTCCTTATCCCGAACCGTAACAAGCACCCCCGGCAACAGCCCCCCAACATTGTCTTTTACAATGCCAGTTACGACATTGGAAAACGTTGTTAGGCGCGGTAATCCAGCCCGTATTGTTGCCTCTGGTGGAATTACTTTGACTGTTGGCCCCTTAGGAGCAGACCGCTGCGCTATTGGTTGTGTTGTTTGGGAAGGTGCCTGAGCCTGTTGTTTTCGCACTTTAATTAATTCATCTTCCATGTATTTTTTTTGTTTCACTGTCTCTGACATCTGTTTTTGAAGCTCAAGAGTTTTGAGTTCTGTTTGCGCCTTTTCGTTCAATTGCTTTTCAAGCAAGCTAATTTTTTCGTGTAAATCATGATATTCAGATGAAGGTTGTTGCGAGGAGCTTGCCGTTGTTGGCAGGACAGGCTTTTGTACAACAGAAACAATTGGAACACTTTTAACACCTGGTGTGGATTTAAGTGGGGGAGCGATGGTTGGGCGCGGAGCAGACACTGATCTTGGAAACAAATTATCAAGCCAACCAAAAAGAATATCACCTAGTGATTTTTTTGTTTGCACCGTTGGCTGTTGTTGTTGATATAGCCCTCGGAGCGTATCAGACACAACGGGCCGTTGGACAGATGCCTGTGCGGCACTGCTGTTTGGAACAACAGCCGCGGTTGCAGGTTTTGAATTCGTTGTTTGGGGAAGAGTCGAGGGAGCTATTTGTGTACCATGTTCCGGTGTTGAGGGAATCCGATGCCAAATAAACTGTGTCGGGCTATAAACATTTTTCAAAAACGATAACACCCACACATCCATGGGCCGTTCCTCAATGGGAACAAACGCAAATCCAAATCCAACGAGAGCGAAAAGCACCGTCATGGGCCAAGTGAAAAAGAATGGGAGCGGAAGTTTGTAGGAAATAAATGCAAGAATTGCACCTCCGGCAAGATACCCGAATTGTTTTATGGTCATGTCACCGATAAGCCGAAACTGGAACGTGGTGACGTTTTGAGGGACAGGATGTTGTTCCATAGTAGTGAATATATTGTAAGGGGGAAACGTAATTGCCGCAAGGGGAAAAGCGCATTAGAATCGTGAAAACCCAAATTTTTCATTTCACGCAAATTCTTCTGCATCTATGCTATGATATTTTTATGGACGACGGGTTAGTCATTGTTGAAATAAAAAATTCCAGGGATAGCGAAGAAACGCCCCTTGTGATGGAGCAGGTATTTGCTGCCATTGGTGTTACGCGCTCCAAAGGCATCCTGGAACATTTGTTCGGTTCAAAGGATCACCGCTGGTTTTCTTTTGAAATCAGTGTTATTCAATCCATTATCCATTTTTACGTGGTGACACCAAAATCTGCATATTCATATCTTGAAAGCCAATTAAGCGCACAATACCCAAAAATAATGATGACGCAGGTTACTGATTACGTTCCAGCGTGCATGTCTGGTCCTCATGCAACAGCACAAATGGCGCTTACTAGCGCCTCATATTATCCACTAAAAACATATAAAGATGTCAAAGAAATTGATTTACTAGCAAGCGTCCTTGGGTGCCTTGCAAGGTTTACGAAAGAACAATCAGCGGTTATTCAGATTCGTGTGTCTCCTGCGGGTAACTCCTGGCGACAGGTTGCAGCGGGGGTGCTGGCTCACGGGATTGTTGACCCCATTGATTCCAGGCGATCAAAAGCACATCCCCAAGCACGTCTTATTGAGGGAAAAATGAATCAAACCGGCTTTCATACAGCATTTCGCATAGGCGTTTCAGCACCGTCCCAACAAGAAGCAGACACGCTCCTTCAAACGCTTGCTGGAACATACGGAGTGTTTGCCCTTGGGGAAGGAAATGCGCTTCTGTCTGCCAAACCAGCGTTTTGGCATACAAAGAAACTTCAAGAATCATTTGTTTCGCGCTCAACAGGTGCTGCGCCGCGCCATCAGGTGCTTGGATCAGCAGAACTTGCATCGCTTTGGCACCCACCCGGACTTCTTCTTTCCGCAATAAAAAACATATCATGGGGGTTAACCCTTACCGGAGAGCCGCCGGATAATCTTCCTGTTGCAACGGATAACGAAGAGGAAAAGAAAATAATAAATTTTTTTGCGCGTACGGAATTTAGAAACAAACAAACCACCTTTGGTGTTAAGCGTGACGACAGAAGGAAGCACATGTATGTCGTGGGAAAAACCGGAACAGGAAAATCAACCATGATAGCCAACATGGTCATAAACGATATGCGGAACAACGAGGGGTTGGCTGTTATTGATCCCCATGGAGATCTAACAGATGCGCTTCTGGATTACGTGCCATCATTTCGGGTCAATGATATTGCATACCTTGATCCGTCTGATTTTACCCACCCGTTTCATCTCAATCCATTAGAGCTAAAAAATCCGGCTCATCGTGAGCTGGTCGCATCAGGAATAGTCTCGATATTTTACAAATTGTACCATTATTCTTGGGGCCCGCGGCTGGAATATATTTTGCGGAATTGCATCCTCACGCTTTTATATATTCCAAACACCACCCTTCTTCAGGTACCGGAATTATTAACAAACGATAGATATCGCGACAAAGTTTTAGAGAAGCTTCCCGATCAGGTATTAAAGAATTTTTGGATCAATGAGTTTAATAAATTAAGTCCGCAAATGAGAAGCGAGGCAATCATGCCGATTCTCAATAAGGTCGGACAGTTTCTTTCGTCACAAACCATCAGGAACATTGTTGGGAGTCCGAAATCTACAGTTGATTTAGAAGACATGATGAACAAAGGAAAAATTATCCTTGTCAATCTTTCCCAAGGCAAACTCGGAGAGGACAGCAGCGCACTGCTTGGAGCCATGATCATCACAAAAATCCAACTTGCTGCTATGAATAGGGTGTATGACCATGAATCCAATCGGAAAGATTTTTATCTGTATGTTGACGAGTTCCAAAATTTCGCAACAAGCTCATTTATCAAGATCCTTTCTGAGGCTAGGAAATATCGCCTAAACCTCACACTTGCCAATCAATACATAGGACAGATTGATGAGGATGTCCAGAATGCAATATTCGGAAATGCAGGATCCCTTGTTTCATTTTGTGTGGGAGCAACGGATGCCAGGCCGCTTGCCCGCGAGTTTGGTCTTCGGTATAAAGAAGAGGAACTTGTGCAGATCGGCAACTATCAGGTAATCTTGAAATTATCCATTGATAACCATACGTCAAACCCGTTTTCTGCTTCAACTCTTCCCCTTCCAAGGTCCCATAACCAGAACAGGGAAAAGGTTATTCGGTCAAGCAGGGAGCGGTTTACCAAAGAAGTTTCTGCTATACTACCCACATGAATATAGGGCTTTTGGGAGGGAAATTTAATCCGCCACACCTAGGTCACATGTTAATAGCCCAACAGATGTTGGACTTTGCGGGATTTGACGAGATTTGGTTTGTCCCGAATTACGGTCAAAGTTTTCATGAACCAGTTGCCCCAGTGTCTGATAGGCTTGCCATGACAAAGCTCATCCAAATTCCAAAGACTAATATATCAACGCTTGAAATAGATAACAAGCTTGACGGAAAGACAATCCACCTTCTGCCGTTTCTTCCAAAGGAACATACATATACATTTATTATTGGTTCTGATCAGCTTGCAACATTCCACCAATGGGGAGAATACAAAACATTGGTTCACCAAATGCCTTTTTTGGTTTTTCCACGATATGGATACCCAAGTGAGCCACTCTATGAGAACATGTTGGTCTTGGGCCACAAAGCACTTATTGCCAGCAATATTTCTTCCACAAAAATACGGGAACGGATACGACTAAATCTTTCAATAGACCAGTTTGTGCCAATAGGAGTGTCAGAGTATATTCGCACACATAAACTATATATATGATTCCATTTGACTCATCAAAAGAAGCCGAACGAATAACCTCTTTTATAAAAGAAACCTTCCAGAAAGAGGGGTTTTCTCAAGCAGTCATTGGGCTATCCGGAGGAATTGACTCCGCGGTGTCCTGTGCTCTTTCTGTTCGGGCACTCGGAGAGGGGAACGTGTACCCAATACTACTTCCGCACGGGGTGTTAAACACCCAGGGGGTTCTTGACGGAATGAAGCTTATTGAAACACTTCATATCCCATTTACTCATGTTACACGCATCGATATCACTCCGTCAGTTGCGGCCATTACCAAAAGTGATCCTGTGATGGACCGCGTACGTCGAGGAAACATCATGGCACGCGTCCGGATGATTCATCTGTTTGATCAGGCAAAAAAACACCAGGCACTTGTTGTGGGCACTGAAAACAAAACAGAGCATTTTTTGGGATACTATACGCGGTTTGGGGATGAAGCAAGTGATGTCGAGCCAATGCGACATCTGTATAAAACACAGGTATTTGAACTGGCAAAATACCTCAAAATTCCAGAAGAAATTGTGATTAAGCCTCCGTCTGCTGATCTCTGGCCAGAGCAAACAGATGAAAAAGAATTTGGGTTTACCTACAAAGAAGCAGACGAGATACTCTCTTTATTTATTGATGAAAAGAACGAGGTGGAATCAATAATACAACACGGGTACGCAAAAGAAGTAGTGAGCAGAATATTGAGTCACATGAAAATAACAGCTTTTAAAACTAAAACACCATACAGAGTTATATAGTCGTATTCCTAATCTGGGCGGTATGGTATAATTTCTTCATAGTTTCCAAATAACAAAGTATGGCTGAAACCGAACGAGAAAAAACAATTAAAGGCGCCGCTGACATTATAAAACCAATCCTTGATGCAGCCAAGGCTGCTGCAGAAGGTTCCCCAACGCCGACTTCAACAGATCCGATAGACGTGCAAAAAGCAGAGGCGAGAAAATTAACACTGGAAATACAACTTGACCCAGAAAAAGCACGCATGCGCATGCAGGTTGCCCCAAAAGAAACAATTGATGTAACAGAAGGTAAAGCGCGGGTTGCAAAAGCAATAACAAAAGCAGGAAGCGAAGTGTCCTGGCTTATTGCATCCCCATCAGAATTAAATTACAACACTCAAGCAATGTCGACTGTTGCAAGAATAGCTGATGTGCCAACGGCGCTTCGTGATGATCCACATTATTTATTATCTGAGGGAGCAAAATTGTTTTGGTCTACCAATTGGGAAGAGTTATCTTCAGAAGCTGCAACAGAGGTTCAGACCGTTCTTCAACGAATATATTTACGGATAGATGAATTGAAAGCGCGAACACCAGATTTCACCATAGAAGATGCGATCGTGAAAGAGAATCTTTTTGTTGATAAGGAAAAACCTAAAGTTGAAACAATAACTTCAAAAGGAGAATTGGGCGACGATCTGCTTCAAGGAATTGACTCATCCCGTCTTTCTTATGAAGACAGAAGAAAATTTGATGCGATGAAAGAGGTGCTTAACCAAAGTGGTAATTCTGCAGATGAAGCCGTCACAATGGAGCTTGTTAATTCATTTGTGAACCAGACCGAACGGATGCTACAAAGAGCAGACACGTCAGAAGGAGCAATGGAATCAGCGAAAATAGTTAATAGCTTGCGAAGTAGGTTGCAAGAGTATAAAAATCAGGACAGAATTCCATCAACTATTATGTTAACGAGCAAAGAGGTGGCTCAAATTATTGAAAACCCCATACGCTTCATGGAATGGATGTCACAAGACATTGCGACGATTGCGAAAGACAGGGGATTTGACTCACCAATTATTGAACAACGGTTGAATAGATACCGTTTAATTACTGATTACTTTGTTTCTGATGCTTTTAATGCTGAGAAAAAATTGGAATTACCTTTGGGCGCAACAGTCGAGCAGGCCAAAAGATTTAGAGAAATACACAAAGGACTTTTAGATACAAAAAGCGATATTCTCAATCAATATACCGATCGATTACATGGTCTTGAGTTTAGTTATTATATTCAGCAAGTCGGTGATTTTGAAAAAGATACGCAATTCATACGACTGTTGGATAAAATAAACGAAAGAGGAGCATATGGACTTCGGGCACAATACGGAGGACTTTCTGAGGTTGCTATGCAAAAAATGAGAAGTATTCATGATGGGTTGCTTCGGGACCCAGCTAATGCAGAAAAGTATCGCTCTCTCCCAGAGGTAATGGAAGACGTGAGAAAAATGACATCTCGGGCCATGTATGAAGAAAGAGCACTTTGGGAACCGCAATTTCAAAAATATCTTGAAGATCTGACCAAGTCTCAGGAAGGGTTTATCCCAAAACCAACAGTGGAGTACACAGAACAATTATGTGACACAATTACGGCAGTTGCTGAATCAAGCTATCAAATGTTTTTTGAGAAAGAGCAGATTATGGCTCGAGGTTTAGATCCTGGACTCGCTCAGCGATTAAGAAAGATTAATGCATACGAGACCGCGGATGCAGAAGAAAAGATTATGGCAACATTCCGGTATAGGGATTGGTTTTTGCGTAAATGGAATGGCATGATTTCTGGTGAAAAAGCGCTTTGGAATGCGCGGGCAGAATGGTATGTCTTTAAAGATCCAGAACTTAGAAAATACGCATCAGAACAAACAGACAAATTATTTAAGGAGTTGCAGTCGAAATCGACCCATTGGAAACAAGAAGCCAAAAGTGGCGACTCTAAGAAAATAGATGCTGTTATTGAAGACCCACTGTTTAGGAAGCTCCAGACAGTGTTTAGTGAATATGAAGAAAGACATGAAATAGGTCATGAAAAAGCTAAAGAAATTATTTTTTTTGCTAATCTGAAACACAATAAATTATATCGTCAGGTTAAATGTGAAGTTGGTGGAGAAGTGGCACAACTGCAAGGAGCACGTTGTTATGGGTATTGGGAAAGCTTACCGAGAAGAGATGTTGTTCGGGAAATGATTAAACTAAATCCACTTTTAAAACAGATATACGGAGATGAAAAGACAAGGTCCATTGCGGTTGGATTAGATTTATTTGAGGCAGGGAGGGGATGGTTTTTTCCAGACAGGGTGAGATCTGAAGGAGCGAAAGAAAACTTTATGAACAAAGGAGAGCGGGCGCTTCAATTGCAACCTCATTTGTTTTACAAAATGGAACACATGAGGGAAGAAATTCACCTCGGCGCACCAGCTGCTAAAACATTAAACGAAGTCACCCAACGATTTGATTCTATTCAATCAAAACTTATGCTCTCAGGAGAAGGGTCTATTGACTATTCTCAAACCTCAGACAGGTGGACCGAGGGGCAACGGAGAATCATGAAGGACACTTTTGAAATGGCCCATAACGATAATGAAAAAAATCCATTCTCTCTATCTCAACAACAGTATGTTGATCAAATGAAAGCATATTATGAACATTTCAACGATGGATTTAAGCGATTTACTCATGTTAAATACATAAGTGATTTTGCATTTGTAACTTTTACAAATGACATTCCTGTAGCTGTCCTGGAAAATAAAAATGTGTTAGACGTGAGGCACATAGCGCTAACAAGGGGGGCGGGAGTAGCCAGTGCGGTTGAAGCTTATCTTGATCCAAAGGTTTTTGCGCAACTTTCTCACCATTCGACGCTAAATGGCGTTGGAAAGGCAGGATTGTGGAGAAGATCATGGGCGGACTTTGGAGCTGCATCCTCAACAATACCACTGCAAAACGATTTACTTAACCAAGACGAAAAAGTATTTGCAAAGTCCCTTCAAGAACTGAGAAATAAAGTAAAAGCATATCAAGGGCCAGCAGAGGGGGATAAATCCGCCCTTGAGGCAATAGTTGGCTACTTGAAGACCGCTCAGGTAAAGGGTGGGTATTCAGATTTCCTGAAAGGAATGAAGAACTCTTCAATAATGAAGGAGTATTGGGGAGACATGGCAAAATCACTTGCGCTTGATGAAGTAAGTGAGGAGTATGATAAGTTTGAGTTATTACTAGGCAAACTTGGTAAAGAGGCTCCTGGAGCTGAAGAGGCGTTGAAAGATTATGTGAAAATTACGAATTGGAGAAGATTTTTAGGTGGAGACGAGGGAATCATCTCAAAAATCATCGGAGAAGAAAATTTTGATAAGATGGTTGAAAAACTGAATGAAAATGCTCCAAAAGGGTTATATCTATTTAAGAGTCGTAACGCAAGTCTTTTTATGCTTGCGATACTCATGTTGTTTGCTGTTGATCAAGCGAAAAAAGGAGCAGAAGGATCGTCTTCTGGAGAAAAAAAGTCTCATTAATCAAATTTTCTCTCAAGAGAAAATTATCGATAAATGACCTTACTTTTTATGTGGATCATCACCACCCTTTGCTCCTAAAGTTTTTCCTAATCCCTTCATTTGCTGTTCACTTCTCCAGAATTGGAATACCTGCATACCCATCTGTGTTGGGCCACTGAATGATCCGGATATGCCCTCAAGACCAGCCGACATGCCGCCTTTAGACTTAAACGCTTCCTGTAGCTGTTTGCCGACGTTTGGAATCGCAAACAGAAGCCCAAGAGCCACAAGGGTTCCAATACTGATGTTGTTGTACACAAATGCTGTATACGGAGGGGCCCAAAGTTTTGTACTGCCAGATGGGTTCATAAATACATTCGCAAGAAGAAACATGACTGTTGCAGCTGGAAAGACCAGTATGTTGGCAAGAAGGCCCTTAAACCACCCCTCAAATGCCTTGTTACCGGGAACAGCACACATAAGAAGCTGGAATGGTGAAAAAATGAGAGCCAGGATTATTCTAATATAGACACCGATAAAAAAGAACAATAAACGGAGAAACAACAAGAGTAATCCTAGACTTACAAGGGCTGATATTAATAACGAAGAAGCGCCTGCGAGAGCAACGCCAATGCCAACTAAAACCAAAGGCGTACTTAAAGCAATCGCTGCTCCAGCGGCAATAACGCCTATCTGCAATAACTGCCATCCAATAGGCAATGTTTCCACACCAAATACTATTCGATTAAATATCTGGCTTTCTGGGACAGTATCAAAAACACTATTCCATAAGCCACCATTTAATACAGATGATAATGACGATGCTGGAATGAGGCCCATACTTTGGAACAACGCTCCCGCAAGACCTATAAGTATATACATGACATCGATACAAATTCCAACTATTGCGTAGGAAAAGGTAATAAGAAGAAGCGCCATCACTACGCTCGGAAGAGCGTTTTGGACTGTAACAACCGTTTTTGGATCAATTTTTTTGCGAAACATTACCATAAACCCAATAACAACCATAACAAGTGCAAGAAGTAAATAAGCAAGGTTCCGAAAGATTTTCCATATAGGAAGAAGCGCGGATAGACCGCCAAATCCAACCCCTTGTGCATACGCCTTTTTTGGCATGAAACCCAATGTTTGTCCTATGTCTTGAACAAATGCGTACGTGGACGCGGGAGGACTGGTATAAATTGTTGCAATGACAGACGAAATATTAAACAACGCGCTTTGGGCGAGCATTTTTTTTGCAAGCGGTGAGTTCATCGATGTGACCGTAAGACCGGGTACTGGACCGATGATCCGTCGAATTGTATCGGCATAGTTATTGGTATTTACATTAGCTACATGCGCAGTTGCATTCACATCCCCCGTAGCGGCCGCAGCTTCATAGCTTTGTGCGGTTCCATCATCTGACCAGATGGTGGACATTGTAGCTTGGGTTTGAGCAAATACATGTGGAGCGCGAAGAGACACAAAGATGAATAAAAGAAAAGTGACTAATAAAATAAATTGCCGCTTCATAGTGTTATTATGTGTAAATATATCTGTTGGGTCAAGACGTTATTTCTAATACAAACTGTGTTACATCTACTCCGGTTATAACAGATATCAGTTTGAGAATAAGATATCCGCTCACGATAACCAGAAGTCCAATAAAGGCGCCAGTGAGCGTGCCTTTTGCCTTTTCCAGTTTCTTTTGATCTCCACCCGACAAGAGATATGACATACCTCCGGATAAAAGCATGACAAAAAGGACAACACCAGAAAGCATAACCACAGCATTGATAATATTGGTTATCAGTGATGCTAGAGAGCCAATGGTAGCAACATCACCATCAGGGCCAGCAAGTCCCTGCCACTCCACTACTGCTGCAAAAAGCTGTTCCATATCTGTAGTATATCAAAAATCCCGCCTACGCGGGACTTTTGAAATTATATCTATTTCGTTGTTAATAGGGCTTCGGAAGATTAATTCCCTGTGACCCAATGACATTGATACCCAAGAAATTCTGGACCAGTGCCATGACTGCCCATGCAGCG
>Ga0172368_10000734_pt1 | contig 46188 bp, 27 predicted proteins | sample Lak11m_FD_114540 | JGI IMG/M metagenome (GOLD analysis project Ga0172368, IMG submission 114540) | Freshwater microbial communities from Kabuno Bay, South-Kivu, Congo - kab_022012_11m | ecosystem: Environmental > Aquatic > Freshwater > Lake | place: Democratic Republic of the Congo: South-Kivu... | reverse complement strand
GTCGCCCGGCTTCACGCCCACGCCCTGCAGCGCGCACTGGATGGTCACCGTGCCGTTGGACATCAGCATGCAGTATTTGGCGCCGCAGAAATTGGCGAACTCGGTGCTGAACTCGCGCTCGTGCGGCCCGTACCAGCTCCACTGCCCGCTGCGCACCACGCCCTCCATCCACGCCACTTCCAGGTCGCCGGCCTGCGGCCAGGACGGGCCGGGGATGGTCACGGTGGGCTTGCCGGTGATGAGGGCGAGCTCGCTCTGTGTGGAAAGGCTCATTGTGTTCCTCCTATAGGACTTATAGGACTAATAAGACTTATGTGTCCTATTTACGTTATCAGAACCGTTATCCTTTCGGCAAGTGACCAACCTTGCCTTCACTTAACCATTATTGCTATGATGTGGCATGCAAAATCGCTTTTTCACCGAGGAGATGCTGCAGGTATTGCTGCATCCGGAGCGGTGGAAGGTCATCGCTTCCGCCTTTCCGCCGGAGGCGCCGCCGGTTGACCATTATCGCCATCAGCACTGGATGCGAGCGCATACCCACGACCACCAGCATCAGGAGCTGATGCTGATGCTGCGCGGCCAGGGCGTGTATGGCTTCATGGGGCAGCCGTACCCCTGCTTGCCGGGCACGCTGTTCATCTTCGGCGCCAATGAGCCGCACGACATGGGCTGCCCGCCGTGGCCGGCGCAGATGGACCTGCTGTGGATGGCGGTGCTGCCGGGGGAAGTGGTTGCGCGAGTCACGTCGTTCATGGATGGGGAGGTGGTGGATTGGCGTTTCGGCAGCCTGTTGCTCTCGCCGGACGAGATTCCGGGGCAGCACGCGCTGGCCTTTTCCACGGGCGATCCGCCGGCGCTGGCGCGCATGCGCATCGTCAGCGCGGTGTCGCTGTTGGTCTCGGCCATCGTGCAGCGGGGGTTCAGCGCGGAGATGATCGAAGATACCGAGCCGCAGCAGCAGCGCATGGTACACACCGTGCAGCGCTACCTGCGTGAGACGGCCGGCCGCGGGGTGACGCTGGACACACTGGCGCGCATCAGCGGCTACAGCAAATTCCACTTCCTGCGCCTCTTCCACCAGCACACCGGCGAGACCGTGCACCAGTATATCGACCGCTGCCGGCGACAGCGCGTGGAGGCGATGCTGGGCCAGGGTTGCGCGAAAAAAGAAATCGCCGTCGCGCTGGGGTTCTCGTGCCCATCGGCGTTTTCACGGTGGCTGAAGCGGATGTAACGAGCCTGCTCAGGGACTGTCCCGAGCCCGCAGGACCAGAGATGGCCGCCTTCCTCAACTTCCGCTTGTATAACCACGGGACTGTCCCCCCTCGGAGATAAGCTCACCTCTCGCACGCGGGGGGACAGTCCCGTGGTCATACCACCGAGCGTTAAATTTGAATAACGGGCTTCGATACCGTGGGCTCGGGACAGTCCCTGAGCGATTACGGTAACGGTGTCTTCATATCCGCTTGCGTCGCTACATTACTGCGTATATTGCCCACCACGTCGCTCATCGCCTTCTGCAGCACCATCAGCGGCTCGCCGACGCAGACGAAGGTGAAGCCCTGGCTGACCAGCGTGGGGCCGTCGCCGATGTGCCACATGTTCTTGCCGGCTTTGCGTCCCGCTTCGCGGATGCGGGCGACGGCGTCAAGCAACAGGGGGCTGGCCGGGTCCCAGCACACGCCCAGGTCGGCGGAAAGGTCATACGGGCCGATGGCGATGGCGGTGGTCAGCGGGTGGGCGGCGATGGCCTCCACGTTCGACAGGCCGACCTTGTTCTCGATCTGCGCGAGGATAATGAAATCGCTTTCCACCTCGCGCACCCAGGTTTCGTAATTGTAATCCTGCACCCAGAAGTTGCCGAAGCCGCCGGGCCGGCGCTTGCCGCGCGGGGGCATGTAACAGGCGTCCTGGATCGCCTGCATGGTCTCCACGCCCTGCACATACGGCACCATCAGCCCGCACGGCCCCAGGTCCATCGCCAGCCGCAGGGGCACATGCTCCGCCTGCGGCGGGCGGATGAGGACGGGGAAGTCCAGCACGCGCGCCTGCGCGCAGCAGTGGGCGACCATGTCCGCCGGCCAGGTGACGTGCTCCAGGTCGATGATCAGGTAATCGAGCCCCGCCTTCATCGCCGTCTCGATGATGCCCGGCCAGACGTGGAAGGTGGCGATCATGCCCAGGGTGAGCTGGTCGGAGTTGATCTTCTCGCGTAGGATTTTCGCGCTTTTCATGATAGGTGTTCCTTTGGTCAGATAGGACTTATGGGACTTATAGGACTTATGCTAGGTTGCTGCAGTGCCTCGTAGGCGCTGCGGATGGCTGGACCGGCGATGCCTTTGAAATATGACTTGCCGGCTGGATTCATCTCCATGATGTTCCGGTGCTCGTAATAGTTGAAGCCGGCGTATCCCTGCGCGGCGGCTTCCACGGCCACCTGCTTCGCCAGCTCCATCGAGCGGATATCCATCCCCACCGACATGCAGAAGCTGATGAGGTGCACGGGGATGTCGTGCCGGCGGGCGAGGGGCAGCAGGTTGGTGTGGATGTAGGTGCTCTCCGCCTGCCACCATTTCAGGTAAATTTCATCGAGCAGGCCTTCGTCGATCCAGCGCTGCCAGTCCCAGTGAATTTGCATGCGGCTGTGCAGGTTCGGCGGAATTTCCATGCCGGATTCGAATTGCAGTGCCAGTTTCTTGCCATGGCTTGCCGCCAGCTTCTTGGCATCACGCAGGAATTCGGTATATCCCTCGCCGCGAATACGGCGGATGCGCTCGTAATCCTCCGCCGTCATCGCCGGCTCGCGGTGATACAGACTGCGGAAGGTTTCCAGTACGACGGGGGCAAAGGCGTATTTCAAATAGGTATCCATGCCGTTATGGTGGCAAAGAGTGCGGATAGAAACCCCGTCCGCGCCGGCGTCGAACGCCCGGCGCAAGCGCCCTAGCCAGATCCCCCGCGCGCCGTCATAACATGGCTCCGGCAACGCGGAGATGTTGGTCATCTCCTTGAACACCAGGCCGATGCCCGACGCATTCCAGCTCCGACGGTTGAGCAGCAATTCATTGTGGTTCGCCCAGGCGGTCCACTCCTTCCAGAAGCTGAAGCCTTTCTCGGCGTCACCTTTCGTGGCGACGGTCAGCGCAGTGGGTGTGCCGTCAGCGCTCCAGGCTTCGGCGAACATGAACCCGCGCTGGGTGAATTTGATGTCGCCGGCGATCTCCACCGCGAGGAACGGCTCATTGGCCTGCAAGCCGGAGATTTCCAGGTACCAATTCGGCACGCTGCCGGCTTCCTGCACCGGACCGGCGGGCGTCCAGCGGGTGTGTGGGCGGTCGCAGGTGCCCTGGCTGACGGTGAAGCCGGACAGCGGGCGGTAGGCGGCATTATCGGTGCTGGCCTTCACCGTCACGTCCGCCGGGTCGATCCGCGGCAGCGGTTTCTCGGAATACAGCCGCACGCGCGCCACCGGGAAGGTCGTGTGCCGCACCCATGCCGGGTTGGCCTGCACCGTCCACTCCTGGTGGGCGGCGATCTCCGGGATGGCGCTGCTATAGCGCTCCTCGATCGCCCTGATGGTGCTGCGGCCGTCCGGCTCGGTGAAGAAGGAGTCGTAGGCCAGGTCGAAGACCTTGATGTCGGCAAACAGCTCCAGGTCGTGCTTGTGCGCCTGTGTCGCGGCACAGGTCAGCAGATCGCCGCACGCCGCGATGCTGCGCGGGTAATGCTCATGCCAGAGATATTTCGGGTTGGACCAGAACGAGTCGAAGTCGCCGTATTCAATCCAATCGATCCGCCGGATGCCCGCTCCCGCCAGCATGCCCATCTGCTCGTTCAGCCGTGCGGGGGTGAGGTGGTTCATGCAGAGGGACATTGGCGTATCGACGGTGGTGGTCACGCAGAAGGTCCGCGCGCGCTCGACGGAAGGTAGATCAATTGAGATGTAGTCCGGCTCGACGATTCTCCCGGGAATCGATGCGGAAAGCCGGTAGCGACCCGAGATGGTCGGCGCGGCCGTGCCTTCCCAGCTGTCGCCGGCTACCATCGCGTTGAAGGGTAGCCCATCTCCCCGCGGGTCCAGTAGCTTCCAGCTCAACGACGCGGCTTCACCGCTGCCGGCAATCCGCAGCACGCCGGCTTCGCAGACAGCGGATTCCGTTGATATCGCCAGCGGCGCGACGGTCCGGTACAGGCTGCCGCAGCCGCTGGAATCCTGCCCGCCGTTGCCGCCGAGGTAGTTCCATGAGCTGTATTCGTTCAGGTACGGCCGGTAACGGGCGACGTTGAAGCCGCAGGCATCGCCGTTGCGAAACACTTCATCCATGGCGAACCAGGCGAAGACCCAGCGACAGCGCCAGGCGCCGTAGAGCTTAGAAAAATCTTCCACCCGCTGCTCAATTCGGCGTAAATGAATTTCGGGGAAGGCGGTGGAGTGCGCATCGTGATAGGGGAGGTGGGAGGTGACCAGCGCGTCGTCCGGCGTCTCCGCCTTCGCGCCGATGACGAACTGGAACCACCCTAGCCGGTCGTTATACGGGTCCAGTAGGATCTCCAGGTCGTCGAGGAATTCGCCGCTCATGATTGGCCGGGAATCCAGCAGCGCCGCGCCTACCAGCAGCTCCTCGTCATTCCCCCACACCGCCAGCCAGGTCTGGTCGAACGGCGGCGCCGGCGCATGCAGCAGCGTAAAATCACCCGCCAGCCCCTCGCCCCGCAGCATTGCCTCGCGCATGGCTTCGGAAGAGAACTCGTCACGGTGCTGGACGGCATACCAGCGGTTGCTCTCGCGGACAGTCAGTTTCATGGTTGACCCTCGCCTGTTCTCTTCCGGTCCCACTTATTATTTCCTCCTGGCAGCCGGTAGTTCGTAGTAGCGTCGTCAGACGCGTGCCCGTTTACGAAACTAAAGCTCGTGAGGAACTAAAGAGAAAAGTTTTCTTGTAAGTCGTTAACGAGCTTTAGTTTCGTGAACGGGCACGCGCCTCACGGCGCTACTACAAACTACCGGTTGATATTTCATAGGACCCCTCTTGACAGTAATAGACTATTGCATTACTGTATTAATACAATAATACAGTTGGAAGGGCCATGCGTTTTACCGTTGACACCACGAGCGCCATACCGATTTACGCGCAGCTCATCACCGAGGTGAAGCATGCGATCGCCGCGGGGGTGCTGCGGGCGGGCGATGCGCTGCCGTCGCTGCGCGAGCTGGCGGGGGAGCTGCGTGTGAATCCGCTGACGGTGGCGCGCGCCTACCGGGAGCTGGAAGCGCTGGGCATCATCACCACCGGGCACGGCCGCGGCAGTTTCATCAGCGACGGCGCGGCGGGCCTGGGCGAGACCTACCACCGCGAGGCGCTGGCGGAGGTGATCGACCGCCTGCTGGTGGAGGCGTACCACCTGGGCGCTGCGCCGGCAGAAATCCGCACGCTGATTGAGGAGCGATTACAGGTGCTGCAAGCAGAAAAGGAGCCGATTCCCCATGGATCACGTGATTGAGACCCGTAATTTGACCAAACGCTTCGGGCGGAAAAGCCTGGCGGTGGACCACCTGGCCTTGCAGGTGCCGCGCGGCAGCGTCTTCGCCTTCCTGGGCCGCAACGGCGCCGGCAAGACCACCACCATCCGCATGCTGCTGCACCTGCTGGACAAGACCGCGGGCACTGCGCAGATCCTCGGGCTGGACAGCGTGCAAGATGCGCTGGAGATCAAGCGCCGGGTGGGTTTCGTGGGCGACGGGCAGCTTATGTACGACTGGATGTCGGTAGATGAGATGATCTGGTTCTGCAAGGGCTTTTACCAGGGCTGGGACGACGCCTTCGCCGGCGAGATGAAGACAAAGCTGGAGCTGTCCGGCAAGACCAAGGTGCGCGCGCTCAGCCGCGGCCAGCAGGCCAAGCTGGCGCTGCTGCTGGCGATGGCCTACCGCCCGGAACTGCTCATTCTCGACGAGCCGACCACCGGCCTGGACGTGGTGGTGCGCCGCAACTTCCTGGAAGGGGTGATCGAGCTGATCCAGGAGGAAGGCCGCACCGTTTTCTTCTCCTCGCACATCGTGCACGAGGTGGAGCGCGTGGCCGACTGGGTGGGCATCATCGACAACGGCCGGCTGATCCACTGCTCGACGCTGGAGGAATTGAAGGCAAAGGTAAAGCGGCTGGTGCTCTCCTTTGAAACGATGCCCGCCGACCTGGCGAAAAAGCTGCCCAACACGCTGCTGCTGTCGGAAGCCGGCCGCCAGGCCACCATCATCGTCAACGACTTCTCGGAGGACACCCTCGCCGCCGCCCGCGCATTGAAGCCGTCGCGGCTCGACGTGGAGGACCTGAGCCTGGAGGACATCTTCGTGGCGATGGTGGGACACCCCGAGGAGGTATAGGGTGGCAACCGCACGCGTGCATGAGCAGCGACCAATAGTAAGCAGCGGACATCCGCTGTCGCTCTGCGGCCGCCTGTTATGGAAAGAGTGGCGCGAGGACTGGCTGCCGCTGGCGATCGGCGTCGGGCTGCCGCTGCTGTCACGTCCGTTATGGGATCGTTTTGATGGAAGCCCTTTCCTGGTCCTCAATTTTCTGGTGATCTGCCTGACGATGCTGTGGGCGGTCTACCGAACGCAAAATAGTGTGACGGGCGCCAACGCGCGGACGGCTCTGCCGATGCCAGGCGTTCCCCGCTGGCTGTTCGCCATCGCCGTGCCGCTCATCGTGCCGGCTAGCATCGGGCTGATATTCGGTGGCCTGATCCGCACCTGGCCGGCATTCGGCGAGATGGCCGGGTTGGGGATGATGCCGGCCTTCACGCTGTACCTGATGGCCGGGTATGCGATCTGCACGGTGGCCACCTCGGCTTTCACCGCCTTTCCCGCCGTGTTGATCGGCGCCGGCTGGATGATTCTCACCAATCCCTTCGAAATCAACCATCTGGAGGAGAAATCCCTGCTGTGCGTGTTGGTGGTTGCCGGCGCGCTCCTCGCCCAGGCGGTATGGGAGATCCTGGCTGCGCAGCGGATTTTCTTCGCCGGGCGCCTGGCGATCGCGCTGGCGCTGATCCTGCTGGCGCTGTTTCCGCTGGGGATGGCGCAGAGCTTCCACCGGGAGGAGGTGGGTGGCGAGTGGCGGTTCACTCCCTATCCGTATATCTCCGGCACGTATCAGGCGTCCGTCGATCAATTTCACTCGAAAGGCCCTTCGGGACTGCTATATCATCCAAAACCGAGCGTCAGGATGAATGATCTCATCCATGGCTTTGATTCATTCGCCCAACCGCTTGGCTTTCGCGACGCCACTCATGTGCTGGTCGGCCAGCAGAAGCCGGGTGAGGAGAAGCTGCACCTGCTTGAGTGGGACGTGGCCGCCGATACCGTGCGTGAGATCATCGCGTTTCGGACCGGACGCTACGCGTTGTATCGCTGGCATTCCGAGTTGAGCCCGGACGGACGCTACCTGTTCTTTTACACCGACAGCAGTCCCGCATCGGTGATCCGGAAGATCCCGATTGGCTTCGATCTCTGGGTGGTTGACTTGAACACGCCGCGGGCCGGAGTGGCGGCGACCGGCATGATGGCAAACCAGGCGTATATTGGACCTTCGGGCACGACAATCATGCAGCCCTTTCAGGCCGGTCGCTGTTACGTGAAGGATAAGGATCGCATCGTCGAGATCAACCTGGCGACGCTGCAGAGTCGTGCCATGAAAGCACGGGAGGCGAAGCGATGATCAGGTTAGGCTGGAAGGAATTACGGGAGCGCCGCCTGTGGCTGCTGGGTTGGGCCGCCGGCATCCTGATCTTCTCGCTCTACGGGCGTGGGCAGGTTTTTTGCGGCGAGCCGACCGGGAGTGAATATATCCCCTGGCTGCTGCTGCCGCTGGCGATGGGCATGGCCGTCGGCGCCGGCGCCTACAGCGCGGAATCGTTGCCGGAGCGCGCGCGCTTCCTTTTCGCCCACCCGGTTCGGTGGCAGCAGGTGCTGCTGGTGAAGCTGCTGCTCGGGCTGGCGGTGGCCGTCATCGTCCCGCTGCTGGCGGCGCTCATCTTCCGGCTGGCGGGCCCGGAACCGTACCGGCACCTGGTCACCGCCGGCACCGTGTTGACGGGCGCCTGGCCGGTGACGACGGCACTCATGCTCGGGTACCTGCTCGGACTGGCCTGCTCCACCATGCTGCCGGGCGCCGTGGGCGGCATCTTGATGCTGGCGTTGTTTGTGATGCTCTGGACCGGCTATGCGGTATTGCTGGAGTATCTCAATGAAAATTCTCTTCTGCGGCTCGTTCTGCTCGTCGTCCTCTTCCCGCTGGCTATCGTCGCCGGCGGGTTACGGTTGACGCATTTTGGTTTGACACTGCCCACGGAGCGGCGCTTGCTGCGCGTGCTGGCTGTGTTCCTGCCGGTGCTGGTCATCGGCGTGTCGCTCATCCTGTGGATGACCCGGTAAACGGAAGGAGGAAGGCGTGGACGCCGTGCATACCAGACAAGCTGAACAGGACCGTTTTCCGACCTTCCGCACGCTGGGCGCGTGGCCGCGGAAAAACGCCCGCATCTGGGGCCGCCTGCTGTGGAAGGAGTGGCGGGAGGCGTGGCCAATCCTGGCGCTGGGCATCCTGCTGCCGCTGCTGACACTGCCGATGAGCCGGCGGGAGGGGTGGATTAATACAGGGTTCGACTACTCCGCGATGGGGCTGGTCGGCATCCTGCTGGTGCTGTGGGCGGCCGACCGCGCGCGCCGCATCGGCATGGACCGCGGGCAGGTGCGACAGGCGCTGCCCGTCTCGCTGCCCACGCGCTGGGTCTTCATGTACCTGGCGCCGCTGCCGGTGCCCGTATTGGCCGGCATGTCGGTGGGGGTCATGATCCATGCCTGGCACGCGTGGATGCCGAACCCGCTTTGGATGCTGACCGGCATCCTGTACCTGACGTCCGCCTTTATCGTGGCCACATTGCTGACGGCCACGCTGTCGTTCATCCCGGCGACCATCCTCGGCGTGCTGTGGTTGTTTAGCGGTCTCGACACGGAGCAGCCGGAGCGCATCTTTCCGATGCATGTAAAGGTCGGCATCGCCTGCCTGCTGGCCGCGCTGGTGTGGGATGCCTTTGCCGCAAAGCAGCGCTACTGGGTCGGGCGCACAGTGATGGTGGTGCTGCTGCTGGTGGCGCTGATCGATCCGCAGGCGCTGCGCGAGATCGGCTGGCCGAACCGAGCGAGTGCGGCCAGCCAGCCGCAGCCACGCGTCCCCTGGGGTGTTTACGACCGGCAAAAAATTAGCTGGTCGAAACGAGTCAGCGTGGTGATGACCAATGTCTCGAAGCCCGATGTGAAGATACTTGCTACCTTCACCGATGTCGAGCTGGGCTATTACACCCGGGCTCGTGAGCTGCAGTTCTCCCGGTCATTCAAGCAGATCGTGCAACCGCTGGCCTTCATCAGTAAGGACCGGGTGCTGATCGGTCAGCAATTGCCAGGCAAGCCGGATATCGACCTGCTGGTCTGGGACCTGCAGGCGAACCGTGTCAGCGAGCAAGGACGCCTCACTGCGGAAAAATCCCTGCTGTCGTCTATGTCGGGTGCCTACCTCAGTCCAGACGGTCGCTACCTTGCGATCTTCAAGCAGGAGAAATCCGATCCCAATAACAGCGATCCCATGGGTGACCCGGACGACCTCTGGATTGCGGATCTGGCGCGCGGGCGGGCGGTGCCGGTGATGATGAACGTCTTGCCAAACACCTACGGCCCGCAATCCCCGGTCTCCTGGGCGCCCGGCCGCATGTATCTTTCCGCGCTCGGGGGCGGCATCCAGGTGGATCTGAGTACATTGCGCGGCAGGTACCTGACCTCGGCCGATTTCCGGAGGAAGCCATGAAACGATTGGTGTGGAAGGAATTCCGCGAGCGCCGATGGTGGGCGTTGATCTGGGCGCTGGTGATCCTCGGGGTCTCGCTGTTCGGCAAGGGACAGGCGTTTTACGGCGAGCAGGGCATGGCCTTCTCCCCGTTCCTGCCGCTGCCGTTCGTCATCGGGCTGCTGATCGGCGCGGGGTCATATGCCGGCGAGCTGGCGCAATCGCAGTCGGTCTTTTCCCGGCCCATCACGCCGCGCGCAGTGCTGGCCGCCAAGCTGCTCTTCGCCGTCATCATCTGCTTCGGCGCACCGCTGCTGGCCGCGGTGATCGCCTGGTGCATCGCTTCCGATGGCACCCGGTTTCTCATGAACCCCGGGACGATGCTCTCCGGCGCGCTGGGGGTGGGGTGGCTGTATAGCCTGTGCTACCTGTTCGGACTCACCTGCTCCGTGGTTATTCCCGGCTACGCCGGCGGCATCCTCACGCTGGCCACCGTCTGCCTGCCGCTAGTTGCCGTGCTGGCAATGGCGGAATGGCTGGGAGCCGCTTATTATTATCATGGTACGAATGATCCGGCAGGCATACGGGCGGCTCTCCACTCTTACGCGTATTTTGCCGGGTGGCTGTTCGGCTGCTGGCTGGGCGTCACCTGCGCCGGGCTGGCGATCAGCCGGTTTGCGCTGGTGCTGGGCAAGGAAGAGCGGGTCAAGCGTTTCACCGTGGTCTTCCTGCCGGTCTTCCTGGCCTGCGGCATCGTGGGCACGCTGCTGCCCACGGGAGCGGTCGCCCGGTTGCTGATGCACTGGGAAGTGGTCAGCGCCATCGTCAGCCCCACCGGCAAATACGCGCTGGTTGCCGAGGAGCGCCAGCCGTATACCTTTGGTTACACGATGCCGCCCGGCCAATACAGCGAAGCATTTGGCATTACCAAGTATATGGTGCGGATGAGCGACCGCGCGCGGCTTCCGGTGCTGCGGGCGAAGTTCAATTACTGGGAATGGATCTGGGTCAGCGACGACATCGCCTATGCACACGATTGGGAAAAGGACCGGCTGATGCTGGTCTATCCGGGACGAGGTAGCTCGAAGTTGCTGAAGATGCAACACAACATCCGGCCATATGCCGTCTCGCCGGACGGGCGGCTGCTGCTGATGTATGGGCAGCACAACAAGTTGGAGCCGGAGGGGTACCGCTTCATCAACGGCCAACAGTATCGGAACGCGGTGAGCGTAAATTATTACGACTTGCGGGTGGTCGATCTTGATTCCGGCCGGATCATCGGCGAAAAGGAGATCAAAACAATGGAAAACCGCGGGATCAGCTTCGAGTGGCAGGATAACGATACCATCGTGTATTCGAGGATGAAGGGGGTTACGGAGTATTATCACGTAGCCCATCCGTAGCGCGCGCCGGCCCTGGCGCGCCGTTCTCGCATATCCGATCTGCCTCCAGGAAACGGCGTCAGGCGATCACGGATTCCGTTTTACCGCACGGATTTGAAATGCGGAAACGGCGCGCCACGGCGGGCGCGCGCTACGAATATGAATCTACGATTCCGGCATGGGGATAGTCACGCCAATCATCGACTATCTGTTTACGGGTGGCGTTGTTGAGGACGTATTCGACGGCATGATCGATTCTATCGTTATAGCGGATGAGATGGTCGTAACTGCTGTGCTGCCAGAGTTGTCCGGTGCCGCCGTATGGCCACCAGATTTGCGAGGTGGTATATGATTTGAAATCGCCGATCTGGTGCAACAGGCCTTCCACTTCAAAACCTCGAGCCCCCGCGTTGCGTAGTTTCCGCTCGGCGTCCAGCAGAGACACGATAAAGTGAAGATGGTCGGGCATCAGGCAGTAGCAAAATAATAACCATCCATGTTTGGCCTTTCGCCAAAGCAATGCATCGATGATTCGCCTTGCCAATGTGGGATCGGCGAAGGGTTGTCCGCAATGCCGAGCACAGATCGTAAAGAAGAATTCGCCTTCGCTCAAAGAGTATTGTTCGATTGGTAGACGATGGGGATTCCGGCGTGTATCGCGATTGGTGAGTAATGCCAGCACTTCGTCATAGTGTGCCCTAGTGGTAATCATATGCACCTCATTTGCCGGTTTTATAAAGGGGTAATTCAACAAACCAAACGGTAATCCTCCTGTAGCGCGCGCCGGCCCTGGCGCGCCGTTCTCGTATATCCGCTCCGCCCTCGGGGAACGACTGACGGTGATCACGGGTTCCGTTTTACCGCACGGTTGCCAAATGCGGAAACGGCGCGCCACGGCGGGCGCGCGCTACAGATGCTATATCAGAGAAATGTCGTATCAGTGATACGACAATCTGTTCCTCGGGGGTATTTGTATGCGAATTGCACCATCTTGCGTAATGACCTTTCGGCGAAACTCTGGTTGTAATCACCTGTCAATTGTCGCGACGCTGTCGCGACAATTGGATTCTCTCCGCAATGCGGAGAGAATCATCTCCCAGTTAGTATGAGTATTCGGATATCCAATTCGTTCACGATTAACGTCACGGTATCGCCTTGCCTTTCCAGTGGTTCACCGAGCAGATCTTCAACCTGCGGCCAGCCGGAAACGTCGATCTGTTCGGTAATCGCCTCATCCGTCGGATTGGTGAAGATCCAGGCTTCCGTCTCCGGCAGGACGCGTTTACGGAGGAGGAGGCGACCGGGATGGTCCGGGGTCACGCCGCAGTGCGCGAGGATGGCCAGGATGGCGGTGCGGGTTTCTTCGTCACGGTAGGCCAGGCCGTTGTGGCCGAGGTAGGTGCCGAGGAGCCAGGCTTGGCCCTGACCGACCGGGCGGACGACGCCGGCGACTTCCTTGCCGAAGGTCAGGCACGACGCACTGTCCTCCTCGAGGGTGAAGGTTTCCAGGTAGACGTTCGCGCGCAGGCGGTGGCCGGCCAGGGGACCGGCGCCTTCCAGCATGGCGGGCTCCAGGTATTCACCCCAGGTGCGCTCAGGCGGAGACCAGCGGGCGCCGTTCTCCGGCTCGCGCACCATTTGAAAGCTCTGCTGGCGCACGCCGAAGAGCTTGCGCATGGTCGGGGACAATTCCCCCCGGTTACAGCAGGCGTGCTCGTCGATGCGTCCGGGGGCGGCCTCGCAGATCAGGTGGCCGCCGCGCGCAACGTAGGCCTGCAGCTTCGCCGCCGTCTCCTCGGACAGCGAGAGCGGGAAGGGCAGGATGAGCGCGGCATACGCGTCGAGATACGGCTCGTCCAGTTCCGACGCTTCCACGAAATCCGCGGGGATGCCCGCTTCCCACAGCAACTGGTGCCAACCCTGCACGTCGACGCCCAGGTGCTCGCCGCCTTGCGTCATTGACTGGCAGAACTGGTAATTCCACTCGTTGATGAGGATGGCTACCTTCGCCGCGGGCCAGGTGGGTTGGCCGAACAGCGCCGGAAAGCGGTTCAGCGCCGCGCCCACCCGTGCCGCTTCCTCGAAGCGCGGGGTGGTGTCGCCGTTGCTGTCCAGCAGGCTGAAGCCGTTTGCCTCCGCGGCCATGATCTCCGCACGCGTCACCCAGAAGGAGAGGGCGGTTACCCCGCAGCTTACCGCCGTCAGCATCCAGCGGCGCATGTCCTCCGGCGATGGCACGCGGCCCTTGTGGAAGCCGGTGCTCACCGGCCCGCCCTGGAACTCCGCTGCCCATACCGGAGCGCCGCGGCGGTTGGCGGAGCGGATGTAATCGTAGGTGCGCGCCACGAACAGCATCTCCGCCAGCAGCGCCGGGTGGCGGGCCGGCGGTTTTATCTGTGCCGCGTCCGACCAGCCGTGCATCGGCCCCCAGGCGGGGTAGCAGGAGGAGCCGAGGAAATCCTGGCAGCGGGCGTAGGTCCAGTCCGTGCCCCCGCCGATGATGGGACCGCCCTTGTGCGCGAAGACCGGGCGCTGCAGCGGGTCGGCCGCGCGGATGACCCGCGCCCGTTCGCGCAGCACGCGGCCGATCTGCACGTTGTCCATGAAGTAGCGCCAGTCTACGTCTTGCGGCAGCGCATTGCGCCCGCCCGCCACGCGGTCGGGCTGCACGTCCTCCCAATCGAGGAAGCGGGCGTTCCACGCGCGGTTGAGGCCGTCCAGGTCGCTGTAGCGCTCGCAAAGCCACTCGCGGAAGAAGGCCAGTGTGTGCTCGCAATAACAGACAGGCTGCCCGGCCAGCCCTTCCGCCCAGTAGCCGATCTCCTGCCAGGTATTCCAGACGACGACGTTCTCGAAGCGACCCAGCGTCCTCACCAGTTGCGTGATGAACCGCTCCTGCTCCGCCCGCGCGCCGGGGTGATCAAAGCACGGTCCCGGCTTACCGTCCGCCGGCAGCGTGCTCTGCGCCTGGTAGGCGACGGGCAGCCCGTTGCGCCCCAACATGCGGCAGCCGGGATGCTTGCGCCACAGCCAGTTCGGCGCCTGCTCGCAGGTGAGCCCCAGGTAGACGCCCAGGTCGAGCGTCGCCGCGTGCTCGATCAGCTCTTCGTAGCGCGAGAAGTCGAATTGCCCTTCCCGCGGCTCGTCCACCATCCAGTGCTCCTGCAGCTTGACCAGGTTGAAGCCGTGCCGCTTGAGGTTCTCCATGTCGCGCTTCAACTCCGCCATCGGCGGCATCGGCTCGCGACAGAGATGGCTGCCGAGGGGGAAGAGGGCGGCGAATTGCTGAGTATTCATAAAGGCTCCCCATATCAACACAAAGGCACGAAGGCTCAAAGGCACAAAGAAATAAATATTTCGTGTCTTCGTGCCTTTGTGTCTTTGTGGTTACCAGGTGTGTTTCGACTTCACGACTGCCACCAGCGGTTGGCGGATGGCATCGGCCAGGCGGGCGCTGCGGGCGGGGTCGAAGGGTCCGGCATAGCCGAACAGGCTGTAACGGTACGGGATCACCCCGCCTTGCGCGGCGGGGAAGTTGGTGAACCAGTAGTTGTTCAGCGCCCAGGACATCACCAGGCCGTTGTGCGGGGGCAGCTCGGGCTGCCATTTACCGGTGTTGATGCCATTCACCTGCACCAGCGGTACGTCAGGCGAAGCGACGACGGTGGTCCAGTCGCCATCCGAGACGGCGAAGTAGCGCTGGATGCTGTGCCAGTCCGTGGCCGTGCCGGGCACCTGGTCGATGCCGGGGCGCAGCACGGCGCCGGGGACGTCCAGGTAGACGGTCGATCCCTCGCCGGCCAGCGGGAAGGCGTGGTAGATAGCCTCCGCCTGGGTGCGCGGCGGCTTGATTACCGTGCAGGAGATGTCCAGCCGGGGCAGGTCATCATACAGCGTGAACTCCATGCGCAGGAAGGGGATGCCCTCCTCGCTGCTTTCGCAGACCAGCGAGGCGCCGTAGGGGAGAGCGGGGCCGGCGCCCAGGCGTACGATGGGAGTGCGGCGGAGGAAGGGTGTATCGTAATGCAGTGTGCCCCATTCGCACAGCGCTTCACGGCTCTTCGGCGAATCGATGGTCTCGTAGATATACTGGCCGAGGGTATAGGGGCTGGCGGCAATCATCTCTCGTCGGGTGACCATGTCAGTGAGACGCGAGATGCCACCGATCTGCGAGTCGATCACCAACCCGAAGTGACCGTTCACCATCTTATCGACTTGCCCATGCGTATGGCGAGCGACGTCCAGAGGCTCGGGCACCACCCGGTACTGCTTCCAGCCGCCGGCCGGCACATCCTTTGCGATGAAGCGGATCACCTGGCCCGGTCGGCGGGCGCTGCCGTCGATGGCGGGCAGATTGAGCACGGGGATGCGCTCGCCGGTTGCCGGGTCGAGCAGGTGCAGCGGCGGGCCGGGTTTCAGGCGGCGGGGACCCTGCTCCCACGGTGTGGGCTCGTCGACGATGGCGGCGTCGACGATCATCGTCTCTACCAGATCGGTGCGCGGGTAGGGCAGGGGATTGAAGACCGCCACCGTGGTGCCGTTGCCTGCCTTCGGGGCGGCAGCTCGCGCGGTATCGCGCAGCAAGGCGGAGGATTCCACTGCCGCCGTGTAGGCAAAGCCGGACTTCACATTCCACTGCGCCTTGCTTTCCAGCAGCTCGGGGTCGTCGGTGCTGCACCAGGCGCCCCAGGTGTGCTCGGCGAAGAACATGGCCGCCTCTTCCGCCGACTCTACCTGCCCGCGGTCGAGGGGGATGTTGAAGGCGCGCGCGGTGGTCAGGTCGGCCTGCGCCTTGCGGGTCAACGCCGATTCGTAGAGCGCGCTGCCGTTGCCGTCCGCCCACCAGTCGGGCCAGCCCTGGCGAAGCTCCGGGATCTCTCCCGGCCAGTTTTGCTCCAGGTGCTCGAACCAGGCGCGGGCGGTGACGAAGTGCAGCCGCGGGTATTCCCAGCGGTCGTTCCAGTCGCGCACGAAGTCGCTGATCCAGCGTCCCGGCGGCGCGTTGTCGTGCGCCTCGCCGGGGGTGCGCACCTCGATGGCATGGTGCGGGTAGCCGGACTGCTCCAGCCCGGCCAGGTACTCTGTCATCTGCCCTTCGGCGGTGGTCGGGTCCTCCCACATGCAGCCTTGCAGGTAGCTGCTGCCGTGCCAGAGCAGCACGCGCTCTCCGCCCGGCGATGCCCAGTAGAACGGGTGCGGCCTTGGGCGCACGCCCAGCGCGCGCGTCTCGTTGATGGCGGTGTCCAGGTAGCGCATACCGCGCGCCGTCATCATCGCCGGCAGGCCCCACGCCCAGCCGTTCACGTCGTCGTTCATGCCGGTGACGACCTGGAAGCCGTGCTTCTGCGAGAGATCCACCGCGTAATCCAGCGCATGCTCCAGCAACGCCTCACCGAACAGGTCGGTCAACTGTAGGAAGATGCCCGCCACCTCGATGCGTCCCTCGCGGACGCGGCGGAAGAACTCCTCCGCCCGCTGCGGATACCGCTGGAGGAAATGCTTCACCGTCCACGAGACTTCGCACGTCCAGCGGAATTTCGCGTCATCGGGGTACTCGTCCGTCTCCGTGATGAAATCTAACGCCCGGTCGATGAACCGCGCATGCTTGCGGAAGAGCACCTGCTGCGGCTCGGTGTAGCCGATGTCCACGTGCGTGTGATGCACCAGGAAGATCTCCCAGGGACGGGTGATGCCGGGCAGCGTTGGCATGACGGCGCTCCTTTATCATTGAACCACAGAGGCACAGAGACACAGAGACAATTATCAGGGTATTCAATTCGAAGGGCAGGAATCCTTTTGGACGATCTGCGGCACTTGCGATAGCTCAGCGCAGCAGTACCGGGCGTCGGGGTGGGAGGTGCGGACGAGGATGGCGGGGATGCCGAGGGCTTCGGCGCCGGCGACGTCGGCTTTCGGGTTGTCGCCGATCATCCAGACCGCCTTCGGCTCGACCGCCCACTCCAGCACGTTGCGGAAGGCTTGCGGGTGCGGTTTCTCGTAGCCCGTCTGCGCCGAGTTGAAGAGCGCGGCCACCAGCGGCGACAGGTCCAGGTGGTCGATGATCGCCGGCAGTTCCGGCACGTGGTTGGTCAGCACGACATGCCGCCAGCCGGTCGCCGATAACTCTTCCAGCACCGGCAGCGTGTCCGGGAAGAGCCGCCAGCGGGAAAGGTCAGTATACAGCGGCCGAAACTCCTTGACCATCTCACCGGTCAGCTCCTCGGGCACGCCGATGCTGGTCAACGCATGAGTAAAGACCGGATCCAGCGCGGACCACCAGGCGTCCGCCGTATCCAGTTCGGGATGCGCCCGCTCCGGCGTATGCCAGGGGTATCCACGCAGGAGTTCCCGCAGTTGTTCGGGGGTGATGTCAAGCTCCGGCATGGCCCGCTGCACGATCTCCAGCAGCGTCAGCGTCCACATGCCGCCCTCGCGGTATCCCAGCGTGCCGTCGAAGTCCCAGATCAGGTATTTCAAATCCGGTTTCTCCCAGATTGAGCGTGAAGTATTGAAAAAAACATCAATTTGATAGGTAGGATATTCCGCCGCTGAAAATCAGGTGCGGGTTGGTCAGAGAGTCGTGTCTGGTGGGAAGGAAACGCATGTATGCATTATACAAGAGATTCACGTTGCCGTCAAGGGAGTAGAGCACCGGTATTGCTGTTCAGCGCTATGTCTCTATGTGCGCAGGTATTTCCGGTCAGGGTGGGTGCGCCAGGTGTCTGGAGTAGCGGAAAGACGGCCGGTTGACAACAGCGGCAAAGGATGGAACAATCGGCGAGATCATGGGCAAAGCATGAGGAGGCAATATGAACTCTCGTGAGCGGGTGTTGGCAGCCATCAATCATGAAACGCTCGACCGCATCCCCACCGACATGTGGGCGACCGGCGAGGTGCGGGAGAAGCTGCGGGCGCATTTCGGTTCGGATGAGGCGGCGCGCGAGGCGCTGCACATCGACGGCATGGGAGGCACGTGGCCGGAGTATATCGGCCCGCCGCTGCCGGAGATGCCAGAAGGTGAGACCATCGATTTCTGGGGCATCCGCTCGCGCCGGCAAGTCTATGGCACCGGCACCTATTACGAGATGTATCACCACCCGCTAGAGGCAGCACAGTCGATCGACGATTTGGAGCAGCATATCTGGCCGAGCGCCGACTGGTTCGATTATTCGGGCATGCGCGCCATCGCGCAGCAGGCGCGCGAGACGCAGGCGGTGCTGTGCGGATACATGACGCCGTTTTACTCACACAACCTGCTGCGCGGGCTGGAGCAGTCGCTGGTCGATCCGCTGGAGGACGCGGAGTTCACCCACCACCTGCTCAAACGGCTGGACGACTTCGTCTACGAGCAGCACGTGCGCATGTTCGAAGCGTGCGATGGTCTGATCGACATGGCGCAGGTGACCGACGATTACGGCAGCCAGCACGGCCCGCTGATCAGCCTGGAGATCTTCCGCGAGTTCTATAAACCCTACGTGCAGCGCTATTGCGACCTGTGCCACAGTTTTGGCATCAAGGTGTTCCACCACGACGACGGCGCCATGCGGGACTTCATCCCCGATCTGCTGGAGTGCGGCATCGACATCCTGAACCCGGTGCAGTGGGTGTGCCCGGGCATGGAGCAGGAGGGGTTGAAGCAGGACTTCGGCGACCGGCTCTGCTTCCACGGCGGCATCGACAACCAGCAGGTATTGCCCTTCGGCACGCCCGAAGAGGTGCGCGCCGAGGTGCGCCACAATATCGACACCCTCGCCGCCGACGGCACCGGCTACATCCTCGCCCCTTGTCATAACCTGCAGGCCGTCAGCCCGATCGAGAATATCATTGCGATGTATGACGAGGCGTGGAATTACGGGAGGCTTTAGGTTTTTTCTCCGCAGATTTAAATGATTGAAAAAAGTTTTGCTTCGCAGAAAAGGGAAGTTCACGTGTCAATGTGGGAGGGCAAGGTTCCTACCCGATACTGTTCAAATAAGGATTTTCGTAGGGGCGAGTGGCACTCGCCCCGTTACGGGAACCGGATTCGTCTTGAGGCGCAATGCCGCACCCGGCTCTCTTACGGGGCGAGTGCCACTCGCCCCTACGAAAATCCTTATTTGAACAGTATTGGGTAGGAGCCTCGCCCTCCCGTTGGGCATTCGAAGAATTATTTCATTTCAATCATTTTAATCTGCGGAGAAAAAATCACTACACTTTCTGCACCGCCTGCGCATCGAGAATGGCGAACAGCTCGTGGCGGCGGCGGAGGATCCAGCGTTCGTCGCGGGGGAACTCGGCGTAGTCGTGGATGGCGGCGAGAGACGGGTCGTCCGGGTCGATGTCCGCCATCTGCAGCAGCGCGTAATCCTGCAGGCTTTCCGCCCATACTTCCCAGCGCAGGGCATCGAGCGGACCGTGCGGACCGGGATAGACCAGGTGGGTGTCGCCGTAGGCCCAGCCCGGCCATTTTTTCCCGTCGGTGACGGTGAAGGGATCGATAAGGTTCTGCGTCTGGCTCTCGTACCAGTAGTTGTATCCCCAGTGCAGGAAGCCGTGCACCTTCGTGCGGTAGAAGAGCCAGCCGGACATCGCCACCTTCACCAGCGGGGTGTCGAGCAGGCGGTTGAGGTAATCCTCGCGCGGGCCGCAGCAGTAATAGGTCCACGGCTCGAAGCCTTCCTTCACGAACTGCGGCGCGTTGGTGATGATCGGCACCGGGATGTCGGTCAGGCCCGCGCGGGCGAAGTCGATCTCGCTCAACGCGTCCATCACCCGCAGCCACGGCGCCAGCTCGCGCAGCAGTTCCCGCGCGGCGCGATAATTCTGCAGGTGCTCCTCACCGTGCGGCTCGTCCGACAGGTGGAAGAAGCTGCGGTCGAAGATGCCCTCGGCCTCCAGGAAGCGCTTGAGCTCGGGCAGCAACTGGGAGAGGAAATGCCGGTAGGTGGATGAAGTGGCGCCCGTCTCCGGCGGCCAGAGCAGCGTGCCGGTCTCGCCGTGCCCCTCGTAAACGCGGATGGCGTACTTCACGCCCCACTGGGTGAAAAGGTGCGTCCACTCGAAGTATTGCACGCCGCGTTCCTTCAGGAAATTCACCCAGCGGCGCACCAGCGTCCAGTCAAAGGTATAATTATCGCCGTCCTTCGTCACCTTCAGCATCTGCGTGGGGCGTTTCACGCCGTCGGTAGGCTGGGTGAACATCGACACGTAAAGGGTGTCCTGCCCGTGCGCGACCACGTCCTTCACGAAGGGTTCGATGATGGGCCAGAAGCTCTCCTCCCACACCTCGGTGCCGTACCAGTGGCAGATGGCGTCGATGTAAAACCAGTGAATGACGGGGAAATCCTTGCGCGGCTGCAGCACCGCCCGGTGCACCTCGACGGTGGCACACAGCTCTACCGGCTCGCCGTCGGCGGGGGTCAGCGTCACGGTGATCGGATAGGTGCCGGGCACGGCATCCTTCGCCACCTGCACGGTGATCCAGAAGGCATGCGTTTCATAGGGGCCGGCGTGCGCCGTGTTCTCGTCGAACAGCGGGTCGGGCACGTAGCCGGGGATATGCCCGGCGCCCTCAATTTCGCTCAACGGGGCGTGCACGTTGAAGTGCGGCACCGGGATATACCCTACCCGCCGCACGCGCGCGGCCAGCCCCGCCGGCGCCTGCACGGCCGCGGTCACCACCATGTCCAGGTCCTCGATGCGGAACGCCGCCTGGAAGGACACCTGCGCCCCGCGCAGCGTCTCCAGGTGCAGCGTATTGCGGTTCACGGCGTGGGACGCCGGATAATGGCGGACTAACGAGCTTGCGAGCCAACTGTGCATGAGTATACCTCCGTAATCTGCAGATGAATTCGCCTCTGGCTGGGCAACCCCTGCAAAAAGGCAATGCCATCATGCATAAATCCTGGGAACTACTACGTCATTATGTCAGAAGGAGGTTGATTACCCGAATTTCATAAAACGGTGGGTAGAGATTCACGGTCTGGAAGGGTGCGAGAGCCCCGCTCGAGTCTAGGTGAGCTGACCTATGATCGGCGGGGCTCTCGCACCCTTCCAGACCGTGAATCTTTACCCACCGCTTACATATATTCGACCTCACAAGTCAATGTTTCTCGATGCATGTCTCCGCACTCATTCACGCGCGAAGTGATCAGTTCCTCACGAATGGGAATGCGAAGATCGGTATAGTTCCGTCAGGAGGAGACATATGAGTTCGACGCACGGATGGACGACCTGGGACCCATCATCGATCGCCGTCTGGGAGCATCTGCCGAGTGGTTTACGCTGCCGGCTGGTGCTGCAGGACGAGGGCGGCCAGCAAATACAACCGGATTCGTGGGCGCCGCTGGAGGATTTTCTGCCGGATGACGCCGGGCACTCGATGGCCCACCTGCTGGTGAATGCCGCCGGAGCGCAGGTGGAGGTGGAGTGCGGGGGGGAAGGCGACGTGGCAGCCTGCCACATCCTGGACGTGCAGGGCGGCCAGGTGACGGCGCGCTGGGAGGTGGATGGCCCGCGTGACGGCTGGATGATTGTCAACGAGGACAAAGACGTGGCGGTGGCGCCGGAGGGCACGGCTATCCCGGCGGACATCATCGCCTTCCTGCGCGATCAGCACGACGCGGTGCGGCGGTCACTGCCGGTCGGGGAAGGTTTGCTCGCCGACACGCTGGAGGTGGTGGAGGCGGACCTGGCGGCCAACACCTTCATGCTGCCGGGGACGGATGAGCTGATCACCCTTTCGCGCCATGCGGTGGAAGCTGCCGGCGCGTGGACGATCCCCAACTGGGATACCTTCCTCAACGCGCTGGGCATCGTGTATGTCGATCCGGCGCTGGCCGTGGCCAACTGCCGCACGGCGCTGAAGCACCTGGCCGTAGAAGACATCCTGGGCGTCGAAGCGACGGCGGCGGGCGCGCGCAGCGATATCTCCAATCCGCCGGTGGCCTCCTATTGCATCTGGAAGATCTTCCAGATCACCGGCGACGAGGAGCTGCTGCGCGAGGCGATGCCGCTGCTGCTGCGCTGGCACAACTGGTGGCGGCCGATGCGCGACCCCAATGCCAACAGGTTGCTGAGTTGGGCGTCCGGTGAGGAAGCTGGCATGCCCGGCCATCCGCTGTATACGGAGGCGAAGCGCGACGAGGAGAGCGGCCTGCTGATGCTCGATGACGTGGGGTTGTGCAGCCTGTGGGCGCTGGATGCGGCGGCGCTGATGCGGATGGCATTGCATTTTGACGACATGGAGCTGGCTACGCACCTGGAAGCGGAGGTGCAGGCGATGGCCGACCGCATGAACCTGGTGCTGTGGGACCAGAACAGCGGCGTGTTCACCAGCATCGACTGGAAGCTGCGGCCGACGAGCCACCACTCCGCGACGGTGTTCCTCTCGCTGCTGGCCGGCATCCCCAACGGCATCCGCACCCAGCGGCTGGTGAATGAGCACCTGGCGCAGGAATTCGCAACATCCTTCCTGGTGCCCACGGTGAGTGAGAATGACGGTGCGTTCCTCGATCAGCAACCCTGGCGCGGGCGGGTGTCGTCGCTGTTGAATTTCCTCATCTGCGAGGGGCTACGCCACTACGGCGAGGATCTGTGGGCGGAGCGGATTGCGTTGTCCGGGCTGGCGTTGCTGCGGAACGCCTGGCATGACGGGCACCACGTCTTTGACAGCTTCAACGCGCAGACCGGCAGCGGCGACGATCTGCAGCAGGACGCGATGGCGCCGGCCGGGCTGCTGTTGGGTGCGCTGGGTATCGGCCTGCTCATCGACCTGGAGCCGTGGGACGGGCTGCGGCTGGGCAACTTAAGCGGCGTGGAGATGGCGCTGCACGGATTCGCGCTGCACGGCGACCGGTATGACCTGGCCTCCGGCCCGTGGGGGTTCTCCGTCCGCCGCAACGGCAAGCCGTGGATCGAGACCGACCGTCCCGTCATCCTGCGCAACATCGTCAGCGGGGAACGCGATATTTCTCTGCACGCGAAGGTCGCCGGCGGCGGGCCGTTGACGCTGCGCTTCTTCGGCTTCACGCCCGGCCAGCAGATCTCGGTGAAGGTGAACGGCCGGCTGGTCAATGCCACCGTGAGCCCGACCGGCGAACTGGTCTGCAGCGTGGAGCTGCCCCCCGCGCCGGACGTGGGCGGGCCGGGGATGTCGCGGGTGGCGTAAATTCAAGTGGGCCATTCACAAGCATGATTTAGCGGTGGAAGGCAGATTCTCAGTCTGGAAGGGTGCGAGAGCCCCGCCGATGACAGGTAAGCTTACCTAAATCCGGCGGGGCTCTCGCACCCTTCCAGACTGAGAATCTGCCTTCCACCCTGGTACTAGACCCGGGTTCGCAAGCCTTGCCTTCGGTTCCGCTTCTGCTCATACATCGACAGGTCGGCGCGCTGGAGGAGCTCGTCGATGCTGCAGGGGTGTTTGGGGTCGTAGAGCTCGACGCCGATGCTCATGGAGAGCTGATATTGCATGCCTTCACAGGCGTTGCGCGCGTCGATGGTGCTCTGCAGCCGCGAGATGAGCATGTCGGATGTGGCGCCGCCGGCCTCGACTACCAGCACCACGAATTCATCGCCGCCCAGCCGGGCCACGATGTCCGCATCGCGGAAATTGCGCTTCATGATGCGGCCGATTTCGTTGATGGCCTTGTCGCCTTCCTGATGCCCGTAGGTGTCGTTGATCGTCTTCAGGTAATCCAGGTCCACAAAGAGCAGCAGCATCGGTCGCTGCATGCGGTTGGAAATTTTGAGCTGTTGTTCCGCCAACGTGAGGAATCCGCGGCGATTATACAGGCCGGTCAACTCGTCTACCAATGACAGTCCGCGCAGCTCATCCTCCGCCTTGTGGCGGTGCAGCGCCATCGAGGCCTGGTTGACGAACGCTTCGATCAACCCGCGGTTGAGCGGGGGGTTGCCTTTCCGCGTGATGATCAGCGCGTCGCCGAAGATGCCGCCCTTGCGCGCGAAACCAACGCCGTAGACTTCATCGACGCCGGTCATATACTCCAGCCGGTGGCACAGATCCTTGTTGATCTTGCCGAAACAGGCTTCAAACAGCCCGCCTTCCGCCTTCTCCAGGATGCCCTTGGTAATGCCCTGGCGGGCTTCTTCGATGAGCGGGAAGGCCAGGCCGACGGGATGCCGCCCCAGCGCGCGCACCGCGGTTTCGATGAGCGGGCCGGCGCCGAGGATATTGCGCACGCGCAAGGCATCGGCGCTTTCGTCGAACGAGTTGGTGATGACTACCCCGTCGCCCACCAACTCCTTGATATGCTCGCCGATATACTGGTAGATGTCCTCATCCAACGGCAGATCGATGAACTCCATCGCCGTTTTGGACAGGTATGCCACCTCTTCCTGCTGGTGCTGTCCGTCGGGGGGAAGGAGCGGGCGGGCGCGGTTGATGATCCGGTTGGCAAGATAGATCATGGTCAGCAGCGCCAGCACGGCGATCAGGCGCGGCTGCAGTATCGCGATATTATTCGGCAAGAGCATGCTCACGAAGGCGACATGCTGCGCGAAGGTGTCATACAGCGACTGCGCCAGCCAGTAGACCAGCATCAGCACGAACCCGATGCCGGCTACCGGACCGGGCAGCGGATTCGCTATGATATTGTTCGGCTCCGGCCGGCGTTGTTCACCGTCAGCCGACCCGCGCGCGTGCCGCATCGGTATTTCCTTCCACGTTCCACCCGGAATACCACAGTTAACATCCGTTAACTAATTCTGGCGTATTATGCTCTGCTTCATTATCGGTAGATTGGAATGGATACTTGATAGGATCGGGTTTCGTTTCACTAAAATTTTGCGGGTATCCGCCGTGACAGAGCAGCGGTGGAAGCGCGATTCTCAGTCTGGAAGGGTGCGAGAGCCCCGCTGGATTTCAGTAGGCCTGCCTATATACGGGCGGGGCTCTCGCCTCCTTCCAGACTGAGAATCGCGCTTCCATCCTTGATCTGGAAAATCTTCGGCCTTGCCGTGCATTTCGCCGCCCGGTACAATGACGGCATGGCTATGTCCATTCTGGTCATCGTGGGGCCGACGGGGTCGGGGAAGACGGATACGGCGGTGCTGGCGGCACAGGCATTGGACGGCGAGATCGTCACTGCCGATTCCATGCAGGTGTACCGCGGCATGGATATCGGCACGGCCAAGCCGACCCCGGAAGAGCAGCGCGGAGTGCCGCACCACCTCATTGACGTCGTCAACCCGGACGAGGAATTTTCAGTGGCGGAATATGTGGCGCTGGCGGACCGCGTCATCGCCGGCATTGCCGGGCGCGGGCACGTGCCCATCGTCGCCGGCGGCACCGGGTTGTACGTAAACGCGTTGGTCGACCGCTGGGTATTCCCCCCGCAGCCGGCGGATTTCGCGTTGCGCGAGGAATTGAAAGAGGTGGCGGAGCGCGAAGGCCCGGAAGCGCTGCTCGATCGCCTGCGCGCGGTGGACCCCGCCAGCGCCGAGCGGCTGCACCCGAACGACGTGAAGCGCGTCATCCGCGCGCTGGAGGTGCACCAATTAACCGGTCGGCCGCTCTCCTCGTTTGACTACAAGCCTGGCGAGGGCGCGCGCCCCGGCCCGTACCGCGCGCTGATGTATGGGCTGACGCTGCCGCGCGAGGTGCTGAACGCGGGGCTGGAAAAGCGCGTGCACGCACAACTGAAGGCCGGCCTGCTGGAGGAGGTGCGCCGGCTGTATGAGGGCGGCTACGGCCCGGAGCTGTCCGCCATGAAGGGCATCACCTACCGGCAGTTGGTCGGCTACCTGCGCGGCGACTACGATTTCGACACCGCCGTCGAGCTGATGGTCCGCGACAACCGCCGTTACGCCAAGCGGCAATACACCTGGTTCAAAGCCGACCCGCGCATTCAGTGGATCGACATCCTCGACGCCGGCGGACCGGCGGGGGCGGCGGAGATCATTGTGGAGGGGTGGCGGGAGTGGTTGCGCGAAGAAGGATAAGACGAATAGGATCTTAAAACCGGTCGCCTCGTGCGGGGGCCACCTCTCCCCCAGCCCCTCCCCTACGAAGGGAGGGGAGCAGGCTTTGAGGTGACTGGGGGCCGGAACAAACCAGCTTTCTTCTTGTCGAACAGTTTAACTACCGTTAAGGAGAGCATCGATGAAGTATCTGCTGGTGTTGCTTGCGCTCTGCTGCCTGCTGCCTGCGGCGGCGTCTGAGTCGATCTGGCTGGAGGCCGAGCAGCTCGATGGGCTGCAGGGGTACTGCTGGCCGGTGGCCGCTGACGCGGCGCGAAGAACGACCCACGGCGCGTGGGGGCTGTCCGGGCCGGGGCTGGCGGCGGAGTGGATGCAGGGTGGGGAGAGCGGTTTCCTCTCCATCGCCTGCGGTGCGGCGGATGATGCGGCCGTGGCTACGAAAACCCTCGACATCCCGGAAGCGGGGCAATATTCCGTCTGGGTGCGCTACCGCGACAACCGCGAGAAGGGCGACCGCTTCCAGCTTCGCCTGGAGCAGGCGGGACAGCAACCGTGGACGGGCACGTATGGCGAGAAGCCGATCGTCGATGAAGACAGCACCGCCAAGCTCTACTGGGGGTGGGCGTTCGCCTGGGACAGCCGCACGGCGATGCTGCAGAAGGGTCAGGTCAAACTCAGCCTGCTGTCCGGCTTCAAAGAAGCGGATTGCCGGCAGATCGACGTCATCGTACTGACCAACGATGCGAAATACCGGCCGCTGATCAAGGAACGCCCGCAGAGCGACGCGCTGGACCTGCTTACCCAGTATCAGCAGGGCATCCCCGCCGGACTGGAGCCGTTAGCCCGCAATCACGGGAAGTTCCAGGCGCCGGCAACCTGGACGCCGAAGACCTTCAACAATCGCGGGTTTCTCTATCTCTGGAACGTCGACGATTACGATCAGTGGGCGACCGGCGACCCGGCGAAGATGCACTACCCCTTCCACCTGCGCGACGCCGATTCGAAGGCCGCTTTTATAGCGAAGTATGCCGGCAAGGACGATGTGCCCATCTTCTCCGACCCGCGCATCGTGCCCACCTTTCACGGCTCCGGCCCCTGGGTGCTGGATCTGGATGACAAGAACCCGAAGAAGAAGGACGCGGAGGCCTTCCGCAAGTGGCTCGACGCCAACCCGAACCGGCTGTTCGCGGCCATGCTCAATTACTACCCGGATAACCCGATCTCCGCACAGGCGACGAACGACTACCTCACGAAGTATCGCAACCGCTACGTGGGCAGCATCTCCGGCGAGCACCTGGGGTATTTCTATATCCCGACGGATAAAATGAAGGCCGCCACGGCGGGCGCAAAGACCCGGCGCGAGATGGTCGAGGCGATGGGCAAAATCAATATGGAATACAATGCGGCGAAATACCGCACGGTCTTCGGCCAGGATCTGCCCAATCCCTACCTGGATGTCATCCCCTGCCAGTCGAACCACATGACCATGTATGCCTCGCTGGGCTACCTGTGGGGCGCCCGCACGTTCGGCTTCGAAGCCGCGTCGGTGACCTACGAATCGGTGGCGTTGAACCTGGCCTTCCTGCGTGGCGCCGCCCGCCAGAACGGCGGCCTGACCGCCACCTACCGCTCCAGCAACTTCGGCGATTCGGCAACCTATTTTTCCGAAGCCGGCATGGCAACCAAACCAGGCTTTATCTTCGATAATTTCTACGATGTCTATTCCGGCTCCGGCATGGCGTGGTACAAGTTCGACATGTGGTACCAGTATATGTCCGGCTCGTCGATCTTTTATAACGAACAGGGCTTCGACGAATTCTGGGTGCCCGGCGGCCAGGCCCTGGGCAAGCAGGAGATCCAGCTCTCGCCCCGCGGCAAGCTCACTGATCGTTTCCTGCGCTTGACGAAGAATTTTGATCGCGGCGTTGCCTACACGCCGGTGGCCTTCCTCGCCGACTACGCGCACGGCTGGTCGCCGAACCCCAATAAGTCGGACCTGTTCGACGGCGAGCCCGAGCGACCCGACCTGACGCGATACGGCGACCACAGCCAGATGATGCAGCAGTACTTATTCACCGCCTTCCACCCGATCATCCCGAACAGCGAAAAGCCCATCACCGCGCTGAGCGAATCATTCGTACCGGCGGTCTATGGCGATATCTTCGACGTGATCTACGCCTATCCCGACGTGAAGAAATGGTCGACCATCGATACCTATCCGGTGGTCATCGTCATCGGTGACATCGAGCTGACGGCGGCGGAAGGGCAGCGGCTGGCGCAATATGTCAATAACGGCGGCACGCTGCTGGTGGCGGACGGCACGCTGACCGGCCCCGGGCTGGCGGCGCTGAACCTGCCGAAGCTGGGCGCCGTCGAGGAGGCGACCGGCTACAAGTGGCTGAACGAGACCACCGTGTCGCCGTCGCAGCGTTTCCGCTTCCGCGCCATCCCCGGCGGACGGGCGCTGGCGACCACGGTGGACGGCAAGGCCTGCTGCAGCGCCTTCGACCGCGGGCAAGGCCGGCTGATCGTGCTCTCCGTGCCGTATGGGTTGGGCATCGACAAAGAGGTGGCGCCCGTGGTGCCGCGCCTCTTCGCGCATCTCTCGCGCGACCTGATGCCCATCGAGGTGGAGGGCAACGTGGAGTGGCTGCTGAACCGGCAGCAGAACGGCTGGGCGGTGACCTTGATCAACCCCGCCGGCGAACAAAAGCCGCAGCACGGGATCTTCCCGACCGACTACACGCAGAACAAAACCGTGACCATCCGCGCGAAGGTGCCGGTGAAAACCGCGGCGGACTTTTTGCAGCCGGAGGATCAGCTTGCGGTGAAGGACAACGCCGTCACGGTGAACGTGCTGGCAGGCAGCGTGCGGATTATCGAACTCAAGTAAGCTCACTGGGCTCGCAGGCGTCCCGCTCGTTCGCTTCGTTCCTGCAGCGAACGAGTGGGACGCCAGCGCGCCCAGGGATTATTTCTTCCCGGCCGTCGCCAGGTAGATGCCAAATTGTTCGTCGCCATCCAATCCGAGCAACTGATTCAGCGCATCATCGTCGAAGGCGGCGATGGCGCAGGTGCCACAGCCTATGGATTCGGCAGCCAAATACAGGTTCTGGCAGACATGCCCGGCGTCCAGATGCAGGTAACGGTAGCCGCGCTCGCGATATCGCCAGGTCATGCGGTAGGCCACCGCCGTCCAGATGAAAGCCACGGCGCTATCGAGGACCATGGATTGACGATAACAGGCGGCTGATAGCCGCTCCGCCGCATCTTTCGGCAGCGGCAGATGCTGCAGGGCATGTTCCGTGGCAATGAAATGGTAGATGCCCGGTGCCAGGCCTTCCACCCGGTTGGCCAGGATGTAGGTTTCGAAGGCATGTCGGGCGCCGGCGGACGGGACAGTGCGCCAGGTACACCCCGCCGCGATATTCTGCACCCCTTGTGTGCACCAGAGCAGGTAGGAAAGCTCTACCAGCGCGAGGGGAATGGCCGCGTATTTCCGGATGCTGCTCCTCGCCTCGATCAAGGAACTCAAACGGATATCGGGCACATCAACCGCCGGCGTCGGGAGGGGAATCAGCGGCAAATTGGGATCAGGCGCCAGCTCGAGTGGCGGCTGCGGTCTTTCGAGCATCTGGTCGGATGGTCCTTCCTCATCGCGCGTCTGCAGCATGAATTCGTGGCCGATCCGTTGCGGGGGACAGGTTGGATTATCATTCATAATCATCTCTCCTTTGATCCTCGATTGCCTGCTTAGTTCGGTAATATGAGGGCATTCCCTGCAGCTCTAGGAGTGCCGGTATCCCTGCCAGCCCGATTATGCATCGGTTCGAACAAATAGTGCCTGTCGAGGAACAGTTCTCGACAGGCACTATATTCGATCACAAGCTCATAATCGGGCAGGCTGGAAGCCGGCGCGCCCAGGAGATTAGTAGATGAACAACATCTCCCGGTACTTCGGCAGCGTCCACAATTCGTCGTCGACCACCGTTTCCAGCGCGTCCGCGTATTTGCGGACTTCCAGCATGGCCGGGATGACGGTGTCGCGGAAGTAGGCGGCGTGGGCGAGGAGATCGTCTTCACCCTCATGGCAGCAGGTATGCGACAGGTGATCGATCGCCGCTTTCAGGCTGTTGATGTTCTGCGCCACTTCGGCGAGCATCTCTTCTTGCGGGCCGAAGCTGACCATCTCGCCGATGACTTGTTTCGTGGCTACCAGCGAGGTGGCGACCTGCCCCTGGTACTTGATCGCGGCGGGCAGGATCATCGTGCGCGCCATCTGCTCGGTGAGCAGCGCTTCGATGTTGATCGCCTTGATGTAGGCCTCCACCTTGATGGCGTAGCGCGACTCCAGCTCCCGCTCGGTGAAGATGCCGGTGCCGGTGAACAGCGCGCGCGCGTCCGGCTCCAGCAGGCAGGGCAGCGCGTCGATCGCCGACTTCAGGTTGGGCAGGCCGCGGCGGGCGGCTTCCTCGACCCACTCTTCACTGTAGTTGTCACCGTCGAAGAGGATCGGCTGGCACTCGGTGAAGATCTCCTGCAGCAGGCTCTGCAGCGCGGCATTGAACTCGGCGCCGCCGGCGACCGCCGCTTCCAGGCGGGTGGCCAGGTAGTCGAGCGATTCCGCCACGATGGCATTCAGCACGATGCCGGCGTCGGCGATGCACTGCGAGGAACCGACCGCGCGGAACTCGAACTTGTTGCCGGTGAAGGCGAAGGGCGAGGTGCGGTTGCGGTCGGTGGCGTCCTTCGGCAGGTTGGGCAGCGTGGAAACGCCCACCTCGATGAAGCCGCCGTGCTTCGAAGCCTCTCCCTTGCCGGCGATGATGTTCTCCACCACCTCGGTCAACTGGCTGCCGAGGAACATGGAGATGATCGCCGGCGGCGCCTCGTTGGCGCCCAGGCGATGGTCGTTGCCCGCCACCGCGACGGCGGCGCGCAGTTGATTCGCATGCTTATACACCGCGCGCACCACCGCGGCCAGGAAGGCGAGGAACTGCGCGTTGTCATGCGGGGTGGTGCCCGGCTCCAGCAAATTGTCGCCATCAGAATCGGCCATCGACCAGTTGTTGTGCTTGCCGCTGCCGTTCACGCCGGCGAAGGGCTTCTCGTGCAGCAGGCAGGCTAACCCGAAGCGATCGGCGGTGGTGCGCAGCACCTCCATCACCAGCATGTTATGATCGGTGGCCAGGTTGGCGGTCTCGAAGATCGGCGCGATCTCGAACTGCGCCGGCGACACCTCGTTGTGGCGGGTCTTCACCGGGATGCCCAGCTTGTACAGCTCCATCTCCGCCGCCATCATGAAGGCCAGCACACGCTCGCGAATGGCTCCGAAGTAGTGGTCCTCCATCTCCTGACCCTTCGGCGGTTTCGCGCCGAACAGCGTGCGGCCGGCGTTGATCAGGTCCGGGCGCTGCAGGCTGAAGCGCTTATCGATGAGGAAATATTCCTGCTCCGCTCCAATGGTGGTGTTGACCTTGACGGCGGTGGTATTGCCGAAGAGCTTCAGGACGCGCATGGCCTGCTTCGACAGCGTCTCGATGGAACGCAGCAGCGGCACCTTCTTGTCCAGCGCCTCGCCGGTGAAGGAGACGAACGCGGTGGGGATGCACAGCGTCTTCCCGTTCACGCCGTCCACCAGGAAGGCCGGCGAGGTGGCGTCCCACGCGGTGTAGCCGCGCGCTTCGAAGGTGGAGCGGATGCCGCCGGACGGGAAGGAGGACGCATCAGGCTCGCCTTTGATCAGCTCTTTGCCGGAAAACTCCAGGATGGCGCGGCCGTCGTCGGTCGGCACCAGGAAGGAGTCGTGCTTCTCCGCGGTGGAGCCGGTCATCGGCAGGAACCAGTGGGTGAAGTGGGTAGCGCCCTGCTCGATGGCCCAGTCTTTCATCGCGTTAGCCACGACATCGGCCACGTTCGGCTCGAGCGGCTGGCCGTCTTCCGTCGTTTTCTTCAACGCTTTGTAAATGACTTTCGGCAACCGCGCCCGCATCACCGTGTCGCTGAAGACGTTCGCGCCGAACACCTCGGTCACCGGGTGCTGCACGTAGTCGACCATCGGCTCAAGTGACTTCGCCGCGGCAATGGCGGCGATGGCGTCTTTTCTGGCGTTACTCATAACTCTATCCCTCTCCCAATTCTAAATGCGCGTAGAGATATTCGGGGACCGGCGTGACAATGCCTTCTCCGTTCTCTGTATTCATTATGGAAAACGGATATTACAACTGTGTTACATGCATGGGATGATTTTCCGCAGGTTGGCGGCGGTGCGTGGCGCGTTCCCTCACCCTCGGCCCCTCTCCCACTGAGAGGGGAGACGGTAAACGGAAGCGTCACTGGGTCTCCCCTCTCAGTGGGAGAGGGGCCGGGGGTGAGGGAAACGCGCCACGCACCTACCACCTGAATTTTTCCGCTAATTTAACCCAATAGGCCGTTACTCGCTACTCACGACGGCGGATTTTCTGTTACAATAAGATTGCGAATGTGTGAACGAATCCGGCAAGAACAAACGGACCCCCAACTGTCCCGCGCTCCCGGTGGGCGATTTTTTGCGCCTGCCGCACGCCTGATCACCCTCGCCGTGCTGACGGCCGTCGCGATGACCGCCTGGGCAGGCCCGAAAAGCGTCACCCTGCATTACCAGGAGATCATGGGCTTCCCGGTGAAATACGTCGCGGTGAACATGAACGATCCGGACGTGGTGGTCACCACCGCCGTCGCCTCGCGCTTCCCGCGCGGCCTGGAAAGCTGGAGCGGCTTCATCAATCGCGTGCACCCCGACGCGGCCATCAACGGCACCTACTTCTGCATGCGGACCTACATGCCGGTCGGCGACGTCGCGGTGAGCGGCAACCTGCTTTTCAAAGGCGTGGTGGGCACCGGGTTGTGCATCACCGCGGATAATAAAGTGGCCATGCTGCCGGGACCGCGCCAGGGCAAGCCCGATTGGTCCGGCTTCCGCTCCGTGCTCTGTGCCGGGCCGCGCCTGCTGACGAACGGCGTCGTGACGGTGAATGCCCGCGCCGAAGGGTTCCGCGACCCGCACGTGCTGGGTTCCGCCACGCGCAGCGCGGTCGCCTACAGCGCAACGGACGGCCTGCTCTTCCTGATCACCATCGAGAAAAGTATCTCGCTGAAAAATCTCGCCTACGTCTGCCAGCACCTGGGGGCCACCGACGCGATGACCCTCGACGGCGGCAGCTCCTCCGGCCTGTATGCGCAGGGCCGCACCATCACCAGGCCGGGACGTGGGCTCGGTACCGCGATTGTCGTCTATTCCACCCAGGAGCGCTACCGGCTGCTGGCCGACCGCCTGGCGCCCGCGAATCTGCCGGTGGTGGCCAGCCTGGGCAACGCGCGGCGGCCACTGATGCCGCTTTTCATGCCGGACGATGGGAGCACACCGGTGCCCATGCCGGTGATGCCCTCCACCGCCTTCAACCCCGCGGAGATGAAGATCCCCGGCGCGGTGGCTCCTCCCATCACCACCTCGAAGAATACCGTGATCCGCCTGTCGAAGCCGGATGCCGCCGCCCCGGTGCAGGGCACGGTGCCGGTGACCATCGAGGTGATGCCGGACGCCCGCCTGAGCTGGGTCTCGCTGCGCATCAACGATCACCTGCGCGCCATGGGCAATACCTGGCCGCTGGTCTACCAGTGGGACAGCACGAAGGAAACCGACGGCGTGCACACGCTGGAGGTGATCGCCTGGTCGGAAGACCGCACCGTGCTGGAGCGCGACATCCGCCAGATCCGCGTGCAAAACTCCCTCCAGGTTGCGGTGTCTAACGAAAAGTGACAGGCAACGAATCCCCGATAAATGGTGAGCCGATCTTATTCGGCGCCGCACAGCGATACGCGATGCTGTATCTTCCCGCCGGCAGTCCGCGTTCGCGCGTGCTGATGGTTCCCCCGCTGTTTGAGGAGAAGCGCTGCGCGCACCGCGCACTGACCACCTGTGCCCGCGCGCTGGCCGCTGCCGGCGCCGCCGTGCTGGTCCCGGACCTGGCCGGCACCGGTAACAGCGGCGGCACGCTGGCGGAGATCCGCCTGGAAACCTGGCTGGAGGATCTGCATGCCGCGGAGGCGTTCCTGCGGGAGCGCACGGACGTCCCATCGTGCTTGATCACCCTGCGCGCCGGGGTGTTGCCCGCGGTGCAGGCCGGGCTGGCGCCGGAACGCTTCCTCCTCTGGCAGCCGGTGCTGTCCGGTAAAAGCTACCTGCGGCAACTGCGCACCCGCCGCATGATCCAGGATTCCATCACCGGCGAAGCGCCCCCGGTCGGCCCGTTCGAGGTCGAGGGGCAGGAGCTCTCCCCGGTCTTCTACGCTGAGCTGGAAGCGCTGAGCCTGACCAATGCGCCCGCGGGCGATCTCCGCCTGCTGCAATGCTCCTTCAACACCAATCTGCTCACCGAATACACACGGCTGGTCGCCCGCTGGGGCGAAGAGAAGGTAAAAACCCGCTGCATCGTCGCCGAGCCCTGCTGGAACGCGCACACGCCCGGCCGGTACGCCGACCTGGCCGCGGCGCTGGTGGAGGAGGCGTTATGCTGACCGAAACCCCGCATATCATTACGATCGGCGAAGAGCGGCTGGTGGCTGACCTGCATGCGGGCGGTCCGGAAGGCGTGATTTTGCTGGCGGGGTGGGGCGGCACGCGCTACGGCCCGCAGCGCATCCTCTGGCAGGCCGCCTCCGCACTGGCGAAACAGGGTCTCACCACGCTGCGCTTCGACTTCCGCGGCCGCGGCGACTCCACCGGCGACGCGACAACCCTTTCGCTGGACGGCATGATTGCCGACACGGTGGCGGCGGCAACGTGGCTGCATAACGAGCACGGCGTGACGAAGGTCAACCTGGTTGGCCTCTGCTCCGGCGGCAATGTCGCACTGGGCGCCGCCTCGCAGATCCCGTGGATGGGCGACCTGGTGTGCTGGTCGCTGCTGCCGTTGATGGAGCATAAAGCGCAGGCCACCCGCCAAGGTACACCGCGCGCCCAGTTGTTGCAAGGCTACCTGCGCAAGGCGCTGCGCCCGGAGACGTGGCTGAAGCTGCTGCGCGGCGAGGCGAACGTGAAGGGCGCGATGCAGACGCTGGCGAAGGACAAGGAGGGCGACGCGGACGAGAAGCGCCGCAAAACCTCCGCCCGCGACATCCTCGCCGACCTGGCGGACTTCAACGGCAACCTGCACCTCGTCTTCGGCAGCGCCGACCCGGAAGCCGCCGGCTCGCAAGCCTTCTTCGAAGCCTGGCGGCAAAGACAAGGCATCCCCGGCTACACCCGCATCATCCCCGGCGCGCCGCATAACTATTACACGGCAAAGTGGACAGCAGAAGTGATTGCGCAGACGGTGGAGTGGCTAGCGATAAATAACTCTCAGGATGGATAGGATGGCCAGGATAAACAGGGTCAGGCATAGTAAATCGAGTATAATCCCATTCATGCCAATTCCATAGCCCACAGCAACGCTGTGGGTGCCGGTGCCGTGCAAACATCCTGCGCTCTGTAAGAGCACGATTCCTCGGTATTCTCATTCCTTACGCACGGTACCGGTTGCGTAGAGAGGAATTAGGAAAAATAGGAATGGTGCTCTTACAGAGCGTTAGCTTTCAGGATGGTCCCGGCTCCCATGGCGATGCCATGGGCTATGGAATTAAGGATTGAATGGTATACTATCAGCAAGGAATAGTCGAAGTATGCCCACGATCAATATCCGAGGGATTTCACAGGCAGTATATAATCAGTGTTGTCAACTCGCTGAAACAGATGGGGTGAGTTTGAACGCGGAAGTTCGAATGATCTTTGAAGAAGGCGTCCGGCAGCGCATGATGCGCCGTAGCCGCGAAGAGGCGTTGCGAATCGCCGATGAAAACCGGGCGCGTGTCGGAGGGTTGCCTATCAATAGTCTCGAGCTGTTACACGAAGGAAGAGAACAGCGATAACAGGTTAATTCCTCCGCCGGATTGAGTTAAAGTGAGAGTCAGAGTCTGAGTATGAAATAGGCGCTCTATTGAAGGAACCCTATCAATATTCCCCATACTTCCACCCCGCCGCAAAATACGCCAGGTAATTCTCCTCCGTCTTCGGCGACAGCGGGACGTTGATGGGGGCGGAGGTGGGCATCAGCACGTAGCCGCCGCCGGCCTTCGCGGCGTCCATCATCTCCTTCACGCGGGCGTCGATCTCCGGCGGGGTCTCCCCCTCCAGGTATTTCAGCTCCATGTTGCCGAAGAGGATGAGGTCGTTGCCGTAGCGGGCCTTCACTTCGGCGAGGGGAATGTCGCCGTCGGGCGGCGGCTCGACGGGGTCGATGGCGTCGGCGCCGGTTTCCACGATCATGTCCAGGATCTCCCGCACGCGCCCGTGGGAGTGCACGCGGGCGTAACAGCCATACTGGTGCATCAACTCGATCATGTCGGTGAGATAGGGCACGACGAATTGCCGGAAGAGGCTGGGCGGCAGGTAGGGTGGGGTGCAATACTCCGGTCCCCAGATACGGTAGAGCGGCCCGCAGCCGCCTTCGAGCATGCCGCGCAGCGTATGCATGATCTGCTGGTGCGCGCGATCGCAGAGCGCGCGGATAAGATCCGGCTCCGTCATCGCCAGCACGGTGAAATCGCCGAATTCGAACAGCGGCGCAACGTTGCCGATGGCATCGCCGGTGTCGCAGAGCACCAACCCGCGATCCCCCACGGTGGCGTCGAAGCTGGCAAACCCGGAGACATCGATGGGCTGCAGATTGGGTGGAATGGACAGATAGCGTTCGGCATCGTCCTCGGTTTTGCACAGGTGCTCGACGGTCCACGTCGTCCTCACGCTCGGGGTCACTTTAGTGGTCGAGGTGAGGTCACCCTTCGGCGTATGCATCGTCGCGCGGGTGACGGCATATTCGTCTTCCTGCCACGTCTGGCGGTCGATGGGAACCGCCGGGTCGGGTGGGGTATACCCGCCCCAGAGCGGCAGCTCGACGGCATATTCGTCAAAGGCGCGCATCACGCCCGCGTAGGACGGTTCCTCACCGGTCCAGCCGAACACCCCGTGCCGGGTCAATTCATAGGCGGAAACAGGCACGCGGTCCGCCGGCTGGCGGCGCAGCGTGGCCAGTAGTCGTTCACGACCGGTCATACCAGCTCCTTCGCGTCTGCAATCATCTCTGTAACCCTGCTGCCGCCGGCATACGCTTGGCGCAGAAATGCGGCTTCGTCATCACTGCCGAACGCCCACATGTTGGACTCCATGCTCACGCATTTCGTGTAGGACGAGTCTGCCAGGATGCCGGCCAGCCGCGGCCAGTCCACCGTGCCGGCAAAAGGAACCAAGTGCTGGTCGCCCGTGCCGTCATTGTCGTGCAAGTGGATGCTGATCAGGCGGTCCTTCACTGTCTCCAGATGCGACAAGCCTTCCCCGTCGTTGTTTCCGTGGCCGGAGTCGTAGCAGAGGCCCAGATACTCCGGACCGTAGGCAGCAAAGAGCCGGCGGATGCCCGCGAAATCGTCGGCGGGCATATTTTCGATGGCCAGGCGGACGCCGTGGCGTCGGGCAAACGGCTCCAGCACGTCCAGCGAGCGCAGCAACGGCGGCCAGCGCTCCGCATTCCCCTCGGTCTCCGGCTGCCAGCGCAGCGCGTGCATGATCACCACGTCGCTGCCCAACCGGGCGGCCATCGCGATGCGGTTGCGCACCAGCTCCACCCCCGCCCGCCGTTCATGCTCGAGCGGTGAAAACCAGCACTTCTCCGGCCCCACCGACCCGTGCAGGTCGAGCAGCGCCAGACCATATGCCTTCAGCCACCGGCCGATCTGCCGGATTTCGGAGGGTGTGTAGAGGAAATCGGTGTTCCACTGGTGGCACCAGTGCACGTGCGTGAACCCCGCGTCGGCGATATCGCGCAGATACGGCTCGGGATTGCCGGTGCCTTTGCGGTAGTCGGAAGTCAGTGAAAGCATGCAAATAATATTCGCAACTAAGTGAAAGGTTCCTTTATCAAGGGATGGGAAGGAATGAGAAAAATGGGAGTGAATGATGATCTTCTCATTCCTCCCATGACGACACCGGCTACAAAAAAACCCCCGCCCGGTCACCCGGGCGGGGGTCAGGGTTGCGTGAGTTAGATCTCCGCGTCATCGGACATGCGCGGCTCGTCGTCCATGCTGAAGTCATGCAACTCGCCTTCGCCGAAGTTGGAGAAGTCCTCGTCCTCGTCGCTCTCGCCGCCTTCGTCGATGATGCTGAAGGCCTGGGCGATTTCCTCCGCCTGCTCTTCAGCGCGGCGCAGGTCGAGATCGGACTCTTCCAGCAGGCGCTCGACAAAGTCCTGCTCGCTGGCGGAGGTTTCCGGCTCCAGCAGCCGGATTTCGCCGCCGGGCGACATCAGCTTCAACGCGCGGTAGCGATCCATGCCGGTGCCGGCAGGGATCAATCGCCCGATGATGACGTTCTCCTTCAAGCCGACCAGACGGTCCACCTTGCCCTTGATGGCGGCGTCGGTGAGCACGCGCGTGGTCTTCTGGAAGGACGCCGCGGACAGGAACGAATCCGTCGCCAACGACGCCTCGGTGATGCCGAGCAGCACCCAGTCCGCGGACGCTTCCAGGCCGCCGGCCTCGCGGATGCGGCGATTTTCGTCCTCGAACTCGAAGCGGTCCACCACCTGGCCGGGCAGGAATTCGGTGTCGCCCGGTTCGGTGATCTTGCGCCGCCGCAGCATCTGGCGGACGATGATCTCGACGTGCTTGTCGTTGATATCGACGCCCTGGCTGCGGTAGACGCGCTGGATTTCCTGTACCAGATACTCCTGCACGTCGCGCGGGCCGCGCATGCGCAGCAGTTCCTGCGGATCCAGCGGGCCTTCCGTCAGCGGGTTGCCCGCCTTCAGCACGTCGCCTTCGGTCGCACGCAAGGCGCCGCGGTACGGCACCATGATGCGCTCTTCCAGCACCACGCCGCCCACGCCGGCCTGCCGCAATTTCGCGACCACCGGCGGGGTCAGCTCCTTGCCGCCTTCCACCAGCACTTCGCCGGTGTTCGGGTCGACCACATCCTTGCCGAGCAGCTTGCCGACAATGGCCTCTTCCGGCTGCAGCGGCACCTCGGAGTGGAGCACCACGCTCTTACCACCGCCGCGAGTGTCGATGGCGGCCACTTCGCCGTCCACGTCGGCCACGATGGCCTGTCCCTTCGGCTTGCGCGCCTCGAACAGCTCGACGACGCGCAGCAGACCGGAGACCTGCTGCTCCATGACCTTCACCATCTTCTGGATCTGCTTTACGCGCTCACGCTCGCTGACTTCCGTCCCGAGCTGGACGCGACCGCGGTTCACGTCATCCAGAATCTGCTGCAGTGTGCGGACGCGCTGTTCCTTTACGTTGGCCACACCGGTCAAGTACTGGCCGGCAACGCCACCGGTATGGAACGTGCGCATCGTCAGCTGCGTGCCCGGTTCGCCGATGGACTGCGCGGCGATGATGCCCACCGCCTCACCCACTTCCACCGGGCGGCCGGTCGCCAGGTCGCGACCGTAGCAGGTGGCGCAGATACCCTGCCGCAGCTCGCAGGTGAGCGAGGAGCGGATGGGCACTTTGCCCATGGCCAGCGGGCCGGAGGTGCGCAGCTTGCGGGAGATCTCCTGCAGTTGCTGCAGCTGGGCCGGCGTGGCGCGCTTGCCTTCGCCGACGACCACCTTGCCGGTCATCGGATCGGCGATCGGTTGGCCTTCCAGCATCGGCAGGTTCGCGCGTGCCCGGCGGGCCAGCTCGTTGAAGCGCTCGACGTCCGCCACCACGCGGCGGATGTGCGTCAGCGGCGACTCCAGCTCCGTGCGGAGATACTCGGTGCCGCAGTCCTCGCAGAGGGCAATTTCCACCAGCTGCGTGCCGCAGTGCGGGCAGACTTCATTCGCGATGGCCTGCTCGATCTTCAGCGCCCAGGCATCCTTCTCCGCCTCTTCCGCGCGCTCGGTGGATTGGACTTCCGCCTGCATATCAACGCGCATCAGCTCCGGCGGCAGCAGATTCTCGGCCACGCCCGATACCGGCGTCTCCTCGCCCTCCGGCTCGCCGCCGAACTCCGGGCCGACCTCCGCCAACCCGCCCGAGGGCAGATCGGCATCCACCGACAACTCAGGCGTGTCTGTCGTTTCCCCGTCCGGCGTCTCCAGCTTCTCGATGGCCTCCGCCATGTCCGTGGTGAAGTCCCCGGACATCAGGTGCTCCAGCGGATGCGGGATGGCGCGCTGCTCGGCCTCATGCATGGTGGCCACGAAGCGCGTGGACCGCGTCAACTGTTTCACGGCGTCGGCGAGATCGACCTCGGTGATGGTCGCGTCGCAGCCCGGGCAGTGCCAGGCGCGATGCAGGATGCCTTCGTCCTTCGGGCACGCGGCCAGCGTGCGGTGGCTGATCTCCTGCGCACTGCGGATGATCAGCTTCCCGGTGAAGGGGTCATAGATGTCCTGCGCCGTGGTGCGGCCTTCGATGCGCCGTTCCAGCGACTCGATCTCTTCCTGGCGGTCGCGGATGGCGCCCACCTCGATGCCGGCGTGCGTGCCGCAGTCATGGTGGCGGACGATGACGTCCTGCGCCACGTCCACCATGCGGCGGGTCAGGTAACCGGCGTCCGCCGTACGCAGGGCGGTGTCCGCCAGACCCTTGCGTGCGCCGTGCGTCGACACGAAGTATTCCAGCACGTTCAGGCCTTCATGGAAGTTCGACTTGATCGGCAGGTCTTCGATGAAGCGGCCGAACGGGTCGGTCATCAGGCCGCGCATGCCCGCAAGCTGCTGCAGCTGGCGGGTGGTACCGCGCGCACCGGACTTGGACATCATGAACAGCGGATTGAACGCGTCGATGCCGGAGAGCATCGCCTTACCCACGTCTTCCGCCGCGCGCATCCACGCTTCGCAGACCGTCTGCGAGCGCTCGCCTTCGGAGATGACGCCGTTGGCGAACTTCTGGTTTGTCTCGTTGACGATCTTCTCCGTCAACGCGATGATGCGCTCGCGGTCCATGTGCGGCACGTCCATGTCGGTCATCGCGATGGTGATGCCCGCGATGGTCGAGTATTTGAAGCCCAGCTCCTTCAGGTCGTCCAGCAACTGCACGGTGCGGTCATGACCGTAGGTCTCGTAGCAGCTGCGCACCAGCCCCGCCATCTCCGTGCTGTCGATGACGCGGTCGAGGAACTGCAGTTTCGGCGGCAGCACCTGGTTGAAGATGATGCGGCCGACGGTGGTGTTCACCAGCGTGCCGTTGAGGCGCACGTTGACTTCCGCGTGCAGGTCCACCATGCCGGCGTTGAACGCCAGGATGGCTTCCTCCGCGCTCGGGAAGGACTTGCCCCACCCCTTGGATTCCTTGGTTGACGCCTTCTGCGTGAGGTAGTAGCTGCCCAGCACCATGTCGCGGGTGGGCGTCATGGTCGGCTTGCCGTGCGCGGGCGAGAACAGGTTCTCGGAGGACATCATCAGGATGCGCGCCTCCGCCTGTGCGGTGGTGGACAGCGGCACGTGTACCGCCATCTGGTCGCCGTCGAAGTCCGCGTTGAAAGCCGGGCACACCAGCGGGTGCAGTTGGATAGCCTTGCCGTCCACCAGCACCGGCTCGAAGGCCTGAATGCCCAGGCGGTGCAGGGTGGGGGCGCGGTTCAGCATCACCGGATGGTTGGCGATCACCTCTTCGAGGGCGTCCCACACTTCGCCGCGCATGCGCTCGACCATCTTCTTCGCGGTCTTGACGTTATTGGTGAGCCCCTTCTGCACCAGCCGCTTCATCACGAACGGCTTGAACAGCTCGAGGGCCATCTCCTTCGGCAGGCCGCACTGGTTCAGCTTCAGGTGCGGGCCGACCACGATCACCGAGCGGCCGGAATAGTCCACGCGCTTGCCCAGCAGGTTCTTGCGGAAGCGGCCGTCCTTGCCTTTCAGCATGTCGGACAGCGACTTCAGCGGACGGTTGTTGCTGCCCGTCACCGGGCGGCTGCGGCGGCCGTTGTCGATGAGCGCGTCCACCGCTTCCTGCAGCAGGCGCTTCTCGTGGTTGATGATCGATTCCGGCGCGCGCAGATCCTTGATCTTCTTCAACCGGTTGTTGCGGTTGATGATGCGCCGGTAGAGGTCGTTCAGGTCGGACGTGGCGAAGCGCCCGCCGTCGAGCTGTACCATCGGGCGCAGTTCCGGCGGGATCACCGGTACGGCGTCCAGCACCATCCACTCGGGGCGGTTCTTCGATTTGCGGAACGCCTCGATCACTTCCAGCTGCTTGACGGCGCGTACGCGCTTGGGGCCGGTCGTCTCGCGGATGATGGTGCGCAAGCGGCGCCCCTCCTCCTCGAGATCGATCTGCTTGAGCAGCGTTTTGATGGCGTCGGCGCCGGTCTGCGAGACGAACAGCGTCCGTCCCGGCACATGGCGCAGCATGACGCGGATGCCGCTGGAGAGCCGAATCTCTTCCTCGTTTTCGAAGCCGTATTCGCTCTCTTCACCCTCGCGCTGCACCACGAACAGGTCCACCTCGTCCGCCAGGTTGCCCAGCGAACGGTGCTCCGGCTCGGTCAGCTGCTGCTTCTGCGTGATGCCCGGCTGCATGTCCAGATTCTGGCCCAGCAGCAGCCGCATGGCATTGTCCAGCTCGGTCTTCCGCTCCTCGGACACTCGCCGCTCGTAGGCGATGCGCTCATCGCGCTGGGCGATGATCTTGTTGCGGTCGGCCGGCGCCAGCTCTTCATTCGCCTCCAGCTCCTCGCGGAACTGGCCTTCCAGCATCTCCACCTGCTCGACCAACTGTTCGTCGAGCTGGTGCTTGCGCTCCTCCACCGCGGCGTGGATCAGCTCGACGTTCTCCGCCAGCAGCTCCAGGTCCACGCGCGTGATAATGTAGGACGCAAAATACAGCACCTTCTCCAACGGGCGCGGAGAGAGGTCCAACAACAGCGACATCGGGCTGGGCACGTTCTTCAGGTACCAGATGTGCGCCACCGGCGCCGCCAGTTCGATATGCCCCATGCGCTCGCGCCGCACCTTGGCGCGGGTGACTTCCACGCCGCAGCGGTCGCAAGTGATGCCGCGGAATTTGATTTTCCGGTATTTCCCGCAATGGCACTCCCAGTCGCGGGTGGGGCCGAAGATCTTTTCACAGAACAGACCATCCGGTTCCGGCTTGAACGTGCGATAGTTAATCGTCTCGGGCTTCTTCACCTCTCCGCGCGACCATTTGCGAATTTCCTCAGGAGAGGCCAGTCCGATGCGAATTTGATCAAAGTTCGTCGTGTCGACCACAACACACCTCGCTTTACTTTCTCAATACACCAATACTCGTTATTTGCAGCGCTTCATATCGAGCATCGGAGGCCGGGACGTCTCCCGTCCCGGCTTCCGATTATGTCTCATTAACCGGGATACCGGTTCCCCAGGCGGATGGACTCTTCGTCTTCCAGCTCGAGGTCGATCTTCTCGGCCTCCGCGTTCTCCACCTGGATCTGCAGGCCCAGGGACTGCAGCTCCTTGATGAGGATCTTGAAGGACTCGGGAATGCCCGGCTCGTTGATGTTGGCGCCCTTGACGATGGACTCGTAGGTCTTCACGCGCCCCATCACGTCGTCCGACTTGATGGTCAGGATCTCCTGCAGCGTGTGCGCCGCGCCGTAGGCTTCCAGCGCCCACACCTCCATCTCGCCGAAGCGCTGGCCGCCGAACTGCGCCTTGCCGCCCAACGGCTGCTGGGTGACCAGGCTGTAGGGGCCGGTCGAACGGGCGTGGATCTTGTCGTCCACCAGGTGCACCAGTTTCAGGAAGTAGATGTAGCCGATATTGACCGGCTGCTTGAAGACGTCGCCGGTGCGTCCATCATACATGATGCTCTTGCCGGTATATTCATCGTAACCTACGCGGGAGTCCACGCGCTTGCCGAGTTCGTCGGCCAGCCATGCCTGCCGCTGCTCGTTCGTGCCGTCCGCCCACTCTTCCAGCGAGACGCCGCGCACGGTGACGAGCGAGAAGGGGGCCTCCTCGTCCATCTGTTCGAGCAGCAGACCGGCGGCGACCAGCAGCATCTGCTGGTACGCGGTGTTCAGCTCCGCCACGCGGCTCTGCACGCCGCGCAGGTCGTTCTTGCGGATCTCGCCGATCACGCGGTCCACCTCGATATGGTCGGTCAGCCCGTCCATCGTCAGGCCAAGGTCCTCCGACAGGTAGTCGTAGAGCGCTTGCCGGCGTTTGCGCTGCATCGTAAATCCCAGGTAGGCGAGGATTTCTTCCTCGGTGGCGCCTTCGAAAATCGGGTTTTCGAAGCTGCAGCCCAGGTCGGCAGCCACCACGCCCAGGTGGGTCTCCATGATCTGTCCGATGTTCATGCGCGAAGGCACGCCCAGCGGGTTGAGGATGATGTCGACCGGCGTGCCGTCCGGCAGGTGCGGCATGTCCTCGGAGGGCAGGATCTTCGAGACCACACCCTTGTTGCCGTGGCGTCCCGCCATCTTGTCGCCTTCCATCACCTTGCGGCGCTGCGCCACGAAGACGCGCACCAACTGGTTTACGCCCGGGGACAGCTCGTCGCCCGGCACGCGGTGGACTTCGCCGCCGCAGCGGTCGCAGTAGTTGCGCGTCTCCGCCTTGCCCAGTTGATACTCGGCATGGCAGCGCTCGCACACGGACTTGATGCGGGAGAACCGCTTCACGTCCACCACTTTGCCCTTCTCGCCGTGCGGCACGCGCAGCGAGGTGTCGCGCATCTCCGCGGCCTTTTCGCCGAAGATGGCGCGCACCAGTTTCTCTTCCGACGTCAGCTCTTCCTGGCCCTTGGGCGCGACCTTGCCGACCAGGATGTCCTCCGCGTGCACCTCGGCGCCGATGCGGATGACGCCGTCCTCGTCCAGGTCCTTCAAGGCTTCGTCGCCCACGTTCGGGATGTCGCGGGTGATCTCTTCCGGGCCCACCTTCGTCTCGCGCGCCTCGATCTCGTACTTCTCCACGTGGACCGAAGTGTAGACATCGTCGCGCACCAGCCGGTCGCTCAGGATGATGGCGTCTTCATAGTTGAAGCCTTCCCAGGGCATGAACGCCACCAGGATGTTGCGGCCCAGCGCCAGGTTGCCGCCGCTCGTGCACGGCCCGTCCGCCAGCGCCTCGCCCTTGCGGACGTACTGGCCCGGGTGCACCAGCGGCTTCTGCGTGATGGCCGTGGCCTGGTTCGAGCGCAGGAAGCTCACCAGGTTGTAGCCGTCCACCTCGCCGGTGATGCGCGTCACTTCCACGCGCGCCGCATCGGCGCGGGTGACCTTGCCTGCCACGCGGGCCACGGTGACGGCGCCGGAGTCAGTCGCCGCGCGCCCCTCGAGGCCGGTCATGACGAACGGCGCCTCGGTGACGATCAGCGGCACCGACTGGCGCTGCATGTTGGAGCCCATCAATGCGCGGTTGGCGTCGTCGTTCTCCAGGAACGGGATGAGACAGGTCGCCACCGACACCGTTTGTTTGGGCGACATGTCCATATAATTGATTTCGAGCGGCGCCACGCGCGGATAGGACGAGCGATAGCGGCAGATCACCTTGCCATCCTTGTCAGGAATAAGCTTGCCGTTCACGTCCACCCCCGTGGCCGCCGGCACGATGTGATGCCCTTCCTCTTCATCCGCGGTCAGGTAGGAGATGGCCGGCGTCGCGTGCCCGTTCTCTACTTTCCGGTACGGCGTCTCCAGGAAGCCGTAGGTGTTCAGGCGGCCGTAGACCGCCATCGAGCCGATGAGGCCGATGTTCGGGCCTTCCGGCGTCTCGATGGGACAGATGCGGCCGTAGTGCGAGTGGTGCACGTCGCGCACTTCCAGCTTCGCGCTCTGCCGGCTCAGCCCACCCGGGCCGAGCGCGGACAGGCGGCGCTTGTGCGTCAGCTCCGCCAGCGGGTTGGTCTGGTCCATGAACTGCGAGAGCTGCGACGAGCCGAAGAACGACTTGATCGCCGCGGAGATCGGCTTGGTGCTGATCACCGCCTGCGGGGTCACGCTCTCCGGGTCCAGGCTGGTCATGCGCTCGCGAATGATGCGCTCCATGCGCAGCAGG
>Ga0172368_10000733_pt1 | contig 46258 bp, 44 predicted proteins | sample Lak11m_FD_114540 | JGI IMG/M metagenome (GOLD analysis project Ga0172368, IMG submission 114540) | Freshwater microbial communities from Kabuno Bay, South-Kivu, Congo - kab_022012_11m | ecosystem: Environmental > Aquatic > Freshwater > Lake | place: Democratic Republic of the Congo: South-Kivu... | reverse complement strand
TTTTTTAACTTAAATTTGAAGAAAACCATCATCCATCCTAAAAAAGGGCAAAGTGTTAAGAAATCATTCGGTGAATGATTTTAGCTTTGAGCCGGGTATGACGCGTAGGTTAATTAATTTTTTAACTTAAATTTGAAGAAAACCATCATCCATCCTAAAAAAAAGGGCAAAGCGTTAAGAAATCATTCGGTGAATGATTTTAGCTTTGAGTCGGGTATGACGCGCAGGTTAATTAATTTGAATTTGCAATCTGTTTTTGATAATGTCTTTGTGAGATTCCTGTGAAACATTTAAAATCAGTTACATACATAATCTTGTTTTTCAATGAGCAAATACAATCTTCAGAATATTTTACGTTAATTAGGTTTATTGAATTAAGGAAAGTATTTTTGAAATTGAATTTATTTACTCATGATAAATTACCAGCAAAAAAAGTATTGGAAAGTAGTACTTCTATTCTTTGCAGTCATCATATCTGTTGGCTCACTTATTTACACCAGATATCTGGTAGAAAAACTTAAAGAAAGCCAATATAAAACAGTAAAACTGCTTGCAGATGCATATTTACAAATTGGTGAAAGTTTTATCAATAACCCTGACCAAAACGATATTTCCTTTTTGTTTAAAATTATCATGTCAAATGATGATATCCCATTGATTTTAGCAGACTCAAATGGCAATATTTTAGAATACAGAAATCTTGATTCTATTAAAATAGTTAAGAATCCTGAATATTTAAAAGAACAGCTCCGATTAATGGCTACCCAATATAAACCAATTCCTATTCATTATACCATGACCGGAACGCAATTTATTTATTATCGGAATTCTGATTTAATAATTCAACTTACCATTTATCCATACATACAGTTAATGTTGGTTATATTATTTATCATTGTATCATATTTTGCCTTTAATTCATCAAGAAAATATGAACAAAATAAGGTATGGAGTGGTATGTCGCGAGAAACAGCCCATCAACTGGGAACCCCTGTTTCATCATTGATTGCCCTGAAAGAAAATATCAGACTAAGTGAAGGAAAAATCAGTGAAGAACTGATTAATGAATTCGAAAAAGACACACACCGATTAGAATTAATAACTGACAGGTTTAGTAAGATTGGCTCAGTTCCCAAATTTGAAGAACGAGTTTTATATGAATTGATATCCAATTCGTTGGAATATTTAAAGCCACGGATTTCACGAAAAGTTACCATAGACTTCAGTGAAAATGCTGATAAAACAATTACTGCCCCGGTGATTCCATCCTTATTTGACTGGGTCATTGAAAATATTTGTAAAAATGCAATCAATGCAATCGAAGGTAAAGGTGAAATAAAAATAATGATAACAGATGCTGATAAGGATGTAAATATTGATATTACTGATACAGGCAAAGGCATACCACGATCAAAACATAAAACAATATTTAAAGCAGGATATACCACCAGTCAACGTGGCTGGGGGCTAGGTTTATCACTTAGCAAGCGTATCATAGAAATGTTTCATAAGGGATCGATTTATGTAAAATGGTCTGAAACAGGCAAAGGAACTACTTTTCGTATAAAATTAAGAAAAAAATTAAAGTGATTTAATCGCACTTCTTATCATATTAAAATCTATGATAAATATCAATAGCTAAAAAACTTTAATTAATTATTTTTGAACTATTGAATATTGTTAATTGGGAACTAAATATTCAGATACTTATTCACCGTAAAAAAATAATACTATGGAGTTTAAACGCCTGTTTGATTTATTGGAATACGAGAAATTTTATAATAAAAGCATTGCATTAAGTTCAAAAATAAATGGTACCTGGGTTCCAGTAAGTTCTCAGGAATATATTGAAAAAGCAAATCTTTTTAGTTATGGACTTCTTAGTATGGGAATTAAAAAAGGTGATAAAATTGCTACCATAACCAACAGTCGTCCTGAATGGAATATTGCTGACATGGGAATAATGCAAATTGGAGCCATCCATGTTCCGATATACCCAAATATTACTGAAGAAGAATATGATTATATTTTAACACATTCTGAAAGCAAACTTGTTTTTATTTCATCAGATGCAATTTTTTCAAGAATAAAAAAAACCTACGAAGAATCAGGAATAATTCAGGGTATTTACAGTTTTGAAAAAATCAATGGTATTGACAAAATATGGACAGAAATACTTGATTCAGGTGCAAATAATCAAAACCCTGATTTACTGGAACAAATTAAAAAAGAAATTGAAACTGATGAAGTAGCTACTATTATTTACACTTCAGGAACAACAGGAAAACCTAAAGGTGTTATGTTGTCGCATGCCAATATCATTAGTAATGTTACAGCAGCACGTCCTCATTTTCCTATTGATGAAACTTCCCGTATTCTTTCATATCTGCCGGTATGCCATGTTTATGAACGTATGGTGCAATATGTTTTCCAGTTTGCCGGATGTTCTATTTATTATGTTGAAAATATGGGGACTATTGTTGACAATATTCAGGAAATAAAACCCCATGCATTTACTACAGTACCTCGATTATTGGAAAAGGTTTATGATCGAATCATGTTTAAAGGTCGTAATCTGAAAGGAATCAAACAAAAATTGTTTTACTGGGCAGTAGCATTAGGCAATCGTTATCAGGAAAAAGGTAACAAACCGTTTTATCTCTTTAAGCTTAAAATAGCTGATATACTTGTGTTCAGCAAATGGAGAAAGGCCTTTGGAAATGAGGTAAAATTTATTGTTTCGGGTGGTGCTGCTTTGCAGGAAAGACTGGCACGCATATTTTGGGCGGCAGGAGTGCCTGTGCTTGAAGGTTATGGCATGACTGAATCGAGCCCTGTAATTGCAGTGAATGAACTAAATCCCGATAAATTAAAATTTGGAACAGTAGGAACAAAATTATCGAATGTTGAGGTTAAAATTGCAGAAGATGGAGAAATATTAACACGTGGACCTCATGTCATGAAAGGATATTATAAGGCTCCTGAGCAAACCTCTGAAATCATTGATAATGATGGATGGTTGCATACAGGCGATCTTGGTCACCTGGTAGAAGGAAAATTTGTAAAAATCACCGGACGTAAAAAGTCAATGTTTAAAACTTCTATGGGAAAATATGTGATTCCGGAATATATGGAAACAAAACTCAGAGAGTCAAAATTCATTGAACAGTGTATGATTATTGGGGAAAATCAAAAATTTGTTGCTGCCCTTATACAGCCTGATTTTCAGTATTTAAAAAACTGGTGTAATATTAAGGGACATGGTTTTGGCAATACAATAAATGCTGTTAAAAACCCTGAAATTAAAAAACGTTTTCAGAAAGAGATTGATTATTACAATCAATTTTTTAATCCGCATGAACAAATTATTAAATTTGAGCTGGTGCCTGACGAATGGACAGTAGAAACAGGTGAGCTCACTCCTACTCTCAAGGTCAAACGTAATGTTATAGAAAAAAAATACGAACAGCAGATTTTAAAAGTATTTAAGTAAGAAGACAGAATACAGAAAACACTATATAGAAGATTGAAGATTAAGTGAAATATAATTCTTTTGTTTTTAACAGTTTACTAAATAAAACCTTGTTTTTTAATTGCTTTTAAAAATTCTTCCGAGAAAAACTCATTATCTTTTCTGGTATATCTTTTTTCAGTAAAAACCTGCGCCAGTGTTTCCAGATGATGCTCTTTGATAAATGATTGGTAAAGTACAGAATTTTCCTTTTCAGAATAGATTTTATCAATGTCTTCGGGTAAATAGTCATGATAAGTCTCTTGATGTACAATAGCATTTATTGGTAAACGATCGGTCAAAGGAGGATTTTCATCAGGATAACCTAATACAACAGTAGTCACTGGAACCACCAATTCAGGTAGCTTAAGTACGTCAATAATTTTATTGGCCAAATAAGTAGTCGTACCCAAATAACATATACCTAAACCATTATTTTCAGCCTCAAGGCAAGCATTCTGTGCAGCTAATAAAGCATCAATAGCAGCTGTAAAAAATGAAAGGAAATTGTTATACCCGGGTTCTGCCTGCCGTTGACGACACCACAAACTAAAACGGTTGAAATCGGCACAAAAAGTCAGCACAACTGGTGCTTCCACTACCATCTTTTGATTGAAATGACATGAAAGTAATTGTTTTTTAAGCTCTTCATCGGTTGTTACCACAATAGAGTAAACCTGCATATTGCCTGTTGTTGATGCTCTTGAAGCTGCCTCCAAAATTCTGTCAAGAATGTTTACTGGTATTGGGTAAGGCTTGTATTTACGTATGCTGCGATGGCTAAAAATGCTGTCTGTCATATTTTTTTGATTAAAAATAATTTTATTGAAACTTCAAAAATCAATAAAAGGAGATGATTATACCAAATTTAAAGCAAAATTCATTGCTTCTTTTACATCGGATATATCAAACCAATGAATATCAGGGTCTTTTCGCCACCATGTTAGTTGTCGTTTTGCATAATTACGACTATGCTGAATGAATTTATTGATTGCCTGTTCAAGACTCATTTTGCCATCAAAATAATCGAAAAATTCAGTATAACCAATTGTTTTCAGAGCAGGAAGGTCTTTATATTTTGTCAGACTCAATACTTCATCAATCAACCCGTTTTGCAACATCAGTCTGCATCTTTCCTCAATACGATTGTAGAGTATTTCCCTGTTGCAGTTCAGACCGAGTTTAATAGCAGTAAAAGGTCTATCAGGCTTGTTTTTTTTAAGATAGGAGGAATATGGTATTCCTGTTGATTTACACACTTCTAAAGCCCTTAAAATACGTCTATGATTTGCTTTGTCAACTTTATCATAATAATCATGGTCAAGCTTTTCTAATTCTGACAACAATACAATTATACCTTTATTTTTTAATTTATCCTGCAGTTCTTCTCTGATTAATGGATTGACTGCCGGAATCATATCAATTCCTTTGAGTAAAACATCAGTATAAAATCCGGTTCCACCACACACAATTGCTTTTTTCCCTTTGGAATGGATATTATTTATTTTTAATATCGCTTGTTTTTCAAATTCCGATACACTATAATTATCGAATATAGAAAGTGAATTGATAAAATGATGTAAAATTTCTGTTAATTGTTTTGTAGAAGGTTTAGCAGTGCCAATATTCATTTCTTTATAAAATTGGCGTGAATCGGCTGAGATGACCTCAGCATTTATTTTTTTTGCTAAATTGATTGAGAAATCAGTTTTACCAACCGCGGTAGGTCCTATCACAAATAAAACCCTGAATTTTTCCATCCAATCAAAATGATGGTCTAATAATCGTCATCGTAACGATCGTATTTTTTATTGTAATCATCAAATTCATCTTCGTCATCAAAATCGTCAAATTTATCGTCTCTATCGAATTTGAAATCAGAATCAAACAATTCTTCATTATCGGCCATCATATCTTTCATAATAGCAAGGTCTTCTTCAGAAAGCTCTGCCATTGAAAATCCTGATGCATCTTCCTGCTTAGGTGAAGAACCACTTTTGCTTGAAATCACTGGATATTTTACGCCTTCTTTTTCTTTTGCAATTTCGGTTACCTCTAAATCGAAAGTCCACATATTCAAAAAGTCGTAAATATAGGTCAGCTTATCCCCTTTTTTCTTTACGATATCCTTAATTTTAATATTCTTCATCAAGAGGCATTCATCATCTTTTTGCATATCAGAAAGGCATATTTCAACCATTTTTTTTCTATCGTCATAATTCAGATAAAAAGATGCAAATTCACCATCTTCAAAATCTACTGATTTAAGTATTGCATGATGCAGTTGGTTAAAATTAAAAGTATCAGGAATATCAATCACCCTGAACATATCGTCTTTGTCTCTAAGTACTATTTTGAATTTGACAAGTGCCATAAATCTCTCTCCTGTAAATCTTTATTTTTTTCTTTTGTATTAACGTTTTTTGATGTTTCAAAAATAAATTTTCTTATGAATTAGAATTAATTTTAAATCCTAAACTTTGTGCAAATTTAATCATAAAACTATAAGCTTCATTAAAATTATTATTTATTACTCCCTCAAGAATTGCTTCTTTAACAGCTTCCTTTATAATACCCACTTCTTTTGATGGTTTAATTCCAAAAGTGGTCATTATTAAATCTCCATTAATCGGATTTTCCCAGTTTCGTAAATGATCTTTTTCCATGACCATTTCAATTTTCTGAGCAACTTGTTCAAAACGTTGCTGAAAAGTAGTTACTTTAAAAGGATTCTTACTTGTAATATCAGCTTTACATAGTAAAAGGAGATCATCAATATTTTCTGCCGCTTCAACAATCAATCTTCTGACAGCTGAATCAGTAACTTCTTCTTTGGTGAGTGCAATAGGACGTAAATGAAGAAAAACGAGGTTTTTTACATATTTCATCTTTTCATTCATGGGTAAATGCATGCGTTTAAAAATTTGAGTAACCATGCGTGACCCAATCACTTCATGAGAATGAAATGTCCATCCTATTACAGGATCGTAGTTTTTGGATGGTGGCTTACCAATGTCATGCAATAGTGCAGCCCATCTTAGCCATAGATTGTCTGATACGAAAGAAATATTATCCAGAACCTGAAGTGTATGTAAAAAATTATCTTTATGTGATTTATTATCAACAGTTTCAGTACCTTTTAAAGCAAGTAATTCAGGAAACACATTTTCCAATATGCCTGTTTCGTACATTAATAAAAATCCTTTAGAGGGTTTTTCAGCAGCAATTATTTTATTTAGTTCATCGGTAATGCGTTCCTGTGATACAATTTCAAGCCTGTTTTTATTTGCAGATATTGACCGGTATGTGTTTTCTTCAATATCAAAATTCAATTGTGTAGCAAATCGTATTGCTCTCATAATACGAAGTGGATCATCTGAAAAGGTGACGTCAGGATCTGAGGGTGTTTTAATAAGTTTATCAGATAAATCATTCATGCCATTAAAAAGGTCAATAAGCTCAAGATAGTTTTCTTTATTCATACTTATTGCCATAGCATTTATTGTAAAGTCCCGTCTTAACAGATCTTCTTCTAAAGTAGCTGGTTCAACTTGAGGATTTCGGGATGTTCTGATATACGATTCTTTTCGGGCACCAACCATTTCAATTTCATAACCTGAAGTTTTTATATTAACAGTTCCATACGACTTAAAAAAAGTAATATCAGTATTTGGCCCTGCTCTGCGTGCAAATTCGCTGGCAAAAGAATTTACATCACCAACAACAACAAAATCAATATCCTTTGATTTTTTTCCTAAAATCATATCACGAACCCAGCCTCCCACCACATAGACTTTTTGCCCTGTGCATTCAACAGTTTCACGGATAAGCCTGAACATTTTGCTCATCCGGATAGTTTTTTCAATATTGTCAAAATTTTTATTCAAAAGATGACATTTAAGAATGTAAGCTATTTTTTGACCTGCTGAAGTCTTTGTCGCTGTTGTTTCTGCAGATCTTCAAGGCGTTTTGTCCAGCCTGACTTTGGTTTTGATGCTTTTTTCTTTTTATTTTCTTCTATTTTATCACGCAGTTTATCTTCGTTAATAGCAAGTTTGAATATGTATTGCTGACCAAATGTAAAAACATTGGCAAGAAAATAATAATAGCTTAGACCTGCAGAATAGTTATTAAAGAAACCCAAAAACATGATGGGCATCACATATTGCAAAATCTGCATTTGTTTAGCCATAGCATCATTTCCTGTCATCATTTTACTGTTCATACGGGTGTAAATTAATGTTGAAATGGTCATCAGGATAGTGAACAAACTGACATGGTCACCATAAAAAGGAATGGAAAAGCCATTCGGAAAATTCCAGATAGAATCATAAGAAGAAAGGTCGGTAGCCCATAAAAATGCTTCCTGCCTTAGTTCAATTGAGGAAGGGAAAAACCTGAATAATGCAATAAGAACAGGCATTTGCAAGAGCATTGGCAGACAACCTCCTAATGGGCTAACACCAGCATTGCGGTAAAGCTTCATCGTTTCGGTTTGCAATTTGGTCTGGTCTTTTCCAACTTTTTCTTTTATCGCATCAATTTCTGGTTTTAAAATTCTCATTTTTGCCGTTGACTGGTAGGATTTATAGGTCAAGGGGAGCAACACTACTTTAATTATAATGGTCAATATCAATATTATTATGCCAAAATTGCCCATAAATTTTGAAAGAAAATTAAAGGTGGGAATGACAACTCCTACATTAATTACTCTGATAATACCTTTACCAAGACTAATTTGACTTTCTAACAATAACTTATATTTTTTTAGTGTTGCAAATTGTGAAGGGCCATAATAAAAATCAAGTGAATAATGCTCAACAGCTTTGTGAGTAAATGGTAAGCTGACTGTAGCCTCCATGCTTTTTAAATACTTCAAATCATCCTTAATGGCTTCTGTCTTCACCCATCCTCTTATAAAATTTTCTCTATTTATCATTGTTTGGGAAAAGAAGTGCTGTTGGAAGCCAATCCATTGTATTTTCCCGGATATATCTTTTGTTATATCTTTTGTTTCCTGAATTTTATCAGGTTTTTCACCTGCATAACGGTAATAAATCGTTGGCGCTGTGCCTAACATTTTTGAGTTTCCTGCTGAACGTTCGGTTTGACGTATTTTTGTATTCCATGAAATATCAATATAGGAAACAGAAGCAGGTATTACCTTATCGAATCCAACCATATTTATTTTCATGCCTACCATGTAGTCGTTACCTTTTAATGAAAAAACATGTTCAAGGTATCTGTTGCTGTCCAATTCAATTTTAAAAGCCACAGTGCCTGAATCAATTCCATTTATGGAAATATTTTCTGATTTGGTAGAAAAATATAAATCCTGAGTATTTAATACCTGATTTTGATAACTAAACTGGTAACCAAAGCTACCATCATTGCTGTCAAATAATATTAATGGCCGGCCATCCCAGGTACGATATTTTTTTAATTCAGCATAAACAATACTACCTCCTTTTGATGACACCATAATCTTGATAAAGTCATTTTCGAGTGTTAAAATATTGTTTACACCACTGGAAAAATCATCAAATTCGCCAGGTAATTCTTTTTTAACTGAACTAACAGAATCCACTACATTTTTATTACTATCAGTATAATTTTCAGTTTTTGAAGTTTTTAACAGTGACAGTGAATCCTGTAAATGAGTTATAGAATCCTGAGCACGTTTTTGTGCTTCAACTTCTTGTTTTGAAGGTTTATTGATAAAATAAAAAAACACCAGTATCAGTGTTATTAATGCAAAGCCAATCAGTGAATTTCTGTCCATTTTGGAAAAAATTAATAAGGTGCAAAGGTATGAAATATTCAATTTTGCTTTTGACAAAAATAAATTAATAATTTTATCAATTAATAATTTTATTATTTAATTTATTTATAAATTCCAACTGTTTTTAAATGCTTTAATTAAGTTTAACGTACTATATTTTTTATAACAATATGATGGTATGAATGAGGTATATAATTCAGGAATGACATGTTTGTTTTGTGGTAAAGAAATTGTCATTTCAACTAAAAATATAAAAAAAGATTGTTTTATATGTAAAAGCACTGAATTTACTACTGAATTTTGCGAAGATGGACATTATATTTGCAAATCATGTACATCTACTGAGTCGTTCGATCTAATTGAAAAGTATTGTTTGAATACTATTGATCACGATCCTTATGCAATAGCAAATATGCTTTTTAAAATTCCTGAAATAAAAATGCATGGCCAGGAGCATCACTATATTGTACCTGCCGTATTGCTTGCATCATATTTTAATACGTATCCTGATGAATCAAGAAAAGTTGAGTATTTAAAAAGTGCAAAATCCAGAGCCATGAAAATGCCTGCTGGTATGTGCGGATTCATGGGTGCTTGTGGTGCAGCAATAGGGTGCGGAATTTTTATTAGCTTGCTAACCAGTGCACAACCAACATCTGATCTCGAATGGCAACTATCAAACCTATTGACTGCCAATGCTTTAAAAAGAATTGCACTGGTTGGTGGACCAAGGTGTTGTAAACGCGATACCTACCTTGCTATTGATGAAGCTCTAAAATTCCTTGAATTTAAGTTTGCAAAAAAAATTCAAACAGCCCCAAATAACCTCTGTGAAATGAGTCATAAAAATAATGAATGTTTGAGGGAAGGATGTATGTATAATACTATAAACACATCTTTATAAAGATGCTAAAAGACTATTTTATTATTTTATTCCAGTTTCTTATCTTTCCTGAAACTCATTTAAAACGTTTATTTTCCATAAATTTTAAACCAGAAAAGGCATTTAAACGATTTCTTTTACCTATATTATTAGCTTCTTTTTTGTTATCAATAATTAATAAATTAATACCATTTCAAGTACAAGATTTTTTAATAGGAGCATTCATTTCTATTATTAGCTGTATAGTACTACCGACCATTTTATTATTTCTAATTTTGAATTTTGCTATTCTATTGAGTTTATTTTTTAAATTGCAGATAAATAAAAATCAAATAAAACTTGGCACTTTAGTTTCCTTTCTGGCTTTATTTATTGCTCAATTTATCACCATTCTGCTTCCATATAATTTTATTTTTCTTATCTGCTCTTCTTATGGCGCTTATATTCTGTTTTCAGGTTTAAAGCAACATGAAAAAAGTGTGAATATTAAACTGGTTTTTTTTTCATTAATCATTTTTATTGTTAGTATTTATCTGTGGAATGCTTTTCAGCTAATTATTAATGTAGTTTTCTTCAGTTTAATCTCATTTCAACTTAAATAAAAATATATATTTTTGCACGATAAAAAAATGCCTTTTTCATTAGAAATCTATATAAATTAATGGCTTTTAACTGGATAGATAAATGTGTTTTAATTGTAGAGGATAATATCTCTAATTACAAATTGCTTGAGGCCATTTTGTTACGTGAAAATGTTAAACTGAAATGGATTGAAAATGGAATGGAAGCTGTTGAAGATTGTAAAAAGAATAAATATGATCTTATTCTGATGGATATACAATTGCCTGAATTAGATGGATTTGAAGCGACCAAAATGATCAGGAAATTTGACATTAACACTCCGATTGTTGTAATAACAGCTTTTGCAAAGTTATCTGAGCAGATTAATAGTTTCAAAATAGGTTGCAATGATTTTATTACCAAGCCATTTCGGCCAGCAGCATTATTACCTATATTAAACAAATATTTAAAGTAAAAGGGATCATCTTTACAATGCTTTCAGGTACTGACCTTGACTTAGCAGCAAGTCTTTTAAAAAATGGAAAAATTGTTGTCATTCCCACCGAAACGGTTTATGGAATTGCTGCCAATGCATTTGATGTCAATGCAGTTATTAAAATCTTTAATATTAAAGAACGGCCTGCTTTCAACCCTTTAATAGTTCATACATATTCTATCGACCAATTTGAACGATTTGCCTGTAATATTCATCCTTTAGTTTATAAGCTGGCGAAACATTTTTCACCAGGACCACTAACTTATATCTTGGATAAAAAAGAAATCATACCTGATATTGTTACTTCTGGACTGAATACGGTAGGTATTAGAATTCCCAGGCAGGAATTAACATTAAAACTTCTGAAAATGCTTGACTTTCCACTTGCTGCTCCCAGTGCAAATAAATTTGGCAAGTTAAGTCCTACACATGTCAGCCATGTTAAAAAGCAGCTTGGCAACGCTATAGAATATATTCTTGAAGGCGGAGCTTCAAAAATTGGAATTGAGTCTACCATCATCAGAATTGTTGATAATCGTATTTTCATTCTCAGGCAAGGCGCCATCACACCAAAAGAAATTTACAAAGTTGTTGGGAAAATGCCTGAAGTGCCTGAAACTTCTGGCAATATTGAATCTCCTGGACAATTAAAATCGCATTATTCAACCAACACGAGAATTGTCACAGGCGATGTATGCAAATTATTGAAAGAAAATAAAAATTACAGAGTTGGTGTTTTAAAATTTTATGAATATTGTTCAGGATATGATATCAGTTTACAAAAAATACTGTCACCCCGAAAGAATTTATCGGAAGCTGCTTTCAATCTTTTTAAAATGCTACATGAACTTGATGAATTAAATCTTGATTTAATCATAGCTGAATTATTACCTGAAACAGGCCTTGGATGTGCAATAAACGACAGGCTGAAGCGAGCAAGTGCTGCTCACTAATGAATTCCATTAAACAATCTGCTCCAACGAATTTTATTGATACCTTCACCATCTTTGTCCCACGACATCCAGATAAACAAAGCTTTACCAACAATGTGATCTTCAGGAACAAAACCCCACATTCTTGAATCAGCGGAATTATGACGATTGTCACCCATCATCCAATAATAATTCATCTTAAAGGTATATTGCGTAATTTGAGCATCATCAATATAAAATTTGCCATCCCGTCTTTCAAAAGTTGGATTGTTTTCATACACTTTTATTGTACGCTCATAGATAGCAAAAGTGGTATCATTCAGCGGAATGGTTTCTCCCTTTTTTGGAATATAAATGGGGCCATAATTGTCAACATTCCAGGGTAATAATTCGGTAAAAGGGAAAAAATTAACATCAAACATACCTTTTTTATCAATCAGAGGTGTAATTTGTTTAACATTATCAAAGGATTTTAATTTCATCGCATTTTTATTTGTCATCCAAATTACATATTCATTACCGTTGCCCAATAAATTTTGTATTTCGGTTATATTCAGGGAATGTAATAATTTTTTTCGGAAACCATTTCCATCAGTTTGCACATAATATCTGTATTGTCCATTTTTCGGTAAAACAAATTCTTTTTTATTAACAAATACTCTTCTGTTCTCAATAAAAATTGAATCACCGGGAATACCAATACAACGTTTAATGTAATTCTCCTGTTTGTCAACAGGTCTGAAATCTTCCATAGGATAATTAAAAACAACAACATCGAAGTTTTTAATTTTTTGTAATCCTGGCAGTCTGTAATAAGGTAGTTTCCACCACTCTACAAAAGATTTTGTTTTAATGATTGGCATGGTATGGTGTGCAAATGGAAATGCAATAGGCGTCATTGGAACTCTCGGGCCATAATTTAGTTTACTAACAAACAGAAAATCACCAACTAATAATGATTTTTCCATAGAGGAAGTCGGAATAGTGTATGCTTCGATAAAAAACCAACGAATAATTGTTGCGGCAATAGCTGCAAAAACTATCGCATCAATCCATTCTCTTCTTTTCGATTTTTTCATCATTGCCCTGTATTGTTCATCACCACCAGGACCATAATATTTCAAATTTTTTTTACTTAATAAATAAATAAACGATAATGGTGATAATATACTGTAAACCCATAAATCACGGTTATTATAAACTCCCATTGACTTTAATAAAGCTATAACCATGATTAAAAGCATCAGCAGGTTTACGCCCGGAATAATCATAAATAATATCCACCACCATGGTCTGCCGGTAAATTTCAGCATTGCAATCAGGTTATAAACAGGCACTATACCCTTCCATGCTTTCTCTTTTCCAAGGGGAAAAAGTTTAAAAAGCACATAAGATAACAGAATATAGTAAGTAATAATAAAAATGTAAAATCCGGGAGTTGGCATGGGGATTATTATTTTAATGTTTCAAAGATGTCTTTCATAGTAAAAATTCCTTTTTTACCGATGAGCCATTCGGTTGCAATTAATGTACCAGCAGCAAAGCCGCTTCTGTTAAATGCCTGATGTTCAATGGTTAATCTATCAATATTGGATTCAATGACTAATTCATGAATACCAACAATATCTCCTTCTCTTCGGTAGAAAATCGGAAGAACGCCATCTTCAATATTTACTTTTGCGTCATCAGGAAAAGATTGCCATTTATTATAATTATCGAGTTTTGACAACATCTCATTGGCAATATTAATGGCTGTACCACTGGGGGCATCTTTCTTTTGTGAATGATGTGCTTCAAATAGGTTTATTTTGTAATGATTATATTTATTGACCATTGAAGCTACCAGTTCACTGACACGAAACAAAATATTTACCCCGATGCTAAAATTTGAAGCATACAATAATGCACCATTATACTTCTGACAATGTTTTTGCACTTCGGGAAGTTCATCATACCAGCCTGTTGTGCCAACGACAATAGGCTTATTTGCTTCAAAACATTTTATAATATTGTAAACTGCACTACCTGGTGAAGTATAATCAATAATCACTTCTGCATTATCGAAGCATTTTTGATCAAATTTAAATGCAAAATAAGGATCATAGAAACCTGTGATTTCGTGTCCATTGGATAAAGCAAATTTTTCAATTTCTTTACCCATTTTTCCATAACCAAAAAGAAAAATTTTCATAATATTATTTTAAAGTAAAGCATGCTGTCAATAAAAAACCCTGAGTTCTGTGTGTCAGGGAAGGATAAACTGATAAACTGAGATCATCGTTTAAATTAAAACTTTTTAAATGTGCTCCAACGTAAGCATCTATTATATTTAACACATAAACACCTGTTGTCAATATCACTGAAAATTCCATATCTCTCCTATAGGCATCTCTGAAATATTTTAATTGAGATGCATTAGCATAACGATATTCAGCATTTCCATAATCAGGATCATATTTGTCAATTGTCAAAGGATTTTCATCTGTTCGCAAAATATAGGCATCTCTGAAATCGAGATATTTTAATCTGGAGAAATTAAAATAATAGTAGCAACCAGCAAGTGCAGTAAAAATAACAGGTGTTTTCCACCACTGATTATTTATTATTTGACCTGTACCAGGTAATATGGCTGAGGCCAGCATGGTTCGTTTGGGATTGAAGAAAGTTTTTTGATTGTTTTCCTGAGCCCATATTTTGGAAGAAAACATGAATAATAATACAATTGCAATTATAATTTCAAAAATGTATTTAATATTTTTCAAAGCTGTAATGTACTAATAATATTTGCAATTTTCTCAAGGTCTTCTTCAGAAGAAAAAGGTATCACAATCTCGCCCCTGCCTTTTTTATTGATTTTTATTTTTAAAGTAGAATTAAATTTTTCTTTTAAGATGTTTTCCCAGTTAATAACCTTTTCAGGTTTTTCAAATTTCGATTTTGAATTTACAGAGGGTCTGTCATTAAACAACTCTGCCTTAGTATGTTTTACAAGTTCTTCGACTTCTCTGACAGATAAATCTTCTTCAACAATTGTTTTGAAGATGTTTATCTGAATGTTTTCATCCTCTATATTTATAAGACTTCTGGCATGTCCCATTGAAATTTTACTGTCGCGTATGGCTATCTGTATTTCTTCAGGTAATTTTAATAATCGCAGATAATTACTTACTGTTGATCTTTCCTTACCTATTCGTAGTGCTACTTCTTCATGTTTTAAATGACATTCTTCAATTAATCTTTTATAACTTATAGCAATTTCGATGGCATTCAGGTTTTCGCGATGAATATTTTCAATTAGTGACATTTCAAGCATGCCTTGGTCGTCTGCTAACCTGATGTAAGCTGGTATTTTATCTAATCCGGCACGGATTGCTGCCCTTGTTCTCCTTTCTCCTGAAATTAACTGATATTTTTCATAACCTATTTTTCTCACAGTAATGGGCTGAATAATACCATGTGTTTTAATTGATTCTGTTAATTCTTCAAGGTCTGTATCTGAAAAACTTTCACGTGGTTGAAAAGGATTTGCTTCAATTTGATTAATTGGTATATCAGCAACATTAAACAAAGGAACCGGATTTCTTCCGGTGATATCTGTATCAGCATTTTCTAATAATGCATTTAGGCCCCTTCCCAGTCCTTGTTTTTTAGCATTCATGATTTTACTGAGTCTTGATTAAAGGTAAATTGTTATGTGTTAATATTTCTTTTGCCAGATTTAGATAATTGATTGAACCCCTTCCTTCGTAGTCATGAAGTAAAACAGGAATACCAAAACCCGGGGCTTCGCTAATACGTATATTTCGATGAATAATAGTGTCAAAAACCAACTGCTGAAAGTGCATTTTTACATCTTCAACAACCTGATTTGATAATCTTAAACGTACATCATACATGGTTAGCAAAATACCTTCAATTTCCAGTTCTGGATTTAGATTTGTCTGAACAATTTTAATGGTATTTAAAAGTTTTCCTAAACCTTCCAGTGCAAAATATTCACACTGAACGGGAATGATTACTGATTTTGAAGCTGTAAGGGCATTTGCTGTAATAATACCAAGTGAAGGTGAACAATCAATTATGATAAAATCATAATCATTTTCTATTTTTTTCAACACTTTGCTCATCATACGCTCACGCTCTGACATACCAATCAACTCAATTTCTGCTCCGACCAGATCGATATGAGAAGGTAAAATAAATAAATGATCTATTTCTGTTTTTAAGATAGCTGATGAAGGATCAATATTGTTGATAATACACTCATAAATGCTTGTTTTTAAAGTTTTAGGATCACATCCTACGCCTGAAGTAGCATTTGCCTGCGGATCAGCATCAATAATTAGTGTTTTGTATTCCAAGGCAGCAAAACTTGCAGCTAAATTGATAGCAGTTGTGGTTTTACCTACTCCACCCTTTTGATTTGCTACTGAAATTATTTTTCCCATCTTAAATTTCTGTTAATCTAACTTTAGCAATGAAAAATTATTTTTTCATCATTATGCAAAGATATATCCAATACCTTTTTTAAAATAGTATTATAGCAGGGTAATGTGAATTGTGGATAAATTTATTTTAGCCTACTCATTCTTACCGATAAACTCCTCAATATCAAGTCCTTCCTTAAAATTTTTACTCCGCCAATGAAAATCATTTTTCTTACTTAATGTTGCAAAATATAAAACTACTCCAATCAACAAGAGTTTATCTGCCATTTCTGAATCAAAGGTTCTGTAAAGTAAAAATGAAGCAACTGAATGAGTAATTAATACCAATGACATAATAAATGCTGCATATCTTGTTAAATCAGATGTCCTGGTAAATCCACCTAATATAATAAATCCTGAGCAAGCAAGGTAAATCAGACCAAGATAAAAATATTCGCTTGAAAAGTCAAAATACATGATTCTTTTTTGATAGTTTGTGTAAATATACACAAACAAAACTATCCTTAAAATCCATTGAACTAAAGAATAATACTTTGTCAAACCTTTAATATCTTTTCTAAATCTTGTAAAAATCCCCATAATTCATAATTATTACAAACTTCAAATGTCGATAATTTCAGTATTTATTACCGACAATTTTGACAGTTTTTTTAGTTTCCTGAATGCTTTTAAGATAAAAAAGATATAAAAAGGAATCCAAAGCAATAAATAAAGCTGATGTTTGGTCATTAAAAAGAAATCGTAAATACCATGAAAAATAATAGGAAGAAATAAAGCTAAAAATAAATAATATCCTTTCCTTGAAGAATCAAACTTCGCAATACCAAAGTAAAATCCCATAAAAATACCACAAGAAGCATGAAAAGGAACAGCAGTAAATGCACGTATTAAACCTGTATTGAAACCATTAGAAAATACATATAAAATATTCTCAACCATCGCAAATCCCAATGAAACGAATACAGCATAAACAATTCCATCAAATCTCTCATTGAAATTTTTATTTTTCCAAATCAATAATACAATCGCTATCCATTTAAACATTTCTTCAGTCAGACCAGCAACAATAAACGCATTGTATGTTGCAGAAAATATTTGATCAGTAAATGGATTTAATTTTTCAAAAGACATCTCTATAAGAACAATTGGAATAGTAATGATTCCTCCTGCAAACAAACTCAGCAGTAACATACCCAAAGGCTCTTTTTCATATTTATCACGGAAATAAATATAGAATGCAATAACAACAATTGGTGCTAAAGAAATAATTAATAAGTTCATCTGACTGAATTTTTGTTCAAAGATAGATTTCTTCATATCAATAAAATATCATTGACTTATTAACATCAGCTGTAAGTTTTGGCTTAAATATTGTCTCTTACGGCATAAAAAAAATTACAATGAGTAACATTTTAATGGATCCAATAGGCCGACTGATGGGCTTACGTTATAAATCGCATCCCTGGCATGGCATTGACATTGGCAAAAAAGCACCTGAAACAGTCACTGCATATATTGAAATTGTCCCCCGCGACACTGTAAAGTATGAAATTGACAAAACCACAGGATATCTGAAAATTGACAGGCCTCAAAAATATTCTAATACTATTCCTGCTCTATATGGCTTCATTCCACAAACATTTTGTGGTAATGCAGTTGGAAAATATTGTGAAGAAAAAACAGGAAGAAGCAATATTAAAGGTGATGGTGACCCTATCGATATCTGTGTTTTGACTGAAAACGAAATTGTTCATGGTGATATTATTGCTGAAGTAAGACCAATTGGTGGTTTCAGGCTTATTGATAACAATACAGCTGATGATAAAATTGTTGCTGTACTTGTCAATGACGCTGTGTACAATGATTATGATAATATCGATGATTGTCCTCAACTTGTCATCAAACGATTACAACACTATTTTTTGACATACAAGGATATGCCTGGAAATAAAAGAGATTGTGAAATTACCCATGTTTATGGTGCTGAAGAGGCAAGAGATGTTATTAAAAGAAGTATTTTAGACTATAATGAAAAGTTTTCGATGTTAGGTACTGCTTTAAGCAATGTCTGACGTCAGGTAATAGTTCTCTAATGTCTTCTCCATCCATTTATTAACTTCGGCAGCATCATTTATATTGCTAAAGGACTTTCCTGTACCAAGCAGTTCATCTACAATAGATTGTATCATAGGTTGCTGAATATGTTTTGGGAATCCAAATTTATGTTCAGTCAATTTTCCATTGTTGTTGATAATAATTTTTTCTCCTGAAAATGTTGAAAAACTTATACTCCCCTTTTCAAATTTAATGTGAAAGATATCAGACTTAGGTTCTCTCAGGCAGGCAAAACGCCATCTGCCAGTTCCTTTAACTCCGTTTGTCAATATTAAAGAAAGATCAACAGCATCTTCTGCATTATACAATCCTGAAACATTACTTACTTGTGATGTCAAATGTTCAATTTTCCCTAACAGATAGTAAATAAGATCAATTTGATGTGAAGCAAGGTCATAAAAATATCCTCCTCCTGAAATATTTTTTTGAACACGCCATGGTTTATCAGTTAAAGTATCTTCAGGTCTGGGAGGTAATTTTAATTCTATCATAAAATTCTCAGGTTTTCCCAGTATTTCCATTTCAATCAGGCTTCGTATAAATTTGAAATATTCTAAGGCTCTCCTATAATATGCTACAAACAAAGGACTACCATACCTTTTGCTTGCATTTATCATGTCTAAGCATTCAGAATATAACCTAGCCATTGGTTTTTCCACATACACTGATTTGCCTGCTTTTAATGCTTCAACTGTATATTGTGAATGAGATGAAGGTGGTGTGGCAATATAAATAGCATCAATTTCTTTCGATGAAATCAAATCATCAGGATGTTCATAACACAAAGCAAGCTGATGTTTTTTAGCATAATCCAGAGCCTTTTGATAAGAACGGCTTGTAACAGCAAGTAAATGAGAATCTTTTACGATACTAAAAGCAGGACCACTTTTTTTTTCGGTTACGCTGCCGCAACCAATCATACCCCATTTTATTACTTTCACCTAAATGATATCACGATATTCCCGCCAGGAATGGTATTCACCAGGAAATTTTATAATCCAATATAATGCAGCGGCTAAAATGATAAGCCTGATCACTAACTTGACTGTTTCATTTCCTGGTAATAAATTAATTCCCCAAAATACAAAAATTAAAGGCCATAGTTTTATCATATCTTGCCAATGAAAATTAATTATTTCCATATTGTCAAGCAAAAGGATTAAGCCCAATGATAAAAGAAGCAATCCCCAAAAAGCTCCTTTTCCTGTTTCTTCATTCATCATTCTTCGATTTAGTTAAACTTATTATGATTACAATAGCTCCAGCTAAAATTAATATGACAGGCCAAAATTTATGAAAGGTAATTTTACTAATCATTCGTTCGAGGATAAAAAACATTCCAAAGCAAATCAATAAGATGCCCAATATTAAATTGGTTTGCTTCGACTTCTCCTTTTTTATGTTTTCTTTTACATCAAAAGGTTCTTCTGCCTTCACTTCTTCAACAAAAATGGTTTCATTCTCATTGAATTTCTCAGGCACAATAAACCAACATAAAAGATAAGCAATCACCCCACCACCACCAAGAATTGTTGCAGCTATAAAAATAATTCGTACCAGACTGACATCAATATCAAAATAATCAGCTAAGCCTGAGGCTACACCACCCAACATGGAATTTTTTTTGTTTCTGTAAAGTTTTTTTCTTGCCATAAATTTATTGTTAATTATTATTTTCAATTTTTACACATAATACTGGTAAATCACTTTCATTTACTACCTTTTCTGCTATGCTTTCATTGAAAACTTGATATAACAGTGACCTTCCTTCCGTTGACATTGCAATGATATCTGGTTTGACCTCCTGACTGTATTCCAGAATACCTTCATATACTGAATGATGGTTAATAAATTCTGTTGAAAAATTCTTTAACCCAAGGTCATCTGCAAATCTTTTAGCTTTTTTTCTGATATCACTTGTTATTTCAAAGTCATCTTTTGTAACAACTTTTAATAAGAATACTTTTGATTTATAAATTTCAAAAAGTTCTGACATTTTCATGAAAGCATGATATGATTGGCTACTAAAGTCAGTTGCAAAAACAACTTTTTTCAGGTCAAATTTTATTATATTATTTTTGACCACTAATACAGGACAATTCGACAATCGGATTAGTTTTTGCGTATTTGACCCAATAATCAGCTGTCTGATGCCTGAGCTACCATGCGATCCAACAACTATCAGATCAATGTCATTTTCTTCAGAAAAATCAATTAAGGTTTGATAGACATCATTAAAAAGAATGATTTCAGCCGTATTTATGCCTTTAAAAAATGGTTTTTTTAAAAATTCTTCAAATTTATTTCGTATTTGCTGTAATGTTTTAGAAGTATCGGGGAGTTCTTCCAATGCCTGAATTTTTTGTCCTTCATAGTCGGGAACTGTAATCACATGAAAAACAAAGAGTTTTCCTTTTGTTTTACGAACCAGCGATGCTGCTGCTTTTGCTGCATACTCAGAACACTCAGAAAAATCGACCGAAACCAGTACTCTTCTCATTTTATTATTCTGTTTTATGACGTATTTCGTTCTTCAAAGTTACAGGACTAATTTTTTTTAAAAATAATTTTTACAATTATTGTTGCTTTAATTTTAGTCTGTTCAAAAGTTGAGGATATAGCATATCTTTTACCAACAAAAAATCAGGTTCCAATTTTAAAATCTTTTTATAAACAGCCATAGCCCCTTCCAAATCATCAAGTATTTCATAAGTCTGTGCAAGGTTCAACAGTGTATTAAAATATAACCAATTACTTTTAACCATATTGTTTTTTTCAAACAATAAAATGGATATTCTATAATATTTCAGAGCATTTTGTTTAGAACCTCCAAAAACAGGAGGCATGTGATACTCAGCATTTGCCTTTTCAATATAACCGAATGGGGAGTTTTTATCTAATTCAATGGCTTTGTTAATATTTTCAAAACTTTTGGGTCCAAAATAGACTGCTTTATAGGGAGCAACACTCATCCTGAAACCATACCATGCAGCTTTCATGGCATATATTTCTGACCATTTTGGGTATTTTTTAATCAAAAAATCAATATACTCTTCCCCTTTTTCAAGATAACTGTACATTAATGATTCTTTATTAAAAGTAATGCAATAGCCAATGTATCCATAATATGCATTAAGGACGTTATATAGTTGCCTGTCATTTTTTGTTTTATTATAACTTTTTACCATTTCATCAATAATTACAGGCCATTCGTCAACTTTTCCGGCAATATATTTCTGATAGAGTTTTTCCTGAAATATCTGGCTATGACCTGTTAATGGGAAAATAGCACCTATCAACAGACTTAGAATAATTATATTTTTCATTTTAATAAAACAACCAAAGGTTATTTTTGTTTTAAGATTATTTTTAATACACTCTGTTTAATCTGTTTTTTTGATCAGTTAGGATTGAAATCGGGACTTTTTCAACATCTACCATGCTTGCGTCAAGGCCAAAAGCTTTTGTTTCTGGTAGTGCAATTTTTTTCAAATACATATAAAAATCAACTATAAATTGTTGAAAAGGTTTAAAATCAAAATCATAGTTTTGAACAAGGTCAACCAAAACAAATTGAAAATCACCAATCTTTTTATGTTTACGTAATGATTGATGCCTACTGATGATGTCAATCTCATTGTTTTTTACCAAATCATTGACAATTTCTCTAAAATATAGATTTATTCTGGGTATTATTTTAAATCCAAGCTTTAAATCTATTCTAATTAATGTATCAGGAATGATATGTGTAATTTTATAATTCATAGAATAAGGCTCATCTACCCAATCAAGATGAATAAGCCAATACAAATCAGCACGTTTAGGGCGTTTATTAAATATTGAGTATAATACGGTGTCTTCACATTCTTCAGCATTATCAGCCTTAATCAGGTAAATCAGGTTGGTAGCATAATGTGGCAATGATTTATCTTCTTTTAAATCAGTAAATAACTGTATAAAATCTTTTAAATGCAGAAATCTAAGATACTTATTTCTTATTTTACGTCCGTTGTAGCATACATACATAATAAAAAATAACAAGCTGCCTATTAGTAGTGTCATCCATCCTCCATGCACAAATTTAAACAAATTTGCCACTAAAAATGACAATTCAATAGATAGGTATAAAGTAATAAAAGGAATAAGCATGTATAATTTAACACCTTTATTATATAGAAAAATGCTTAGTAAAAAAGTTGTCATCAGCATAGTAATGGTAATGGCAAGGCCATAAGCTGCTTCCATGTGTGAAGATTTTTGAAAATATAAAACAACTATTGCACACAATATAAGCAGCATTGTATTTATTGTTGGAATAAACATTTGTCCTTTGATGGTCGTAGGGTGTTTTATTCTAAGTTTTGGCCAGAAATTCAAACTTATTGCTTCACTTATTAAGGTGTAAGAGCCACTGATGAGTGCTTGTGATGCTATAACTGCTGCCAATGTTGCTATAATGATGCCTGAGACAAGAAACCATGAAGGCATAACTTCGAAAAAAGGATTAACATCATTTTTGAGCTTGCTTAAATGATTGATCACCCAGGCTCCCTGCCCCAGATAATTGAGAATAAGCGTAATCTTTACATAAATCCAGCTGATCCGTATATTTTTTATACCGCAGTGTCCTAAATCTGAATAGAGCGCTTCGGCTCCAGTAGTACATAAAAATACAGCACCAAGCAGCAGAAATCCATGGGGATGTAAGACAAGTAATTTAATGGCATAAACAGGATTAAAAGCTGAAAATATATACAGGTTGCCAGATATTTGAGATAGTCCGAGTACACCTAATACAGTGAACCAGACAAACATAACAGGCCCGAAAGCAATGCCAATTGTCTTTGTTCCAAATTGTTGAAAAAAGAACAATAATGCAATAATGGAAAGACTTATCAATACTACAGGAATATTCTGATTAATGATTTGCAAGCCTTCTATCGCTGATACTACAGTAATTGCAGGTGTTATCACACCATCAGCCAGCAGGGTACTTCCACCAATGATGGCAAAAATATATGCTTTCGGTGATAACTTTCTGATGAGAGCAAAAAGTGAAAAAATTCCTCCTTCACCTTTGTTGTCGGCACGAAGGGTGATAACTACATATTTTATAGTAGTTTGCAAGGTAAGAGTCCAGATGATACAGGATAATGCTCCTAAAATAAAGTCTTTGCTAAGTTGGTTGGTTGACCCGACAATGGCTTTCAATACATAGAGTGGTGAGGTGCCAATGTCGCCATATACTATACCAAGGGTTACAATCAGCCCGGCAAAAGTTAGCTTTTTGATACCTTTTTCATCATGCTTGAATGGAAAAATCAATTTATTATTTTTGACAAAAGTAGGGCTATTATAAAATATTACATACAGAATTCACAAGATAGTATAATCCAGAAAAAGGAGTGCTTATGTATTATTATGAATTTTATTAAAACTGCTTGAATCATTAAGCTCAAAAAGAAAGCTCATTTAAGCACATTTATGCTGTTTGATTTCTTATCAAATGAAAACATTAGTTCTTATTCAGCTTACATTGCAAATAAATTACAATTAAAAATTTCATCATTTTAATTTAGTTTTTTTCAAAATAAAACAAAATTGTCTTTATTGAGGCTGTCATTTATATCATCCGATTCAAACCTATTAAATAAGTTTTTACAGGTCTTAAGATGTATAAAAGGCTTTGATTAATAAAAACTATAAAAAACACCACAATAAAACCTGAAAGTGCTGACATCAGGGGCATCGGTGAATTTATAATTAGAATTTCCCCAACTGGTTTTACCCAATGACTGCATATATCCCGTTCTGAAGCTCAGCCATGAATGCCCATCTTGAATTGAGAAAATGGCAGATAAACCTATGTTTAATGCAAAATCAGGATTGTAAGAAGCCATTGTTATATCTGTAAAGTTTTTTAAATTCATATCGAAAGAGCTATGATAGTTCTTTATTTTCTTTTCAATTTTAAGAAAAGATGAATTAAATGCAATTCCTGAAAAAAGATGAAGGTGAAATTTATCTTTTTGAGTGATTTGGATAGAAACATTGTCATAAAAGCTTAAATAATTAAGTTGTGCAAGAAGAATGGTATCATATCTTGAACTATTATTATAAAAAAAAGAAACACCCATTTCGTTAAATAATCCATCTTTGGGTTCAAATAAGTTAACTGCAAATGTCCCCATCCAACCATTGTTATTAATGTTTGGGTAATCATGTTCAGATAACTTTGATTGTAACTCATCTATATTTCCGGTAAACCAGCCGATACCGGTAGTTATTCCAAAATTGAGTTTTATTGAATCATTATCCTGAGCATATAGTTTCATCAATGAAAAACTGAAAATAAAACCTAAAAAAATGATATTTTTTTTCATAAAAGTAGTTTTATGTATTTTGCTAAGTTAATAATTTATATGAACATATTTTAACTCAATTTTCTCAACAAACAATCCATCCTGATAAATGACCTCAATTGCTCCCACCCTGCTATCATGATGGAACAATCATTACCTTTTTTATTTTTCATTTCAGAAAGCCTTTGCCTGTAATACTTTTTATTCACCTCATTCAGCTATTGCAGTGCATAAACACTTACCTTATGAAATCAAGCAAATCAAGTCCTAAACATTTATCCAAAATTTTAATCGTTTATATAAAACATGAATTTGAATATTTCATTTTTAAATTCCGAGACACATATTGAATTATCTTATCTAAAAATATTTGCACATTTCTAAAATTATTTAGCTTTGAATTCTTAAAATTTGATTTTTTAAACCTATTAAAATAAAAAACAAGATGACTTTGATCATGACAGGCAAGGGCTTGACCATTGAAGATGTGGTAAGAGTAGCCAGAAACTATGAACAAGTAGAAATACATCCTGATTGCTTTGATAAGATGAATGCTTGCCGTGCTATGCTGGAAAAGAAAATTTCTGCACATGAAATTATGTATGGTGTCAATACAGGTATTGGTGAGTTTTCAGAAGTAGTCCTCAGTGACGAACAAATTGAAGATTTTCAACGCTATCTGATATATAACCATGCAGCAGGCATCGGTGATCCTGCACCGATTGAATATGTGCGTGGTGCTATGCTGGGGCGTGTCAATGTTCTGATAAAAGGAAACAGTGGTAATCGTCCTGTTATTGCTGAAACTTACGTTGAAATGCTTAACAAGGGAGTAACACCATTCGTTTGTCAGAAAGGCAGTGTAGGTGCTTGTGGTGACCTGGCTCCTATGTCTCAGATAGCTTTATTATTATTAGGTGAAGGAAAAGCATATTATAAGGGTGAGTTGTTGGAAGGGAAAGATGCAATGGAAAAAGCAGGTATTCCAATTCCCGGATTAAAAGCTCGTGATGGTTTGTCAGCCATCAATGGTTCAAACCTGTTAACAGCCATGAGTGCCTTATTTTTATATGATGTACAGAATTGGTTAAAACAGGCTGAAATAGCAGCAGCAATGTCTCTTGAAGCATTAATGGCAAATCTTTCTCCCTATCATACTAAAATTCATGAGTTACGTGGATTTCAGGGTGCTGTGCGTTCTGCTGCTGCTATACGAAAAGTAGTGGCAGGTGGTGATTTAGCTAATAAAAAACTTAAAAATAAAGTACAGGATGCTTATTCTATGCGATCAACTCCGCAAGTGATCGGAGCAGCACACGATGCAGTAAAATGGGCACGTGAACAAGTTGAGATTGAGCTTAATGGTGTTGGTGATAATCCCATTTTTGTTCCTGAAGACAATTTATCTTTATCAGGTGCTAACTTTCAGGGCTCTCCGGTCTCTCTGCCATTAGATATGATAGGTGCTGCTGTAACAATGGTTTCTGTTTTATCAGAAAGAAGAATGAACCGACTAAACAATCCTGCATTAAGTGTTGGGCTACCTGCATTCTTAACAAAAGGTGCAGGTATGTTTTCAGGGCTCATGTTAAGTCAATATACTGCTGATATGCAGATTGTTGAACAAAGAATCCTTTCCATGCCTGCTTCTATACAAAGTATTCCTGCTGCTGCTGACCAGGAAGATTTTGTGTCAATGGGAATGAATACGGCCATTAAAAACTTTCAAATTCTTGACAATGCATACGGCATTCTGGGCATAGAATTTATGGCTGCTGCTCAGGCTCTCGATTTTCGTGAATTCGAGTTTGGTACAGGCACAAAAAAAGCCAGGGAAGTTATTCGTAAATATGTTGATTTTCTTGACATAGACAGGCCACTATATCCTGACCATACCAATATGAAAGAACTTGTTAAATCATGTGAAATACTGTATGAAGTAGAAAAAACCATAGGAAAACTGGATTAGCCACAGGAAACTTCTAATCTGGAGTTTAAAGGACAGTGATCAATTTAAAGCGGGTGTCTGAACCTGTAACTTTTTTAATCTTTCCGCTTTTTGAAGCATCATCATATTGTGTATAGTATTCAATAGAGAAATTACCTATTTTTCTGATATACCCTTTCAACTCAAGGTCTGAATAACTTGTAAAATATTCAATCTCTATATTCCCTATTCTTGAAATCCTTGTCATAACAGATTCATCATTTGACCGTGTGTAATAATTGAACACCAAATTTCCTACATAATAAATTCTTCCTGATTTATCAGGATCAGCATAGTAATAATCAATTTTTACATTTCCAATTTCTGAAATTTTTCCAACCATTTCATCAGGAGTACCACCCCTTTGATAATACTTTACTTTACTAAGATTTAAACAACTAAATTTTCCAACTATCTCAGGTTCAGCAAAGCGATCATAAAATTCAATATTTATATTACCAGAGTGTTTTAAAAGTTCCAATGATAAAATTTGACCATATCCATCAAGTTTCAGTGAAAAAGTATCGTAATTCGTTCTTACTTCAATTTCAATTTCGATGATTTTACCAAAGTTGCCAACTTTGACTGTTTTCAAAACAGCTTGCTGTGCATTTGTAATAAATGCAGAAAGTATAATAAGTACAAAAAATAAATATTTCATAAAAATCAGAAATACAGGTTATTGATTTACTTTATAATTGCTGTATATCATGATCACACGGCCTTTTGAGCCTTTCTTTTTCATCTCTTTTTCTAATTCAACAAGGTCACCACTCAATTTTCCCGGGAAACGAAGTGTCTTTAATTCAAATTCTATAATAGTGCGTTCTGGCAAGTTGTATGGAAGACTTGAGTAATAAAAATAAACTGTATAAGAGCCACTTTGACGAGTATAGGTTTTTAGCTTGACAACCCTGGAATACACTTTATCGATCCATACTTCTGCAAGTACAACCTCTGAGTTTGGGTCAACAGGTAAAAGCTTTATAAAATGTGTTTTTACATTATTTATTATTTCCTCTTTTACATAAATCGCTGTTGATTTCTGACTTAACAGTTTCATAAAGTCACCCTGTCCTGCATTTTTAGGAAGCAGGATAAATCCATCAGATTTAAAACTAAATTGGTCAGGTCGTTTATAACTTACTTTAGCTTTTCGGTCTTTAATTTTGATGGTTTCAACATCAATTTTAATCAGTACATCAGCAGTGTAATTGTTAATTTTAGCAAATTTATCACTTACCGATTTTATAATAGCATCGGCATTCTGAGCATTTGAATAGCTCGAAATAATGATTAAGGCAATTATTTTTAGCAATGATTTCATTAACTTAAAATGTCTTTTTTACGGAAATAAAAAAATGTGATACCAAGAAACATAGTTATGTAACCCACCTCAACTAAAATAGCATGTATAACTTTATTCCAGTTCACATCAAGTTCAAAAAACAATGTCCATGAAGGAAGATAAGTTGTAAAAAGGTAGTAATTAATAGGTCTTAAAATACTTTGACCAACTGTACTTATTGTGCTGATACCAATGATAATAGCAACAGCGCCAATAATAGGTCCAATAGAATTATCAGTAAAAGCAGAAAGTAAAAATGCAAGTGAAGCAACTGTTGTCATAGCAAGCACTCCAAAACCAAAAGCAAGCAGAAACCTCCAAATAAGGTCATCAGCACCGAAAATAGTAATATTCCCTCTGAAAACTATCAGGTCACCAGGGCCAAAGACCAATAAACCCAAACCAAGACTTAATACTGCCAATAATAAAATCAGTACAAAAAGATAGGTCCATCCAGCTATAAATTTTGCAATGAGCCATTTGGTACGACTGATTGGTCGTGTAAGTATCAAACGAAAAGTACCACTATTTGCTTCACCAGCCAATAAATCACCGGCAACAAGTGAAACAAGGATTGGAACATGGAGCCATAATGTATTTAAAACTAAATAGGTAACAAAATAACCATTTACAAGGTTGCCTTCAAAGGAAAAGGTATCTTTTAAACTTTGAATCACAAAATCAAGTGTGGTTTTACCTTCCATTTTTATACCCAGCAAAATTGCTGATACAATGACAAATACAGCACCTAAACCAATATATGTCCTTCCTTTGCTGAAAATCTTATATAATTCTATTGAAATCAGATTAATCATTTGATGTAAGTTTTATAAAGTAATCTTCAAGTGACCTCAGTTGCCTGATAGCATTGATGTTTATACCATGTTCAACAAAAAATTTATTCAGTTCTGCAATCTGTATGTTTTTTAAGTTAAAAACAAGAAAATTATTACCTGTAGAATGTAATAATTCCACCCAGAAACTATTCTGAACAACTGTTAATGCTGTACTTATATTGTCAATAAAAAAAGAAACATTCAGGTCACCACTATTCAGCAATTCATCAACACTACCCTCAACAATACATTTACCCCTGTTGATAATAACCATCCTGTTAGCAATTTGTTCAATTTCATTTAAAATATGACTTGAAATTAAAACTGTAATGCCATGTTCGACATTTATTTTTTTAATCATTTCACGAACCTCAATTTGACCCTGAGGATCAAGACCATTTTGAGGCTCATCTAAAATGATCAGGTCAGGATTGTGTAACAGGCATTGAGCAATACCTAAACGCTGACGCATTCCTTGTGAAAATGTTTTCACTTTGCTTTTAGCACGTTCTGTCAGACCAACCAAATCAAGAACTTCGTCAACTCTATAGTTTAAATTCTGAACATTGGAAAGCCTGCCAAGTATTTGTAAGTTTTTTCTTGCTGAAAGATACTTGTAAAAGTCAGGTTTTTCAATTAATGCACCTATTCTGCTTAATGTTTGGTATCTGTGATATGCCAGGTCTTTATCAAATAGTTTTATACTTCCGGCTGTCGGAGTAATTAAAGACATTATCATTCGTATTGACGTGCTTTTTCCCGCGCCATTTGGGCCAAGGAAGCCATAAATATCACCTTTTCTGACACTAAATGAAAGATCATCGACTGCCTTTATGCTTCCATATACTTTGCTTACATGATCGAAGCATATATAATTTTCTGTTGCCAAATACCTCTTATTTTTAAAAAAACTAAAAGTTTATAAAGGAGCAAAAATAAAAAAAGCCCCGTATAAAACAGGGCTTTTTCAAATTGTTGAAAAATTTTTATTTGTGACTTGAAAGATAGCTTGCAACACCTTCAGCATTGGCTTTCATGGCATCATCTCCTTCTTTCCAATCTGCCGGACATACTTCACCAAATTCTTCATGATGACGTAATGCATCAAGCATACGTAATGCTTCTGATGTACTTCTCCCCAAACCAAGATTATTGATCAATTCATGTTGAACAATACCATTTTTATCAATCAGAAACAGTCCTCTGAAAGCTACAGGTGAACCTTCAAATCCCCATTCACCATCATCATTTGCTACATATTCGCCTCCCAAAACACCATAATTCATCGAAATAGTTTTTGAAAGATCGGCTACCAATGGATAGGTTACACCCTGAATACCACCATTTTCAACAGGGGTATTCAGCCATGCCCAATGACTGAATTTTGAATCGATTGAACAACCAACGACAACAGCATCTCTCTTCTCAAATTCTTTCAACACTTTCTGAAATGCTAAAATCTCAGTTGGACATACGAATGTAAAATCCAATGGGTAGAAAAAGAAAATAACATACTTATTTCCAATATACTGTTCAAGTGTAAACTGATCATCAAATTGACCACCATTCACAACGGCATCTGCAACAAACTTTGGTGCAGGTTTTCCTACTAATGACATAATAATTCTCCTTTTTTTAGTTAATTTGTTTCACCAATAATATTTAATTGAATCTCTTTAATGCTAAAACCATCTATTGACTTTTTACTGAAATAGGCATCAAGTATCCCCTGAAGATCCGGATCATTATAGTCAATAATTTTTTTTGTTTTTGAACAGATTAAATGATTATGTGAATTTATATCTGCATCAAAATGTACTGAATCATCTTCGCCCTTTATTTTTCTAATGATTCCTTTTTGAATAAATGTGTCTAATGTTTTATAAACTGTTGCAAGAGATAAGCCTGGTACCTGCTCTGCAATTTCTTTGAAAATTTCTTCAGCAGTTGGATGATTATCAGTGCTTTGAAGTACTTCAAAAATCTTTACACGCTGAGGTGTAACTTTCAATTCTGCATCAACAAGCATTTCTGTTATCTCTTTGTATGATTTTTTTATTATCATTAAGAATAATTATCATTTAATAATAATTATTACAAAATTTAAACCATTTTTTCAGGAAGGAAAAATAATTTTAAAAATTATTCAGCCTGATAACAAGAATCAATAAACTCCTTTAGAGAAAACAACTTATTTAGTCGGACTCCTTTTGGTGTATGATGAACAGTTGCACATTCATTATAATAATCGTGTTCGAAAAATATAATCATATTATTGTTGGCAGCTTCATCTAAAAAATCTTTTTTTTCAGTAAGTGTAAGTGCAGGATACATATCATAACTCATAATGTATGGCAAGGGAATATGGCCTGAAGATGGCAGTAAATCAGCAGCAAAAACAATAGTTTTGCCACAAAATTTAATATAAGGTATTATCTGACCAGTGGTATGCCCATTAAAAATCTTAATTAAAATGTCAGGATACAATTCTGTTTCATTATCAATAAATTTTAACTGACCTGATTCCTGCATGGGTAATAAATTTTCATCAAAAAATGATGCCTTTTCCCTGTCGTTTGGTTTTATGGCATTCTCCCACTGACTTTTACTAACCCAAAAAATTGCATTTTTAAATAAAGGTTCGTAATCATTACTTCCTGTTTTTTTTATAATACCACCACCTGCATGATCAAAATGCAAATGAGTTAATATATTATCAGTGATGTCATCGGGTGTAAAACCATATTTTTTTAATGAACCCACTAAAGTATCGTCACCATGAAGGTAATAATGTGCATAAAATGATTCTTTTTGCTTATTACCAATGCCATTATCAACGAGTATCAGCCTGTCATTTGTTTCAATAAGCAGGCATCTCATAGCCCAGCAGCACAGGTTGTTTTCATCAGCAGGATTTGTCTTTTGCCAGATAACCTTGGGAACTACGCCAAACATAGCACCACCATCCAGTTTAAAATAACCGGTATTTATTGAGTACAAATTCATAAAATTACTTTTTTACTGCAAGAGGAATAATTTTCACCTGAAGTTTTTCCAATTCTTCTTTAGCATACTCAAGGTCGCGTGCAAAACCCAGCAAATAACCTCCTCCACCGCTACCACATAGCTTCAGGTAATATGCACTGGTTTCCAATCCTTTTTTCCAGATTTCAATAAATGGATCAGGAATCATGGGACCAAAATGGTGCAGTAAATATTTTGATAATGTTTTAACATTGACATAAAAATCGTAAATCTCACCTTTAATAAAAGATTTGATACAACTATCATTGGCAGGAATCATTTCTTTTTGCAAAGATTTAAAGAATTTTTCGTCTTTACATTGCTCCAGAAAGTAATTTACCATTGGCCCTGTATTACCTGGATTACCTGTGTTAATTAAAAACACCCCACTTTTTTCGTTTGCATCGAATGGTGACAAGCCTATTTCCGATATATCTGTTATGTTATTGATCAACAATGGACGATTTAAATAGCAATTAACAGGATCGAGGCCACTGCTTTTACCATGAAAATACGATTCCATTTGCGAGAAAATATCTTTCAGCTTACGTAATTCACGCTTTGAATGATTACCTTCAGGAAGAATTTTATCTATTGAATATCTATAATATACAGCTGCAACCAAAGCACCAGAACTGCCAATACCAAAACCCTGTGGAATATTTGAATCAAAGAAAATTTTATTGTCAAGTTCTTTTTTAAAAAGTTTAAAATCAATATTTGTTTTCAAATCACCCTTATCAGCAAGTTTCAGCAAATATTTATAAAACTGTTGTAATGAGGAATTGGATTTTTCAATAAAATCTTTTGAAACATTGGTGGTTGAATTTTCAAAGGTTAATTTTCCTTTAAATTCAAGATATGGTATGCTGAGCCCCATTGAGTTGCATATAACACCATATTCACCAAATAACAGTATTTTTGCGTAAAAATCTCTATCAGTTGTATTCATTGTCGAAAATTATTGGTTTTGGTCCTTTCCCTACGCAATCTTTTATTATTTTTAAATTGCTGCAAAGGTCGTTTATATTTTCAAATAAATGCATCATTTCTTTTTCAACATTTGCTGGAAACAAAACATGAACGTTAGGTCCTGCATCAAGAGTAAAACACACAGGTATATTGTTTTGTTCACGAAATGCTCTGATTTCATTAATGATTGCTAAAGTGTCAGGTTTCAACAACGCATACCAAGGATCCGATTGCAACATAAGACCATGTAATGTAAGAGCCTCATTCTCTGATATTTTAATAAAGCTTTCAAGATCACCCGTTTTCAATGCCTCCAATAAATTTTTTAAATTTCTGTGTGCCATTTTGAAGCGTTCCTGAGCAAATGGGTGATTGTTCATTAAGGCATGACCAGAACTGCTTGAAACTTTTTTTTGCTCCTGATCAACAATAATTATCCAGTCGGTAAAAGTGCTGAACACAGGGTTGATCATATAATTGACAGGAATAGCATATTCATTTGATGAACCTTCAAGCAAATCTGTTTTACCCCAAACAGTATAACCTCCAAAAATTGAACGTGAAGCACTCCCTGATGCCAAACGTGCTAAATTTGAAATAAATGTTTCTCTTGAAGTTTTTAAAGAAAAGTCTTTATTAATCCTACTTTCGATCTCATACAGGCAACAAGCCAATGCACTCATACTTGATGCTGAACTGGCAATGCCGGCAGAATGTGGAAAACTATTGTAACTGTTAATATTTAAATGACAATTTCCTGAATTTGGAATCAAATCTTTTACATCATGTATATAATTTTTTATCTTTTTCGTAAAAGTTTCATGATACTTACCCTCAAAATAAAGTTCAATTTTCGGTTCTTCAAAATCTGCAGGCTTAATATATTCTACTTCCATCGTGGTATTTGCATGGCTTAATGTAAAACTTAGTGATGGATTGGCTGGTATCTGGCCATCGTGTTTTCCCCAATATTTTATGATAGCAATATTTGAAGGACTGATGAAACCTACTTTTCCCTTATCCACTGTCATTGTAATTATATGATATTCAAAATTCTATAAAATTATTAAATATTGTTACGCGTTCAAAATTACTTTTTTATTTCAATATATAACGCTCAAAGTTAGTATTTGTTGAATTCTTGTATCAGCATTTTTTTGTGAATGAATAGCGTAATATCTTAAAAATATTGCACTTAAACAACTATACCAACATTTTCATAGCTGATAGAATATCTTATTTCATTGGTTAATCTATAATAATGTTTGGTTAAATTCCTGATTCCAATTAAATTAGCAGTTGTATTAGGAATTGAAATTCAATAAAAATAAGCCATTTTTGATTTTTTTTCTTAATAATAATTGTCGAATTTTATCTGAATTGCTATGATTGAGAGAACACCTGAATATGATTGGTTTGATAAACTAATCTTAATTGTCGAAGACTTGGAAACCAACCACATGTTAATTGACAGTATATTGAAAAGAACAAATTGCAAGGTGTTATGGGCAATGGATGGTGAAACAGCCATAGAATTGTGTCAGGAACATGATAATATTGATCTGGTATTAATGGACATTCGCTTACCCGGTATTGATGGATATGAAGCCACCCGTGAAATAAGAAAGTTCAGGCCCAAACTGCCTATCATTGCCCAATCAGCTTATATTTATGAAAACAACAGACAGCAGGTACTTGATGCAGGATGTAATGACATGATAAGCAAACCAATCAAGAAAGATATCTTACTTAAAAAATGTGAGAAGTATCTTTAGTTTTTTATGAAAGTACCAAATCATCATAGGCAAATATTGTATAAATTCCATGTTTATTCAGGTAATTTTTTACATATTTCATCTCAGAATTGCTTGCAACAAGAATAAAATCACCACCCCAGGCACCCAGGTTTTTAATGTATCCGTTAAAGTCAGAAAAAAACTGATTATAAATTGTCTCCTGATTCAATATCCTTGATATTACTTCATCGTTTTGACGCAGGCAATTTATAAATTCATCTAAATTTTCAGAATTTATTATTTTTTTAGAAATTTCAGTTACTGTTTCAATATCATTAGCACTGACTTTAATCTGATTAAATTTCCGTATTTCATCCGAAGAAATTTGTTTTTTACCCAGCCATGCAAAATATATATTTTTAAAAAACGGGTGATTAAAATGAACTTTTAAAGGTTTATATTTTTGGTTTACAGAATAAAGCAAAGCACTATTACTTCGTGCACAGGCAATGTCGTAGCCTGAACCACCAAATGTTTTCTCCAGTAAAAGAAAAGGATCAATATGAGCCCAGTAAGCTATATTTGATATCAGGGTTGAGCTTGAGCCTAATCCCCAATGAATATTAAAATCAAGATGAGTTGTTACAGTAATCGCTTCATCATCCATTAAAAATCCGGCATTCAAACTACGTGTTTTTATTAATATTTCACTCAATTTAAGTGCATAATTTTCATAATCAGACCTCAGTGGTTTTAATGTTTTTTTATCAAATTTTCCATGAAACCAAATTTTACCCTGAGAAAAACTGGTCCATTCAATTTTATTCGAGCCGGCAGCATTTATTTCAACTTCCAGAGATTGACCAGATTTCAGAGGGATAGCAAAAGCAGTAGCACCATGCAGCACCAGGTATTCGCCTGAAATCAATAATTTACCATTTGAATAGTACTTAGAATGATTCATTTCCTGACCTCAAATCATTTAAAAAACTTCTGACAGCATTGAATGAAACCTTTGTAGTTTTAAAATACTCAATAGCAAGGTTTTTCTCTTTCTCAGAAGCATTAAAGTGATTTAATATATTCAGCAAATGCATTTTCATGTGCCCACGCTGGATGCCTTTTGTTACTAAAGTAGTAACAGCTCCAAAGTTGTTTGCAAGTCCTGCTGCTGCTGCTATCATAATTAATTCTTTTGCAGAAGGATTGCCAAGCAATTCCAAAGAGAATTTTGATAAAGGATGCAAAGAGGTAAGACCACCTACAGTACCCAGTGCCATTGGGATAGTAAGACAATAATAAAATTTATTATTTGTTCTGCTAAAAGAGGTTAAACTTCTGTATTTTCCATCCCGTGCTGCATAGGCATGACCACACGCTTCTACTGCCCTGAAATCGTTTCCTGTTGCCAAAACAACAGCATCAATGCCATTGAATATTCCTTTATTATGTGTAACAGCGCGATTAACATCTACCTGGGCAATACGGATGGCGCGCTCAAATTTCCACACAAATGTTTCTGGTGTGTCACCATCCTCAAACATGCCCAACTGTGGCATATCGCACTCAACCCAAACTTTCACCAAACACTCTGGTGTATAATTAGAAAGAATTGACATAATAACCTTACACTCACGTTCATTTTCATTAAAGACATGATGAGTGGCAAAAAAATTCTTTAATATTTGAGCAAAGTCTTCCAGGCATGAATTGATAAAATTTGCACCCATAGAATCTACGGTTTCAAAGGTGGCTTTTAATTGGTAATAATCTTCTATTTCATGCCTCATATCAATCAGTTCGACATCGAGAATACCTCCTCCACGCTGAACCATATTGGATGTAATATGCTGTGTTTCATCTTTAAATCTATATTTTAGCTCATGATAATGATCAATTAATTTTTGTTTGTCACCTTTCCAGATAAAATGAACCTGTCCAACCTTTGTTGTTGAAATTATTTCTGCATGAAAACCACCCCTGCTGGCCCAAAATTTTGATGCATTAGAAGCAGCAGCTATTACAGAGCTTTCTTCAATCACCATTGGTACAAGATACATTTTCCCATTGATTTTAAAATTTGGTGCTATGCCAAAAGGAAAATAATAATTTGTTAATGTATTTTCACTAAATTCATCCAGCAGTTTCTGTGTTTGCTCGTCACGATGCCAATACGATTTTATCAATTCAGAAGATTTTTCTGGTTCATGGGTAAAAGATGAAATAAATTTAATCTTATCTTCTTTTGATAATTTGGAAAAACCTGAAATTATTTCGTTCATGTTTAAATTATTAATTTTTTTTTTATTGACAAAAGTAAAACGTTTTAAGTCAGTATTTGGTTTTCAGAAATAAAAAAAAAGCTGTCTATGCAGACAGCTTAATTTAGCAGTATTTGATTTTGTGTTAATTCTCAACAGGTATTACGCTCAGTAAACTAATATTTTGTAAATCTGAATAATCGTACTGATAAAGACCATCGTTGCCGATTAACATTAAAATATTGTTGAAAGGAATAACATCAAAGGCATGAAGGTCTGCAAAGGTTTTAATATGATTTTGATCAATTCTGTAAGGATCAGTTGCATCATAAATTTTAAGTCCTGCATCACCATCACAAACAAACAATGTAGTATTGTCGATACCCAAACCATAAGGATTATCAAGTAGATATTCTTTTACCAGAAAAGGATTGTAAATGTCGGCAATATTAATAACATCCAATTGATCTTTAAGATTTCCACAACCACTGCCAGAACGCAAGGTAACATAAGCATAATTGCCACTGACCACAACCGGATCGCAGGAGGTCATGTGGTTAAATTCCGACATATAAACAGGATTTGATGGTATGTTCAGGTTATAAACAAGCATTCCGGTGGTGGACCCAAGGAACATTTTTCCTTGGTACATAAACATGGTTTCAATCAATCGGGTTGTTTGAACAGTAGTTCCTTCAACAGGATCGGCAGTATTAGAAATATTAAAAAGCGTTATGTTTCTGTCATTGACAGTATAAAGATAGTTGTCGTATATCTGAAAACGTGCCATTGAGCCCGAAATACCTACTGAATTAGGCACAAAATAGGTTGTTTGTGTACCACCACTTATGTTTGCTTCTGAGTCCATTAAAACACCACCACGTCCATACCAGAAAATATTTCCTGAATATTCATGTTTTTCAGTAATCTTTTCAATTTTCCAGTCCACAACAACGCCTTTAGTGTGATCTAAAGGTGCTACAGGATATTTAGTATCAAAAGGTGGCAAAGAATGAGGAAATACATCTTCAATACGTTTTTTTACCATAATATTATTCAAATCGGAAATGTCAATAGCTACCAAATCGATATAACTGTCAGCATATAAAATATTGCCTTTAATGGAAATATCAACATTGCCAGGGATATTAATAAATGCAATTTTTGTTGGATTTGAAGGATTGGTGTTGTCGATCACATGAATTCCTTTAAAAGGCTCAGAAATATAGATTTTACCGCCTTTGAAATATATTTTCCCTGTACTGTTGATGGCTTTTGGTGCTTCAACCCTGATGGCAGCACGCATATCGCTATATGTCATATAAACAGGAACATTTGCCACATAAGTGTAAGTTTCAATTGTTTTGTCTTCACATGAAAGCATTAACACAGCCATAAAAGCGATAAAAATAAATTTTAACATTTTTGTTTTCATTTCAATTAAATTTAAGATTCTCAAATGAGATGTAAAAAGTAATTTTGAGGTTGCGTTGTGTTGAAATGGTTAATAACATGAGATTAGTGCAGGTATCTTTCAACTGCTGACAGCAGAACTTCCCATTTCACAGGTTTTGATATATAATCATTGCAACCAGCTTCTAATATTCTTTCCTTATCACCGGAAATAGCATAAGCAGTAACAGCAATAATTGGCACTTCAGGTCTGATTTGTTTGAATTGTTTAGTCACTTCCAGTCCATCCATGCCACCAAGCTTAATGTCCATCAGTACCAATGAGATGTCTTTATTTTCAGTAAAAATTTCAATTGCCACAATGCCATTTTCTGCCCTCAACATGGTTACATTAAGGTTTTTCAGCATTTTTTCTATAACAAGATAGTTGTAGTACTCATCTTCCACATAAAGCACTACATTTCTTTCATTGTGTTCGTTTTTCATTTTAAAAGTTTTTCTTTGTTAATAACAATGGTATTTCAACTATAAATTCTGAGCCACTTCCTAATTCGGAAATAACACCAATTTTTCCACCTAACATTTCACAGTAAGCTTTACAAATAGACAAACCTAATCCTGTACCTCTGAACAAAACTGATTTATCGTTTTCGATTTTTGTAAATCTGTTAAAAATAAATTCATGAAATTTTGAATCGATCCCTAAGCCAGTATCTTTCACTGAGACATGAAGTTTGGTATCATCAGCAAAACAACTTAAAATGACTTCTCCCTTAGTGGTAAATTTAAATGCGTTGTTCAATAAATTATCAATAACTTGCTTCAGTTTTACATCATCTGTATAGGCCATAATATTTTCAGGGATATTAATATTGGTTAAAAAAGTTACATTTTTATTGCTTCTTATTTCTTCATACTGAATAGATGTTCTTTTCATCATTTGGTAAATCGAAAATTCTCTGGGAACAGCTTTTTCCTGCCCTTGTTCTATCATCGACATGTTTACTGTGTCGGTTACCACGTTGGCCAACTGCAATCCGCAATCTTTAATTATATCATAATAACTTTTTGCTTCATCAACTGAAAGATTCGGGTCATCAAGTAGTTCCACAAAACCCATAATTCCGTTTAATGGAGTTCTTATTTCATGAGAGATATTATTTAAAAAGGAACTTTTCAACCTGTCGCTTTCTTCGGCTTTTTCCTTGGCAATTTTCAATTCCTTCTCAGCATTTTTTCGATCAGTAATATCCTGAATAGTACCAATCATTGATTTAAGATTCCCATCAAGGTCATATTCAAGATTGCCCAGGCCATGCAACCATCGCACTTCATGATCTGATATTCTTTTTATTCTGTATTCTTTATTAAAAGATTCTTTTTTAGTCATAACATTCAGATACAGGTATTCTTTCATCATTTCTCTATCGTCAGGATAAACAATATCCAGCCAACCATTTATTGATTTAATATAACTATCTTCTATCCCAAATATAGAATCAAGAATTTCAGAAGATGTCCACATCCCTGTTTTAAAATTAAGCAAATACGAACCTATATTGCCGGCTTTTTGAGATTCTCGTAAGAAATACTCATTTTCTTCAGCAGTTTCTTTTGCCCTGATTAAATCATCAAGAATTTTCTTCTTTTCAGTGATATCTTCTTTGATAGCAAGATAATTAATGATTTCTCCCTGATCATTTGTTATAGCTGAAATAACTACATTTTCCCAATATAACGCACCATTTTTTTTCTTATTCAGCAATTCTCCTTTCCAGTCATTTTTTGACAACAAGGTATTCCAAAGGTTGGTATAAAACTCTTTTGTATGAAATCCGGATTGTAAAACCCTTGGATTTTCACCGATCACTTCACTGAAAGAATATCCTGTTACTGATGTAAAGGCAGAATTAACATACTGAATATTAGCATCCTTATCTGTAATTACCACACTTACAGGGCTTTGCTCGACTGCTTTAGTTAATTTTATAGCTTTTTCTTCAATTTCTTTCAGTTCAATATAAGAACTGAATTGTTTTGAAATTATTTCAAAAATTTCAAGATCGAGGCTTGTATATGCCTGTGGGTCAGTATAATTCTGAACAACCATAGCACCAAATGCTTCCTGATTAGAAATAAGAGGAACACCCATCCAACACTCGGCTCTCGATCCTATCAATTTAATAATTCCTTTTTCAGCAAAATCAAGAATATCCTTCTTTTTTAACAATAATGATTTTTTTTCTTTTACTACTATACCTGTCAACGATTGTTCAGCTGGCCATTCTTCAATAATATCTTTTTCATCTTTAAGAAATGGTGACCTTAGCAAACCTCTCCTTTTATCATAAAAAGCTATATAAAAATTACTTGTATCAATCAATGTATTTAACTCCTCTTTTACAATCGCAAACAGAACATTAACATTAGAAGCATTGATCATGGCATCAGCAATCCTGAATTGAACAGTCTGAATTTTTTCTCCTTTGATTTTTTCAGTAATATCACGAATAATTGCACCAACACCGGTTTTATTGTTCGATAATTGAAGTGGAAATTTTCTGGACTCCAAATACTTGTTTCCAACTTTTTCAATACTGACAACCAGCTTATTTTCCATTAAAGACTGCTGGTCGGTTTTCAGACAATTTTCGGCCATGATCGGATCGAGAATATCAAATGCAGTTTTTCCAATAATTTCTTCTTTTGGTTTTCCAACAAACTCAATGAAAGTTTTATTAGCAAGAATTATTTTCAAATTTTCATCTTTGATGGAAATTAAATCACTATCTGATTCAATAAAAGAATTTAAGCGTCTTTCACTTTCAATTAAAGAAATTTCTGCATGTCTTTTTTCTGTAATATCCTGTGAAATTATCTGAACACCAATAATCTGACTGTTATCATTTTTCAGGCAAGTGTAAGTAGAATGGAAAATAAATGTACCGGCAGGGATGGTAACTTTATCTTCAAAGATATATGGTTTATCGTTTTCTATGGTAGTTTTAAGTCTGTTAAAATAAATCTTACCATTTTCTTCACCATACAATTCAAAAACTGATTTACCAATAAAATCTTCTAAAGTTCCATTCATGTAGTTTAATGCCTGCTGGTTAAACAGAATCAATCTGCCGTCTAAATCAAAATATCCAACCCCTATATTCAGGTTGTCAAATAACAATCTATGTTTTTCCTCACTATCTCTTAGTGCTTTCTCAGCAATTTTTCGATCTGTTATTTCCATTGCAATAACAGTTAAACCCTTTTGTTTTTTCTTATTATCAAGATAAACACCTGAGAGCAAGATATTAATTAATTCACCATTTTTCTTTCGCCATATTGTTTCAGTTGTTGCGTGGGAACCATTTTCCATTTCTTTGTAAAGTAATTCTCCCACACGTTGAAATTCTTCTTCAGAATTATAGAGTAACCTTGCATTTTGACCTAATAATTCCTGCTTAGAATAATCAGTCATTTCGCAAATACGTGGATTTATTTCAAGAATAATGCGGTCGTAAAGCAAGCCAATACCCACTGAAGAGGCTTCAAAAATGCTTTTTATTTTCTCATTATAATTACGAATCTTTTCCTCAGCTTCATATTTTTCGGTCAGGATATCTTTTTTAATCAAAGACTGTTGAATGGCAGGGCCTAATCGTCTGATATGTTCTTTTATGACATAGTCCCATGCTCCTGCCTTCATGCATTCTACCGCTGTTTCCTCGTTCATAGAACCGGTAAGCATAATAAATGGTGTCAAAGGCATTCTGTCTTTTGCCAGCAGCATGGCATCCATCCCATTAAATTCAGGCATAGAATAATCAGAAATAATAATATTTGGCTTAAAATCTGAAAGTAAATTCAGAAAATCATTTTTTTTATCAACTACTTTAATAATTGCTTCAGGGTACATTTTAAAAATTTCCCTTTGTGCTATTTGAGCATCGGTAATTAAATCTTCAACAAGTAATACTTTAAATTCTTTATTCATTGTTATTGGTGGTTCTGTTATTTTATAATTTCAAGTTAAAATCAAAATAAATATTTTATCATCTGTTTGTTCAGGAAATATTTTTTTAGCATCACTATATATTATTTCATTTTTTCGTTTACCAACAACCAATAAAATCCCATTTTTTGAACAACATTTTTAAAGTCTGAAAAAACAACAGGTTTAACAACATAGCTGTTTACTCCTAATTCGTACGCGTTTTTAATATCAGGATCCTGATTTGATGAAGTTAAAATTACTACAGGAATATGCTTTGTCAAAGGATTTTCTTTTAACTCTTTTAAAACTTCCAATCCATTTATTTTAGGCAATTTTAAATCTAAAAATATGACTTTTAAAGCAGAAAGATTTATTTTATTAGGATAAGCTCCTTTGCCAAAAAGCAAATCAAGTGCTTCGGCACCATCTTCAGCTATTAAAAGTTTGTTTGCAATTTTCTCTTTTTTTAATGTATGGAGTATCAGTTCTGCATCGCTAAGATTGTCTTCAACGATAATAATCTCAACAGGCTCAATGTTATGCATATACAATGATAAAGGTTTTAAAAAGTTCAAATATAATTTTATTTACAAACATTATGAAATTATTTTTTATCAACATGAAAAGGTAGAGAGAAGTAAAATGTAGCACCATTATTTAATTCACTTTCAGCCCAAATATTTCCGTTGTGCATTTTAATGATTCTGTTTACTATGGCCAGGCCAACTCCATTACCTTCAAAATCCCGATTTGAATGTAAACGTTGAAAAACACCAAAAAGTTTATTTTTATATTGCATATCGAAACCTGCTCCATTATCTCTAATAGTATAAATTATTTCATTTTTACTTTTTGTACTATTTATGGTTATTTCCGGTTGAGTTTTATGAGATGTAAATTTAATTGCATTTGAAATTAAATTTATCCAAACCTGTTTAATTAACATTAAATCGCATTTGACATCATGTATTTTTGAAACATGAAATTTAATATTCTTGCTATAATCTTCATTTGTAAGCTCATAAAATACAGATGATACTAATTCCTTCATATTAACATTCTGTAATGAAATTTCAGCACGCCCGAATCTGGAAAAACGCAACAAATCATCAATCAACTGTCCCATTTTTTTTGAACTCTGAATTATAACAGAAGTTAAATGTTTTCCTTCATCATCCAGAATGTTATTATAATCTTCCAATAAAATATTTGTATAACCATTGATTGCTCTCAGGGGTGCTCTCAGGTCGTGTGATACCGAATAAGCAAATGCCTCCAGCTCTTTATTGGCAGCTATTAGCTGGGCAGTACGCTCTTCTACCTTTCTTTCAAGGCTCTCATTTAATGATTTGATTTCAAGTTCTGCAAGTTTCTTCTCTGAAATATCGCGGTATATTGCATACACTGCAATCTGTTTATTATTAACAATGATTGGACTTCCCAGTACTGAAACCCAAAATTCTTTTCCATTTTTATTTTTCCTGATAGATTCAAAACTAATCGATTTGCCTGAGGTTACATCTAAAGTGGCTTTTAAACCTTCATTTTTTAATCTTTCAGGAACGATTAAGTCGTTAATCTGACATCCTACAGCATCTGTCTGTTTATATCCAAAAATTTTTGTGAACTCATTGTTTATTCTTATCACTTTATCACTATTGTCTAAAATTACAATCGCTTCAGGTGCAGTATCTATTAACGAATCTAAGTAAGCATGTTGTGTTTGTATTTCTTCTTCTGCTTTTATTCTTTCCGTTATATCCTGAATTACAGCAAGAAATACCCTATATTCCTCAAATTCATAATATTGAAGGTTCACTTCTACCGGATACAGACTACCATCAGCTCTTTTATGAACAGTTTTAAAATGATGGATTTTTAGTGTTTTATTTTTTAGTGGTCTGATTAGTTTTAAAAATAAAGTATGGGTAAATTCAGGTTTCAGGTCTAAGGGTGTTAATTCAGTCAGTTGTTCCATTGAATAACCTAAATTTTCTCTTGCACCTCTGTTGACATATCTGAATTTTAATGTTTCAGCATCGAAAATATAAATCTCATTTTGCGAATTTTCAATGGAATAACTAAGCAGTTTTTTTTCCATATTGGCAAGTCTCTCATCCTCAATAATGCTTAATAATGCCCTTCTGGTCAATTCTGATTCTTTGAGAATTTTATCGTTCAAAAGTTGATATTCTTTTTCAAGTATAAACTCAGTTTCATATCCATGTTGTAATAAAAGAGAGGAAATAGTACTGGCTGACTCTTTCAAATTATCAGGAATAATTAATTTTAGCTTTTCTTTCATATTACACTAAAAATTTAGATGTTTTCAAACTTAGGTTTTTGACCAAGTTTTACCAGAAGTGAATTTATTTCTTTTTTTAACTCAATAACTCTTTCTTCGCGGCCTAATGTAGCTGTATGCCATCTTTGCAATTCATCAAGCTTTTCTTTTAATTGATTTTCTGACAATATCCTTTTTTCTTCATTTTCAATAAATTCAAGAGCAAAAGAAACATCATGCTGCAACTCATCCAGTAATTCAATTTCAGAATCTTTAAAAAACCCGGTTTCATCAGAATAGAAGCATATTACACCAATAATTTCATTATAAACAATAATAGGAAAAGCTGCAAAAGAATGATAATCCAGTTTTTGTGCATCTTTTCGCCATGATTTATATGTAAGGTCATTTTCAACATCATTAGAAACAAAATATTTTCCGGTTTTTAAGCAAACTCCTGCTGGACCATTCATATTTACTGTTTTACTCATGTCGGTTGCAACATGGGCAAAATAATCTTCAGTAAAGCCAGAAGAAGCAACTATTTCTATCAAATTTGTTTGTTTGTTCAATAATCCTATCCATGAAAATTTAAGTTTTCCATCTTCAACGGCTATTCTGCACAACTCATTGAAGAGCAATTCCTTTTTATGATTCCGCACAATGGCCTGATTTACATTACTTAATACTGCATAGATGCGATTTAGTTTTCTGATTTCATCCTCAGCTTGTTTCACTTCTGTAACATCAATTATTGTAGAAAGAAAATAACTAATATTTCCAATGTTTATCAGAGTAGAACTTAAAAGTGTATCAATTTCTGTTTTATCCTTTTTTCTTCCTTTAACAGGTATTCCATAAACAGAACCATTTTTCTTTATTTCTTCCACAATTTTGATTCTGTCGTCAATATTAGCATAAATACCTAATGATTCTGTTGTATGGCCAATAACCTCTTCACGGCTGTAACGCATTAATTCGAGGAAATTATTATTACAATCTACAAATTTTCCATCACTAACCTTAGAAAGTGTCATAGAAACAGGACTGTGATGAAACGATTTAAAGAATTTCTCTTCGCTTTCTTTTAGTTTATCCAATAGTTCCTGTTCCTTGGTAATATCCATCAAAGACGAAAGAAAAACATTTTTTCCATTTAACATAATCAGACAGGTTGTTAAAGAAAACGTTTTCAAAACTTCGTCATACATTACAGATTTAAAGATTAATGAGTTTGAAAGCCCTGTGTTTAACACCTTGTTTGTATGCTCTCTGATTTTATTCATAGTATTTTCAGTGCCTTTAAACAGCTTAAT
>Ga0172368_10000730_pt1 | contig 46343 bp, 37 predicted proteins | sample Lak11m_FD_114540 | JGI IMG/M metagenome (GOLD analysis project Ga0172368, IMG submission 114540) | Freshwater microbial communities from Kabuno Bay, South-Kivu, Congo - kab_022012_11m | ecosystem: Environmental > Aquatic > Freshwater > Lake | place: Democratic Republic of the Congo: South-Kivu... | reverse complement strand
CGGTTTGCACCTGCTGAGCCAGCGGGTTTCAACCCCTGGCGAGCGAGCGATCAGGCCGACACCGTGCTGATTCCACATGGCACAAGCGCCACACACATTTTCAACCGAAAGCGATACACTACCTCGCTGACAGTGAGACGTACGCCCCACTACGCGCCCTTGACGAGTTTCGCACAAATTTCGGATTATGCTTGACACGCATACCGCGCCGCGTTATACTGAGCATCGGTCAATAAATGACCGGCAGTCATTTTCCCCGCAGCTCTTATATTTTCCGCGTGCCGGCCGTACCGGTCCTCTGCATTTATTCTTTGGAGTCGCGAAGTGTCGTCGGTAGACCGTCGGGGGCGAGAACGAGCTCGCCGGAAGCAAGATATCCTGGAGGCAGCACGCATCGTGTTCGCCGAGAGCGGCTTCCGGCGCGCCACAGTGGACTCCGTTGCCCAGCGCGCGGAGGTCGCCAAGGGCACCATCTATCTCTACTTTGAAAACAAAGAGGCCATCCTGGCTGAGCTCGTCCTCCAGGCGCTGGGCGAACTGGGAAGCAGGCTCCAGGCCGCCAGTGATGGTTGTTCCGCGCTCCATCCCGATCACCGCCTGCGTGCCATGGCCGACGCGTATCTTGCATTCGCGCAGGACTCACCCGATTACTTCCGACTGCTCAACGCGTTCGATCACGGCAGCTTTCAGGAAGGCATCTCGCTCGATCTGAGGGAGGAGATCATTCGAGAGAGCAATCGCACCCTGGATCTCGTCAGCCAGGCAATGTCCGACGGGATGGCGCTGGGTTTGTTTGCTCCCGATGACGCACGGCAGGCTGCCAGCGTGCTATGGGCCGCGCTTAACGGCGCGCTCGCGCTGGTGGCGCACCCGATCCGCCGGACGCTCGTCGCCGCGGGGCCGGCGGATCTGTATCGCGCGACGCTAGAGCTATGCTTGAAGGGATTGGAGAAACGTGAAGCGTAGGGCGTGGAGCGTAGTGCGTGGAGCGCAAAGGTGACGCCTCAATAATGGAAGAGATCTACACATCACGCATCACGTCATACGCAACACGCACCACGCAATACGTCATACGCAACACGCACCACGCACCACGTAAACGCATAAACATCCCACCACAGGAGACGAATGTATGAAAGAAGTCGTCATCACCAACCCGCTGCGCACCCCAAACGGCAGTTTCGGGGGCGCGTTGAAGACGGTGGCCGCGTACGATCTCGCCAAGATCGTCATGCAACGGGTCATCGCTGACTCCGGGATCGACGCCGGCCAACTGGACGATGTGATCTTCGGCAACATCGGGCAGCCATCCGAGGCGGCCAACATCGCCCGCGTGGCCGCGATCTACGCCGGGATCCCGGAGCACGTGCCGGCCTACACCGTCCAACGCAACTGCGCGTCGAGTATGCAGGCCATCGCCGGCGCCTACAACGCCATCCAGGCCGGCGACGGCGAGCTGTTCCTGGTGGGTGGCACCGAGAACATGAGCCAAATCCCCTACGTGGTCAAGGGTGCCCGGTGGGGGCTGAAGCTGCGGCACGCCGAGTTCACGGACGCGCTGTGGGAGGGCCTTACGGACCCCACCTGCAACCTCATCATGGGCGGCACCGCGGAGAACCTGGCCGAGCAGTATAACATCAGCCGTGAGGCGCAAGATCAGTTCGCCGTCCAAAGCCACAAAAAAGCGTTCATGGCTACCCGCATGGGCAAATTCAAAGACGAGATCGTGCCGGTCGAGGTGGTGAAGAAGGCCGCCGGTCAGGAGGTCGCCAAGGAGACGATCACGCAGGATGAAAGCATCAATCCGGGCCTGACCGTGCAGAAGGCCGCGCTCTATCCGACCGTCTTCAAGAAGAACGGTACGGTGACTCCCGCCAACGCCTGCCCGATGAACGACGGCGCAGCGGGGATGCTGGTCACTACCGCGGAGCGGGCCGAGAAGCTGGGGCTCAAGCCGATGGCGCGCATTTTGAGCTACGGTTTTACTGGCGTCAGTCCGGCATACATGGGCATCGGCCCGGCGACCGCGCTGCCCAAGGCATTGGGGCGCGCCGGCCTGCGTTATGACCAGCTCGACCTGGTGGAGCTCAACGAGGCATTCGCGGCCCAATCACTGGCCGTGGGGATCAAGATGATCCAGGACGGGCACGGCTGGGATTGGGACAAGACCAACGTCAACGGCGGCGCCATCGCCCTGGGGCACCCGGTCGGCCAGTCGGGCGCGCGCCTGGTAGTGACGTTGCTGCATGAGATGAAGCGCCGCAACAGCCGCTACGGCGCGGCAACGTTGTGCGTCGGCGGCGGCCAGGGCTCGGCGATGGTGCTAGAGCGGGTGTAACGAACGTAGAGCGGGGAACGGAGAGCGTAGAGCGGGGAGCGAGGAGCGTAGAGCGTAGAGCGAGGAGCGTAGAGCGTAGAGCAAGGAACGTAGAGCGGGCAAGGAACGTAGAGCGGGGAACGTGAAACGCGATAAACACCGATTTCACGTCTCACGCTCCACGTCCCGCGCTTCACGCTCCACGCAACACGCCCCACGCTCCACGCAACACGCCTATCACGTTCAACGGCGAGCTTGAGTCTAATGAAAGGAGTCTCATATGTACATCTTCAAAGCGGCCGTCGTCGGCGCGGGGACGATGGGCGGGGAGATCGCCCAGGTGATCAGCTTTAGCGGCTTGCCGGTCGTCCTGAAGGACGTGGAGCCGAAGATGCTCGACAAAGGTATGGCAACCATCCGGCAGATCTACCAGAGCCGTGTCGACAAAGGCAAGATGAGCGCCGGCGAGATGGAGAGCAAAATCGCTCTGATCGAGCCGACTCTGACCTACGACAGCTTCTCCGATGTGGACATGGTCATCGAGGCCGTGCCGGAGAAGATGAAGATCAAGAAGCAGGTGTTGGCCGACCTGGATGCCGTGCTGCCCGAAACAGCCATCATCGCCAGCAACACTTCCGCGCTATCCATCAGCGAGATGGCCGCGGCGACGAAGCGGCCGGGCAAAGTGATCGGGATGCATTTCTTTAACCCGGCGCATGTGATGAAGCTGGTGGAGATCATCCCCGGGCTGGACACCTCGCAGGAAACGATCGACGACACGGTCACGTTCACCGAATCACTGCGCAAGCTTGCCATCGTCGTCCAGGAGTGCCCGGGGTTCCTGGTCAACCGGCTGCTGATGCCCTATTTGAATGAGGCGAGCTGGTGCCTGCAAGAAGGCGCGGCCTCGACCACCGAGATTGACGCGGCCATGACCGAGTTCGGCATGCCGATGGGGCCGTTCACGCTGATGGACATGCTGGGCATCGACGTCTGCCAGTACGTGGGGGATCACCTGAGCGGCGAATACGGCCCGCGCATGGAAGGCGCGGCGATCTTCAAGAAACTGGTGGAGGCCGGGCGGCTGGGCGAAAAGAACGGCAAGGGCTTCTACGGCTATGGCGACGAGGCCGACGAGCCGGTCAAGGAGATCATCGCCTCCTTCGGCAAGAGGCCAGACAGCAACTTTAGCGTCGAGCGACTGGTCTACCCGCTGATCAACGAGGCGGTGCTCTGCTTACAGGAGCACATCGCCAGCGTGAACGACATCGACATGGCGATGGTCGCCGGCACCGGCATGACCTATCACGGCGAGCGCAAGGGCCCGCTCGCCATCGCCGATGAGATCGGCCTGGATGTGGTATTGGACGGCCTGGAGCATTTCTTTGCCAAGTACGGCGAGCGTTTCCGTCCGGCCCGCCTGCTGCGTACGAAAGCTCGCGCCGGCCACCTGGGCGTGAAGGCGGGTCGCGGGTTCCATGAGTACGCGTGATCTCATCCGTGGTGCGTGGTGCGTGGTGCGTGAATTCTTGCGTAACGTTCGTCTCCTAACGGAGCACGCAATACCCAACACGCAATACACAACACGCAATACGCATCATGAACGGCCCATGGCCGACAGATATTTCAATACAAGGAGTTCCCCATGGCAGAGTATACCAATGTCCGCATTGCGGTCGAGGACCGTGTTGCTATCCTGACCATCGACCATCCGCCGGCGAACGCGTTCAACCGTGCCACATTGATTGATCTGGACGCTGCATTGGATGAGCTGGTAGCCAACGACCAGGTCAAGGTCATCGTCATTACCGGCGCAGGGGAGTTCGCTTTCGTGGCCGGCCTGGACCTGAAAGAGATCGCCGACGCCGGGCCCGATGAGGCCAGAGAGATGATTCAACGGGGTCAGGGTCTCTTCAACAAGATCGAAGCCTGCACCAAGCCGGTCATCGCTGCGGTCAATGCTCTTGCGCTGGGCGGCGGCCTCGAACTGGCGATGGCCTGTCACATCCGCATCTTGTCTGACCGGGCACGTGTAGGCAACACCGAGGCGAACCTGGGCCTGATCCCAGGCTGGGGCGGCACGCAGCGTTTGCCCCGTATCGTCGGCACCGGCAAGGCCCTCGAACTGATCTTGACCGGCGACATGATCAACGCGCAGGAGGCTTTCCGCCTGGGGCTGGCTAACAAGGTTGTGCCCGCGGGCCAGGTGCTCGCTGAGGCCAAAGGCCTGGCCAAGAAAATCGCGGCTAAGAGCAAACTGACCAATGAGGCCATCCTGAAGGCGGTCATCGAGGGCATCAAGCTGTCGCTGGCTGACGGCCTGAAGCTCGAAGCAGATCAGTTCGGCAAACTGATCGGCAGTCACGACATGATGGAGGGGATCACGGCGTTCGTACAAAAGCGCCAGGCAAAGTTTACGGACAGTTGAGAGCAAGGAACCAGGGACAAGTTACCTGGTTCCTCGTTCCCTCGTGGCCCGAAAAGGATGTTCTTTAAAATGGAACCCCGACTAAATGGTGAAACCCGACTGAGCGGACCGCAAATTGCGGTCTTCATTGACTTTGAGAATGTGGCGACCTCTGCGGAGGCGAATTTCGGCGATTTCGATGTTACAGCGGTAATGGACCTGCTGCGGACGCGCGGCAGGCTGTTGATCAAGCGAGCTTACGGCGATTGGGGCCGCTTTCATCGTTACCGGCGGCCGATGCTGGAAAACGGCGTTGATCTTTTTCAACTTTATTCGGTCGGCATTCAGCAAAAGAATCGCGCCGACGTGCGCCTGGCAATTGATGCGATGGAGACCGTCTTCACGCGGCCGACCATCGACACCTATGCGATTGTCTCAGGAGACAGCGATTTTACCGAGTTGATCCACAAGCTGCGCGATCACGGCAAGTATACTATCGGCATCGGCCTGCATGCGGCCACCAGCGATCTGCTGCGCCGCGCCTGTGATGAATTCATTTTCTACGAGACATTGGTCAGCGAGGAGCTGAGCGACATCGCCGAGGAGCTGCAACTGCCTGACCCGCGAGCCTTGCTGCAACGGGCGCTCGCGGCGGCCGAGCAGAAAGGCGAGAGCCCGATCTTCGCCGGCCGGCTGAAGCAGATGATGCTGGGGCTGGATTCCTCGTTCAATGAAGCCAACTATGGCTTCCAACAATTTCGGGCCTTCCTCGAAGCCCATGCGGATCTGGTGAACATCGAGGAGCAGGGCCTGCAACTGTACGTGAGCCTGCGCAAGCTCGGTGCCGGCCTGATGCGGCCGCCGGCGGGTGGGCTGCCCTCAGCCGGGCTGGCGGCGGCCGAGATGAGCGCGGAAGGGGCGCCGCCGATGGTACCACCTCCCGTGATCAAGCCAGCCACCGAGCAGGGACAGCGCTATCGCAGTTTTCTGCGGGAAGTGGGCCTGCGAGTGGTCGAGCCGCACGCCCGGCAGCAAGTGGTGGCCGACTTCATCGCCACACTCCAGGCGCAGGCGAGCCCCATCTCACTGAGCGAAGCGGCCGACGAATTGCGAGATCGCTATGATGCCGAAAACGCGCTCACCCAGAAGGTGGCCGTGCTGGATATCCAGCGCTTGCTTGTAATGAGTAGCGCGCTGCACTTCGCCGGTGGCCAGCCGTCCAGCGAAGCGCCGGTTCAGGGCGCAGCCGATCTGGTGCTGGATACCCTGATGCAGGCGTGCGATACGGTGTACGTTTGGCGGCTGGTCGAGGGCGGCGTGCCCGTTTTTATCGATCAGTTGGCGCTCGTGCTCTACGGCGCCGATGCCGATCCTGTTCGCGTCAGCATCCTGTGTGACGGATTGCTGAGCCGCAGCATGATTGTGCCCGCGGGGGACAATTTTGTCGTCTCGCCTGAGATCGTCAATGCATTGCTGGAACGCGAGGCGCTGCGTCTGCCCGCTTCCAGCCTGGCGAAGACGCTTCTGCCGGCCGATAAACCGATCACACCGATGACGGCGGAGAGCCTCTTCCGCGAGGCATCGGAGCTGCGACAGAAAGACTTCGCGGGCAGCGCCCAGCGCTACTTGCAGGCGGCGCGGGTCCAGCTCGAAGCCTTGCGAGCCAACCAGCCAGGCGCAGGGTTCGATGACCTGAAATGGTATCTGGCCAGCTATTGCTCGGTGAAGGCCGGCCAAGCCTTTGTCACGGCGAACTACAGCGAGGCAATGCCATACTACCTGGCCTTTTTCAGCATGGCGCAGGAAGCCGACAGCGTGTGGCCGCGCATCCAGCGGCTGGTGAACCCGATGGCGAGCTATTTCTCGGCCATCGCCGGAAAACAATTGAACGAAGTAGTCCCGCCGAACCTCGGCCGGTCGGCAGCGGCGCAGGTGGCTCTGCGCATGTATAACCATGTCAATCCGCAGGTGGTGGAGACGTGGAAGAGCCTGATGTCTCGCCTGGCAGACGCCAACCTGGGCTTGATCCGCCAGACGTATTGGGAGCTCGGCGAGCTGATCGGCCCGGTGGCCCAGGTGGGCAGCGAGAACCTGGCCCGCATCGAGCGCACGCGGACGTTCCTGGCAGAGTTGATCGCCGGACGCGAAAGCGATAGTGGATAAGGAGATGGATTCGTATTTCGTGGTGCGTATTTCGTAGTGCGTATTCCGTTGGCTTCCATGTGCTGCGGCAGGTTTCAAGACAACTCACGCTCCACGCACCACGAAATACGCACTACGCACTACGCAACAGTCGGAAAGGAGTGCCCATGGACTTCTCTCTAACCTCTGAACAGCAAATGTTCCAGAAGATGTTCCGTGATTTTGCTACGAAGGAAGTGGCGAAGCTGGCCGAGCAGATCGACAAGCAGGAAGAACTGCCGGCCAGGCTCCTTAAGCGCACCGCCGCGCAGGGATTCCTGGCCGCGCTGCTGCCCGAGGAACCCTACGGCGGCGTCGGCCTGGACTTCACCACTTTCATCCTGTTGTTGGAGGCGTTGGCGGCTGAGTGCGCCAGCCTGGCGCTGGTCGTCCACGTCCATAACACCCTGGTCGCGCGCACTCTCCTGAAGCACGCCACAGATGCAGCAAAGGAGGCGTTGTTGCCCGAGATGGCCGCCGGGGAACGCATCGGCGCGTTTGCCCTCACCGAGACGGGAGCCGGCAGTGATCCCACCCGTCAGCGCACCATAGCCGTCCGGCAAGGTGACGAGTACGTGCTGAACGGCGTCAAGAGCTGGGTCAGCAACGGCGCTATCGCGGGCGCGTTCATCGTCTTCGCCGCCACCGACCCGGCGGCTGGCGGAAAGGGCATCAGCGCGTTCGCCGTCCCTGCTGAAACGCAAGGCGTGACCGTCGGCGGGCGCGAGAAGACCCTGGGCCTGCGCGGTGCCAGCGTCACCCGCCTCTACCTGAAAGATTGCCGCGTGCCCGCGAATCACCTGCTCGGCGCTGAGGGCGACGGCTACAAGATTGCCCTCGAAACGCTGGATTACGGGCGGGTGGGCATCTCGGCCGCGGCGGTGGGTGTGGCCAAGCGCGCGCTGGAGATGGGCGTCAAGTTCTCGGGCGAGCGCGTCCAATTCGGCGCGGCCATCGGTAACAAGCAGGCCATCCAGACCTACCTGGCCGATTGCGCGACCGAGATCGCAGCCGCCGAAGGGCTGGTACGCCAGGCCGCCTGGCTGATCGAGCAAGGCAAGCCGTTCACCCAGGAGGCGGCGATGGCCAAGCTGTTCGCGAGTCGCATGGTTTCGACCGTGACCAACAAGATCGTGCAGGTTCACGGCGGCTATGGGTATATCGTGGACTACGGTATTGAGCGCCTCTACCGCGACGCCCGTGCCATGGAGCTCGTCGAAGGCACCAGCCAGATGCAGCAGATTGTCATCGCCGGAAGCTTGTTGGCAAGCGCGGGGGTCAAGGTGAGACCGTAATTGGGGGCTAGGGGCTAGGGATTAGGGATTAGAGATTAGAGGTTGGAGATTGGAGGTTGGAGGTTAGAGGTTGGAGGTTAGAGGTTGGAGATTAGAAGCATCCAACATCCAACTTCCAGCTTCCAACATCCAACATCCAACTTCCAGTCTCCAACATCCAACTTCCAGCCTCCAGTTTCAGCTTCAAGGAGGTAATATGGACTTTACCATTCCCAAGCATCTTCAACTCTTTCGCCGGATGGTGCAAGAGTTTGCCGAGCAGGAGGTCCGGCCGAAAGCCAAGCAGGTGGACGTGCTGGGCTGGCCCGATATGGACGTGGTGCACAAGCTGGCTGAGAACGGGCTGCTGGGCGTGCCATTCCCGCAGAAATACGGCGGTGCGGGCCTGGGCGAGCTGGGTTACTGCCTGCTGATGGAGACCATAGGCGGCGTCTGCACCAGCACGGTGACCCTCATCGGCGCGCACATCGGCATCGGCGCCATGGCGATCTACCTGGGCGGCAACGAGGCGCAGAAGCGCAAGTATCTGCCCGACCTGGCGACCGGCAAGAAGATCGCCGCGTTCTGCCTCACCGAGCCCGGCGCGGGCTCCGATGCAGCGTCCATCAAGACGCGCGCCGTCCGCGACGGTGACAGGTGGATCATTTCCGGCTCCAAGATTTACATCACCAACGGCCCCATCGCCGACACCCTCACTGTCCTGGCTGTCACCGATCCCAGCCTGGGCGTGCGAGGCGGCGTGACTGCATTCATCGTTGAGAAAGGCATGCCGGGCCTGTCTGTCGGGACGGTCGAACACAAGATGGGCATCCGCGGCAGCGCCACATCGGAGATCATCTTCGATGAGGTGGTGGTGCCATCGGCCAACGTGTTGGGCCAGGTCGGCGCCGGGTTCGTCACCTTCATGGCCACGCTGGACACCGGCCGGCTCGGGCTGGGCGCCGCGTGCCTGGGCGGAGGCGAGGCCGCGCTGGATGCCATGGGGCGCTACGCCGCCGGTCGCAGCCAGTTCGGCAAGGCCATCGGCGAGAAGCAGGCCGTCCAGTGGCTGATCGCCAACACGGCCACCGAGGTCGAGGCGCTCCGCTCGCTGGTTTACCGCACGGCCTGGATGGTGGACACAGGCCGACCCTACACCAGGGAAGCCGCCATGTGTAAGCTGTTTGGCTCTGAAGTCGCCTCCCGAGCCGTCGACCGGGCGGTGCAGATTCACGGCGCGCTGGGCTACGACCGCGACTTTCCCCTGGAGCGCATGTGGCGCGATGCTCGCATCGCCGAGATCTTCGAGGGGACGAACGAGATTCAACGGATCGTTATCGCTGAACAAGTGCTCAGACCATATGGTGTGCGGGTGAGGGCATGATGTGATGTGGGTATCGGGTATTAGGTATTGGGAGCCGCTACCGAATCCCTAATCCCTAATCCCTAATACTCAGTATCCGCTCTCAAACAACAAGGAGTCAGACATGCGGATCATCGTCTGCGTAAAACAAGTCTATGATCCCAAGACCGTCAAGGTCTCGCGGAGCCGTGAGGAGCTTGACCTGCGTGAGGCGGTCAAGCTCCTGAATCCGCCGGATAAATACGCGCTGGAGGCGGCGTTGCGCCTGCGCGACGCGGTGGGTGGCGAGGTGATCGCTCTGACCGTCGGCGGCGCCGACGCGGAGGATGTGGTACACGAGGCTGTCGCGATGGGTGCGGATCATGGGATACTGGTAACTGGGAGCTCGAAGCCAGGAGCCGATGGCACGACTTCTAGCTTTCAGCCTCTAGCTTCCAACATCATCACCGGTTTTCTCGCCGCGGCCCTTGAAAAGCTGGCCCCTGTCGATCTGGTGCTCACCGGTCAGTCGGGCCTGACCAACGGGAGCGGCAGCCTGGCCCCGCGGCTGGCCGCGGCACTGGGCTGGCCTATCGTGCTGGACGTGGTGCGATTCGATGTCGTGGCGGCCGACCTCACCGCGGTCGTGGTCAGCGACGGCCATTTCTTCTCCGTGTCGCTGAGCACGCCGGGCGTTGTGGCCGTGGTGCCCGGTCCCGAGCGGCCGCGCTATCCCCATCCGAGCCGCATCGCTAACGCATGGGAGCCGGGCCTGGTGGAATGTTGGACCGCGGCCGGCCCTGCGACAGGCTCAGGGCAGAGCCTGGGCATCGCCGAGCTTGCGGCCGATACCGAAACCGGCGGGCTGGTCCTCGGCCCCGAACGCGTGCGCGGCCAGGTGATCAAAGGCGCCGTGCAGGACGCCGCAGCGGAGCTGGCGGGCATCCTGAAAACCAGGCGGCTGATCTGACACGTGATACGTAGTGCATGATGTGTGGTGCGCGAAGCGTGGTGCGTGATGCGTGATGCAATACCATACGCAATACGCACTACGCAATACGCACTACGCAATACGGAATCCGCACTACGCAATACGGAATCCGTACCACGTCACCGAAGGAGCATTCTATGAGCATGGACGATCTCTCACTCTACGAAGCTTTCATGGGCGGCGCGGCCGAAGAAACGGGCGGTGGGATGGGCGGCGTGTGGGTCGTGGATCCGGCCGGCGCGTTGGACGATGCGATCCTCCGGTTGATCGGCAAAGCGCGGGTCGTGGCCGACGCGCTCGGCAGCTACGTCTATCTTCTGGCAGGCGGCAGTCCGGCGATGGAGGCGGCGAACCAGGCCATCGGCGCGGGCGCCGACAACGTGCTGACCGCGGCCGGCGTGCCGACGTTGGGCGATCTGAATGCGTTTTTCCGGGAGCGTGGGCCGCAGGCGGTGCTCTTCCCCCGCACCCGGCTTGGCCGGACGCTTGGCCCGGGGCTGGCCCAGACGCTGGGCGGCAGCCTCTGCGGCTATGCGGCCGACCTGGCTGTTGATCCGATTTACCAACGGATCGTGGCCTACCAGCCGGTGCTGAACGACGCGGCCCGGCAAACCGTCACCCTCCTGGCCTCGCCGGCCGTGGCCGTGGTTGAAACGTCGCTGCTGCCCGCCGCGTTCAACGAGCCGTGGCGGACCGGCAAGGTCGAAGATACGGGCCTGACCTGGCCCACGCCACCGGAGTATCCTGCGGCCGGGCTGCCGGCTGCGCCGTTGACGCTGAAGAACGCGGCCGTGATCGTGGCTGCGGGGCTGGGCCTGCGCGACGAGCAAGGTTTTGCCCTGGCCGGCAAGCTGGCGGCCGCGCTGGGTGGCGTCGTCGCCGGCGACCTGGCCGCGCTCGATGCCGGCTGGATCACCGAAGATCAGCTCGTCGGGCTGACCGGCGCCAGCGTCGCGCCGAAGCTCTACCTGGCGTTGGGCATCGACGGTGACACCAGCCAGTTCATGGCGACGCAAGGAGCCGGGATGATCGTCGCCGTCCAGCCCGACCCCACCGCGCCGTTCGTGCCGGTCGCCGACTACAACGTCATCGCGGACCCGATCGAGTTCTCGGGAGCGTTGTTGGAGATTCTGGGCAGGTAGCGCCTGGGAACGCGCGATTTTTATCCCTGTGATCTCACCTTTGACTCTCCGAGGGTCGTGGTGATTCACCTGTTTTCACCCTCGGAGGGCCTGTTACATTATTGAAGTTGGATCGAAGGCGCTTGTCACACGGTCTGTCGCTGTGCTAGAATAAGGTCCGCAAAGGTGAAGAGCAGGTCAATGAATTCATTGTCGATGGTTTGAGGGGGCGCGGAGGCAACGCATTCGTTATTGGAACGCATCTCGATTAATCCACACATTTGCTTTGGCAAGCCAACCATTCGCACACGCGCATCTGGGTCTCGCTCATCCTTGACCTTCTTGCGAGCGGAGTGACCACGGCCGAAATCCTGGCTGAGTACCCCCAACTCACGGCAGAGGACATTCGCGCGGCCATCGCCTACGGGGCGGAGATGGCGCGCGAACGCTTCATCGAGCTCCTGATTGAGGTGCCGGCGTGAAGTTCAAGCTCGATGAGAACTTCGGTCAACGTACTATGAACATTCGTTCTCTCATCCCCTCCGACCGCGACTGGGTCGCCCGGCACATCGCCGAGCAATGGGGCGCCGAGACCGTCGTTGCTCACGGCGTTGTCTACCGGCCGGCCGAGCTGCCGGGTTTCGTCGCGGAGGTGGATGAGCAGGCGGCCGGGCTGGTCACCTGCCACATCGCAGGCGACGCGTGCGAGATCGTCACGCTGGACAGCCTGATCGGGGGCCGGGGCGTCGGCGCCGCGCTGATCGAGGCGGCCAGGGGTGCGGCGTTGGCGGCCGGCTGCCGGAGGCTGTGGTTGATCACCACCAACGACAACCTGCACGCGCTGGGCTTCTACCAGAAGCGCGGCTTCCGGCTGGTGGCGATCCGCCCCGGAGCCGTGGACGAGGCGCGCAAGCTCAAACCGGAAATCCCACTGATCGGAAACGATGGCATTCCCATTCGTGACGAGATCGAGCTGGAAATCGCACTTGTGATAAAATCCCGTTCATGACCATCCGCGTCCTTGCGCCTGAAGTTGCCAACCAGATCGCCGCCGGTGAGGTGGTGGAGCGACCTGCGTCGGCTGTCAAAGAGCTGATCGAGAACAGCCTGGACGCCGGCGCGACCGACATCCGCGTGGAGGTGCGCGAAGGCGGCCGCCGGCTGATTCGCGTGCAGGACGACGGCAGCGGCATCGCGGCCGCAGAGGTCGCCCTGGCCTTCGAGCGTCACGCCACCAGCAAGATCGTTTCCACCGACGATCTGAGCCACATCACCACGTTGGGGTTCCGCGGCGAGGCGCTGGCGAGCATCGCGTCGGTAGCGCAGGTGATGCTGCTCACCCGGTCGCGCGGTGAGGAGACCGGCACGCTGATCCGCGTGGCCGAAAGCCGCGAGGTCGGTCGCGAGCCGAAGGGCACGCCACCGGGCACGACGGTCACCGTCGAGCACCTGTTCGCGAACGTTCCTGCCCGGCTCAAATTTCTGAAGCAGCCCGCTACCGAGGCGGCCCACATCCAGCAAATCGTCACACGCTACGCGCTGGCGTATCCCGAACGGCGCTTCAACCTGGTCAGCGACGGCAAGCTGGTTTTCCAATCGACCGGCAGCGGCAAGCTCTACGACGTGCTGGTGAAGGTGTACGGGCTGGAGATGGCGCGGGAGTTGTTGAGCGTGGGAGCGGAGGAGCAGGGGAGCGGAGGACGCGGGGACATGGAGACGCGGGGACACGGAGACGCGGAGCCGCGGGGACACGGGGACACGGGGACGCGGGGATATGGGGCCGCGGGGACACGGGGGAGCGAAGCCCAATACCCAATACCCAATACCCGTTCCCCCATCCGCGTCTCGGGCTACATCGGCGCGCCGTCGCTCCATCGCGGCAACCGGGGCTACATCACGCTCTTTATCAACCGGCGCTGGTTCCAGGACACTTCCATCGCCTACAGCGTGATCCAGGCGTATCACACGATGCTGCCGGTGGGTCGTTATCCGGTGGCGGTGTTGTTCATTGAAATACCGCCGGAGGACGTTGACGTCAACGTGCACCCGACCAAGGCCGAAGTGCGGTTTCGGGAGAGCGGTGCGGTGTTCAGCGCGGTTCAGAAGGCCGTGCGCCGGACGTTGCTCGAGCACGCTCCGATTCCGCAAGCCAGCCTGGGGGGGTCGGCGTCCGCCACAGACGCGCCAGGCGCCGGCTGGACCAACCCGGACGAAGGCGGCTCGGCTCGGTTCGGTGGCCCATCATGGTCCGAGCGCCGCGATGCCTTGCTCGGTGCTGGCGGCCAGCATCGCCTCTTTCCGACGGCAGGACTGAGCGATCAGCCGTCGGTTTCCAGTGCGCCGCCAGTTCCCGACACCGGACCTTCAACTTTCAACCTTCAACCTTCAACCCTCCTTCCCCTCCTGCGCGTCGTCGGCCAACTGGCGGCAACCTACATCGTCGCTGAAGGGCCGGACGGCATGTATCTGATCGATCAGCACGCGGCGCATGAGCGCATCCTGTTCGAGCAGATGCTGGCGGAGCATACGAGCGACCGACTGGCCGTTCAGTCGTTGTTGGAGCCGTTGCTGCTTGATCTCAGCCCCGAGCAGGCGGCCGTTGTGGCCGAAGAGCTCGAGACGCTGAACCACCTGGGGGTTGAAGCGGAGCCGTTCGGTGGGGCGAGTTACCTGGTGCGCAGCATCCCGGCCATCCTCAGCCGCGAAGACCCGCGCGCGGCGCTCACCGAGATCGTGGATGGCCTGGCGCAGCGCGATGACCTGATCGAGACGGCCCGTGAGGCGCGGCTCGTCACGCTGATCTGCAAGCGCGCGGCGATCAAGGGCGGCACGCCGATGGGCATGGCCGAAATGCAGGAGCTCGTGCGCCGGCTGGAGGGGTGTCGCTCGCCGCGCACGTGTCCTCACGGCCGCCCTACGATGATCTATCTCAGCGCGTCAGACCTGGCGAAGCAGTTCGGGAGAATCTAACCGGCGCGGATTTCGCCGTTTCACACCGCCTGTGTATAATTGAGGGGCACTGTAAAACGTAAAGAGCAGTGCGTAAACGGCGTTGTCCTTTTGCGTCTTGCTCTTTACGTTTTACGCGTTACGCTTTACGGAGGTATTCCCTTGGCTGAACCATTGATTATCACGACGTCGCCTCGCGACGATCACCAGCTCGAACTGACGATCCAATTGGGGCCGGAACGTACCGAGCAGGCTTTGCAGCGCGCTTACCGACAGGTTGTCAAAAAGGCGAGAATCCCCGGTTTCCGGCCGGGCAGAGCGCCTTATGCCACCGTGCTGCGGATGTTCGGGAAGGAAGCCATGCTTGGCGACATCCTGGACGACCTGGGCAAGGAAGTGTACCAAGAGACCCTGGCGTCCGAAAACCTCGATCCCTACGGGCAGGCCGGGTTGGAGGATGTGACGGTGGACCCGATCACCTTCAAGCTGGTGGTGCCGATGCGTCCCACCGTAGATCTGGACGATTACCGCAGCATCCGGGTGGAAGCGCCGGTGGTCACCGTCGGCGAGGCGGATGTGGATGCCGCGCTTGACGCGGAGCGTGCGGCCAAGGCCACCCTCCAGACCGTCGAGCGGCCCGCCGCGCTGGGTGACAGCGTGGTGGTGGATATCCGCGGGGTCGTGGGTGATGAGACCATCATGGACAATCACGATTGGCAGTTGACCCTGCGAGGTGAAGGCGGCTGGCTGCCCGGCTTCGATGAGGCTTTCTTGGGGCTGTCGGCCGGTGACGAGAAATCCTTCAGCCTGACGTATCCTGAAGATTCGTCCTCTCGCTTCAAGGGGCAGGTCGCGACCTTTGACGTCCAGGTGAAGGAGATCAAGGCGAAGGTGCAACCCGAAGCCGACGACGAGTTTGTCAAGGCATTGGGCGACTACGCCGATCTTACTGATTACCGGGCGAAAAAACTGGCGGAGATCACAAAGCGACACACCGAGGAGGCCGAGCAGAAGCTCAACGAGGCGGCGTTGGAGGCGCTGGTGGAACGCGCTACCCTGGCATACCCCTCGGCCGCGGTGGATGACATGATCCACACGATGATGAGCGAGCTGGAGTCGCGCCTGTCGAAGGTCGGCTATTCTCTGCCGGATTACCTGCGGCTCAACGGTAAGACCGTCGAGCAATACCATGACGAATTGCGCCCGGCCGCCGAGAAGCGCCTGCGAGGCCAGCTTGTCATCACTGAGTTGGCCAGGGCTGAGGGCATCACCGTCTCGGATGAGGAAAAGCAGGCCGGTCTGGATCGGATAGTGGGACAGGCGGAAGATGCTGAGGACGCCGCGAAGATCCGCGACGTTTTCGGCTCGGAGGCGGGCTTCCGGTTTATCGAAAACGACATCCGTACCGACAAGGTGCTGGCGCGGCTGCGCGATATCGTCACCGGCAAAACGGCGGAGGTCGCCGCGACAACGTCCACATCCGAGCCCGCGGACGGCGAGTCCACACCCGCAACCGAAGCCGGCCCCGGCAGCGTAAGCCAGGCTGCTGAAAAACTGGCGGATGAAGGGTAAACATGATCCTGTGAAACGGGCATGTGTTGCGTGCAAGGGAGTCCTTGGATGTCCACGAATTACGCAACACGCAACACGCAACACGCAACACGCAACACGCAACACGCAACACGCAACACGCAACACGCAACACGCAACACGCAACACGTTTTTCAGTGGGAGCCGATCCATGCCAAGCCAAATCCTTACTCCTCAATCCTTGATCCCGATGGTCATCGAGACCTCGGGCCGCGGCGAGCGCGCGTACGATATCTACTCCTTGCTGCTCAAGGAGCGGATCATCTTCCTGGGCACTCCCATCAGTGATCAGGTGGCGAACGTTATCGTGGCGCAGTTGCTTTTCCTGGATCGTGAAGACCCGGAAAAAGACATCCAGCTTTACATCAACTCGCCCGGCGGGCAGATCTATGCTGGCCTGGCGATCTATGACACCATGCAGCTTATCCGTGCCCAGGTCAGCACCATCGCCGTGGGCGTGGCGGCCAGCTTCGGCACCGTGCTGCTGACAGCCGGCGCGAAAGGCAAGCGCTATGCGTTGCCGCATGCGACCATCCATATGCACCAGCCGTTGGGCGGCGCGCAGGGTCAGGCGACGGAGATCGAAATCCAGGCCAAGGAGATCCTGCGTCTGCGCGAGGAGTTGAACGTGATCCTGGCGCGGCATACCGGCCAGTCGTTCGAGCGCATCCAGGAGGACACCGAGCGCGACCGTTATTTATCGGCGGAGCAGGCAAAAGAGTACGGCCTGGTTGACGAGGTGCTTTACCCGGCCGATCTCCGTGAGGGTAAGGCCAGTGGCAAGTAAGAAGTCGGCGGACGTCGAGCGGTGCTCTTTCTGCTTCCGCGACCAGAGCCAGGTGCGGCGGTTGATCGCGGGGCCGGAGAACGCCGTCTACATCTGCGACGAGTGCGTGGCGCTGTGCCAGGAGGTCCTTCTCGAAGATGGCGTCCAGACCGCAGCGGCTGCCAGTGCCGCGCCGCGTTGGCGGCTGTTGCCTCCGCGCGAGATCATGGCGCAGCTCGATGAATACGTTGTGGGCCAAACTCGCGCCAAAAAGGTGTTGTCGGTCGCGGTCTACAACCATTTCAAGCGGATCGCGAGCGGTGCGAAGCACGACGATGTCGAGCTTGAGAAAAGCAATATCCTGCTGATCGGCCCGACCGGCTGTGGCAAGACGCTGCTCGCCCGTACCCTGGCCCGCATCCTGGATGTGCCGTTCACCATCGCTGACGCGACCGGGTTGACCGAGGCCGGCTACGTGGGCGAGGACGTGGAGAACATCCTGGTGCAACTGCTCCAGGCGGCCGACTGGGATGTCGAGCGGGCGGCGGTAGGCATCGTGTACGTGGATGAGATTGACAAAATCGCCCGCAAGAGCGGCGACAATCCGTCCATCACCCGCGATGTCTCCGGTGAAGGGGTGCAGCAAGGGCTGCTCAAGATCATCGAGGGCACCATCGCCAATGTGCCGCCGCAGGGCGGGCGCAAGCATCCCGATCAACAGTTCGTCAAGCTGGACACCCGCAATATCCTGTTCGTCTGCGGTGGGGCGTTCGCGGGGCTGGAGGATGCGGTGGGGCAGCGGATCGGCCTCAAGGGCCGCGTCGGTTTCAACACGACCGGCGATGTGCCTGTCTCCAGGGATGTCCAAACCGCGGCGTTGCTCCAGCAAGTCATCTCGGATGATCTGCTCAAGTACGGCATGATCCCCGAGTTCGTCGGCCGGCTGCCGGTGACGGTGAGCGTGGATCCGCTGGACGAAGATGCGCTGGTAGACGTGTTGACCGCGCCGAAGAATGCCATCGTCAAACAGTTCGGGCGTCTGTTCGAGCTGGATGGCGTGGAGCTGACCTTCACCCCGGAAGCGTTGCGCGCGTCGGCCCGCGAGGCCATGAAGCTGAAGACAGGCGCCCGCGGCTTGCGCACCATCATTGAGCGGGTGTTGCTGGACGTGATGTACGAGATCCCGTCGCACCCCGAGATCGTCAAGTGCGTGGTGAACGCCGAATGCATCACGCGTAACGCGCCGCCGCTGCTCCTCAGCGCGGATGGGCAGGCGTTGGCCTGGGGGGATTTTTTGAGCCAAAAATCGGCGTGAGTCAGAGGTTGTCTTGAGAATACGGCGCACCCGATAGGTGCGCCGTATTTTAGTATAGGATGGAATCCCCTTACGCGACCAGAGACAGCCGAATCATTTCCAGGTTGGCGCGAGCCGCGGGAATATTGGCCAGAAAGCCGTCCAGCTTGGCGCAACTGTAATCGGAACAGTGCGCGCAATTAGCGACGCCGTGCTCGACGCCGCACGCCCGCACTTCGCAGAGGGCACAATACCCTCCCAGTCGTCCATTCACAGACGTGCACCCGTCGCACGTCACCGCTTTGATGTCCATGTCCGGGGCGTTGAATTCGACGCGCCACTGGGCAAGGACGCGTTCTTGCATCGCCAGATCGTTGGCCTGGGTCGCGATGTACGCAGGGCATTCGCTGCAATTGAGGCCGCAATAAGCAATCAGTTGATCCATGGTGAATCCTCCTTGGCATGGGGTGAGACGGTGTCGCTCCGGTGTCTGGCAGGCGCCAGGCATCTTGTTGGAAGCATGATAGCACATATGTTCGTATAGCGCAAATCTTACCTCCTCACACCGTGGTTCAATTGCGCACCCGGATCTCTTCCCGCTATTGACAACGGTTCCCGCACATGCTATCCTGACTTCTGGAAAATCCAGGAATCAGCAATCTGGAGGATAACATGCGACAATCCATGACTACGCGCGTCGTTCAGTTGCCGTCGCGCGGACAGATCACACTCCCAACGGAGTTTCGCCGCAAACTTGGGCTGACGGAAGGTTCCCTCCTGCAAATCAGCCTGGTGGACGACAAGATCGTAATCAGGCCGGTGCCACCCACTGACGTCAAGCTGCGGGAATACACAGAGGCGGAAATCAGTCAGTTTCTGGCCGACGACAGGATCGACGAGGAGACGGTGACCACTGTCAAGCGTCTGCTGGCCGAGGGCGCGCTATGACGGCCGAAGGCGCCGGGGCCGGTGTCTTCATCGACGCGTCGGTGTGGATCGCAGCGGCCGGCTCACCGACGGGCGGCTCAGCGCTCGTGCTGGACATTTGCGGCGGTCGGCGCTTCACGTCCCTCTGCTCGCAGCGCGTCCTGCAGGAGGCTCAAGCCAACATCCGCGACAAGCTGCCGGTTGAGGCGTTGGTGCGCTTTTACAAGCTCCTGGCAACCGTGTCGCCTGCCATCATCTCACCTGTCACCTCAGAAGAGGAGAGCCGATATAGCAGTATCGTTGCCGAAAAGGACGCGCACATGGTGGCGGCCGCGGTACGCGGGGGTGCGGCATACCTGGTGACCCTGGATCGCAAGCATCTTGCTAACGATGAGACGCGCAGGGCGGGTTTGCCCATCCAGATTCTCCGTCCAGGTGAGTTCATCAGCCTGGTCCTCCGTTGAGCCGTTTGGATGTCGCCTCACGGCAGTGAGCGGGGCCCGGCGCGATAAGTTTCCTTGTCATGCCCGTCCATCTTGGAGTGGAGGATAGCAGCCGTGAATCCAATCAATTTACCTCGAAATCGTGGTATTCCAGCCCTGAAAATTGCCCGTTCACCACAAAGGCTCCCAGGCACGAAGGACACAAAGCCTCTCCAATTCCTTGTGCCCCTGGTGTCTTTGTGTCTTGGTGGTGAGCCATTTTCATCCGCTGTGGCGCCGCAGCCGGCGTGGGAGATTGTCCTGGTCCTGATGTTGGTCCTGACCCTGGCAATGAGCGCGTGCACGGTTGTGCCGCCGGTTGCTGCTACACCTGGACCGACCGCCACGGCGACCGTGATAGCCTCCGCGATACCTCCCACATCGACCCCAACGCCGGCCCCCGCGACGCCGACGAGCACCCTGGCGCCGACGGCTACGATTGCACCCGCGACGTCCACGCCGACTCCGACCGCCGCGCCGACGCTGTCCACGGATAGCCTCGTCCAGACGGTCCTGTCCGGTTTACCCCAGGGCGCCTTCGAGGGGGTTGCCGTCCTGCCGTTGTCGGTGCCGGCCGGCGGGCAGCCGCTGTGGGCCGTATACAGCTATGGCCTGCTCAACTTTGATCTCCAGCCGCCCCCCAGCCATTTCGTCGCGATCTACACGCAGGAACAGGGCCAATGGAAGCAGTTGGCGCGCCAGGAGTTCGCTTTAGACGATCAGACGGTGGCCGCGCCCGACTACGTGGACAAAAACGGGCTGACCCAGGCGCCAATCGAGCCAGGCCACATCTGGCTGGCGCTGGAAGGCGGCGTGGGCGCGCACGGCGGCACCTTTGATCTGCTCAGCTTCGCCGGGAACACGTTGCAGGTCGAGGTGAGCGGCACCGCGGATAGCCCCGGCCTGGGCAGCATCCAGGATGTGAACGGCGATGGCGTCCCCGACGTGATGCTGGATGTATCCGACCGGTACATTTTCTGCTACGCGTGCGGCGTCGCCAAGGCCCAATTCCAGGTTTACGCCTGGGATCAGGCCAACGGGCGCATGACGGAAATGCAGATTCAACCTATGCTGATGGGCCAGTCGGGGCATCCCGGCCGGATTCTGACCAACCAGGCGGTGTCGTTGGCCGAGGCGGGGCTTTGGAAGGACGCCTTGTCCGTCATGACCCAGGCGAAAGAGGCGTCGGCCAACATTCAGCCACCGTTCACGAACTACACGGTGGATTGGGATTACGGGCTGATCAAGCTGTACGCCGATGCCCTGGCCCAAAACGCGCAGGACGGCGGTTATCCTTTGCTCACCAAAGTGTTCTACGGCGACTATGCCGCGGCCGTGGATCTGATGCGGCCTTACGCCGTATCGCAAATCTTCACGCCGAGCACGCCGTTGGTGATCGGCACCGTGGCGGAGACGTGGGTGCCCGAGCTGACGATGAATATCACATCGACGGCCACGGCCGCGCTGGCCGTGGAGCCGAACCTGGCGCCTGCCTATTTCCTGCGCGGCTGGGCCGAGTATCTTGCCGATCCGACCAGCGGGCTGGCCGCGGCGAAGGCCGATGTTGACAAAGCCGCCGCGCTCGCGCCGGACGATCCGTTGTTCACCCAGGCCGCCGCCTACCTCGCGGGGAGCCAGAAGCCGCCGGCCACGCCCACGCCCGAGGTCGCCCGGATGCAATTCGCAGCGGGCGCCACTTCGGCCACGCTGAGCGGTGATCTGGCGGCCGGTGCGGAGGGCGAGTATGTCCTGCGGGCGCTGCAAGGCCAGCGCATGATGGTGGACGTCTACTCACCGCAGAGCGACGTGGTCCTGGGCATCACCGGCGCCGATGGCCAGGCGCTTCTTCGCCAGTCCGCGCGGCAGACGACCTGGGCGGGCTACCTGCCCGCGACCCAGAACTACACGATCCGCGTCTACTCCACCGGCGGTAGCACGCCGTACACGCTCGACGTGATCATCCCCGAACGGATCACCTTTGCGCCCGGGGCCATCTCAGCGACCTTGCAGGGCAAGCTCGCGGCAAACCAGATCCACGAATATCTGTTGCGGGCGCTCGCCGGCCAAACGATGACGGTGACCATCACGTCGCCCGACAACGACGTCTTGCTCGAAATCTACGGCATCGACGACGGGCAGCCGCTTGTGCGCGTGCCGATGGGCCAGACTGCCTGGACCGGCAAGCTGCCGGGAACGCAGGATTACGACATCAAGGCGGTTTCGGTCGGCGGGGCCACGGCTTACACGCTGGTGGTCGAGGTGAAGTAACAGAGGGTAATTGACATTTCTCCTCACCGGCACTACACTCTGTATATCGTGTACGACCGATATTCCTCGTTTCGTCATCGAAGGCAGACCTTGCGAATGCATTTCCCCACGGCGGTGATCGCCGCATGCCCAACCTCCACTTTTATCGCGGTTCATAGGGATCGCGGCTCCGTTTGAACACGCGCCCCGGTCCGATTCGTACCCTTTCATAGGAGAAACTGCCATGCGAAAACGTCGTCATTTGTGCCTCATGTTTGCGGTCGCGCTGGGGATGACCGCCATTCTAGCGTTCTCTTTAGGTCTGGCTGCCGCGGCCTCGCCATCCGGCGTCGAAACCGGCCGCGCTGACGCGGAGCCACCGGAAATCAGTGTCAGCAAAGGTGACACGGGCGGCGCAGCCCAGGCGGGCGGCGTCTACGTTTACCATGTGCAATACCAGAATCAGGGGACAGGCCCCGCCGAGAATGTGCGCGTCTCCGACACTCTGCCCTCGAACACGTCCTACGCCGGCGACACGAGCGGCCTGTCGCACACCGTCTCGGCCGGAACGGTTATTTGGGATGTGGGTACTTTACAACCCGGCCGGCACGACTTCATGGTGACACTCAACGTTTCAAGCAGTGTGCCCCCCGGCACGCTCGCCCCCAACTGCATCACGATCAATACGACCACGCCCGGCGATCCCCAGCCGGACAACAACTCGTCATGCAGCGGCCCGGTGAAACTCAAGACCGGTAACATAGACTTCAACGTAGAGACGTGGGGTGAGCCGGGTGATCCTGCGCCGGGCCAGGAATACGATGCTGTGGTCAGTTGGTGCGCCAACCACGGCGTGGCGGCTGGCCCGGTCGCATTGACCGACACCCTGCCGGTTTCCACAACCGTGTTGAGCGGGCGTTCTGAGAACGATCAGGAGATCTTCTGGAATCTCGTCAGCGCGACCGGCGGGCAGGTGGTGCTGTCTGCACCTGGCCTGCCCGGCAACCGGTGCGAACGTCTGCGCCTGCGGCTGCGGGTGGATCCACAGGCCCCGCCCGGTCTGGCACTGCAAAACCGGGTCGTGTTGGGCGTTGCCGGCGACGTCAACCCGGACAACAACCAGTCAACCGATACCGATACGCAGGTCGGCGCGCCGCGCTACAGCCTGTATGTTCTCAAGGATGCCAGGGCGGGCCAGTTCAGCCCTGGCGGTTGGATCAACTACAACCTGGGGTATCGCAACGAGGGAAACAGCGCCACGCCTGCCCGGCTCGTGGAAACGCTGCCGCCCGGCACGACTTACCGGGCCGGCAGCGCACGGCGGTGGCCAGGTGGGACCGCTTTTCCTCCGGCGGTGGTCTCTGCTGACACACTCGAGTGGGACCTGGGCACGCTCGGCGTCGCCGAGGGCTGGGGCATCGACTTCATCCTGGATGTGAGCCCGACGGTCGCGCCCGGTGTCGTGTTGAACAACTGCGCCACGATTCTTCGGACTGACGTCGAGCCAAATCCGGCGGAGAATACCGCCTGTGCCGCAGTGACCATCAACCCGGCGGGCCCCAATCTGCGGGTGGTGAAGTCCTATCAGTGGGAAAAGGACGGGCAACTGAGCTACGAGATCGATTTCTACAACATCGGCGACCAGCCCGCAAACGATGTCTGGATCACGGACACCTTGCCAACCGGTACCACCTGGGGCGGCAAGTGGGGGATGGACTTCGACGGAGAACGCCTGATCGACCAGCAACTGAGCGACCACGTGCTGAAATGGAAGCTTTCGACCCTCTACCCGGGTGACTCCGGATCGTTCAACTTCAACGCCAACGTGGACAACCCTGACCTGCGCCCGGCCTGGTACACCAACACCGCCGAGATCACGGTCCCGGCCGGCGATGTGAACCCGGCCGACAACACCGCGACCGCGCTGGCCGTCAAAGGCGAGGTAGAGCGGGTCGAGTTGTGGGTTGACCGGCCGGCAGGCAACGTGTGGGGCCAGGCGTTGCCCGGTGCGCCGATCACAGTCACCACGACCGCCGGCGAGTACGCCGGCCGGGCTGACGGCGGCGGGAACTGGAATATCGACAGCGTGGCCGAGCTTCATCCGGGCGACGCCCTGACCGTGCGCGCCGGCGAGGGGAAACTGCCCGTCGAAATCATCGTGCCGCAACCATTCACCGCGCTGGCGGATTCCCAGCAGAAGAAAGTTTGGGGCCAGGTGGACAGCGTGGCAGGCGAGACGGTGAATCTCAGCGGCTACTGGTCCGGCGGCGGCCGGGACGTGCTTACCGACGCCACCGGTCACTACACAGCCACCTTCGCTGAAATGCCGCGCGGCGCGCAAGGCGACATGCGCTACGAGACCGGGATCGACTATGCCCGCGTGGACTTCCACCGTGTGTTCCGTTCGCCGGACCTGGTGTTCAACGTCTATCCCGGCCAGGACGTGATCGAAGGCCAGTACAGCCCGGGTCACACACTTTGGATCACGGTCACCAATTCCGGCGGCGAGACCAAGGCAACCGCCCGGTTGACAACCGCAGTACTCCCGTTCTGGGGCGGCCAGCCCGGCTTCCGGACGCAGCCCCAAGACTGGGCCCCACGCCAGCCCGATATCACGCCGGGCGACTGGGTTTACGGCAGCCTGGATAATGGGCAGAGCACGACCGTTCGCGTCGGGACCATCACCGGCAACGTGGACGCGGAGCATGATGTCGTCACCGGCACCATCAGCGCGCCGTGGTTCATACAGCCGCTCCGGGTGAGCTGCGAAATCTGGATGCCAAACAGTCCATCCCCGATCGACACGACGGTTGCCCCCGATGGCGGGAGCTATCGCTGTGATTTCACCACGGTCGGGTGGGATTTGCAGCCCGGCCAGCCGATCGGAGTTACCTACCTCGAACCCGATGAAGACACCGTGCGGGAGCGGTTCATCGCACCATCGCCTCACCTGCGCCTGAACACCTGGGCCGATGCCTCGCCGGGCGAGGGCGGCAACTTCACCTTGCACGTCGAGTACCACAACGACGGCGATGCGCCGGCTGAGAACAGCGTCGTCACCGCCACCCTGGACGGGTTGAGCTACCTCGCCGATACGTCGGGCGTGCCACACACCGGCGGCGGGAGCGGCCCGGTGGCCTGGAACCTCGGCACATTGCAACCGAGCGCCCAGGCGCAGTTCGATGTGTTCGTCCGTGTGACGGCGCCCCACTCGAACACGGTCACCAGCCTGGCCCGGATCGCGACCAGCAATCCGTTCGATGTGGGGGATCCTGGCGAGAAGGAAAGCCAGCCGAGCTGGCATGTCGAGGCCAACGACACGCAATTGAACGTGGGCAAGAGCGTCTGGACGTGGGATCCCGCGCCAGGCTACGACTACGTCTACAGCATCAACGTCTGTAACAACGGCAGCACGGGCAGCGCCGAGATCACCCTGACCGACGATCTGCCCGCGGGCACGACGCTAGTCGGCTGGTGGGCACAGCACGCCGGCTGGAACGAAGGCTCGCGCAGCCCGAGCCGCCTCGTGTTGAGCCGGCCCTCGCTCGCTGGATGGTCGTGCAGTGCGGTCTACGTGCGCGTCCACCTGGACGCCGCGGTGCAGCCCGGCGCCGAGCTGGTCAACCGGGTGCAAATCAGCGCGGCCAATGACCTGACGCCGGATGACAACCAGGCGGAGGTGCGTCACAACGCCGGCCAGCCGCATACCAACCTGTGTATCCAAAAGCGGCTGGGTTGGGGCGGGTTGTTCTCCGGTGGTGAGCTACGCTACTGGTTGCACTACGCAAACACCGGCAACGTGCCGGTCGTTGGCCCTATCTTCATCACGGACACCCTGCCGGCCGATACGGTCTTCACCGGCGCCTGGCGCTACGACGACCTGGGCGAGCATCCCGTGCCGCCGGTAGCCACCGGCCCCGGTTACGTGGTCTGGCAGATCGACGGGCTGGATAACGGCGCCAGCGGCGATCTCGACGTCGGTGTGCGTGTCGATCAGAGTCTCACGCCCGGAACCGCCCTGGTGAATACCGCGGCCATCAGCCGGCGGCCGGTGGAGGATGACTACGCTGACAACGTCAGCGAGGTGACCCAAATCCTCAACCCGATCGGCCCCAACCTGCGGGTGCAAAAGCAAGGCGGCTGGAATAGCTTCGGTGAGGGACACAACGCCTGGTATCGATTGAAGGTCGAGAACATCGGCGACACGCCGATCGCCAACGTGGTCTTCACGGATACCTACCCGGCCGGATGGAGCCTGGACGGCGGTGTGAACGTGAGTGTCCAACGCCGTTGGGACTGGCGCGATAACCCGGCGGGCGGCTTTTTCACCGTCACCATCGAGGCGCTGAATCCCGGTGAGTGGGCCGATGTCAACTTCAACGCTCGCATTCCCGGCGATGGCCTGCTGCCCTTCGGCGAGATCTACACCAACACCGTCCGAGTGATGCACGCGCCGGGCGATGTCAACGTGGCCGACGATGTGGCGAGCTATGCCCTGGGCACCGGCCCCGATCTTTACGTGGACAAGACCTTGACCGGCGGCGTCCCGCTGCCGGGCGAGCTGGTCACCTTCACGCTGCGCGTGGGCAACGCTCAGCCTGACTATGCCTGGTGGTGGAACATGCAGGGCAGCGCCATGCTGGTAGACGAGCTGCCGGCAGGTCTGCAATTCGTGAGCGCCAAGCGTCATTTCTGTGCTTCCTCCCAGTGGTGTAACGCGCCGCCGATCATAGCCGGCAATCAGCTCATCTGGGGGCTGGGACGCTTCAACGCGGGCGATTGGAACGAGATCATGTTGACCGTGCGCGTGGCGAGCGGCGTCACCGGCCAGGACATCCTCCGGAATCGGGCTGTCGTCAGCAGCGATCAGCCGCAGATCGACGTCGATCCCTTCTCGGCCAACAACAGCGCGGTCTATGATCTGGTTGTCCCGCTGCTCGCCTTCGCGGTGAGTAAATCCTACGCAGGCGGCCGGGTTGCAGGCACGGTAATCACTTACACGCTGGCTGTGACGAACAGCGGGCACAGCGCGGGCACGGCCATCCGCCTGGCCGATCCGTTGCCGGCAGGGCTGACCTATGGCGGCGGTGGTGACAGCTTCACCGCGGGTGTCGTAGGCTGGACGATTCCCAGCCTGGCGTCCGGCGCCTCGACGACGCGCTGGTTTACAGCCACGCTTGGCTGCAACGCCAACGCGACCGTAACCAACGCCGATTACCGCGTCACCGGCAGCGACCAGGGCGTGTCCAGTGCGGCCGGCGCGCCGGTCGCCCTCACGACGATCGCGCCGACCATCCATGCCAATTTCGCCGCTGCGCCGTTGGTCATCCGGCCGGGGCAGACGGTAGCCTTCACCGCAACGGCGACAACCGATGGCGTGCCCATCGCGACCTATGCCTGGGACTTCGGCGATACGAACGCCGGCGCCGGGATAATAGCGGCGCACGCCTACACCCGACCCGGCCGATACACCGTCACGCTGACAGTGACCGACCGGTGTGGCTTTAGTACGACGAAGGCCATCACCGACTTGATCACTGTCCAGCCGCTGCGAGTCTACCTGCCGCTGACGCTGAAGACTTCCAGGCCGTAGAACGACCAATTCCGCAACAACCTCGGACGTGCCAGGCACTTCCCAAGTGCCTGGCACGTGTGTTTGGCAAATGGTATGGGTGCGGTTCACAGTTTTAATGCATGATACAAGCGCTTCACAGTCTTCGCGGCCTTTGTGGCTTCGTGTTCCAAACGCTCCGATGCAAAACCCTGTACCACATCCGGCGCCAAAGCCTGCGTTGCGGAGCTCGGCCAGTTCAGGTACAATAGGCTTACTTTCGGTTGGAACGGAGGGAGCCCGTTGTTTGAGCTGACTCATCTGGATGCCCAGGGCCAGGCGCACATGGTGGACGTGGGCGCTAAGGCCGAAACGGAACGGGAGGCCATCGCCGCAGGCCGGGTGCTGATGCGCCCGGAGACGCTGCGCCTGCTGCGCGAGGGTAATCTGCCCAAGGGCGATGTCCTGGGGACGGCGCGCGTGGCCGGTATCATGGCCGCCAAGCGCACCTGGGAGTTGATTCCCCTCTGTCACCAGCTTCTCCTGACCAAGGTTTCGGTGGAATTTGAGTTTGACGAAACGCCTTCCGCGGTCGAGATCACCGCAACCGTGCGCTGCAAGGGCCAGACCGGCGTCGAGATGGAAGCGCTGGCCGCGGTCAGTGTTGCCGCACTGACCATCTACGACATGGCGAAGGCGGTCGAGCGCGGCATGGTTATCTCCGATGTTCGCTTGTTGGAGAAGCGCGGGGGGAAGACAGGGGAATGGGTGCGGCACGGATAGCACGGATAGCACGGATAGCACGGATGGGCAGGACGTCACGGATCGATCGGCCTGAAATCCGTGTATCCGTGTCTTCCGTGTCAGGCTGATAGGACAACACATGACCAATCAAATTACAGTTCGTATCCGTGCCTTCGCTGCGCTGCGCGAAGCGCTGGGCACCGGCGAAATCATGTTCGATGTCCCGGCAGGCACGAACGTCGCCGGCTTGGTGGCGAGGGTGGCGGCCGACTATCCTAACGCTCGACTGGACGCGCGGCGCTTTACGGTCGCGGTCAACCGGACCTACGCGCCGCCCGACCACATCCTGGTCGAGGGCGATGAGGTCGGGCTGATCCCGCCGGTGAGCGGTGGCTCGGGTGACGCGCGGGCCGTAGGGGCGGGGTCACCCCGCCCCTACGAGATCACCACCCGCCCAATCTCCCTGGACGAAGTCGCGGCGCGCGTCGTTGCTCCCGACCGAGGCGGCATCACGCTCTTCGCCGGCACGGTGCGCGGTATTACGGCCGGATCAGGCCGAACCGAAAGCTGTACCACCGACTATCTGGAGTATGAGGCGTATCCTGAGATGGCTGAGAAGGCGCTGGCCGATATTGCCGCGGAGGCGCAGGAACGCTGGCCTACCATCAGCGCTGTCGCTGTTGTTCATCGCGTGGGACGGCTAGAGGTCGGCGACGTGTCGGTGGCGATTGCGGTCGCTGCGGCCCATCGAGCCGATACGTTCGATGCATGCCACTATATCATCGATCGCATCAAGCAGGTCGCACCGATCTGGAAGCGCGAGGTCGGTCCGGATGGTTCGAGCTGGGTCGAGGGGCCAGAATCATTGGTCTGACGGAACCTCAGAGCTCACTTGATTTCCTTGCAGAGGTTGGCGAAGGGGCTCGGTGCCATCCTGGGCGCCCCACGAGACGCCGCAAGGAGGTTGTTCGGTGGACAGTATCTCAACTAAGATCGCAATTGTGGGCGGCGCTGGTGTAGTGGGTGCCAGCGCTGCCTACGCGTTGATGATCAGCGGTCTGGCGAGTGAGATCGTGCTGGTGGATGTCAACGAACGCCGTGCCGAAGGCGAAGCGATGGATTTGATGCACGGCGCAGCATTCGTGCGTCCAGTGACTGTTCGGCCCGGTGCCTATGCTGATTGCGCCGGCGCGCAGATTGTGGTGATCACGGCCGGCGCGGCTCAAAGGCCCGGCGAGACGCGCCTGGATTTGGTGCGGAGAAACACCGAGATCTTTCGAGGCATGATTCCTCAGATCGCCCAAGCGGCCCCGCACGCGATCCTGCTGATCGTCTCGAATCCGGTGGACATCCTGACCCTTGCCACTTTGAAATTCTCGGGCTTTCCACCTGGCCGGGTAGTGGGATCGGGGACAATGCTGGATACCGCCCGGCTGCGTGCCCTGGTTGGCAAACATCTCAGCATCGACCCCCGGAGCGTCCATGGCTATGTGGTGGGTGAACACGGCGATAGCGAAGTCGTGTTGTGGAGCCGGGCCACTGTGGCCGGGTTGCCGATCCGGGAGTTCTGCGCGCAGCGCGGCCTGGCTTGTGATGCGGACATGCAACTGGAGATCAGTCGCCAGGTGCTGCGAGCCGCGTATGAGATCATCGACCGCAAAGGTGCTACCTTTTACGGTATCGGGCTGGGCATCCGCAACATCATTGAGGCGATGCTACGTGATCAGAACACCGTTCTCACCGTCTCCACGCTCATGACAGGACAGCTCGGTGTGACCGACATCTGTGTGAGCCTTCCGTGCGTCGTTGATCGGGGCGGAGTGGAAGGCGTGCTGGTGCCCCTCATGAGCGATGAGGAGCACGCGGCTTTCCTCCGCTCGGTCAGGGTGTTGCAGGAGACGGCGCGGGCGGCGGGGCTGTAGGATGGGTATTGGATATTGGAAGCTGGAAGCTGGAAGCTGGAAGTTGGAAGCTGGAAGTTGGAAGTTGGAAACTGAGGATCGGAAGCTGCGAGCAAGACCTGGTGCATCCAATACCTAATACCCAATACCTGGTACACCCACCATCTCGTTTCCAGAATAATGAGGCCCCATGCGTGCAGTGATCCAACGGGTGAGCCAGGCTTCCGTCACGGTCGATGGCGAGACGGTCGGTCGGATCGGCCGCGGGTTTCTGGTGCTGGTGGGCGTTACGCACAGCGACGGCCGCGCCGAGGCCGACTGGATGGCGCGTAAGGTGGCCGGGCTGCGGATCTTCGAGGATGATGCCGGCAAGATGAACCTGAGTCTGGCCGATGTCGGCGGTGCGCTGCTGGTGGTGTCGCAGTTCACTCTGTACGGCGACGCGCGCAAGGGCCGCCGCCCCGACTTCCTTCAAGCCGCCCGCCCCGAGATTGCCGAGCCGCTGATCGAGTACCTGTTGCAGCAACTCCGCGCTCAAGGTCTGAAGGTTGAGACCGGTCGCTTTCGGGCCGTGATGGAGGTCAAGTTGGTCAATGAGGGGCCGGTAACGCTTTGGTTGGACACGGCGGACGTGGTACGTGGAGCGTAGAGCGCGGAGCGTAGAGCGTGGAGTGTGAAGCGCGGAGTGTGAAGCACGGGGTGTGAGACGTTTATCTCCTTGGTCTACGGAGTACGCACTACGCACTACGCAACACGCATCACGTAACCTCATCTCGTTCGCTAAGGAGTCTATGAATGGAATATCGCTTTCTCGGATCATCGGGCCTGCAAGTCTCCGCCCTGTCGTTCGGCTCCTGGGTCACGTTCGGCAGTCAGATCGGCGAAGACATTGCCTTCGACTGCATGAAGACCGCATACGACGCAGGCGTAAACTTCTTCGACAACGCGGAGGCCTACGCTGACGGCCAGTCGGAGATCCTGATGGGCAACGTGCTCAAACGGGCTGGCTGGAAGCGGTCGGATCTGGTGGTTTCGACCAAGATCTTTTGGGGCGGCCGGGGACCAAATGACCGCGGCCTCTCGCGCAAGCACGTGATCGAGGGAGCCAACGCCTCGCTGGCGCGCTTGCAGCTCGATTACGTGGACTTGATCTTCTGCCATCGCCCGGATAGCTCTACGCCGATCGAAGAGACGGTGCGGGCGATGACCTATCTGATTGACCAGGGCAAAGCGTTCTACTGGGGCACCAGCGAGTGGAGCGTGGCACAGATCATGGAAGCATACGGCATCGCGCGGCGTGAGCACCTGATCCCACCGACGATGGAGCAGCCGCAGTACAACATGTTCCACCGCGAGCGCGTCGAGTCCGAGTATGCGCGGCTTTACCGGGAGATCGGCCTGGGCACCACCATCTGGAGTCCGCTGGCGAGCGGCCTTCTGACGGGCAAATACAACCAGGGCTTGCCGGACGGCACGCGTGCGAGCCTGCCGGGCTACGAGTGGCTGCGCAAGCAGTTCGAGAGCCCGCGCGGACAGGAACGGATCGCCAAAGCCCGCCAGCTCGCGCCCATTGCCGATGAGCTCGGGTGCACCATGTCGCAGATGGCCCTGGCCTGGTGTCTGCTCAACCCCAACGTCAGCACCGTCATCACCGGCGCATCGAAGCCCGAGCAGGTGGTTGAAAACATGGCTGCACTGGACGTGGTGGGCAAGCTGACTCCTGAGGTCGTGGAGCGGATCGAGGCCGTGCTGGATAACAAGCCGGAAGCAGCACAAAACTTTCGGTAGTGCACTGTTAAGTTTGATTTGGGTGTGTTCAACTTAGTTGGGCGAGGTCTCCGACCGAGGCCCAACCGGCTGCGGTCAGGAGACCTTGCCTGACACAACGCGGTGCTCCTAACTGACTTTGAATACACCTGTTTGATTTCAGGTGCCTGGCGGTTTCAGGATCCTGCGCTGATGGGATCGAGCGCCGGGCACCTTTCTGTCGCGTCAGACTCAGTAGATCACGATTCTGCCTCACGCAAAGACGCAAAGACGCAGAGGTCAAGCGGACTCTCTTGGCGACTTTGCGTGAGATCTGTGATCTACTGAGACTACGGCTGAAACCGTAGCGAAATCTCCACCACATTTCCCACAGCCCTCCATAATTCCTCCACAGCCCGGTGGCATACTGGGGTCAAGTGGTCGGACAAACGGTGCCGACCCACACAGAATCCGGAGGTAGAAAGATGTACGGCAAGCGTTTTCTGGTGCCAGCGGTGGTAGGACTGCTGGTGATTATCCTGGTCTTCAGCGGTGTGTCCGCGATGCAGCGCAACGCGTGGACCCAGGGCTACATGATGGGTCGGCTGTCAACGAGCGCTGATGGGAGCGCCGTGGCGCCGCTGATACCCTACGGCTATCCGAGCGGTCCCAGTTTTGGCCTGGTGCTCGGCGTCGGCCTGCTGATCCTGCTGTTCCTGGGCGCCGCTCGAGCATTCCACGGTCGGATGTGGGCCATGCATGGAGGACCCCAGGGCGCTGACGCGGAGTCGTGGAAGAAGATGGCGCAAGCGCACGCTGAGCGTCACGCTCGTCACTGGCGGCATGGACCGCCGTGGTGCTGGGATTGGGGGGATGAATCCGCGTCGGAGGCCGGCAAAACTGAAGCCGAACACAAAGGAGGCGAGAGCGCACAGTAAGGATTTGTCATGCTGAGCGGGTCTACGACTACGCTCAGAGCTTGCCCTGAGCTTGTCGAAGGGACAGGCGCCAGGGCGGGTGAAAAGGACTCACCACCAAGTCACAAGGACACCAAGGGCACAAGGGATCGAAGAGGCTTTGTGTCCTTCGTGCCTTGGAGCCTTTGTGGTGAGTGGGCAATTCTCAGGTCCTACCGGCTCGCAGGCTTTGCGCATTCAAGGCCTTCGTGATACAAAGGCGAGCGGTGGAGCGATCATGAACGAGATGATCCTGGTGGTAGACGACGAGCCGAAGATCGTCAAACTGGCGCGGGATTACCTGGAGAAAAGCGGATTCCGCGTCGTCGCGGCCGAGGATGGGACAACCGCGCTGGCTCAGGCGCGCCACGAGCACCCGGACCTGATCGTGCTCGACCTCAACCTGCCGGGCATGGACGGCCTGGACATCTGTCGGGCGCTGCGCCGCGAATCGGACGTGCCGATCATCATGCTCACCGCGCGCGCTGAAGAGCCCGATCGCCTCATCGGGCTGGAGTTGGGCGCCGACGACTACATCGTCAAGCCGTTCTCGCCGCGTGAGCTGGTCGCTCGCGTGCGCGCCGTGCTCCGCCGGGTGCGGGGTGGGATGCAGCCGCCTGATCTGATCCGCGCGGGCGACCTGGAGATCGACCTGGACGGGCATCGCGTGGTACGCGGCGGCGAACCGATCCACCTGACCCGTATCGAGTTCAACCTCCTTGCGACGTTCGCACGGAATCCGGGCCTGACCTTCACCCGCGAGCAGTTGGTCGAGCGGCTGCATGGCGTCGCGTACGAGGGCTTTGACCGCAGCGTCGATTCTCATATCAAAAATCTGCGGCGCAAGCTGGAGCCCGATCCTGCCGAGCCACGTTACGTCCTCACCGTGTACGGCGTCGGCTACCGCTTCAACGATGAGGTGTGATGTGGGACAGCGACCCCCGTGGATCTCGCCGGACGATCCGCCGTGGCCCCCCTGGCAGCGGCATTGGAACCGAGGTCGCGGATTCCCGCCTTGGGCGCACAGCCGGCGGGCCTGGGAACGGCATCGCGGCCGCCTGTTCCTGCGTCTGGCCGTCCCCTTTGGCTTTATCGCGCTGCTGGTGCTGGGCGGGATGGCCGCGCTGGCTTATCTGCTGACGCGGCTGATGGGGGGTGACGGACACATCATCGCCCTGGTATGGATCGGTGGCTGTGGGCTCTCGGTGGCGCTGCCGCTATTGGGCCTGGCGCTGGCCGTGCACACGTTCCACGGGATCGCGACGCCGCTGGCCGAAGTGATGGCCGCGGCCGATGCCGTCGCCGACGGTGATTTCAGCGTGCGGCTGCCGGTACGCGGCCCCGGCGACTTCGGCCGGCTGGCCTCCTCGTTTAACCGGATGATCGAAGAACTGGCGCGTTCCGACCAACAGCGCCGCAATCTGACCGCCGATGTCGCGCACGAGCTGCGCAACCCGCTGCACATTATCCAGGGCAACCTGGAAGGGATCCTCGATGGCGTTTACGCGCCGACGGACGAGCACATCAACGCCACATTGGACGAGATGCGTGCCCTCTCACGGCTGGTCGAGGATTTGCGGACGCTATCGCTGGCCGAGGCCGGTCAGTTGCCGATGGCGTGGGAGCCGGTCGATGTGGGTGAGCTGCTGGCCGATGTGGGCACCAGCTTCAGCGGCCAGGCCGAGGCAGCGGAGATCGTGCTGTCGACGGCGAGCACGTCGGGGCTGAGCCTGACCGCGGACGCCGGGCGGTTGGATCAAGTGCTGAGCAACCTGGTGGCGAACGCACTACGCCACACGCCTCCGGGCGGCACGATCAGCCTGCGAGCAGAGCCGGCCAACCTTTCGGACGATCAGCGCGGGGTGCGAATCGTGGTCAGCGACACCGGCGAGGGGATTTCAGCCGAGGATCTTCCTTTCATTTTCGACCGTTTCTGGCGGGGGGATCGCTCGCGCAGCCGCGCCGGCGGCGCAGGGAGCGGCCTGGGGCTGGCGATCGCCCGGCAGCTCGTGCACGCCCACGGCGGCCGCATCGGCGTGGAAAGCGAGCCCGGCCGCGGCGCGACGTTCACCATCGATCTGCCAATGGCCCGGCAGACTGCAAGGGCTGGGTCGAAGAACGATATCTGATTGACTTTAGCGATCGCTTATGTCCGTTGAAGAGAGGATATGTCCCAGTTCGTCGATCAAGGGTGGCAGCTCCTGAACGACCGTGCTCCAAACAATGTCCAAGTCAATGTCGAAGTAGCCGTGGATAAGCCGATTCCTCATGGCGATACAATCTTGCCACGGGATGGCCGGATAGGCCGAGCGACTTTCGTCAGAGACCCTACTGGCTGCTTCGCCGATGATTTCGATGTCCTTGACGATCGCCAGGGCTAACTGCCGGTCAGTGTCAAGTTGCGGCCGCTCTCGACCAGCCACAAAAGCGAGCGCTTCTCGCGCCGCATCGAGCATATGGCGCAGGCGGACGGCGTCATCCTTGCGCATACTGTACCTCGGCCGCGGCCAAGATCTCGTGTCGGAAGTAGCGGCTCAAGTCCTGGAGGGTGTGTAAATCGGCCTTTCGTCCTCCCAACAGCTCCGATAGTTCACGTTCCATCCGAGCCAGTCGCAAATAGCCAGGCACGTGCTCCGGCTCAAACTCGACCAGAACGTCTACGTCGCTATCAGGACGGAAATCCGCGCGCAGGACAGAGCCAAACAGCGCCAGTCTGCGGACGTGATGGCGCTGGCAGAACTCCGCTATTTGTTGCTTCGGCACGGAGATGTTGTTCATAACCCACCTATTGCCAGTATATCAGCGCGCGCAGAACTGGTCAAATGACTTTTTCGTGTTCTTAAGCATACAACGCATCACGCTCCACGCCTTACCTCCGCCACCACCATTCCTGCCAGGATCAGCCCGCAGCCGATCAACTGCCGTGGGCCGAGCACCTCACCGACCAGCAGGAAGCTGAACAGTCCGGCGAAGACTGGCTCGGCCGCGAAGATCAGCGCGGTGTGGGTGGCGGTGGTGAAGCGCTGCGCGACGGTCTGGACGCCGAACGCGGCCGCGGTGGCCAGCAAACCGGTGAATGCCGCCGCAAAGAGCGCCTGCCCCGTGAGAGGAGCGGGCTTATCGAAGACGAGAGCCGCCACGGCGCTGAAGACGGCGACCGCCACCACCTGCCCGAGGGTCAGAAGCAGCGGATCGTGACGGGGCGCGAAGTGGCCGGTGAGCAGGATATGGGCAGCAAAGGAGAGGGCACAGCCCAGGACCAGCAGATCGCCCGGTTGAACACGCAGATTCGCGGTCAACGACAGCAACCCCAGCCCGATGGTCGCCAGCGAAATGCCGATCCAGGCGTTTCGCGGCGGCGGCTGGCGCAACAGTAGCGCGGCGATCACAGGCACGATCACCACCGATAGCCCGGTGATGAATCCCGCTTTTGCTGGCGTGGTCAGTTGGAGCCCCGCGGTTTGAAATGCGTAACCCGAGAACAGGGCGCCGCCGATGAGGAGGGACGGCAGCGCGATCCTCCGCAACCTGGCCGGATTCAACAGAGCCGTCCCGGCAAACGGTCCGGCCGGGGCCGTGGCAGCCAATTGTCGTCGCCGCCACAGCACGAGTGGCGTCAGAGCCGTCGTGGCCAGGGCGAACCGTATCGCCATAAAGCTAAAGACCGGGAAGGCGCTGACGGCATCTTTCACCATGACAAACGTCGCGCCCCAGACCAGGGTCACCAGCAGGAGAGCGATATCGGCGAGGAGGCGATGGGGTGATGGGGAGACGGGGAGATGGGGAGATGGGGTGATGGGGAGACGCGGAGACGCGGGGACGCGGAGAATATCTCCGCGTCCCCGCGTCCTCGCGTCTCCTTGTCCCCGTGTCACCGCGTCCCCGCGTCCCCTTGCCTGCTCGACAACTCACCCCGCACCGTCTGCACCAGGGCCTCAGCCTTGAGCTCCGGCAGGGTGTAGCATGGGCCACCAAGCGCGTTGGCAAGCTCCTGGGCCAGGCCACGGTCGAAAGCCGGATGTTCCATATTGATGACCACCGTCCGCAGGTGGCTGTCGTGGATCATCATGGCGACACGGCCGGCTTCCTGCTGCGGCGGCATGCCTGTGACGGACACGTTGCCGGCGCCGTCCGTCAGGATGATGATCAGGGGCATGATCTCGGGGCTGCGGCGCTGCGACGCAGTGCAGACCCGGTACGCCGTCAACAACCCGGCCGAGAGCGGCGTCTTGCCGCCCACCGGGATCATACGCAGATGTTGCTGGGCCAGCTCCACACTGGATGTGGGAGGAAGGATCACCCGCGCCTCTTCGCGCTGGAACACCACCAGGCCCACCTGATCGCGGCGCTGGTAAGCGTCGTGCAGCAGCGACAGGATGGCGCCTTTGGTGGCCTCCATGCGCTCGGCCGCAGCCATGCTCCACGAGGCATCCACTACGAACAGCACCAGGTTGGCGGCTCGCCGCACACGCACCTTGCGCTGGAAATCCTGCCGCTTGACCACGAACGCCAACCTGCGCTCGGCGCGCTCGGCGGCGCGTCGGCGCTGGAACGGCGCAGCGGAACGGAGCGTGGCATCGAACGCCAGATCCTCCGGCCGGCCCACCATCGGCCGCGCACGGATATAGCGGCCGCGCTTCCGCTTGGTCAACGTGAAGCTGCGCTTGCCGGCCGTCTTGCGCGTGAGCTTATCCAGGGGCGTGTCCAGCCGCTTGGCCAGGAAATCCGCGCCGATCTTCACCTGGCGCCCGGCTTGCGGGCCGGTGTTCGACGCGCTCGTTTGGCCGGGATCTTGCTGTTGCGGCTCGCCGCTAGCTGAGGCTTCTGACTGCTCTGCTAGCGGCTGAGTGCTTTTTTTACGCTGGGCGCCGTCTGTTGTTCGCTGCCCTGCGGCGGGGGCACGTTCGGCGGCGCTTCGGAGCGGGCTTTCTTCAGGCGATCTTCGAGCTGACCGGAATCCAGCGCGGTCTCTTCAAACGGCTGGCGCTTGAGCCGGTGCGGCAACGCCAGCTCGGCTGCCAGGAGGATGTCCTGCTCGCTGATGACCAGCCGACCTTGCCAGGCTGCGTGCGCTCGGGCGGTCTTCAGGATCACGATATCCGACCGATGCCCATCCACCTTGAATGACGTGGTGAGCTGGGCGATGGTGAACAGATCGCGCTGGGTGTGGGTGACGTGCGGCAGCGTGGCGCGAGCCTGGGCGATCTCGTCCGAGAGCTGTTCCTCGCGCGGCAGCCATTCCTGGTAGAAGCCCTCGGGATCGCTCTCATACTCGACGCGGCGCTCGACGATGGCCACGCGTTGTCGCGGGTCGGTGATGCCGTGCATATCCACGCAGAGCGCAAAGCGATCCAGGAGCTGCGGGCGCAGGTCGCCTTCCTCCGGGTTCATGGTGCCTACGAGTATGAAGCGCGCCGGGTGGCTGAAACTGATTCCTTCGCGCTCCACCACATTCACGCCCATCGCGGCCGAGTCCAGCAGCAAATCCACGACGTGATCATCCAGCAGGTTGACCTCGTCCACGTAGAGCAGGCCACGGTTGGCCGCAGCCAGCACACCCGGCTCGAAATGCCGCTCGCCATGCTGGATGGCTTTCTCGATGTCCAGCGTGCCGACTACCCGGTCTTCGGTGGCGCTGACGGGCAGGTCCACAAAGCGGGTGCGGCGCTGCGCCATGGGCAGTTTCTCGCCGCGCGCCAGGCGATCCCGGCAGTTGTCGCAGAGGGTATCCAGGCCGCTCGGATCGCAGGCGAAGGGGCAGTCGGCCACCACGTCGATCTCAGGCAGCAGCGCGGCCAGTGCGCGGGCCGCAGTGGATTTCGCGGTGCCGCGCTCGCCGCGAATCAGCACGCCACCGATCGCATTACTGATCGCATTCAGGATCAGGGCGCGCTTCATGCGCTCCTGGCCGACGATGGCGGTGAAAGGGTAAGGTCGAATAACTGGCACTCTATTGCTCCGCTCGTGATTTTGCAGGGAGATTATAACACACGGGAAGCTGGAAGCTGGAAACTGGAGGAGAAGAATCGCCCGCTCACCACAAAGGCTCCAAGCATCCATCCCCCTGTCATGCTGAGCGGGTCGCCCACACCGGGTACACCGCCGCGATCGACCAGCGAAGCATCCGTCCCCGGAGGCCAAGCTGGCGCTGCACGCCTGACACGGATGCTTCGCTGGTCCGTCTTCATCACCCACGGTGTGTCGTGGACCCGCTCACGGCGAAGCCGTGACCCTGGGCAGCACACAGCGCAAAACCTTGAACCACACCCAAATCTTGCAGGGGCTTTGTGTCGCGGTTCTTTCGTGCTATCATCGCCTGAACATCGGTTGAAGGAGGACAGTCGCGAAGATGCCCGATCTACTTGTTGTCGGGGGCGCGTCCCTGGACGTGCTACATTTTGCAGGGCAGACCGTCGATTCGGCGGGCGGCGCGGGGCTGTACACTGCGGCTGCCGCGGCCCGGGCCGGCGCTTCGACCGCGATGTGCGCGCCGCGGCCTGATCCCGTGCCCGAGCCGTTGCTGCCGGTGATCCGGCGCATCGACTGGTTCGGACCGGCAGTCCCGCCTGAGCAATTGCCTCATTTCGAGATCGCGCACTACGGCGGAGGCAAGGCCACGTTGGTGAACGCGTTCTGGGGCGCAGAGGCGCTGTTCGACCCTGCCAGCCTGTCCGATAACCTGAGCGGCTTCGAGATCGTCCATCTGGTGGCGCTGGGCGGGGCGGGCCGGCAGGCGGAGTTCTTGCGCGTCTGTCGCCAGCGCGGCGCCAGACGCATCTCCGTCGGCACCTTCTCTCGCGCGGTCTACGGCGAGACAGACACTGTGCGGGCGCTGTTGGCGCAAGCGGACCTGTTCTTCATGAACGAGAATGAGGCCAACGGGCTGTTCGGCTCGGTCGCTGCCGCCCGGACTGCTGCCGGCAAGCTGCTGTTCGTGACGCTGGGCGAACGCGGCGTGCAGGTGATCCAGGGGGATCAGGTGACTTATGTGCCCGGCATGCCGGCCGACGAGCTCGATCCGACTGGCGCGGGCGACACCTTCTGCGGCGCAACTCTGGCCGGGCTGGCCCGCGGCGAGCATCCGGTCATGGCCGCACGGCAGGCCGTCGCGCTGGCCGCGCAGATGATCGGCGCGGTGGGGCCGACGGCGCTGTGGCAGGACGGGCCGTTGCCGTCGCCGACCCGCGATGCGCGCGTGGCGCCGAACCCCGCGCAGATCGAACGCGTCGCGGGGATCGTCGCCGCGTTGCCGGAGGTGCTGCCGTTCGATTTCACCGGGTCGGACTTCCCGCCAGTCGGCCACTCCGCGGCGCTGGATTATTTCTTCACGGCGACGTTGCAACAGTTCGGGTTCTGGGAGGCGGCCGATGGCCGCTACAGTCACCCGCTGCTGGCGCCGCTGGATGGCAGCGTGCGCAAGGGATCCGACTACCTGTGGCATGCCTGGCTGCGGCCGCTGGATCATGAGGCCGGTTTCTACGCGCCGCGGCGGCAGGCGGCTCTGGAGCCAGGCGACCTGGAGGCGCTCTTCCGCGCCGACGACGGCTCGCAGCCGATGCCTGCCCTCGATCTTCGTCTGGTGCAGGCCAACGCCTACGGCCGGGACATGCTCGTGCTCGGCGCCACGCCCGCCGCGCTGGTAGCTGATGCGGCGAGCTCGGCGAATCCGCTGCGGACGTTCCTGGCGAGCCTGGATCACGTTGGCGGCTACAAGGAGGATCCGCTGCGCAAGAAAGCGGGGTTGCTCGCGCTCATCCTTCACCAGCGACCGGAGCAATGGCTCGATCCGGCGCCCGGTGAGTCATTTCCGCCCGTCATCGACTATCACCTGATGCGATCCTGTCTGCGTACCGGCCTGATCGACGTGATGGATCCTGGGCTGGCGCAGGCGCTGACGGAACGTCGCCTGTTGCCGCCTGCGGATGAGTGGGCGGTGCGTCTGGCGGCCTATGCGGCGGTGATGGAATTGGTGCGGCGGTCCGGCCGCTCCATGGGCGCGGTGGACTGGTTCTTTTTCAACGCCCGGCGGCGTTGTCCCGAGATGGTCGAGCCCGAGTGCGCTCGTTGCGCCGTCGATCGGGCCTGCGCGCACCGGAAAGAGCTATTCCAGCCGGTGTTGCGCACGACGTTTTATTGAATCTTCTCAAGCTGTACCTTCAGATCAGCATCACGCGTGGCACGCGGCTCATCCCAGATGCCGACGGCGATACCGCCTATCACCACGGAGTGAATGCCGGCATCAGCCAGGCGTTACTGGAGTATTTGAATGGCCTGGTACATGGATTCCATGTTCCTTCTGCCATCTAGCCAGCTGGCGTAGGCGGGCTTGTAGCTCAACCAGCGCAGCCCAACGCTCAGCGGCGAAGAGCGCGGTTGTCTGCTGAAACTGCGGCTCAAGGGCTTCCTGGAGCATTAGCAACTGGCGCGCGCTTTCCTGGACGCTCATGGCGCGCAGCAAACGCGTTTCTTCAGCCTGGAACGCATCCCAGCCTTCCCGGAGCGACTGCAACTCACGCACGTGCGATTCTCCTTATACTCAAGTCATCATTCCCTGCCACAAGCGCATTATAGCATCGCCGCGATGAAACTCGAAAGCGCGTTGACCTTCTCCTGGTTTCATGCTATGCTCTGAGCGGGAGTTCTCCGAAGCATGACCGATTTTGTTTCTCTTCTCGATTTTTCCCTTCCCCAACTGACCGACCTGCTGGCCGGCTGGGATCAGCCGCGCTATCGGGCCGGGCAGGTGTGGGACTGGCTCTACAAGAAGCTGGCCGTCGATCCGATGGAGATGACGAACCTCCCGAAGGAGCTGCGCGAGCGCCTGGCCGCCGAGACGATCGTCAGCCCGCTGGGACGAGTCTATGAGCAGCGATCCAGCGACCGGCAGACGATCAAGTGGCTTTTTCGGCTGCGCGATGGACTGACCATCGAGACGGTGCTCATGCTGTACGATGACATCAGCGGCGCGGGCCGGGACCGCCGGACGGTGTGCATCAGCACGCAGGCGGGCTGCGCGATGGGCTGCGTCTTCTGTGCCACCGGGCAAGCGGGGCTGGCGCGCAATCTGAGCGCCGGCGAGATCATCGCGCAGGTGTTGGCCGCGGCGCGCTGGCTGATGACGGACGATGGACCATTGACTGTAGACGATGGACCATCGACCGTGGACCATGATCCATCATCCATCGTCTATCGTCCATCATCTATCGTCGGTCGTCTGACCAACATCGTCGTCATGGGTATGGGTGAGCCGATGGCGAATTACGACCGGACGTGGTCAGCGCTGCGGACGATCACCGACCCGGACGCATTCGGCCTGGGCGCCCGGCACATCACGCTGTCCACCGTCGGCTTGCCCCAGGGCATCCGCCGCATGGCCGCGGAGCCGTTGCAGATCAACCTGGCGGTGAGCCTGCACGCGCCGAACGACGCGCTGCGCGCCAAATTGGTGCCGATCAACCACCGCTACCCGATCCGCGAGGTGCTGGATGCCGTGCGGGATTATATCGTGGCGACGAACCGGCGGGTGACGTTCGAATACGCTCTGATGGACGGTATCAACGACACCCCGGCGCTGGCACGGGAGCTGGCCGCGCTGCTGCGACCCTTGCGTACCTCTACCGGCGCGGCCCTGTGCCACGTCAACCTGATCCCCCTCAATCCGGTCGCCGAATCGCCTTTCCAACCATCGACCCCCGAGCGCGTGGCCGCGTTCCAGGTGATCCTGGAGAAAAGCGGCATCCCGGCGACCGTGCGCATGCGGCGGGGGATCGATATTGACGCAGGGTGCGGGCAGTTGCGGCGACGCGTGGCGGCGATCCAGGCTGAGCACGAAGGTGCCCGCCTCACCTCACCGTGATCGGCGTCTCCAAAAGCACCTGATCGGCGCCATCGAGCGTCTTCAGCCGTTCGCCCGTGGCCGGGTCGTACAGGCCGATCGCCAGCCGGTAAACGCCGGGCGGCGCGGCAGGGGCGATAGTCACGACGTGTGGGTCGGACAGGTATTCGCCGGGGAGCCAGCCGGTGGTTGGGTAAGCACCACTGCCCGGCTCGCCGTCGCCGTAGCCCTGGATGGCGCCTGCCTCGCTCACGAGATGCACGAAGACGGTATAGGCAGCCGGCGCCGATGCGGTTGCCTGCCAGTCCAGCGTGACATCCACAGTGCCACCGGGGGCTACCTCGGTCGCCGGCAAGTCATAGCCGACCAGGCGTGCCACATCGCCCAGGCGGACATCCATCGGATGCTGTGGCGCGGGCGGGTTCAGGTCGTGCGGTCGGCCTCGTACCGTGAGCGAGCCGATGGCCACATAGTCTTTCCCCTGGGGCGTGCGCAAGCGGGCCCCGTCCGAAGGCCGGTAGAGGCCGGCGATGAGCCGGTAACTGCCGTCCGCCAGCGCGGCGGGAACGCGGAAGGCCGCTTGCGTGCGTATCAGCGTGCCCGGCGTCCAGCGACCGGTGGGGTAGGCCGCGCCCGGCGGCGCCTCCCAAAGCGGGATCGCTTTGCCGTCGCGGCCGAGCAGTTGTATGAAGGCGATGGTGTCGGCGGACGGCGCGGCGGTCGCCTGCCAGAAGAGGCTGGCCTTGCGCAGCTCGCCGGGGATCGCCGCGGTCACGTCGGTGCTATAGCCCAGGAAGCGCAGGCCATCGCCCAGGTCGATCTCTTCGTGCGTCCCGATGGGCAGCCGCTCCGGGCCGAGGACGCGGTCAGACGCCGCGACGTCCAGGATGAGCAGCCTGGCTGAAGTCCCCAACGATTGGCCGTCTGCGTTCGTCACTTCCAGCGGCCGATCGCTTCCCTTCGGCTGCACCAGCACCTCTACCGTGTAACGCCCCGGCGGCGTGCCCGCAGGGATGAGCAGGCCGAGCCGGTCGGTGGCAGACCACGTCCTGGGATTGGGGATTGGGGATTGCGAATTGCCAACTCCTCCTAACGGCTCGTAATCGTGCTGCGCCCAGATCTGCCCCAGGTCGTCGGTCAGCCGCACGCTGACGTCCAGCACGGGCGGCGCCGCGTCTGCCTGCCATTTCAAGATGATCGGCGTCACAGCATTAGCGGCTTCGACCGGAACTGCAGACACTGTGGCGCCTGCCAGGACCACGCGATTATCGTCGGGCAACGCAAACTGCGCCGCGCCGGCCATCGAGCTTGCGGCGGTTATGGCGTCGTCGATGACCGCCCACGCGCTGAGCCGGGTGTTCGGCCCGTACCACGCGTTGATGAACGGCGCCGCCTCGCCCGCCAGGTGCGCCTCGATCTGGGTCTCCAGGATGCCGCCCAGGGCCAGGTGTGCCGGGAACCAGACGCGGCCACGGCCCAGCGCGCTATCGAGCGCGGCTGCGACCTCCGGCCCCCAGGCCGGGTCGGGGCTGAGCACCGCGGTCGGACCGCTCGCGCTGCCGTAGCTGCGCCAGTAGCCCACCTGCCAGGGATACACGGCAAAAACCGTGTCGCCAGGCAAGCCCTGCTCGACCGTACGCGCGATAAGTGAGCGGTAATCGTCATCCGGATAGCGCGGCACGGTGTAGAAAGCAACCAGGCTGGCAACGGAAACCGCCACGATCAGCCCTGACGTGACATAACCAGCGATTCGCCAGCGCGCCCGGAGGGCGTCCAGCGCGGCCGCGATCAGTAACACGAATGGCGGCAGCGCCAGTAGCAACAGCCGTTCGCCGCGAGCGGGGAAGAAGGGGTAGCGCAGGCCGATGAGCCAGCCGAGGGCGAGCGCGACGACGGTGATGGTGGCGAGCATGACCGGGGATTGGGGATTAGGGATTAGGGATTGGGGATTAGGGTTTACGTTTTGCCGTCGTCCGGTCTGAATTTGGGTAAATAGCAACCACAGCCCCGTCGCGATCGGTATAAGGAGTATCAACGCCAGCGGCCACCACGGCGCGAACGGGCCTTCCAGGTGACCGGCAAGGAAGGTGGAGAGATGTCGCCCGAAGTAGGCGAACAGTCCGAGTGGCCGATCCGCATCCTGGATAACTTTTTGGCTGATGTAGGGCACCAGCTTCGGCGCGGCGTATAGCACCCACGGCAGGTAAAGCACCGCGACGATTGCCTGCACACCTAACCAGATCAACAGCGCCCGCGTATTCCGGCGCCAACGCCAGGCCGCGTAAAGCGTCAGGCCGATGGGCAGGAAGACCGCGTAGTACTGGGTGTAGAGCGCGGCGGTGGTGAGGAGGACGTATGCGGCTGTGGACCATAGACCATAGACCATAGACCGTCGTCCATCGTCTATCGTCCATCGTCTATCGTCCATCACGCGCCACGCCGCGGCGAGAATCCCCGCGCTCAGCAGCGCGACCAGCCCGTACATCCGCACTTCCTGGCTGTAGTAGACGTGCAGCGGGTTGATCGTCAAGAGGAAAGCGGCCAACAGCGCGCCACGGCGCGAGAGCATCCGTCGGGCAACCAGATAGACCAAAGGAATGGCGAGCGTGCCCACGGCGACAGACAGGAGCCGCAAGGCCACAGGTCCCGCACCCAGGAGCAAGGTCCAGCCGTGCAGCAGCGCATAATACAGGGGCGGATGGATGTCCTGGGCCGTCAGGCTGAGCATCCGCCCCAGCGGCTCGGTGGCGAACCAGACGGAGTAGCCCTCATCCCACCAGAGCGGCTGGAAGTTCAGCCGGAGGAGACGGAGCGCCAGGCTCAGGAGTGTCAAAACGGGCAAGACGACGCCAGGAGACAAGAAACCGGGTTTCGCGGCCCGTTCACTGCGCTGGAGGAAACCCGGTTTCCTGTCCATTGCTCCGGTTCCGTCTATTTCTCTTTGAACTCGACAATCGCAACCCGGTTGCCGGTGCCTGTGACGTTAAGGGTGAATACGTCCGAGATGGGTTGTCCATTCTCCACCAGCATGGCCGTGTACGTGCCGTTGCTGGCCGGACGCATTTCGACTTTGCAGCCATCATTGTACGGCATGTGCAGATACGCCGTGAGGAACTTACCGAACGCCTTCCCTTCTTCCACGACGGCCCCGTCGCGCAGCACGCGGATGGTCCCGGAGAGAGGCGATGAATAGTCTCGATTGAATACGGCGCAGTAGATCGTAACCCAATCGTTGGTGTCCGGCAGAATGGTCGATTTTGTTGCCGCAAACCTTGTGACCGGAACCGGGGTGGCCGGCGGTGAGGTTGGCCGCGGCGGTGATGTCGGCACGGGACGGCGCGTGGGTGCCGCCGGGATGTTAGCCGCCACCTGCACGAGGTCGGAGCTCGTGACGGCGACATTCTGTCCGTACACCCAGCCGGAGCGCCCGTTGTAGTCGAACTGCCACCAGTCGCCGCCCGGGTTCTTGCCGGTTACCGGGAAGCTCTGGCCCTTCTGCAAGCGGCCGATCGCACTGTAGTTCGTGCCGGGCCCGCTCCGCACGTTGACCACATCGCTGGTTACGGTGAAAGCCGCTGCTTCAGGTGTCGAGCTCGGCTCAGGGGTAGGGGGCACCGGCGTGTCCGTGGGTGCGGCTGCCGTAGGCGGCTCCGCCGTAGGTGCCAGGGTTGCAACGTTGGCCGGCACCGGCGTGGCTATTGGAGCTGTCGTCGGTTCAACCG